>ERZ808270.3-NODE-3-length-155658-cov-6.287739_pt1 | contig 155658 bp, 129 predicted proteins | sample MGYA00521082_ERZ808270 | MGnify/ENA primary metagenome ERZ808270 (study PRJEB31516, sample SAMN03275594) | gut metagenome | biome: mammalia-associated habitat; material: feces | host: Papio cynocephalus | place: Kenya | collected 2012-07-27 ... | reverse complement strand
CGAGGTTAGATGCCCGAAGCTTCTTAAGTGTTTCACATCAATTGAGAACTAACACCGCATGAGCAATCTCTGTAAGCGGAGTTTTATAAGGTGTGCAATCGAACTTAATTGAATCCCAGTGTCCGCTTTGTCCATTATTTTTAGCGGTAATCATTAAAACGTTCTCACCGGGTTGTAATTGGACCTTTGCCTTTACTTCCGTCCAATTTACGAAGCGATATCTGCCCTCTAATGAAATGCCTTGGGCTTCGCCACTACGATTTTGAGCATCAGGTGTAGTGCTAGTCACTCCTTTAAAGGCCTTATCAGCGAATAAAGGAGTAATGTCAGTGCCATTAAGAGTAATCTTCACAGCTTTAGAAATCTTTAAATCTTGAGAGTCGTAAATTGTAGAGCCAGCAACATTCGTGGAGCCTCTTAAGATAAGATCGGATTCCCCTCCACCTGGAGCAGTGAAGGTATAACGCATGAATGCGCCACTATCGCTACCATCTCCATCGAAATTATGGACAAAACCATTTCCGCTATATTTATAGTTACCCGTATATCCTAAATAGGCTTTAGCATGGAATTCGCTATAACCGCAGAGGTCTTTATAATAAGTCCCTTGGTTGCTAGAAGTGATTTCTTCCCAATTGAAAGGAGAAGCAACTTCTTGAAGTTTTTGACAAGCATTAATTTCAGTTTGTTCTATATCATTATCCCAAACTAAATCCTCGCACTCTTTAAAATAAGCGTCATCGTTTAGATTTGGATTCATGGCAAAATCCTTTCCACCGCTTACCGTAACATTGAACGTAGCAATCTTCTTAGAATACTTCCCATATTTGCATGTGATTTCATGCTCGCCATTATAGGTGAAGCTTTTTCCGGCTTCGATTTTTTCTTTAGAAGAAGTGAAGGTGAAGAATTTAGGATTTAAGTCGATTTTAGTGCCATCTTTCTTCACGCCTTTAGCCGTGACGGAGAATTTGTCCTCTTTCGCGTCATAAGTATCTTTATTTGGCGTAATTTCAATGGACTCAATCATCGTAACAGGAAGCTGGAAAGACTTACCTTGCGAATAAAGAATGGTTACATCGGTCGTATCGCTTGTTAAGCCTTTGTTCTCACTCAATTTAATAACGTCGTAGCTATTGCCAGTGGGATTAGAATTAAGCTTATAGGAATGCTCTTCATCTTCCTTAGTTTCGCCGTTGACATCATAAATGAGATGGAATGCAAGGTTGGTGTCATCAAACGGGGACCCTGCAAGCTGAGGAATCGGATCGGAAGTAACCTTGAGGTCAGTCGGAGAAAACACTCCGTTCATATGATCAGCAACTCTCACCCCGCTTAAATCGGTCGTGAATTCGTTTCCAGAAGGGTCGCTATATTTGACGTTTATCGTAAGATTATTATTCGTCGAATCAAAGGATTCTGGAGCGTCAATAGTCCAGCCTTCTAATTCCGATTCAGTGTCATCTTCGTGAACCGCTGTAACAACCATGCCGTCGGTTTTGAATGATTGGCCAACTAAATAAGTCATGTAAGTTGGATTTTGGCTCACGTAAATCGATTGAATCGGTGAGGTGTTTTCACTACTAATTGCGTTTGAATTGGAAGTATCTTCCCCTTTAACGACGAACGTTCCCGCTAAACCGATCGAAGTTAAGGTAACTGCAGCAAGTCCAATCAAAGTCATTCCGCAACCGAATGCCCAGTTGACAATTCGATGTTTCTTCTTGGCTTTGCTTGTTTGAGCTTCTAACGAATGCTCATTACTTGCCATGACGTCATTTTCGACTGGTTTTGAAGAAACATCTTGGCTATTTGCCGGTCCCACATTGTTAGTAGTACCAGCACTTTTCTTAGGCGTATTGTCTTTACTACCCATTTCTTCGTTTTCTCCTTCCTCGAGACTATGCTCGGGTTCCTTTTTGGGTTCCTCAAGCAGCTCATCGAAAGTGACGTTAAAAATCTTAGAAATGGCGCGCAAATTATCCATGCTCGGATAAGATTTGTTGAGTTCCCATTTAGACACTGCAACTCTAGTAACGTCTAGCATTTCCGCTAAATCACTTTGAGTCAATTTGTTGTCTACGCGAAGTTTTTTAATTGTTTCACCAATTTTCATAAGCCGCTCCTCGGATTCGTATTTTTAGCACAAAGAAAGCGGTTTCTTTGAACTATTTCCCTATTTAATGGATGGCAAAAATCAAAAACAAGGAAATTATTGGTTACTCCGATAAACTCGAAAAAATAAGAGAAAATCACGCAAAATAGACATGTTTTTATAAGCGCTTTCATAAATTTGTTCAAAAACCTTTTATTTCCCAATTAAAATTCACGCGAAACCAATAGTTTCCAAAGATTTTTATTGGGATTTTGCTAAGAAAAATTGATTTTAAAATGCAAAAATCATTTAACAAAAAAATCGAACATCATTGATTTTTTTGAATTTTATACGATGAGGACTATGTCTTTTTTAAGAAAGATGAATAAAAACGGAAGGAGATTTTTCTTTATACTTGATTATTAATAGTCTACAGCTCCTCCTTTCCTTACCCCCATTAATAGTCGGATCGCTAGAATCAAGAATAAATTAGATGCTAACTTATTCTTTGTTTCACTCTCATTTTAGGCTTTCTTTTGCGTGATATGAAATTGCAAAAGTTTCTCTTTACTAATGCTAATTCAGCTCAATGTCGCGTTAGGATATTTTGTATTGGAATCGTTGAAGGAATATCAAAGGTTCTTCCATATTAGATTTAGTCGAAATTCAAGTTTCCTTTAAACAAAAAAGCCCCGCATCTAAGGCAGGGCATATCAACATACGCTAGTTTAATTAGTCAACCTTCTTGACTTTAGCGGCGCGTGGTCCACGCTCCGACTCTTGAACCTCAAACTCAACGTGTTCGCCTGGGTCCGCAGTCTTGAAGTTGTCCATGATCAACTCACTGTAATGGAAGAAATAATCTTTGTTGTCTTCACCGTGGATGAAGCCATATCCCTTCTCTTTGTTGAACATCTTCACAGTTCCCTTCATGAGAATCCTAACCTTCCTAGTTCGTTCTAACGAACTCACCATGGATTAATATACCACAATGATTTTTAAAAGGTGAATAACTTTCATAAAATTGTGGTGATATAGTATTTTTATCAATAATGGCGTTTTGTTTTTGCTCCTATTTCTTCCCCTTTCGATAATCATAATTTTTCAAATAAAACCATAATCCCCTATTAAGGATAATCATCGTGAGCAAGGATATAGCAATTACAAAAGCAAGAGGCATAAAAGAAAAATTAAAAGGTAGGCCTTCGTTAGAGAAAGAAGAAGCAATCTCCTGATGGATAAAATATTCGGCAATGGAAACTAAGATTAATGACATAAGCGTTGCTAAAAATAACGGCAACAAAATATTCACGTTGTAATAAGAATGGATGTCTTCTCGAGATAACCCTAATGTAAAAAGCATTTTCCCTTCATTACGATTTTCGCGTAACGTAAGAACAGAGACCGTAATAAGAAGCAAAAACGAAATCGAAAGGCTAGAAATCGAAGCGAACAGTAAGGCGAGTTGAACAAAATTAATAACGCTTTCTGTACTCATCGATATAGAAGAGAATGGATTTTCAAAATGATAAAGAGGGAAATCGAGCTTCATCTTATCGAGCAAAGAGTCATCTCCTTCCTCAATTTCAAACATCACTTGCGTTGGCTCCAAATAAAATGAGCTCATCCCTAACTCATCGCGAAAAAAGTCAATGCTCCAAGAATTCGTGACGAAGAGAATATCATGACTACTTTCACTTACACCCACTACTTTTAACGTTCCAACTCGATAATCTTTTTCCACATATTCATCGCTGATTCTTTCTTCGATTTCCCCAGCCCCGTAAATGACGTCTGGCTTATCCATCGCCTCATAAAGCTTCTTCGATAGCACCACTTCATTCGCGCGTTTTGCTTTTCTACCCTTCACTAATTTCGTAAGGCGATTCGATATCGTCACGCCTTGAGAAAATGGAAGAAGATACGATCCTTCTTTCACGTTAGTTGGTAATGAAGGCGAATAATCTTTTTGCTCAAGAGGAAGAACGCTTAGAGTTTCGACTAGAGAATCCAAAGATTCTTTCTCGTTGCTTAAATAAAAAGGATGGAAGAACCCGCTCATCATCGCGGCAGGAAAACTCGTATAGCTTTCTTCTCCAAAAACCGAATAGTAAGGAAGATTGTATTTTTTTGAAATGGCTTCGATTTCAGAAAAAGTAAAAGAATTTCGGTTCACAAAATAAACTTCGTAATGATTTTCTTCAACGAAAAGAACGCTTGTTTCGTCTTTTCTATCAAACAAATAATGATAAAAAGCAGGATTATGCCGTACCTCATAATAGAAGTCATCCTTATCTAAAAGTGAACGTAAATAATAGACTTTTTGCATTACCCAAGGATAAGAATTATCAGAACCATCTGTCGTAGGAAAACGCATCCTAGCTTCATAAAAATAAGAATTCCATAGGGGATTGGTGTGAAAAATCGTAGGTTTATCACTAGGAGCGACACCTCTAATCGCATAAAGCTCATTATCTTCGTAATTCCAGCTTAAATTTGCGATTTCAAAGAGAATATTCACATCGTTTTCACTTAGATATTTACCTAATGTTTCGTAATCTCTACTGATTTGTAGGCTTAAGCAAAGTTGCACCATATTTTGATAAGGTAGTCCTAAGATAATTTGATCGTCTTCTAAAAGATTAGGGATCTCGGGATATGCCTTTAATTCGCTAGACGCGTCAAACAAAACGAAATCATTTGCGGTAGAGACGGAAAAATGATTCAGTTCGATTTTCTTTGTGTCGGAAAGAATGTAAACCATATCGTTATTAGGGAAAAACGAGTGCCAATCAACGGTATAGCTAACTCCGTACCCTTTCGCGATATTCGGCGCAAAAGAGAGGATGCTATCGATATCTTCTTTCGTTGCCGCATACGCTTTACTAATCGCGCGGTTACTCCCCTCCTTCTCCATTATGATGCAGTTATTACCGATCAAGGAAGAAAAAGCAGTTTCGATTTCTTGACCCGCTTCATAAGAAAGAAAAACGGATACGCCTAAGCTAAATAACGATAAGCATAGGACAAAGACACTAAGTGACGTCCGTTCCCGTTTTGCCTTTAATAAATGAAAAGCATGCTTCATCCAAAAGAAAAAGGGAACATAAGGAACACTTTTCCTTTTCTTGATGCTTAAAGAAGAAAAACGAGCCACTTCAGGGGGCTTCGATTGATTGGTAGCAAAAGTAATTTTACTATTTTCAATCGTCAAAATTCCATCCGCATAAAAATAGGCAGCTTCTTCATCATGGGTGACTAAAATAACTAATTTTGATAGAGATAGTGTTTTTAGATAGCCATATACTTTTTTCGCGTTTTTATTGTCGAGTGCTCCAGTAGGCTCATCCGCAAGAAGAATCTTCGTTTCTAAAGAAATGGCTCTTGCTAAGGCAATGCGTTGCTTTTCTCCTCCACTTAATTCATTAACGGTTGATTTTCTATATTTCTTCATATCGAGCATCGAAAGCAAATCCGAAGATCTTTTCTCAATGATGCTCTTTTTTTCGTAACTTCCAGCATACAAAGGAAGAGCCACATTTTCTAACGCTTTTTCAAGTTCTAATAAGTCATATCCTTGGCGAATAAAACCGATTTCTTTTAAGCGAAGGCGCGAACGACTCGCTTCATTAGTTTTATTCATCTTTCTATCAAAAAGATAGATCGAACCTTCATAATCCTTATCTAACCCTGCAATCATCTCTAAAAGAGTGCTTTTCCCAGAGCCACTTGCTCCAACCAGGGCGAATAAGCCACTACGCGGGAAAGAAAAAGAAAAATCATCATACAATAAGCGTTCAGCAAAGCGTTTGCTTACACGCTCAATCCGCAAAATTTCATTCATCGTTAAGCTCCTTAAGAAGAGTGCTTCTTTTAAAAGCAATTAAAGGAAGGAAAGTGGCGAAGAAAGAAAGGAAAGAGGATAAAAGGAAAGCCAAAAGAGGAAATAGTAGAGGAATACCAAATAAGGTTAAAAATGGAATTTGAATGAGATTAGGAATTAAGGAACAATGAAAAAGAATCGGGTTAAGAAGTAGTTCTACAAGGTCGGAGAGAAATAAAGAAAATAGAGTTGAAAGAAGAGAAATAAAGAGTGATTCACTCGCGTATAAAGAGATGACGGAAGAAAAGGAAGCGCCAAGCGAGGTCAAAATTGCCGCTTCTTTCTTTCGCTCTAAAAAGGAAGAAAAGGAAATTGAAGCGCCGATAAAAGAAGAAGCGAATAAGGCCAAAAACAAAAATGGGATCAGAACTCCGCTAATCGCGCTATGAAGAGAATCAAAAGAGTCGATAATCGAGCAAGAATAAGAAGAATACTCTAATCCTTCTTTCGCCTCTTTTTTCTTACGAGCAAGCGAAAAGAGCCTTTCCTTGCTTAGAAAGTCATGCGCATAAAGTAGATAAGAATAAGAAGAATAAGGCTCTTCCCCACTACTATCCTCTACAAGCGAAAAAATGCTTTTTCGAAAGGAATTATTTTTGACATAAGTGTTCTTCAATCGTTCTTCGAAAGAAGAGTAAGAATAATACACCCTTGGAAGATTTAAGAACCCAAACTCCTCTATGACGCCTTCGATTAAAAAATCACTCGTTAAATCCACGACAAAGCTTTTATCATCTAACGTTATGGTCGTTTTTAAAGGAACATGAATCTTATCGCCGACTTGAAGAGAAAAGCGATTTAAGAAAACGTCATTGATGTAGCAAGATTGGCTTTCTTCAATAATAGAAGTAGTTTTGTTTATGAGCCATTCCTTCCCTAATTCTTTCAAAGAAAAATCAAAAATTGGTTCAAAAGAAGCGTGAGAAGATACTTTGCCACTAGAAAAAGACGTTTCTTTAGGAAAGAAATACGAATAATCGTTATGAACGCTAAGACCAATCGAATAAGCGGTTTCTAAAAATTCTTCTTTGTCTGGACGAGAGGAACGCGTCAAAGAAAGAGGCGAATTTGGAAGTTCATAGCTTTCTTTCTTCGTGATAGAAGCTTGATATAGAAGAAGCGACTTCTCTTTTTCTATGGCAAGCGATTCATCACTACCATAAATGAAACCTATCGCGCAAAATAAGAACGTTAAAGCAACAACATTCGATAAAAAAGAAAGGAAGTTCTTCCTTTTATCTTCTTTTAAGTGATGAAAAACTAAGGGCATTTTCCAAGAGGAACGTCCTCGTTTTTCTATCGATCTTTTCCATACGGCATCACAAACGAAATCCTTTGGTTTATCGATAATTTTTCCATCGCTTAACGTAATTTTATACGCGCAATAATGATTCACTAACTTTAGATTATGAGAAACCAAAATGACTAATCGATCCTTAGCGATTTCCTTTAATAATTCCATCGTTAGCTCACTATTTTTTTCGTCTAAGGCACCAGTTGGCTCATCACAAAATAAAACTTCAGGGTCAGACACTATCGCTCGTAATATCGCGACACGTTGTTTCTCGCCACCCGAGAGGGAACTCACTTCCCTATTTTGAAGGGAAAGAAGAGAGAACTTGGCTAAGAGAGAAAGAGTTTTTTCTTTTGCCTCAAGTTTAGAACATCCCCTAATCAAAAGAGGAAGCATGATATTGCTTAAAGCACTCTCTTTTTCCAAAAGATTGAACTTTTGATAAACAAACCCGCAAACTTTATTGCGATAAAAGAGCTTTTCTTTTTCCGAAAAAGAAGCTAGGTCCTTCCCTAAAAATAGAATTTTGCCTTTTGAGGGTTTCGTAAGTAATGAAAGAAGATTTAATAAAGTGCTTTTCCCCGAGCCGCTTTTACCAACGATTGCGACAATCCCTTTAGATGGCAAAGAGAAAGAGACGTCATTTAACGCCGTAGTTTTTTCTAATTTCGAACCATAAATTTTAGAAACGTGCTTTAGAGTAAAAATAAATGCCCTCCATTATTTAATAGGGGGCATTTTGCATTTTTTACCAAAAAATTTATTCAACTTTTAGTGGGCCTTCGTTCTTAGAGACGACGCGTTTAATGCGTTCATTAAATTTATCGCGAGATAAAAGGATAAGATTCCCGCATCCTAAGCAGCGGATTTTGATATCCGCGCCAACCATTACAATCTGGAATAGTTTGCTTCGTCCTTTGCAAGGATGAGCTTTTTTCATTTCGACAACATCGAATAGACCGTAATCGACCTTTACCATGGTTCGTCCTCCATTTTGACTGCCATCGGAAGCTTTGGTAAGCCTGGCATCGTCAATATTTTTCCGGTTAAAGGGATAATAAAATCGCTACCGCTCGCTAATTGGACTTCGCGAACATGAACGACAAACCCTTTTGGGGCTCCTAGTAATTTTGGATCATCACTTAACGAATTCGGAGTTTTCGCCATGCAAACATAAGAACTCCCATAGCCCATTGCCTCATAACGTTCGATGGATTTTAGAGCTTCTTCGCTATAGCTAACGTCGTCAGCCCGATAAATTTCTTTGCAAATTGTCGCTATTTTTTCTCGAATTGGAGAATCTTTCTTATAAATAGGAGCAAAGTGACTTGGGACGCTAGTAAGGAAATCCATGGTTTTCTTAGCTAAATCAATTGCGCCATCACTACCCTTTAAGAAAGAATCGACGAAACTATAGGCGTATCCTCTTTCTTTGCAGTAATTCTCCACAAAAAGAATCTCTTTTTCACTATCAGAAGCGAAATGATTAATCGCAATAAGGACAGGCATCCCGAATTTTTTCATGTTAGAGAGATGAACTTCTAGGTTCGCCATGCCTTTTTCTAACGCTACTAGATTCTCTTTGTCGAGTTCTTCATAAGGGACCTCGCCATGCATCTTTAACGCGCGAATCGTCGCGACCATAATAGCCAAATCAGGGTGCAGATTTCCAATAGGAGCGACAATATCAAAAAACTTCTCCGCCCCTAAATCCGCCGCAAATCCCGCCTCTGTTATCACAATCGGGGCTAATTTTAAGGCAAGTTTTGTCGCAATAAGACTATTGCAGCCATGTGCGATATTCGCAAAAGGGCCACCATGAATTAAAACGGGATTATTCTCGGAAGTTTGGACAAGATTTGGTTTAAGCGCTTCTTTCATGAGCTTCATGATAGCGTGCGTAATTTTTAAATCTTCGATAGTAATTGGATGACCATCATAAGAATAAGCCACGATAATCTTTTTTAACCGATTTAAAAAGTCTTCATCGTTTTTCGCTAAGCAAAGGATTGCCATAAGTTCACTAGCGACGGTGATAATGAACCCATCCTTTCTCGTTACGCCGTTTTTCTCACCTTCCGCGATTTCGATTTCTCTTAAGGCGCGATCATTCATATCGATCGCCCGTTTCCAGACAACACGTTTTGGATCGATGTTTAAAGGATTGCCTTGGAAGATGGAATTATCAATAATTGCTGATATTAAGTTAATGGAGCTAGTTAAAGCATGCATGTCCCCATTGAAATGAAGATTGATGTCTTCTTGTGGCTCAATGGTGACTTTACCTCCCCCGGTCGCGCCACCCTTTAAACCGAATGTTGGCCCCATCGCAGGCTCTCTTAAGCAAAGCAAGGCTTTTTCGCCAATTCTATTTAAGCCATCAAGCAAAGAAATCGAAGTGGTTGTCTTTCCTTCCCCAGCTTTTGTTGGAGTGATCGCAGTTACTAAAATAAGTTTTCCGTCTTGTTTATTCTTAATTTCTTCAAAAATGGCAGGATTGATTTTTGCTTTATAAAAGCCATAAGGCTCAACATATTTTTCGCCGATTCCGGCTTTTTTAGCAATTTCGCTGATTTTTAATAAAGACATATTTCTTTCACTCCTTCCGCTTCAAAAATGATAACGTTTGAGTGCTATTTTATCTAGAGATAATCGAGTCTAATGAAGAAAGGATATCGGAGAGAGAAGTAACCATTTCACTATGAAATTGATGGGTGAAAAAAGTTTCTTGCCGACGAATGTAATGACGGGTGTTTTCTTTGATGGTCGTTTTCGCTTCTTCTAGGGAGATCAGTCCATCCATATAGGGGAAAAACTCTTTGACGCCGATTGCTTTAAAAGCAGGTGCATCTCGCCCGTATTTTTCGATGAGGGGGATTGTTTCTTCTAGTAAGCCAAGCTGAAACATCTTCTCTACGCGTTCTTCTACCATTGGGTAAAGTTTTTCTCGCTCTAGATGCAAGGTAAAAAACTTCGTTTCGAAAATCGGTTCATGCTTTTGTTCTTCTAAAAAGGAGGTTTTGCTTCGCTTTAAGGCTAAGCAAAGAGCAATATCACGCATCACTCTTCTACGATTATTCGGATGAATTTTATTTGCTTCCGTAGGATCCAATTTTTCTAGTTCTTGGTGAAGCGCTTCGTTTGTCATTGTATCGTAATTAGAAAGATCGACGTGACTCGTATCAACGCTAAAATCGTAATCGAAAAGAGCGCTACGAATATATAATCCACTGCCCCCAACTAAAATCGGTGTTTTGTGACGAGAAAGGACATCTTTTATCGCTTCTCTAGCGTCTTTTTGATAACGCGAAACATTGTATTCTTCGTTTAAAGGAACAAAATCATAGAGATGATGCGGAACAATCCTTTTATCGCTTTCACTTGGAGCGGCTGTAGCAATGAATAAACCTTGATAAGCTTGAAAAGCGTCGGCGTTAATGATTTCTCCATTTAGAATTTGAGCTAAAGAAATCGCCAAAGCGCTTTTTCCAGTTCCCGTTGCTCCAGTAAGAACAATAATCATTCCAATATCCCTTTAATGCGTAAAAGCTCGCTTTCGATTAAAGGGCATAGCGATTCAATATTCTCCAAAACAGGATTATTCTTCAGTTCGCTAAGCACTTCTTCGTATTCTTTTTTAACGACTGCATGCTTTTGAGGGTCACCAATCGATAGAGCGAGTTCTTTCTTCTTTTCGATGTATTTCTCCCCTAACGCTTTGACTTCTCGGCTATTTGCTTCTTTAAGCAACGTAGTGAATTCTTTAAAAAGAGGATCAACGGAAAGCGTATAGGCGACGTCTTTTGCTTTTAATATCAATGGATCGCCAACGAGTTCGCCAAGTAAACTATACGCGTGCGACTCGATTACCTTTACAGGCACAATCGCACCAGTTAAATAGCTAGGGCCTTTGAAATTGACCAATTTTCCGTTTTCGGCATACCCACTTAATATTGATTTATCGCGTTTGCTAGGACCAGTGACCAATATATCGTAAGTGTGACCAACCATCGCTTCGCTATGAGCGCTTGTTGTTTTTTCAATGACTGCCTTTAAAGCATCAAAGCGTTCGTGCTTCGTTTCGCTAGAGACATTATCGACGATGTTTGCGGCAGGCGTTCCTTTTCGAGGCGAATAAATAAAAGTAAAGGCGCTGCTATATTGCACACGCTCGCACAAAGAAAGGGTATCAGAAAATTCTCCATCGGTTTCATTAGGGAATCCGACAATAATATCGGTAGTTAAAGCGATTGAAGGCATTTTTGCGCGAATTTTATCAACCAAATCAAGATATTGTTCGCGGCTATAACGTCTTCCCATGCGTCTTAAGCAAGAACTGCTCCCACTTTGAACCGGGAAATGAAGCCATTTCATGATATTGGGGTAAGTAGCCATGATATCCATGGTTTCTTCTGTAAATTGCGAAGGGTACGAAGTCAAAAAGCGCAAGCGAGGAATCCCTAATTTTGCCACTTCTTCTAATAAACCTGCAAATGTCGTTCCATCATGCAAATCAAGCCCATAGCTATTCACGTTTTGCCCAAGCAAAGTAATCTGCTTATAGCCTTCTTCCACTAAGGCTTTGCATTCTCTAACGATATCCTTCTGGGCGCGGCTTCTTTCGCGACCTCTCGTATAAGGAACAATGCAATAGGTGCAAAATTTATCGCATCCATAAGAGATGTTCACAAAAGCTTCGAAATCATTAAGGCGAATGGATGGTAACCCTTCAACGACTTCGCCAGGAGAAGAAGTAACGTCAATGAGCCGCTCTTTTTTCAAGATAACGTCATTCAGTAAGGAAAGAAGATGCGGAATATTGTGGGTTCCGAAAACCAAATTGACGAAAGGATATGTTTTTGTAATTTTCTCCGCGACTTTTTCTTCTTGCATCATGCATCCGCATACGCAAAGTAAAAAGGAAGGATTAGACAAATGGTTGGCCTTGAAAGAACCGATTTCGCCATAAACTTTATCTTCGGCATTTTCGCGTACCGCGCAGGTATTAATAATGGCTAAATCCGCTTCTTTAGGATCAAGTGTCCTTTTAAATCCAGCGCGTGAAAGGTATCCTGCCATTACTTCTTCATCACGGATATTAGCTTGGCAGCCGAACGTACGAATGAAAAAACGTTTGCCCTTTGCAAATGCGGCTAATCGAGATGGAACCTCTCCAGAATCAATAACTCTAGAAGCTTTACTAACGCGATTTCTCGCATTTTTCATAGACGGTAATGAGCGGAATTCGCATTTCATAAGTTCTCCTCCCTCAAACAAATTGGATGAATTTGGGTGCATTCATAAGTCGTATCATCGAAGTCCATAATTGCCCCATTAACGGTCGCAGTTCCGTGCTTTGCTAAACCAAAGGATTCTTTTTTCCCAAAGACGATTTTATCAATCACGGAATCTTTCTCAAAGCCAATGACGGAATTAAGTTCTCCAACCATACCAACGTCAGTGACAAAGGCAGTCCCATTTGGTAAAACACGCATATCAGAAGTCTGTACATGGGTATGAGTGCCTAAAATCGCACTGACTTGTCCATCAAAATAAAAACCGAAAATTTGTTTCTCGCTTGTTGATTCTCCATGATAGTCCACGATGTGAATACATGGTTCCTCTTCCTCTAAGAGTAACTTTTCCATACATTCAATCGGAGAAAAAACTTCTTCGTTCATGAAGCTAACGCCAAGCAAATTCGTTACTCGGACTAAAATTCCATTCACTTCAAAAGCTAGACTTCCTTGCCCTTTGGAATAGTTCTTTAAATTAAGGGGGCGAACAAGGTTATCAGCCTCATCAATATAGTCATCGATCGCAACTTTATCATGATAATGATTGCCTAAAGTAATGCAATCGACTCCTAAATCGACCAAATAACGATAATGGGATTCATTGAGACCTTTCCCGTGTGAGACGTTTTCACCGTTTGCAATTACAAAATCAGGGTTATATTTACGCCTCAAAATAGGAAGGGCCCGCCCTAAAGCGGACCTTCCGAGTTCCCCAACGATGTCACCAAAGAAGAGGATACGCATTGTTATTTCGCGGTTTCTATGGCCTTGTATTCACGAATGACGCTGACTTTGACAGTTCCTGGATAAACGGCTTCGTTTTCGATCTTTTCGCGAATATCGGCAGCCATCTTCGTCGCCATCGCATCGTCCACTTTATCTGGCATAACCATGACACGAACTTCTCGTCCGGCTTGCATCGCAAAGGCTTGTTGAACACCCTCAAAGGATTTAGCGATGGTTTCGAGCTGTTCGACACGTTTTACATAAGTTTCAAGCGTTTCGCTTCTTGCTCCAGGACGAGCGGCACTTAAAGTGTCGGCAGCCGCGACAAGGTGAGCGATAACGCTAGTGGCTTCAACATCGCCATGGTGCGAAGCGATAGCGTTGATTACGACTTCTGGTTCGCCATATTTTTTCGCAAGTTGGACGCCAAGTTGAACGTGGCTTCCTTCTTGCTCGAAATCGACAGCCTTGCCAATATCGTGCAATAGTCCTGCTCGACGCGCAAGGAGCTGATTTTGTCCGAGTTCAGCCGCCATGATTCCGCATAAATAAGCAACCTCAATGGAATGGTCTAAGCCATTTTGCCCATAAGAAGTGCGATATTTGAGTTTACCTAAATATCCAAGCAATTCACGATTGATTTTTGGTAATCCAAGACGGAAGGCAGCTTCTTCGCCAGCTTTTTGGGTTTCCGCTTCCAAATCGCGTTTGCAGCGGGAGGCAACTTCTTCAATTCGTCCAGGTTGGATTCTTCCATCCTTGACTAAGAATTCAAGGGTTCGCTTTGCGATCTCGCGGCGAATTGGGTCAAAGCAAGAAACGGTAATAACTTCGGGAGTATCATCGATAACGATATCAACCCCAAGAGTTTGTTCGATGATACGAATATTTCTTCCTTCTCTCCCGATGATTCTCCCCTTCATATCGTCATTAGGGAGAGAGACAACGGACACGGTTCTTTCGGTGGTCACTTCTTGGGCATATTTAGCGCAAGCCAAAGAAAGAATTTCGGCGCTCTTTTGCTGGGCAGTTTCTTTTGCTTCGTCTTCTTGGTTCTTGATATAAGCAGCGATTTCACTGCTCATTTTGCTTTCCACACGAGCCATGATTTCATCATGTGCTTCTTTAGTGGACATGCCAGATACTTTCTCAAGTTCTTTGATGATGGAATCGATTTTTTCATCGTATTCAGCGGCTTTCTTATCGCAATCAGCGATTTTTTGCGTGAGCGTGTCGTTGCGACGATCAAGTTCAGTTTCCTTTTGAAGAAGCTGATTGTCACGGCGAGAAATAGACTCTTCTCGCGCATCGAGCTTGGCTTGTTCGGCAAGCGCTTCAGATTTCATCTCACGAATCTCTTGCTGCGCTTGTTGCTTTGCTTCAAACGTCATTTGTTTCGCGTCAAGCTCAGCGTTTTTCGCAATTCTTTCCGCTTTGATTTCAGCATCGCGAATGATTTGCTTAGCTTGGACTTCAGCACCCTTCTTCTTAAATCTTGGAAGCACATGGTAAATCAAAACAACCACAAGTGCCCCAACTAAGGCAGAACAAATTGCAATGATGAGCCAAATCCACCACGCCAAAGGGTTAGCCTCAGTCAAAATGTTTAAACCGACTAACATAAAATTCTCCTAATAAAAGCCCATTTCGGGGCTCGCTCCAAATTAAGATGATGTTTTGTATATAACGGTGAATACCGATAAGACAATTCACAACCAATCTATGGCGTGAGCACCCAACAAGGTACAGCTATATTTTATCAAGCAAAAAACAATGTGGCTATAACCTTATGCAAATAGAAGAGCAATTCGTGAATTTTTTATCGCAATTCTTTTTAGAGTAATAAGAAAAGCGCGGACTGCCCTTCTATTTTAAAGTGAAGCAAATGAAATATTATGGTGCTGAAAAATATTAGAAAAAATTTAAAGAGTCGCGTTACAAAAATAGAGGAATTTAGTCTTCACTAATGGTGGTTTCACCATTCTTGAGTTTTTCGCGGATTTCTTTATCAACGGCATCGGTAATCTCGGGATGCTCTTTTAAATAGGAAGAAGCGGCATCTTTTCCGTTTCCGATCTTATCGCCATTCAGTATAAACCAGCTGCCAGTCTTTTGAAAAACGCCGAGCTGAGTTCCTAGTTCTAGAAGTTCGCCTTCGCGAGTGAAGCCTTGGCCATAAATCATCTCGATGGTACAAGATTTAAATGGTGGGGCAACTTTGTTTTTAACCACTTTGACTTTAACGGTATTCCCGATAATATCCTTACCGTTTTTAATTGCATCAGCGCGACGGATATCCAAACGGATGGTCGCATAGAATTTGAGTGCTCTTCCGCCAGTTGTCGTTTCAGGATTCCCATACATTACGCCAACCTTCTCGCGGATTTGGTTAATAAAAATGACCAGGCAACCAGTTTTGTCCAAAACGCCAGCGAGCTTTCGCATGGCTTTTGACATCAGACGAGCTTGTAAGCCGACTTGGTTATCGCTCATGACGCCATCAAGTTCCGCTTGTGGAACAAGTGCAGCCACAGAATCAACGATGATAATATCAATCGCGCCACTCTGGGCGAGCATTTCAACGATTTCTAGCGCTTGTTCGCCACTATCTGGTTGAGAAAGGATGAGCTCATCGATATTTACGCCTAATTTTTCAGCGTAATCTGGATCGATTGCGTGTTCCGCATCAACATAAGCGGCTCTACCACCTTTTTTCTGCGCCTCTGCAACCGCTTCGAGAGCCAGAGTGGTTTTGCCACTGCTCTCTGGTCCATAGATTTCTACGATTCTTCCACGTGGGTATCCGCCAACGCCAAGCGCTTGATCAAGGACCAAGCTTCCGGTTGGAATCACGTCCACATTGACTTTTGGGTGGTCGCCTAAACGCATGACCGACCCTTTGCCATAAACCTTCTCAATGCTTCTTAGCGCTTCTTCTAGCGCTTCATCTTTTTTGTCTGCCATAGAAACAGTACCTCCACTTATCTATAGACCAATTTTTGGACTTTTTACCAAAAAAATTTTAGAAATTGCAATTTTCGATTATTTTTTATCCTCTTTTAAAACGGATACGTTCTGAACAAGATAGATGATTCCGCTGAGTAAACTCGCACATGTGGCGAGATAAACAAAAATTAAGGCGATTCTTCCTTCTCCCCAACCTAAGTCGAAATAGCTAAATGGCCAACCATTTAATAAAACGAGAGGAATAGCAATCATTTGAAGGACGGTTTTGATTTTCCCAAAAATATTCGCGGCAAGCACTTTTCCTTTTCCTGCCGCGATGAAACGCAACGCATCAACGACTAAATCGCGAAGAATCATGATGATGACGCAATAAGTTGGAATCGTTAATGTCCCAAGATAAAAATGAGGCAAAATCAAATAAATCAATAAAGAGTCGACAAGGAGCTTATCCGCGACAGGATCGAGGAATTTGCCTAAGTCAGTGACTTGGTGCCATTTTCTTGCTAAATAACCATCCACAAAATCCGTCGTGGCAGCAATGACAAAAACGATAAACGCGATGAAATAATATAAATTGACCCCGTATTCAGCGTTCCCCAAAAAGGGAACAGGCAAATTCGGAATGAAATTAAGGGCAAATAAAAAAATAAGCAGTAAAGAGACTAGGGCGATACGAGTGACGGTAATTTTTGTTGGTATATTCATAATCATTCCTCTAATCCAATGAGTATCCGGCTCTATAAGCCATGTTTTGTCGAGGGCGAATATTAATCTCAGGTTGCCCTGGAAGAGTCATCTTCAATTCGATTTCCCTTCTTCCTCTACCAAATTTGAGTTTCTCGCTTGTGGGGTTTACCGCGTTTCATCTTGATGTCGCCATCAAGCTCGTCTCTGTGGCACTTTAAGGAGAAGACATCTTCTAGAGAGTTTCTCCGCCGTTACGTACTCCTACGTACCTAGGGTTATTGATTCCCCTAGCGCAATCATTACGGTCGTCGCAGACCGTGCGAGCATGGACTTTCCTCTATTTCAAATAGAAACAGTCATCGCCCGAGCCGGATAATTGGTTATTTTAAATCAGCTTCGGTAAAACCATGTCGATAAAGGAAGTCTTCCAATTTGTGGCAGCGCTGAATCCATTCCATGTTTTCCGCAGTCACTTTGTCACTTGGCTTAATTCCTTCAAGCCTCTTGTTGAGCGAGGCGTTTTCGATTTCGAGCAATTTTGCGCGCTCATAAAGCTCACCATACTTCTTATTTGCAGAAGAATAGCTAGCGTCATAAGCGGCAATTTTGCTTTCCAAAGCTTCGATTTTGGCGTCTTTCTCTTTTAGAAACCGCGTGAACGATTGGTAATCTGCAATGATATCGTCAAGGAAGGAGTCAACTTCGTCAGGATTATATCCTTTGACATCTTTCGTAAATTTCTTGTCGAGGATTGCTTTTGCTGTTAAATTCACTTTGTTTTCCATAATTAAAAGACACTCCCTATATTATAGGGAACTCACCGCTTTACTTCAACGAATGAGCGTGATGGAATTTGTACGAATCGTGCTACAATTACTGCCATGAAAGCATTAAGAAAAGCGATTAGAGATAAAAGGGTACTCGTCTTCTTTGACTTAGAAGGCACTCAGTTCTCTCATGAGATGATTGAAATTGGCGCTTATAGTGTCCTGCTCCATGACGATTTAACGATTAAAAATATCAATCCACCATTCAAACGGTACGTAAAAGCCCAAAACCCCGTTGGGCGTGTCGTCACCGATTTAACCGGAATTACAGAGAAAAAACTGCAAGAAGAGGGTGTCTTATTTCCTAAAGCCTTCAGCGATTTTCATCATTACGTCAAAAAATACGAAGATCGCTGCGTCTTTGTCACTTTTGGCAATCAAGATATCAAAATCATCGAAAGCAGTGTCTATTTAAATGGCGATGCCGGCTTATCTTTTTCACGTCTAATGAAAAAGAACTACCTCGATTTCAGCGCATTTATTAGTTCTTACATCAAAGATGAGCATGGCAATCCATATTCATTAACCAACTACTTGAAGCTATTTTCGACTCCTTTTGAAGGCCAAGCCCATGATGCACTCGCAGACGCTTATAACTTAATCGAGCTATACAAAGCCTTGCTAACGAAAAAAGATATTGTAAGAAACGAATACGAGAAAACCTTGTCGCACTTGTTTCATCTCCCTTCTCCAATCGCTACGATCGTCAGCAAATTAAAAAACGGGGAAACCGTTACCCCCACTGATTTCGATAAAGCCGTTGAGGATAGCTTAAAATGATCCATTATCCAGGCGGGGTCAAAGCCCCTTCTTATCAAGAGAGGGAAAAGAAAGCCAGCCATTCAATCAAAAAGCGTTCTTTAAGCGCCGCTAATCGCGGAATGGGCTTTGAAAGCGATATTAATGACGCTAACTCTTATTATCTTGAGCATCATTTAGCGCTTGTGTATAAGCGCCCAACTCCCATTAATGTTGTCAAAGTCGATTACACGCATGGCGCAAAAATCACGCATGCTTATTTCGAAGCGCAAAGTACGACAGACTATAACGGGGTGTATAAGGGGCGTTATTTGGATTTTGAAGCAAAAAGCACCAAAAGCAAAACCTCGCTCCCTCTTAATAACATCGCTCCTCAGCAAGTTAAACACCTAAGGGCGGTTAAAGAAAATGGGGGCATTGCTTTTTTCCTAATTCACTGGGAAACGTTAGATGAAACTTACGCGATTGATGCGGATTTCATTTGCACTTTTTATGAAGAAAAACCCCGAAAATCAATCCCCTATCAAAGCATTAAAGAACATGGACACTTGGTGAAAGAAGGGTATCACCCTCGTTACGATTATTTGCCAGTTGTGGAAGAATTCTTCTTGAAGTAACGACAACATTTTGAAAGAGGGCAATTTGAACAACAAGGGTTTCTTGCCGTACATTGATTCCTCCCAAATTCAATGAAAGCATGATGAAGAAATCCCCATTTTTCTATCGGGAAATTCTTCTCTAATTTCCTTTCGATTAATAAAGGAGAATCGTTTTCTTTCGCATACCCTAATCGTTTGGCGATTCTAGATAAATGCGTATCAACGGGAATAAAAGGCGCGTTAGCCCGTTCAAGAAGAAAAACTCGCGCGGTTTTTTCGCCAACGCCCGGTATCTTTAGGAGGGTTTCTTTATCGTGAGGAATCGCTCCATTCGTGTGCAAATAGATATATTCACCAAGCTTTTGAAGGGATTTTGCTTTGTTTTTATATAAACCAAGGGATTTGATGTCGTTTTCTAAGTCTTCCATTTTCGCATGCATTAAAGAGGCTACGTTAGGAAAATGAGAGAAAAGAGTCGGGGTGACTTTATTAACGCTTTTGTCCGTCGTTTGGGCACTTAAAACAATAGCAACCAAGCACTCGTAATCATTCGAAAAATGTAAGGCGCATTTCGCATTTGGATAGGTGGAGATAAGATAAGAAAGGACTTCCTCACTTTTTCCCATCGTCACTTCCCCACATCGCTTTAGCGATTGCCATCGTTTCTTCGATATCTTTATCCCAAGAGGAAGAAGAAGCGCTATACCCTTCTTTTTCAAAATCTTGCGTCATTCTTTTTGAACGCAAAACGCGGTCTATTGCCTTAACGGTACGTTTCCCATCATGAAATGCGTCAAGAAGCGCGTCTTCTATTTCTTGTTTTTTATAGCCAGCATTCACCCAATTACCAATCATTTCGCGTTCTAAAGGAGAAAGGGTTCTTTGAAAACGAGATTCGAAAAATTCGCAAAGCTCTTGTAAAACATTTTCTTTTTCTTCTGTCGCTAGACTTGCGTTTTCTAGCTCCATCATTTTCTTGAACTGGGCATACACTTTTTCTTTCAGTGGATCAATCGAGGTGCGCATTTTGTTATCCTTCATTTCCATTGAAACGAAGCCACGTTTTAATAAACCAACTAAGATTTTATCGATTTCGCTAGAAGAATAGTTCATTTTCAAAGAAAGCATATCGTTCGTAATTAAAGAATTCCCTTGCTCTAATAAGTGATCGATCATAAGCAAAACGACAAGCTCGTTTTCCATGATGTTCATCCTTTTATAGGAATCGAGAAGCGCGTAACGGAAACTTACCGCGTTCATGATGCTTTTCTTTGTCATTTTTCTTTCCTCTTCCTTTCTTCTTCGGCGATTTTGGCGGGATTTAATTCATCCAGCAAATATCGTTTCATCGCGATTGCCTTTTTCGTATTCGCTTCGAGCTCAAAATGAAGTTTTTCCGCGAATCGCTCCGCCCGCAAAATCCGTAAGGGATCCTCTTCGATACGTTTGATTGGGTCACCGATAAAGCGAATCATATGTTTTTTTAAATCGATGAGGCCATTATGATAATCAATAATCTTGTATTCTTCATCAAGATAAATCGCATTAATCGTAAAGTCGCGTCTTAAGGAATCTTTGTATAAGTCCTTAATGAAGCGAATATAAGAAGGATGACGGTAATCAAGATATTCTCCTTCTTCTCGTAAAGTAGTGATATCCACTTCTTCTCCTTTTATTTTCAAGCGAACTGACCCAAAACGAGAAAAGGTGTAATTCGCTTCAATAAGAAAATGTTTCATTTCTTCCGGGGTTGCGTCAGTGACAAAATCGTGATCGGTATATTCTCGATTCAATAATAAATCGCGAGTAGAGCCTCCAACGATATATAGCCTTTTTTGGTTCAGATGGAATAGGGGCACTAAATCATCAAATCGAGAGTCACGCATAGTAAGCACAAGTATATAGCAAGAAAAGAAAAAGAGAAAAAGAAAGCCCCGATTTTCATCAGGGCAAAACCATTATCAAAAATAGCTAGGCTTAGTTAAGCTTGTCTTTGAGGGTTTTAGAAACTTTAAATCCAACGGAAGCGCTTGCTGGGATTTGGATTTTTTCTTGGGTAGAAGGATTTGTGCCTTCACGGGCGGCTCTTTCTTTTTTCGAGAAGATACCGAATCCAGAAACTTTCACTTCCTCGCCTTTGAGGAGAGCATCTTCGATAATTTCAAAAACTGCATCGACGGCAGCTTGGGCATCACCCTTCGCGATTTCGGCCTTTTCGGCGACTTCTAATGCTAATTCAGCTTTGTTCATGAGTAACCTCCTATTGCTAAAATAGTACTCATAAGTTAGCACGGCATCGAAACTTTTGCAATTTTTTATTCAGGAATATTGCTATTTTGTTGAAAGCCCTTCCAACTTTTTGATTTATTTCAAAATCTTAAAATGAAAAATTAAAAAGCTAGATTTTATCGATATTTTTGGTAAAAAGCTAGATTTTATCGATACTTTTTATAAAATTAATTTCGAAACTAATGAAGTAATTTTCGCGTTTACCATAAAAATGCAAGGAAAGTGAAAAGAAAGTAAAGATTACGCAAAAATAAAATTATTTTCTCATTCGGTAGACAATATCTAACGGAGATCCATCAAAAGAAAAGGATTCTCGTAAACGATTATTAAGATAACGGGTGTAAGAGAAATGGGCATAATCTGGGTCATTGCAGAACATGACAAAAGTCGGCGGGCAAACTTTTACTTGGTTTGCAAAAACGATTTTCAAACGTCCGTGGTTAAAATTTGGCGTCGGGTTCATGGCTTGGGCATCCGCGATGATTCGATTCAATATCGGAGTAGGGATGCGTCGATGGTATCCTTCATAAGCGGTTTCAATCGCAGGCAAGACTTTATCTAGGCCCTTGCCTGTTTTTGCGCTTACAAATAAGACTGGGGCATAATCGAGGAACTTGAATGTCGCACGGAAATTCTTTAAAAATTCGCTCGCATCGTTCTCAGAGTGGCGACTAACATCCCACTTATTCACCAAAACGACAATGGCTTTTTTCGCTTCAATGGCGTAGCCAACGACATGGGCGTCTTGTTCAATCGTGCCAGTTGAGCCATCAACGACCAAAACCGCGACTTCGGAGCGTTCAATCGCTTCCATCGCACGGAGTGCGGCGTATTTATCGACGGCTTCGTATATTTTGCCGCGTTTCACTAGTCCTGCCGTATCAATGACAACATAGTTTTTATTGTTTGCTTCAAAAGGTGTATCGATAGAATCGCGCGTTGTTCCCGCAATATTGCTGACGATGGTTCTTTTTTCTCCTAAAAGGCGATTTGCCAAGGAAGATTTCCCAACATTTGGCCTTCCGATAAGAGAAAAGCAAATCGCATCCCCGTATTCTTTTTCTTCCTTGACGGGAAGATTTTTAATAATTGCATCCAAAAGGTCGCCAATGCCAATGCCGTGCGCCCCACTGACGATAAAAGGGTCACCAAAACCAAGCCGATAAAATTCTGATTGGTTCGCGATTTCTTGAATGTTATCGATTTTGTTTACCGCTAGAAGGACTTTTTTCTTCGCTCCATATAGTAATCGCGCAATGAATTTATCATCGCCCGATAAGCCCATTTTTCCATCAGTAACGAAAAGGATTAAGCCCGCTTCTTCGATAGCGATTTCGACTTGCGCTCTAATCTCTTCTTGAAAAGGGGCGTCTTTGATTTGAATTCCACCGGTATCGATCACCATGAATTCTTTGGTAAGCCAAGTCGCTTTTGCGTAAAGTCGGTCGCGCGTAATTCCGCGCGTAGGCTCGACAATGGCTTTTCTTTGGCCAACAATTCGATTGAAAATGGTGCTTTTCCCAACGCTAGGAGCGCCAACAATCGCTAATGTCCCTAATGACATAAAGCCTCCAATCCGGTTTTTTCTTGCACGATTTTTAAAACGGCTTCGACAGATTCATCAATGCTTAAAGAAGAGGTATCAAGCAAAACACTATCAGGTGCTTGCATTAGAGGATCGAATTCTCTACTACTATCGATTCTATCTCTCTCACGAAGATTTTCTTCCACTTCTTCAAGGGTTGTTGGAATCCCTTTCGCTAAATTCTCTTCATAGCGGCGTTTCGCGCGAGTTTCCACACTCGCCACTTGGAAAATCTTCACTTGGGCATGAGGGAGAACGTAAGAGCCAATATCTCTTCCATCCATAACGACGGATTTGCTTTCCGCTAGTTTTCTTTGCATTCCGATAAGAGCGAGGCGAACCGGTTTCATTGCCGCAATATAGCTCACATTGTTCGAAACAAGCGGTTCACGGATGACTTTGGAAACATCTTCACCATTGCATATCACCTTGCCATCGGAGAGAAGATCGATGGATAAATTCGGAAGAACGGTAATGGCATCGGCTTCGTTTTTTGGATCAAGTCCGCGCGAAAGCACAGCATAAGTTACGGCACGATACATAGCGCCAGTATCCACATAAACAAAATTTAATAAAGCAGCCACTTTTTTAGCGACTGTACTTTTCCCCGCCGCGGCAGGCCCATCAATAGCGATAGCGATGTGTTGTTCCATAAGTTCACCTTTTAACCCATTGAAAATAGAGAATGATGAGTCCGGCAACGACTAAAACTAGTAACACAATCTTTAAGACAAGATAAACCCACTGCTTGATTTGATACTCATGATACAAAGTGCTGTGATAACTTTTTCCGCCGATTCCTTCTAAAGAAATTGCTCCTCGGCTTACCGCGGTTTGATTAATCGCGTAATCGTCTTCTGGAGAGGTTTTTACTTCTAGAGGTTTCCGTTTCGAAAATTCTTGTTCAGGAGTCCGAACAATCTTTTTTCGATAACGTGCCCATTTCTTCATTCTGCTCTTCATAGCGCGCATATTTTAGCGCAAGCGCGTGCGAAGCGGAAGCAAACGAGTTTAACGTTGAACGCAAATTTTGAAATGCATATAATGTGGGAAATTGTCTAGGAGGAAAAGCATGGCAAAAAAAGTAACGGTTAACGCTGATGCTTGCATTGGTTGTGGGCTTTGCGTTGGCACAGTCCCAAGCGTCTTCTCTTTTGGAGATGATGGGAAAGCGGTCGCAGGCGAAGTCGATGACGAAGCGGCGGTTGAAGAAGCGATTGCCAATTGCCCAGTCGGTGCAATCGTCGAAGAATAATTTCGATTCTAATAGAAGACCCCTTTAAGGGGTTTTTCTTTTTTTAATTAAGAATTGCTAGGATTTTGTAAATGAAGCAAAACGTGAATGTGACGATAAATGAAAAAAGTAATTACTAGAACAATCGCATCTTTGATCAAGTTAAGCGGAATAACGCAATATAAGCCATAAGTCCATCCTAAATCCATTACATTCGGATTAGCAATCTTACAAAGGGCAAGAAGATTTTCATAAGGTAGCCCCATCACGTTCATATAAAAAGGAAGAACAAGATAGACGTTTAATATAGCACTCACCATCAACTGCAAAAGGGAAGAAAAGGATATCGCTAGCACCGCTCCTTTTAAGGTTCTTTTCTTTTGATACAAAAAAGAAGCAGGCACAACAAAAACCAAGCTAAAAAGAAAATCGCTCCATTCCCCTACCGTCAAAGAAGAAGTAAAAGGAAGTTTTAAGATCGTTTTAATTAGAATTACCATCGTCCCAGCGATTGGCCCATACGCAAATCCAGCAATAAAGGCGGGAATCTCATCGAAATGCAGTTCCAAAAACGAAGGGAGAAAAAAGAGTTTAATCTGAAAAATAGGAACAATATAAAGAATCGCGCTTAGCGCTCCAAAAACGCCAACACGAGCCAATAGGCGAGTCGAATTACGATGATTTTGCGGCGTAACTTTTGCTAAAAACGCGGCATATAAAATGAGCAAAAGCGCAAAAATAAACAAGCTAAGATACTCAAAGAAGTCGTTCATAGAAAAAGCCTCCACTTCAGGGAGGCCAGTAAAAGCAATAAATCCACTTCTACCATCCGGACTGTACCGTTGGCTCTGGAATTCCACCAGATCATGACCAATCTGCCATTGGACTTGCGGGCTATCTCCGCCAGTTGACGTAATTCTCGTCACCCTGAAGTACCTCCATTATAGAGCGAATTTATCGCTATGCAAGGTGAGAGGGGTCTAATTCACGCGAAAAATTGGAATTATTTTGTAAGTAACTTCTTAAGTAATTGTAAATGGCGGAATTGTTTTCATCCTCAAATAAGCGATTTCTTTCTCGCATCGCATAATAAGAAGAGGCGTCATTTTTCCCAAAATAATCCAGTAATGTTTCGCTTAAAATCGGCTCATGTAACAATGCGACTTTCCGTTCATCGATAATAAATTTCTTATTAAGCAATAGCTCTAAATAAATGTTATCGATCCAATAGGCTATCTCTCCAAAGGAGTATTGAGAATCGATAGAAAGCGATTCATTCACTAAAGAATCGAAATCGCGATTAAAAGCTTCTTTGTTTTTCGCATTCTTTAATAAGGGGAGTAAGCGCTTCAAAAACATATTTTCAAGAATGTAGCGATTTTCTCCAACAGGCATTTTCGAAGAAGAAAAAGCAACTTTTGCAGCGTTTTTGATGGCTTTCTCTAAAGAATTACATTCATATAGAGAGCCAAGAAAGGCTTGAGATTTTTCTAACAAGAAACGACTTTGGAGACGGAGAAAATGCGCTTCTAAAGGATTAGACAAAATTTTCCCATGCAAGTTTTTCGCGGATAGATACCCATTCCAACGCTTCACAAAATTAACGACTTTATTGTTCCATTTCGCGATTTTTATTTCTTCTTCGCTTAGTAAGCTCATCGCCTCATCATCGGTCAAAACAAGTGAGCCAGTAAAAATATCGTCGCCGAAAGATAGATAATATTCACTACTCGAAAAGTTCTCTATTTTAAGGTTTCGAGGAGCTTCGCTCATTACCTTTTTCATTGTCTCTAAAAAGAAACGAAGAGAAGCAAGCACTTCTTCATCCATGAGTAAAAAAGAAACATTGACTTTGATCTTTTCGTTTAAAGAATAAGAAGGCGATTCGCTAAGAATAAATAACCCGTTTTCGAAGAAAGAAACATTGATGCACTTATTTTCCTTTTTGTCTAAAGCAGGTTCTATATTTAGCTCGACAAGGCATTTATTGTTTCTCATGCTGCAAAACCCAATTCACAAACTGATTCTTGTCTTCTTCATTTTCGAATTCGAAAGTAATCGAGCGCTTATGAGCGATAACGCTTTTGGCGCGAGTTATTAGCCTTAAATTATCATTCAAAATCGGAGAAGGCGAAGGAAGACGACTTGCGTATTGCCTAGCAAGTTCTTCTGTATCGCGAACGGAAAGTTTCTCAGCGTGAATGCGGGAAACAATCTTTTCGATCTCTTCATCGCTTAACGAAAGGATTGCTCTAGCGTGGCCATACGATAAGCCCCCATCACTCACTTCCATCAGCACTTTTTCTGGTAAGGATAATAACCGCATGATATTAGTGACTTGGCTCCTTGATTGGTGAGACAAAGAGGCTAGAGTGGCTTGCGAGTAAGAAAAACGTTCCGTTAACGTTTCATAGAGCAAAGCCATTTCCACGACATTCGCCTCTCTTTGGTCGCGATTATCCGCCAAAAGCATCAAAAGAGTTTCTTCATCCCCTGCTTCTACTTTGACACAAGGAACTTCCTTTAAACCGATTTTCTTAGCGCCGAAATATCTTGTTCTTCCTAAAATCAATTCGTAATGGGCACCGCTTGGCCGCACGACAAGAGGATTAAAAAGACCTCGTTCCATAATTCCTTCGGAAATACGTTCAATGGAACTAGAACGAATTTTTACCTTCTTGACGAAGGAATTATCATCGATAAGCGATAACGGAATATTGTTCCCGCCTTGCGATTGGTACTCTTTCTCCATGCGAGCGATAACATCGTTCTCCGAGAATTTCTTGACCAAATCGTTTAGGGAATTCTTTAGAAACGTTTTCTTATTTTTCGTCATGGTTCAACAAAATCTCCCTCGCTAACGCTAAATAAGCTACGCTCCCTTGACTCGTTGGGCGAAAAACCGTCACCGGTTCTCCTCTCGCACTTGCTTCTGGAAGAGAAATATTTCTAGGAATCATCGTAGAAAAAGTGTTCTCTTTGAATAACCCACGCACTTGTGTAGCAACTTCTGTGCATAAAGAGGCGCGCGCATCGTACATCGTTAATAGGAATCCTTCTATTTTCAAATCCGGATTGTAGTTGCCTTTGATTTTACGAATGGAAGAAAGAATAGCCGCGATAGCTTCCATCGCAAAATATTCACATTGTACGGGAATAATGACCGAATCGCTCGCCACTAAGGAATTAATGGATAATAGTCCTAAAGAAGGCGGGCAATCCAAAATGATATAGTCATAATTTCGTTTTAATTTTAAAAGCGAGTTTTTAAGCAAGAAAAAGGGGTCGGGCAAGTGACGGGATTGAATCTCAACATCTAAGGAAGCAAGCTTAAGATTGCTTGGTAAGACATCAAGATTAGAAGTAACACCACTAAAAATCGCTCGTTCAAGGTTATAATGGGAAAGCAAAACGTCATAAACGCTTCTTCGTAAAGCGGTAATATCGATCCCTAACCCTCTGCCTGCGTTCCCTTGAGGATCCATATCAACAAGAAGAACCTTCTTTGTTTTGGCTAAGGCCGCAGAAAGATTAATCGCCGTGGTAGTTTTTCCCACGCCGCCTTTTTGATTTGCAACTGAAATAATGAATGGCATAACTAAACTCTATCATTTGTGAAACACTTTTAAAAGTTTCACGGTTATAAAGGGCGAGAATGGATTTCGCTCCACATCCGTGGAAATCTTTTTTGGGTTTTTGCGCCTTTTTCAAAAAAGAAATTCACGCGTTTCCCGATTCCGTTCGGGAGCTCATCGACTTCTTTTGTAAGCAAATGCAAATCAAGCAAGGATATTGCACGATGACTACTAGCAAGCTCTTCTTCGCCTTTATCGCCTTTCATAGCGAGAACTACCCCATGAACTTTAGCAAATGGCGCAGTGATTTCTAATAGAATCGGTAGAGGAGCAACCGCTCTAGCGGTAACAATATCGAAATGATCACGGTCATTTAATTCCTCAGCCCGCTTATTAATCACAGTAACATTTTTTAAGCCTAATTCTTTGCTCAAAGCGTTTAAAAATGCACACTTTTTGCTCGTCGCATCCACTAAAACAATCTTTTTGTCAGGGAAAGCAATGGCAAAAACCATGCCAGGGAATCCCGCTCCAGATCCAACATCTAGAATGGTATTTCCATTAAAATATTGGCTTTTTGCAGGGATTAAGCAGTCATAAAAATGTTTTTCGACAATAGAATCTTCATCCAAAATCGCGGTGAGATTCATCTTTTTGTTCCATTCTTGAAGAAAGGAAGAATATTTTCGAAATTGCGCGATTTGTTCATTAGAAAGAGAGAATGAAGTTTGTAGTTCCGTATATGTCATAATATTCCTCTCTTTCGTAATAGAAGTATCAAAATGGAAACATCACTTGGGTTAACGCCGCTGATTCGGCTTGCTTGTCCAAGAGTGCGCGGCATAACTTGATTTAATTTTTGTCTAGCTTCTAACGCTAAGCCATCAATCTTAGAATAGTCAATGTCAGTCGGTAATTTAATGTATTCTAGTTTTGCCGCATTTTTCGCATCGCGAATCTCTTTTTGAATGTAGCCTTCGTATTTTACCTTTGTTTCTAGCGAAAGCGTAGAAGCATCATCAAAATGGAATTTATCGAGGGCGCTTAAAAATGGTGCGAGTTCACGGTAAGTAATGCCAGGGCGCTTAAGCAAATCTAAGCCACGATGCCCAATATCGGTATCTTTAAATCCTTTTGTTTTTAAAAACTCATTACAAGCTTCCCGCCGATCAATAGTTTGATCCAGTAAAGCAATCGCTTCATCGATTTTGCGATATTTTTCTAAGAATGATTGATACCTCTCTTCCGAAATTAAGCCAAGTTCATAGCCATATTTTGTTAAGCGAGAATCGGCATTATCGTGACGTAAAAGCAAACGGAATTCTGCGCGTGATGACATTAACCGATACGGCTCATCCGTGCCTTTCGTTACCAAATCATCGATCATTACTCCGATATAACTTTCATCGCGGCGAAGGACGAACGGCTCTTTCTTTTGAATCATAAGAGCGGCGTTAATCCCTGCCATAAGCCCTAAGCCAGCCGCTTCTTCATAGCCGCTTGTACCGCATATTTGACCAGCCCCGTATAATCCACGATATTTTTTAACGCGAAGCGATGCATCGAATTGAAGTGGCTTAATCGCGTCATATTCGATTTGATAGGCGTATTTCAATAGTTTCGCATTTTCGCATCCTGGCAATGTCCGCACAAGTTTTTCTTGGAAATCATGAGGAAAGCCATTGGAAAATCCTTGAAGATAAATGCTATTCCCGTTTTCAAATTCTGGCTCTAAGAATAGTTGGTGTCTCTCTTTATCCGCAAAGCGTACGACTTTGCTTTCAATGGATGGGCAATATCGAGGGCCGATTCCTTTTATCGTTCCATTAAATACAGCGGATTTGTCGAGATTATTCTGAATTAAGTGCAAGGTTTCAGCCGTTGTATAAATTAAATAGCAAGGTAGTTGGTTCTTTAAAGGAGTGAAATGAGTTGTCGAATAAGAAAAAGCGAGCTCTCCATCCATTCCTGGTTGAATTGAGCCTTTAGAAAAATCGATGGTATCTTTGGCTAGACGCGGTGGTGTCCCCGTCTTTAAACGGAAAAGTTCGATCCCCATTTCTTCTAAAGAAGCGGATAAACCAACACTGGCTTTTTGCTCATCTGGCCCACCGGTATGAACGTCTTGTCCAGAAATTATCGTACTATTCATGTAGGTGCCAGTGGTAAGAATCACGGCTTTCGAATGAATTTCTTCTCCGCTCGCTAATTTGACGCCATAAACGGTATTTTCATCATGAAGGAGTGATTTTACTTCTTCTTCCCTGACGTCGAGATTTTTCGTATTGAGCACAACGCTTTGAACAAAAGCAGGATACCCTTTTTTATCTTCTTGCGCGCGGAGGCATTGAACCCCGGGCCCTTTCCCCGTATTCAGCATTTTGATTTGGAGAGGATGATGATCAGCAGCAATCCCCATAAATCCGCCAAGCGCATCGATTTCGCGAACCACGATGCCTTTTGCGCTTCCCCCGATATGAGGATTGCACGGCATATTGGCAATCATTTTCTTATTCAAAGTAAGTAAAAGTACCTTGAGCCCCATATGGGCTCCGGCTAAAGAAGCTTCTACTCCGGCGTGTCCAGCGCCCACAACAATGATATCGTAATCCATATTAACCAATCGCATCCGACATATCTAACTTAATGAGCTGATTCAACTCCACCGCATATTCCATCGGCAATTCTCTTGAGAAAGGTTCAATGAAGCCCATCACAATCATTTGTGTCGCTTCTTCTTCGCTTAATCCTCTACTCATCAAATAGAAGAGCTGCTCCTCATTGATCTTTGAAACCGTAGCTTCATGCTCTAAGGTGCTAGAGGAATTGAACACTTCGTTCTTTGGAATCGTGTCACTAGAAGAAAGATTGTCTAAAATAAGCGTATCGCATTCTTCATGGGCAAAAGAACCAGTCGCAGAAGGCATTATCCTTACAGTTCCGCGGTAATTTGCGGTTCCGCCATTTTTGCAAATGGACTTGCTGATAATGGTTGAAGAGGTGTTTTTACCAATATGAATCATCCTAGCGCCATTGTCTTGGAATTGATTTTTGCCACCGACAGCAATCGAAATCGCGCTCCCTTTTGCGCCATCCCCTTCTAAGATGCAAGCAGGGTACTTCATATTGCGCATGCTGCCAATGTTGCCATCAACCCATTCCATGAAGCCGTTTTCCCCCACTTTAGCGCGTTGGGTGACAAGATTAACGATATTGTTACTCCAATTTTGCACCGTGCTATAACGGCAATGCGCGCCTTTCAAGACAACAATCTCCACGACGCCGCTATGGAGGGATTCTTTCTGGTAAATTGGGGCAGTGCACCCTTCGATATAATGGATATCGCTACCTTCGTCGCAAATAATCAGCGTTCGTTCGAATTGGCCCGTCTTTTCGTTATTGATACGGAAATAGGATTGAAGAGGTTTTTCTAGTTTTACGCCTTTTGGGACATAAATAAACGAGCCACCACTCCAAACTGCACCATTGAGCGCCGAAAATTTATTATCGGCAATCGGAACCACGGTTCCGAAGTATTTGCGGAAAAGCTCAGGGAATAATTGCAACCCCATATCCGTTGAAAGAAAGATTACGCCTTTTTCTTCCACTTCTTTTAGCATGTTATGGTAAACGACTTCCGATTCATATTGAGTCGTTACTCCAGAAAGATACTTTTGCTCCGCTTCTGGGATTCCTAATTTCTTAAAGGTGTTTTTTACCGCTTCAGGAACCTTCGACCAATCTTTTGTTTCGTTATTCGCAACACGTGTAAAATAGGTGTAATGATCAAAATCCAAAAGGCTTAGGTCTGGGCCATACGTAGGCATCGGCATTTTTTGGAACGTGTGAAGGGCTTTAAGGCGAAAATCAAGCATCCAATCTGGTTCGTTTTTTTCTTTGCTGATTGCTCTAACAACATCGTCATTTAAGCCAACGCCAGTTGAAAAAACGATATCGGCGTTCGTCTTAAAATCGTACTTATATTTTTCGTCGAGGAACTTCGTATCCGCCATATTATTTATGCTCCTCGTCCTTGAGAAGCTCATCCATTGCCGTCCAACCCATGGTCGCGCAGTGGATTCGCGCTGCTTGCTTACCCGTGTTCATGAAAACAAGGGCCTCATTTAAAACCGAATCATCGTAGGGCTTTTCTTCAATCATATTGAGATATTGCTGAATCATATATTCGGATTCTTGGAAGTTTTTTCCAATTACTTGCTCGCAAAGAATGTCGGTGCTTGCGCTAGAAATCGTGCAAGCGACCCCTTCCCAGCGTGCATCAATAACAACATCATCTTTTGCTTTCAAATAAAGATCAAAATCATCGATGCAATTAACGGAATCGGTATGGATTTTTTGATATCCTTCTTCCGTAGGCACTCCTTTATGGCGCGGAGAAGAATAATGGTCCATGATGATTTCTCTCATCATAGAAGGGGTTAATTCAATTGAAATAGGCATCGAGGAACTCCTTTCCGTGTCTAACCGCATCGACAAGCTCGTCAATGTCTTCCTTTGTGGTATAAAAATAGAAAGAGGCGCGAACCGTAGCGACCGTTTTAAGGAAATCGATGAGGATTTTTGCGCAGTGTTGGCCGCTTCGGCAAGCGATTCCGCGCGAATTAAGAAAGGTCGCGGCATCTTGAGCAAAGACATCTTTAATATTAAAGGTAACGATTCCCGCTTCGCTTTTCGCGTTATATAGAATCGCGTTCCCCGTTTTTTCTAATTCCGAAACGGCATATTCTTTTAGGCTACGTTCATAAGCTTCGATATTATCCATTCCAAGCTTAGAAATATAATCAATCGCCGCTTTTAAGCCAAGGATGCCTTCCATGTTTTGTGTGCCAGCTTCAAAACGAAGCGGGGGTTCTAAGTAAGCAACATCTCCGCATAAATCGAATTTCGCGTTCATCCCTCCACCCGTCATAAATGGTTCCATTTTGGATAAAAGAGGGAATTTGCCATATAAAACTCCGATTCCGGTTGGACCACACAGTTTATGGCCGCTGAACGCTAAGAAATCGCAATCTAAATCCTTAACATCTGTTTTAATATGTGGCACTGATTGAGCCCCATCACAAACTAGAACCGCCCCAAATTCGTGGCAAACCTTGGCTAATTCTTTGATTGGAGCAATATAGCCTAAAACATTCGTCACCATTGCAACGGAAACAACTTTTGTGTTTTTTGTGATGGTTTTGCGGAGATTTTCTACCGTCAATCTTCCATCTTTATCTAGCGGAATGAATTTGATTTTCGCGCCCGTCATTTCATGGACTTTGTACCAAGGAAGGACGTTACTTGCGTGTTCGGCTTCCGTAAGAAGGATCTCATCGTTTTCCTTTAGATATTTTGAGCCATACCCAAAAGCGACAAGATTCAAAGAGCCGGTTGTTCCAGAAGTAAAAACGACTTCTTCCGTTTTCGAATTGATAAATTTAGCGACCGTTTCTCTTGCTTCCAATATTTTTTGATCCATTTGGGCACAAAGATCATAATCGCCACGATGGCTATTGCTTGTTTCGCTGAGATAATAAGCGTCCACCGCTTCTCTCACGCAATCAGGTTTGAATGTCGTTGAGGCGTTATCAAGCCAAATCAATGGTTTGCCCTGCATTTGGATATTGTTTCTAAGCATTGGAAAATCTAGGCGTACTTTTTTGACATCAAACATGTTAGATGCCTCCTTCGATGGCTTGATCGATTCTTTGACGGATTGTTTCATCCTCAAAATATTCTTCAATTGGTTTTAAATAGCCTAACGTAACAAGACGTTTTGCCTCCTCTAGCGTTAAGCCTCTGCTCATCAAATAGAAAAGATGATTCTCGTTAAGACGCCCTACGGCAGCCCCGTGGCTTGCCTCAACGTCATTTTCCGAAATTTTTAGAACCGGCGATGCTTTCCCTTTGCATTTTTCATCGAAAACAATAATTTTCGCTTCTTGGCGGGTAAACGATTTAGCGCTCCCCTGAGCAATCGAAGATTCGCCGTAGAAAAATAAGGAGGACGCATCACGGGCGATACCGTAATTTTTCACCAAGGCACGAGTGTGAGGCGCTTTATGATAAACGGAAGGCGAAAATTGTTTTACGTCTTGATTCATTGACAAAGAAGCAAGGTTCCAACTCACTGTAGCGCCTTCTTCTAAAAGATTAACCTCAATTGTAACTTTACCACTATCATGGCTGAAATCGGCAAAACAAATTTCGGCAGTCGCGTCCTTAAAAACACCGATATTGATCTGAATATCGCCGAGTTTTGAAAAACTAGCCAATTCTAGATGAAGGCATTCATTTGCCTTTACCATTAAATTGACGTTTTCAGGAATTTTATCAATATAGGAAATTCTATTTTTTTCCATTGACGATTTCCTTTGTTAAGCAAGAACCAACGCTCACATGGTTCATCGGTGCATCAACTTCTTTTTCGATATTGATTCCGAGTTCGCGGTGAATCCATTCATACCCCTCATGATCGACACGGTCAATTAGTTCAGGCCCGCCTGTCACGGCGATTTTCCCGTTGATAAGAACTGCAGCTTTACTCGGATGAATCATCCCGTATAAGCGAGCGTAGTGACTAATAATCAAAAAACCAGTCCCTTCGTTTTGCTGTTTTCGAATGCTACTAGCAACAATTTGCATCGCATCAACATCGAGCCCCGAATCAATTTCATCAAGCATCGCAATCTTGGGAGAAAGGAGTCTCATTTGTAAAATTTCATTACGTTTTTTCTCGCCGCCAGAGAATCCTTCGTTCAAATTCCTTTTGCTCATTTCGAAAGGAATATCCATCTCCTTATAAGCACTTTGCAATTTGGAATAAAGTTCAAATAAATTCATCGGTTTTTCGCGATGTGCATTCATTGCCGCTTTTAAGAAATCAGCGTTATTTAAACCAGGGATTTCGCTAGGATATTGCATCCCAAGGAATAAGCCGGCTTTCGACCTTTCGTCCACTGGCATTTTTAAAATATCCTTGCCATCAAGCGTGATCGATCCTTCATTGACTTGATAGGCGGGATTACCCATAATCGCCGCTAATAAGGTGCTCTTCCCGTGCCCATTTGGTCCAAGTAAAGCGATGGTTTCGCCTTCATTCACTTCCAAATCGACGCCACGAAGTATGGGAGTTCCCTTCACGGAAACATGTAAATTTTTAATTTTTAATGTGAACATTACTCGCTCCTGAAAAAGCAATTAATTCTAATATTACGCCATCGAAGTGGCAAACGATAAGACATAGGAAAAACATAAACCGCAAAAATGACTTATTTTAGATGTTGCACCCATTCTCTAAAGAGAATAAACTTATCGAGCATTATGTTTAAAGGAGGAGCGAATCAACAAATGAAGAAATCTAAATCCGCTCTATGTCTAGTAACGTTGGCTGCCACCTGTGCTGCTTTGGCTTCTTGCAACATGCCCACCAAAGCAAATGATGGCACCATTTTTACTTATACAACCGCATTAGGAACAACCGTTTCTTACACGGCTAGCGACCTCGAAAAGAGCTATCAACTCGGTGGAAAAAGCGCATCTACCGAATTCGACAAAGTTTACGAGGTTCTCATTCGTAAATATTACGAAAAACCAGAAATGAAAGCGTCTCTCAGCGTGGCAAAAACCGAAGCCAATCGACTCGTTGTCGAACAGCAACAAGCCGCGAAGAATGCCGGTGGAAACTACAAAGAGGAACTCGAGAAGATTTTCGACAAGAATAACGTCAAGAATCTCGATGAACTTTATGACCATTTCCTCTATCAAGAAGAAAAGAAAAATTTCGAGAACAAATACAATAACGACTATCTCGACTACATTCGCGATGGATCGAAAGACGGCTTAACGTCCGATGACCTTTTCATGAAAGCAAGCGACACTTATGGTGCCGAAAACAAAGGTTGGATCCGTGAGCAAGTCCCAATGAATATCCGCCACATCTTGGTGAAAGTTGACGCTGCTGATGGCGAATACACTCAAGCTGAGATTAGTGAAGACAACGCAAAAAAGCTCGGATTAACTATCACTCGTTTGGCCGGAGATTCTAGCGAAGGCGGAATCCGCGAAACCTTTGGTGAAATCGCAGAAGCCGCTTCTGATGATGAAACTAGCGGCAAAGCTTATGGTGAATTGAATGAACCAACCACCAAAGTAATGAGCAGCGATCTCGTTCCAGAATTCAAACTCGGCATGTATGCTTTTGAAACTCTTTATAACAAGGGCTATCAAAATACGACTGGCGCGGAAAAAGATTATTACGATAAGAATGTTGCATCATTAACCCCAGGCTTAAAAATAGATGCGACGAGCGCTTCTGATATCGATACTGATCAAAGACTCGGAGCTGGCCCAGGCGAAGGGACTACCATCCATGATTTCTTTGCGTATGGAGAAAAATACGATGATGGCACTCATGGCATCGGGCAGATTCCTTATGGCGCAGCCAAAGCACTTCTAAAATCAGCCAATATCACGACTGATCAAAGTGGAAACACCGTTTATGAAGGAAAAGCCACTTTCTATCCGCGTAACATCCTATTTAATAAATATTTTAATAAACACAACGTCTGTGTCATTACGCCAAATGACATTGCTTACAATACGAATAGAGTAGACGACGCGGAAAAAAAGGATGGCGTTGTTTCAGAGGACTATAAAAAACTCCCAGGTTTCCAAGTCAACACAAAGAATATCGTTGGCCTTAATGAAAACGTTTTAACAGACAAAGACGGAAATATTGTTCTTGCCGTTCGTGCTGGAAGCGGTTCTAGCTATCAAGGAGTCCATTTAATGGTTCTTCAACGTAGCGGTCTCGACCTTAATGGCGAATTCGTGAAACAAGCCGGAACTTCTAGCGAAAGCGTTAGCACGCTAAGCGAATATTACACCATGGTCAAACCAGGTGAAGAAGGCTATCCAACTTATGGCGCAGATAAGAAAGACAAAGATACTTATGTGAACTATAACGCTGGAAAAGAATCTTCGGTCTATACTTCTAGACAAGGAAGAATCACTAACGCAGTGAAAACCTACAATAGCGCTCTTAGCACATACATTTTCCAATCCCTTATCGAAGATGGCTCGATTAAGTTTACCGATGAGGCGCTTGGCAAGCGTATCCGCAACTATAGCATCACCAAACGTCAATCGACAAAAGACGAGAATTATCAAACTTGGGTCAAAAACTGGAAGTCATATGCCCAAAAACTTCAAAGGCAGAATAGCTTAAGAGATTACAAGCTTCCCGATGTTTACGAAGGAAGCGCAACGCAAAATAAAGCGATGCTAAGCGAAGTATGCGCAATTGGCTTCAAAGACCATAGCGGGGAAAATTGGCAAAAAGGAGGAAAATGCTACTATGTTAAACAATAAGAAGAATTTACTCGTTTTTGGGTTAAGCGTTTTAACTGCCGGTGCCATGATGGTTGGCTGTTCAACGGTAAAAGCAGAGCTTCCTTCAAGTGAATACAATCAACAAATTCTTAATGTTGATAATGTCAAAAACAATACAATGGGTCAAATTTATGATGCTCTTGTAAGTGAAGGTGACTCCAATAGCGAAAAAGTTTTGAATAATATCCTCGTTCTTTATAGCAAGAGCGTATTCGGTGATTTCCTAACCGAATTGAAACCTGCTATCGATAGTGGCGATATAGCAAAACTTCAAACTATCGCTGATAAATATGAAATTTACCACGGAGAAGACGGAAAAGGCTCGACCGATAAATTAAAGAGCATCTATAACAATTTCTTATATCGCATCTATAAGACTTTCTATTCCTATGTGACAAACACAACATATCAAGAAGAAAGCCAGTTCGTGGAAAAGAAATTCTATGACGCCCAATGGAAAAACGATCCTTCTTCCTTAGGGAAAAAGAGAAATGAAATCGTTGAAACGAAAAAACAAATTTACGGTTCTAAGCATCTAGATGACCTAGATATGGCTCAAAACGCTTCAATCATCAGATCTTATTTCGATAATATTTGGGATACGTATGGGAAAGATGACGAAGGAAAAACGGAAAATTCCTATATTGAAACGAGCGTTCTCCCAGACATCTATCGCGATGAATTAGTTTGCGAATATCTAGTTCGTGAAAACTACCGCACGCTTGGTATTTCTTACGGAAGAAAAGTGAATTACATCAAACTCGCCGATAATACCAAAGCCGAATATAAAGCAGCCACAAAACAGCTTGTCGCCCAATACGCTAAGCAAGTTATCGAAGCAAACAAACTCGACAAATACCCATTTAGCGTTCTCGATTCAATGATCAAAGGGACCATTTTCTATGAGAATTCTTCTTATATAGATGATTCTCTTATCACAAAGATCTATACGGACGCCGATTGGCATTTGTTTAGCGATTCCGATTTCACGAATTCTGAGTCTTGGTCAGATGCTGAAACTAACAAATATACTAAAAAAATCTACAAAGAGTCGACATTCGGTGGATATATTGCAGATTATTTGAAAATTAACAAAACGGACGAAGATAACGATAGCATCGTCAAAGATTTCACTAATAGCAACGCCTATCCATATCAATATGGCTTGGAACTCAAATACAAAGAGCTCCTTACAAAGGATAACACCGTTAGTGGCTGGTACACTTCTACAGGGTTAACCGACCTCCCAAGCGATATCAAAAACCGTGTCTTCAATATGGGCGTTTCTGAAGAAGTCGATAGCCTCAATAAAAAAGGCACAGCAAAAGAAGATGGTAGCTATGTTTGGTATCGTAATGGTGCTACAGATAACACTGGCGATAGCCACTACCTCATCACGCCAAAGACTTATGAAACCGGAAACGAGATTCCTTACGTTATCGGCGATTCCAGCAACTGGTATTTGGTTGATGTCGAGGAAGCGGTAAAGAGTTCTAAACTCGCCACTACTGACAAAGACAACTACTACGACGCCTTAAAGAATCAGCCATATTTTGGAGATTATGTTGCTCGTTCTATCGCTGCGACACTTTCTAGCTCTGATACTTATAAGAAGAGCAGTAATCAATACTTTGTCAAAAAGATGGCTTTGGTCTATCACGATCAAAGTGTCTACGATTACTTCAAGAAGACCTTCCCAGATCTCTTCTAATCGTTAAATAGACTATAATAAAGGAGCGAGGTTCTCTCGCTCCTTTAATTTTATGGAGGCAAAAATATGAAAGATGTATTCTGCAAGATTATCGATGGGGAAATACCATCAACCAAGGTTTACGAAGATGATGATGTTTTAGCAATACTTGATATTTCCCAAGTCACGAAAGGTCATACGTTAGTTATGCCGAAAAAACATTACGATAATTTCTTATCTTGTTCACAAGAAACAATGCATAAGGTGTTTGATGTCGCTCAAAGAATCGGGCAAGCCGAAATGCAGGTTCTAGGCGCTAAAGGCGTAAATATTCTCACCAATGTTGGCGAATCGGCAGGACAAAGCGTTCCTCATTTCCATGTCCATGTCATTCCTAGATATATCGGTGGAGAAGGTGGTTTCCAGATTACGATGAAAAGTCAAGATACTTCGAAAGAAGATCTTCCTCTCCTCGCATCGAATATCGGAAAAGCCTTGAAATAAAGAAAAGAGGCAAGGAACGAGTCCTTGCCTCTTTTCTTTTTGCTATTTTTTTGGAGAGACAAACGGAGAATTATAGAAATTACGTCCATCAAGAGCCATGATTCTATTTGTCCACTCACCTGGTGCAACGCCTTCATAAGCAATGCGAAGGATTTCCATCTTAGCGTCGAAATCATCAATCATCGCTAAAGCAAGCGCTTCTCTTGTTTCTGGTAGTTTCGCCGCGCCATATTCGAGTTTTCCATGGTGCGATAGCATCATATGTTTCAATAAAAGAATTTGCTCACTATGGATATTGAGCTCTTTGGCTTTCTCGTCAATGAGTTCACTTACAATGACTAAATGCCCAATAAGTCTTCCTTCGGTCGTGTATTGGGTCGCAATCAACCCTGTGAGTTCTTTTACCTTACCTAAATCATGAAGTATTGTTCCTGAAATTAATAAATCGCGATTTAAAGCTGGGTAAAGTTTACAAACTTGATCAGCTAGGCGAGTCATGGAAACACTGTGGTAAAGTAGCCCGCTAGCGTAGGCGTGATGGTTCTTTGCAGCGGCCGGATAAGATAAATAAGCGTTCTTATTGTCATTAAGCAAAGCGGCAACGATCATATGCAAATCATGGTCCTTAATGGAGGAAACAAATGCGCGAAGATCGTTTTCAAGAGATTTCTCAGCTTCTGGAGCGCTCTGTACAAAACGCGCAATATCAATGTGAGTGGTCGGAACGACTTCCCCGGAAAGCACTTTAAACTGCAAAGAATTATTGTATAAATTGACTTCCCCTTTGAAATTGACAACATTCCCAATCACGAAAACATCTTCGTCACCAGGGAAAATTTCCCACTTTTTCGCATCAATTTTCCCAGTGTTATCTTGAAGCGTCATGTTGTAATACTGCTTTCCGCCATTACTAACGCACATTTTTAGATCGCTAATGAGAAATTGGGCGTTTTCGATATGGTCGCCGCTTTTTAAATCACAAATGTTCATTTTTAATACTCCTTATTGCGTTTTCAACATCATCTCGTTCATACCCTTTTCTTAATAAGAAGGAATATAAATGGGCGAAGCATTCATAATCACTATATTTTTCTTTATACCGCAAATAAGCGCGATTTGCTTCAAAATTCAGCTTATTGATGACTTTGTCTTCTTCTCCTTCTAATAAAGAAGGGTCAAAAGTATCGAGAGAATAGCCGCGTCTACATAAAGCGTTTTTCGCTTTTTCGTTGCGGACACGAGGAGGATAAGAAGTTAAAGAGCGAGACAAGCGCAATAGATACTTCTTCGCATTTTCTTTTTCTTGCGTGAAGGTAAGTTTCTCTAAAATGTTAGGCGAAATCCCTTTCTTGTAACGAAGTTCATTGAGGATGAGGTTTTTCCCATATAAAGCGGCTTCTCTACTCTCTTTATAGTCTTTCGCGTAAGTCTCATCATCGAGTAGGCCATATTTTTCTAATTCTTTAATGACATGAGAAACGGATTTTTCATTATTAGTTTTTTGAAGGAGTTTTTCCTTGATTTCATGACGAGAATAATTCCTTCTAGAAAGAAGAGAATAGGCATAATCACTAAGCAAAGTGAGATTTGATTCTTCTTTTAATAAGGATAAATCACTTTCGCTTAATTCTTTTCCTTCATAGTAAAATCCATCCGTAAAAGCATTTTCGTTCAATGAAAAAGAATAAGGTCCTGCCTTAATCAAATAGTGTCCTTTCTTATCACGAGTTACCGAACTGATATTAATAATTCTTTTTGATGGCACGATGATACACCTCAATAATCGATGAATAGAAACGCTCCAAGGAATAGGGCTCAATGGAGGCATGGGCATTAACGAAAATATTCATTTTCTCTTCTTGGGTTAAAGAAACGATGTGTTCAAGCTTCTTCGCCATATCGCTCTCGTCAAAAAAGAAGAAGCCGTTTTCCCCTTCATGAATCAGATCCGCTAAGGAATCGTCATAACGAGCAAATAGAACATTGTCGCTTGCCATCGCTTCCATGAAAGTTAAACCTTGAGTCTCACTAGTGGAGGCGCTCACGAAGCAATCGCCTAACGCATAATAAGGAGGCACACAATCAGGGTTAACTGGACCCGCGAACGTAGTATAATCCTCAATGCCAAGTTTCTTTGTGAGATCTTTTAATTCATTCATCGCTGGACCGCCCCCAACAATGAGCATCTTGGTTTTGATTTTAGGATTCTTCTTTAAGAATAGAGAATATCCGCGGAGACAAACATCAATCGATTTCTCTTTCGCGACACGCCCTAAAGAAAGAATCACAAACGTATCATCGCTAATACCAAGCTTTTCTTTAAGATATTTTACTCTATCCTTCGCAATTTTATTTCGATCAAACAAAGAAAAATCAATCCCGGTCGGAATCACGGATACATAAGCGTCAACATTAATCGAACGCATATACTCACGGATTTTTTCGCTTGGAGTAATAAATTCATTTACTTCATTTGCTTTATAGCGGACATAAGAACGGACCAAACTTTTTAGAGCGCGGTCAAAATGACCTTTATTCGCATAATAGGTGTAATCTTCCATCATTGTGTGAAAAGTATACACTGTCGCACTATTTAAGCGGGAAGCAAGCATAAAACCCATCTGGCCAATCATGCCGTCAGTTTGAATATGAATGATGTCAGGCTTAAATTCTTCAACCAAGCGGGTGCATTTTTCATTCCAGGGGCTTGGAGCAATATAGCCATATAGATTTTTCATGACAATTCCAGGAACGCGCATGATGTCATCGACATATGAAAATTCACTATCAAAAGGATTAGTCGCGATGACAATCACGTCTTCTCCATGTGCTTTTAAAGTCCGATATAGGTTCCTAGCGGAAGTGGCAACACCGTTAATTTCTGGTGGATAAGTATCCGTAAAAATAGCGATCTTCATTCCGTTTTCTCCCCCGTAAAATCACTATTTTTTGTTGGTTTCTTCTTTTTTTCCAATGGTTTATCCGATTCAAAATTCTTAAGACCGGCCCGTATTCTTTTCTTGCTTAATTGCCTAGTTTCATAAAGGGTATCAGCACTTGCTTTTCTAATCTCATACGTCTCAAATTGAAGATTGATAAATGTCTGACGATTAACATAGCCAAAGGCTTCTTTGTCCTCTCCCCTGCTTCGATAAAAGGCAGCGACAAATCCTGAAATAAGCACGACCGCATGGAAGGTTGCAAAGCGCCAAATAATCTGAGCAGCGTTCATATTGGCCTCAAAGCTACGAACCGCATCGCCAGAAGAAGAAACCGTAGGATAGAAAATATCGCGGAAAATGCTATTGAAAAAAAGCTCACTAACGCCAGCTCCTCCAGGCAAAGGGAAAACGCCGGTAACCATTTGATGGAAGGCACTCAAAAAACAAGTGTGGAACATGTTAGCAATGTCGAAAGGGCCTTGGACCGCATCAAGAGAAATCGCAGAAAAATAAGGAATAGAATATCGTAAAAAGAAATTGAGTTGGAAGAAGACCGACAAAAGAATTGTAACCGGAATATTGCTTTGAAGGCGGCGAAGTTCCATCTTAAAGTTCTCGACCTGAACGCGAAGAGACGCTCTGCTTTTTTCTGGGTCTTTTACGAGACGAAGTTTTGCCCCTAAATTAATGACATGGTGAAGGATAAAATTATGAAAATGATGGGAATAACTCATCAAACCCAAAACTACCAATGTGCCTAAATTCAAAGCGAAACCGATGATGATTAAAGGGAGCAAAGTAAGACGAAAATCGCCCCAAGCGAATTCGAAAGAGCTAAGAGACATCACACGATTCCATTCCACTCCAATCGCCAAAAAATCAAAAGCGATAAGATTGGTTTGATAAAGAATGAACCACATTACCATGATGGAGGCGGCGCTAGAAACTTCGACGCCTTGTTTTTTCAAAACGTACACCTGCATCACTTGCCCGCCACTTGCTCCAGGGGTAACCGCACTATAGAATGCGCCAATTAAGGAATTAAAAAAGCCCTGATGCCATTTGTATTTTCTTGTGTATAAACGGCAAAAGACCAAAAGAATTAAGCCATCAATGCAAAAAGCGAGTATGACAATTGCAAAGATGAGTAGAAGCCATTTCCAAGAAGCAACGCATATAGCGTTCCAGATAATCTTACCCCCAGCTCCGATATCGCCATTCCCGGCATTCCACAAAGAAAGGATAAGAGAAATCCCTGTAAGTATTAAAACTAGACCAACAGTAACGAGATATTTCCAAGCACCATTGCCCTTTTTCTTGGGTTTAATACCTTCGTCAATCAAATTCGCGTTATCTTCTTTTTTTCTCATTAATGCCTAATTATACCTAAGAAATTAATTCAATTCACTCTAAAGAGTGAGAAGTCTTGATTTGCTGTTTCGCGAATATTGATTGTCTTAGATTTGTTCTTGGGGAAAAGACCGATTTTCATTATCATAATAGCGATGAATAGGCTCATATTATCAATCCCAAATTTTCGCGATATCGGTGGCTACCTTTCTCCCTATGGCAAAATAAAAGAAGGTGTTATCTTCCGCTCTGGAAATCTCAGCAAATCTAGCACAAACGATTTATTATCCCTGCAAAAGTTCGGTATTAAAAACGTTATCGATCTCCGTTCTCACCGTGCAAAGAATAGAGAAATAGACCCAACAAGCGTTTCTAAAGATTTCACTTATTGTTCCTTCTTTATCAAAGCGGGAGAAAAACTGCCCTTAAGCAAGGAAGGTAACTTTGCTCTCTATGAAGAAATGTTTACCTCAAAAGAAGAATTGCTTCCGATATTAAAAGAAATCATCTCTTTAGGAAAAGGAACGTTAATCCATTGCTCCGCTGGCAAAGATAGAACAGGAGTTATCGTATCTTTGCTCCTATTAATTTGTAATGTCTCTACGAAAGATATCAATCATGAATATTTGCTGTCTTACGATGATTTAGAAGACCATTTAGCCTACATAAAAAGTAGAAACTTGTTTTTGTCGCCTTCTTATTATCTTAAAGATGAAAACTTTCTTCCCTCTATATTATCTAGTCTAGAAAAACGTTTTGGCACATTCGAAAACTACTACCACTATTTAGGACTTTCTGGCCAAGATATCAAAGCAATACGGAGCTTGCTTACAAAATAAACAATTTTCCAAAATCTAATGGGGATGGCAGTTTTGGTCATCCCCATCGTTTTTCACTGTTTTGGTTAGCTCTTAGCAAAAAGCCTCCTCATTGATCTATTTTTGGTCTAATTATTTAATGGAAGTGGCCATATATATTTTAACTATTTTTTGCTGTCCTTGGTATGAATCTCGAAAACTTGGAGCAGGCATCAATGGGTCAATAACATCAAAATAGGGCTTCACCTATGGAAAACGGCTACCAAATAGGCAGCCGTCACTCATTCTCGTTGGATTTGAAGAGCCAATAAAATCAATCTTTCCAACTTAAAAATGGATTGATGAATTATTCTTTAATCTCAGCAAGCGCATTCTTTAATGCGGTAGCGGATTTTTCTAGTTTTGCGCGTTCCGCTTCAGTAATCGGAAGCTCTAGAACTTTCTCTACCCCATCGCTACCAACGAGAGAAGGAATCGACAAAGCTAAACCTGATAAACCATAAGTTCCATCGAGTTCAGTAGAGACAGGGAGCATCGTATGCGTATTATTCACGATGCAAGAAACGATATGTGAGACCGAAAGAGCGATTCCGTAATAAGTTGCGCCCTTCTTCTCAATAATACGATAAGCGGAATTCACAACATCATCTTGAATGCGCTTCATGCCAGCGTCGTGATCGGTATAGCCACGTAGTGAACAAAAGTCATTAAGAGGAACGCCACTTACATTCGCGCCACTCCAAATCGCGGTTTCGCTATCACCGTGTTCTCCAATCATAACCGCATGAACGTTCTTTGCGTCGACATTAAGATGCTTCGAAAGAAGATATTTCAAGCGAGCCGTATCTAGCACGGTGCCACTTCCAAAGACACGGTTTTTTGGTAAGCCGCTTTCGACATAAGCAACGTGAGTAAGCGCGTCAACAGGATTCGCGACAATGAGCAAAATCCCTTCAACATTGACCGCTTTTAGTTCACGGACGATAGATTTCATGATTCGCGAATTCTTTTGAATTAAATCCAAGCGGGTCTCACCTGGTTTTTGAGCTGCGCCAGCCGTAATGATAATCACGGATGCGTCCTTTAATTCACTATAATCGCCAGCGTGAATATCCATGGAATAGGTATAAGGCAAACCATGTGCCAAATCCATTGCCTCGCCTTCCGCTTTATCTTTATTCGTATCAATCAAAACGAGTTCATTAAATTGCCCTTTTTGCATTAAGGCAAAAGCGATTGAACTTCCGACGAATCCACAACCGATTATTGCTGCTTTTTTAATATTAACCATAACTCATTAGCCTCCTATATTTTGGCTTAATCAGTATAAAGCAAAATTTGAGCGTTTTCTGAGTAAGCGCTCTCGAAATATAAAATTAATTGTCGGAACGAGCAAAAGCATTCTTCATTAGCATGCTAGACTCATAGAGCACATGATCAAGCGCTTTGTCCGTTTCTTTTTTCGCCATATTTGCAATAGTTTCGTTTGCTTCGTGCAAAATCGCTAAGTCATGATTTTGCATATAAGCGTTATCAAAATAATGAATGAGCCGATAAGCTTCGCTAGCGACGCGACTTTGATAACGTTCGATATGAATGGAATTCTTTTGGAAATGCGCATCGGCCAAAGCACCTAAAAGACGATTTGCCCAATAAAAATTATCCGTTGAAACGGTCATCGTGGTATTTCCAAAGTAAGAAGGAATGCCATCAACATTCGCATAAAGAGGTACGAAAGCGTTAAAAACATTTGAGCCAAACGCAACCCATTCAATCGCGGCGATTTCTTTCGGGCAATTGTTTCGGATTTCTAAGCACGCTAAGAATGAAGTACGGTTGACTCCAATCGATCGATACATGTATTTCTTAGGCGATTCGCCTTTCGCGTAAGGGTCATATTCAGTCCCTTGATAATGAGAGGAAAGAAGATATTTTATATCCTCAACCGTGACTTTCCTTTCTGGGAGATAGCTCCACGGAATATCATCGCTTTCTGGACCAAAATCCCTCTCATCCCCGTCCCATTTGAACGATTTCGGGCATAAATAACGCCCCATATACCAAGCGCGAGGCGTGTTATAAACGTGGTCGCTATCGTCGTGGCTACCAAAAGCAAGGCGCGGATTAAACGCTCCTTCCTTTCCTAGATATAAATGATTCTTTTCCATGAACTCTTTCAGATCACTAGAGCAAAGGTTTTCTTTTTTCGCACCATAAGCGTCAACAAAATCAAAGGTATCCATTCCGAATTGGTTAGGCATAATGACGCAACGCTCATCAGGAACTTTTTTCGCAATCCAATGATGCCCCCCAATGGTTTCTAGCCACCAAATTTCGTTAGCGTCATTAAAAGCGATGCCGTTGGGCTCATAGGTCCCATATTTTTCTAGCAATGCCCCTAAGCGCAATACGCCTTCTCTAGCACTATGAATATAAGGCAAAACTAGAACGATCAAATCTTCTTCGCCAATGCCGCCGATTTGTTCTTCTTTATCGCCTTCTTTAGGAGCGTATTCGACATATGGATCAGCGCCCAAAACACGAGGGTTAGTCGTGATTGTTTCCGTTGCACTCATCCCCACATTTTCGCTATTGATACCACTTGCGCCCCAAATTCCTTCTTTTAAATCAACGTTCGGCATCAACGTATAACGTAATGGGTTATCCGGCAACTTTATTTTAAGATGTCCAATCTTCGATTCATAAAGGCGTGGCTGTTCATTTTCTTTAACCACAACCATTTTCTTAACGTGAAATGACCCAGATGGGCAATCGTCGTTTCTAGCAATAAGCGTAGAACCATTATTACTTGCTTTTTTTCCAACTAGAATCGTTGTGCATGGCATAATTAATTTCTCCTTTATCAAATAAAACGTAGCGAATATAAGGATAGTGATGGTATCACCGCCACTATCCTTATTTATTATATTGCAACACATTGCTATTAGTTAGTATATACTAACATGGTTTCATAATTTAAGGAGGGGGATATGAACGCAACTGTAACATCAATCATCTCGTTATCCATCATCTTCCTAGCTACAACCTTAGGAAGTTCATTTGTTTTCTTCTTCAAAAAAGACTTTGGACCGAAAACAAATAATCTTATCCTCGGCTTTGCAGGCGGCATCATGATTGCCGCTTCAATATTTGGGCTTATTCTTCCCTCCATTAACGAAAGCAAAAACGTTCTTAAAGAGGTTTCTTGGCTTCCTCCTATTGCTGGGTTCTTACTTGGCGGATTATTGCTTTGGATTATGGATAAAACCATCCCCCATTTCCATAAAGCAACCGGCGTAGAAGAAGGTAGAAAATCTAATTTCGGTAAAAACTTCAAATTCTTTTTGGCTGTCACAATTCATAACATCCCTGAAGGCTTATCCGTTGGCTTTGCTTGTGGACTTGCTTTAAAAGGAAACGCGATGGATTTAAATTACGCGGCCTTATCCTTAGCCATTGGTATCGCCATTCAAAATGTCCCAGAAGGGGCGGCCGTCTCTATCCCGATGCTAGGAGAAGGCGAAAAGAAAGGAAAAGCGTTCTTATTCGGAACCTTATCTGGAATTGTTGAGCCGCTTTTTGGGATTATCGGCTTATTCTTAGCGCAGCTTTCTATCATCACTCCTTGGTTATTATCCTTTGCCGCAGGAGCAATGTTTTACGTCACCCTCGATGAAATATTGCCTGAATCTAGAAAAGAAGGATATGAGCATTATGGTTTATGGAGCTTTATGATTGGTTTCGCCATCATGATGGCGTTAGAAATACTTTTATAAATACAAGGAAGAAGCCTCTCTCACTAATGCGCATTAAGATTCATGAGTGTATACTAAATGGGTGCTGAAACGTTTATTTATTACTAACTTAGCAATCATCGAAAATATCGATACCACTTTTAAAGACGGCTTTACAGTTTTAACAGGTGAAACTGGGGCTGGGAAAAGCCTTGTTATCGATTCTTTGTCGTTATTATTAGGGGCAAGAGCCTCTAGCGAATTGATTCGCCAAGGTGAAGAAAAAGCTATCATTAAAGGTTATTTTTCAGTTGATAAACCCGCTTTAAACGCTTTATTAAATCGCCTAAATATTTCAACAAGTGAAGAAGGCATCGTCGTTGAACGAATCATTGGTAAATCCAAAAGCAGCATTAAAATTAACGGCACGCCGATTTCTTTGAATGATTTAAATAGAATCGCTCCCTTTTTAGCGGATATTCATAGCCAATTCGATTATGAAAAGATCTTAAATCCGGAAAACTATTTAGGGATTATCGATGGTTTCTCATCTGAGCTCATTTCTTCTTACAAAAAGGAATATCTTTCCGCATTAATGGCTTATAAAACAAAGAAAAACGAATACGAAGTATTGCTAGAAAAAGAAAGAAAACTAAATGAAAACCGTGACTTTTATGAATACCAATATAAAGAACTAAAAGCCATGGACCTAAAAGAAAACGAAGAAGAAAGAATTTCTTCTGAATTATCTTTGCTTAGAAACTACGACAAAATATATTCCTTAGAGCAAGAAGCAAGTGAAATCATCGATGGAGATTTTCTTGACCATTTTTATGATTTAAATAAAATCCTTGCAAAACTCTCTTCTTTTCAAAATCAATATGAAGAAAAATGGAAAACGCTCGATGATCGTTATTATGAGATTTTAGACCTACTACAAAATCTTAAAAAAGAATTCAGCAATATCGATTATGATTCATCGCGCTTAAACGAACTAGAGCAAAGAGAAAGTGACATCGCTTCGATTCGAAGAAAATACAAAAAGACTCTTCCTGAACTCATCGCTTACCGCGATGATCTCGCCACTACTTTAAGCGAAGAATCTTCTTTAGGAGAAACAATTTCTCTTAAGAAAAAAGAAATGGATGACGCTTTCATTGAAACGTTAAAGAAAGGAAAGGAGCTTTCCTTAATCCGCCAAAAAGTCGCAAAATCGATTGAGAAAGAATTAGAAAAAAGCCTCACTGATCTTTTATTAAAAGCAAGATTCAATATCGTTTTTCTCCCAATTAACGAAAAGGTAGATTCTTGCTTGTTCGAGTCGGGGATTGATGTCGTCGATTTTTATATCGAAACCAATGTCGGCGAAGGATTAAAGAGCTTAAGCAAAGTCATTTCTGGGGGCGAAGCGAGTCGCCTCATGCTCGCTATGAAAGCGTTATTCATTAAAGCAAATAACGTCCCTACCGTTGTTTTTGATGAAATCGATACGGGTATCAGTGGAGAAACCGCCCAAGCTGTTGCTAGAAAAATCCATGAGATTTCTTTATTTAGCCAAGTGATCGCCATCACCCATATGCCGCAAGTTGCTTCACTAAGCGACCATCACATTTTGATATCCAAAGAAGTAAAAGGTAACCGCACTTATTCTCACATGAAAGAGCTATCGCTAGAAGAAAAGATAAAGCAAGTTGCCTATCTCATTTCGGGAGATAAAGTGACAGAAAAGCAGCTCGAATACGCTCGCGAAATGGTACTAGCGAAACGCGACTAAAAAGAATTAATCCAAATCTGGTTCTACAACTTTATCCATTGAAATTCGATTTGAATCTTCTTCGTTTTCCGTTATTTCATCCATTTCATTTTTATCGAAATCAATCGTTTGAACACGATTAAATCTCTTGCCAATCTTGTTGACGGTCGTATCGAATTGACCGCTTTTCTTCGTAAGGCCTTGAATGCTATCGTTTAATGATTTCCAGCGCGGCATAAATTTCCCAAATTCTTTCGCGAGCGCGTTAAGCTGCTCGTTGATCAAACTGATGTTCTTGCTCTTTTTCGCATCGATTTGGATGACACGAAAAGAGGCTAAAAGGGGTTGAAGAATCGTAGGAGAAACCATAACGACATTCTTTTTAAGGGCGTGATCGACTAAGTCAGGGAATTCGTTATGAATATAAGCAAAAACGCCATCGTTAGGAATAAACATCAAAGCATTCGAAATCGTTTTTCCTTTGATGATATATTTCGCGGTTTCATCAATGCGAAGTTTCGTCGCGTTTTTGAAAGAAAGCTTCGCGCTATTTATCTCCGCTTCTCCTAAATGTTTGGAGCTATTGAAGAGGTCTTCGTATCCCGTTAAGGAGAACTTGCTATCGATGCAAACAATTTGATGATGCGCCTCTCCATCAAGAAAAATCACCGCATCAGGTTTAAGCTGAGATTCATCGCCTTTTGCTTCTTGAAGAATATACTGCGTATCATAAAGAACGCCTTTTGAACCTTGAAAAAGATTATCTAAAAGCATTTCAAGCTGAAATTCACCGTATTTTCCACGTTGTTGGTTATTGCTTAAAACATCTTTTAAAGAAGTTATTTCCCCTTGCAAGTTATTAATGCTTTTCTGTGCTTCTTGAACCATGCCTAGTTGCTTTTGAAGGCTAATCATAGAATCGCTAGTCCCTTTGAAACCATCACTAAGAGATTGGTTCACTTTCTCATTGATAGTTTTCATTGATACATCGATTCTTTCGTTCATCGCCTTCATTTGCAAAACCATCGTTTCATTAATGGCGGTTTGAAAATTATTTAGGCGCGCCGTATCACTCTCCGTCAAAGATTTCATTGATTGCTGCATCGCGTTCATTTGTTCTGATACTTTGCTAGTGACGTCTAATAAGCGTCGATTCACGGTTTCATTCATCGTACTCACGCGTTCATTGAGATTATTCGTCATCGCTTGCTGAAAATCATTCAGGCGTTTTGTATCAGTTTCCGCCCCTTCTTTCATCGCTTTAGTAATCGCAAGAATCTGATCTTTCATCTTTTCGTTAATTTGCCCTTCAAATTTCAAAGAAAGGCTTTTTTCGAGATTTTCGACAGCGGCTTTGATTTCCGTAGCGCTTTGGATTTGCTCTTTTTCTAGATTTTTAGTGTCGAAATTAATCGTGTCTTCCTTAATTCCTTTCCTTTTTGAAAAAAGAAGCAACAATATGAAAGAGAAAATAATCGCGAGCGAAGAAATGATTAAGGTTAGAATTGAAATGATAAGAATGCTATTTTCCATAAAGGTTCCTTTCAAAAAAGGTGACGAGGTTCTAAAGATAATTTTATCTCACCCATAAATATTATAATTCGTAAACTACACCCTCCTAATTTTTCTAGACGCAGAAATTTCTTGTTCCTTATCTCTTTTTCAGCCATTTCTAGAAGGAAGATGATTTCGAAGAAGAATCATCACAAAACTTTTTTCGACATTTTTTAATATTAATCTTTGCATTTAGAGAAAGAATTAATCGCCTCTTTTTCCAAGTTTTTATTCTTGAAAAAGAGCAATTCTTATCGCTACTTCCATCAATCATCACCATAAAATTCCTGCTCTTTTTTTGAAAAAAATAATTTTACATTTTAATTTTTTTATAAGGTTTTAACTACTTTTTTAAAAATTGACTTACCAAAAAGATAATGTTTTTATAAAACCGAAAAGATTATTGGAGGAGAAAAAATGAAAAATAAGAATTTTGCGTTACTTGCGTTCTTTATATTGACTAGCGCCACCCTTGCTTCTTGTTTAAATGTTGACGTGTATAAAAAAGGAGCAACGTATTTGAATGCGATAGAAATCGTACGTGTCGCAAAAAAGAATGACCATTCCATCGCGGTAGAAAAGCTTCTCTCTTCATTAGGCTATAAAGGAGACGAAAACTTCACAAATGAAAAAATGATTCTTTTGCTCCATAAAGCCTTCCCGAGCTTAGAAAGGCCAAGCCCTTATTACATTAGTTTTGCGCAAAATCGCGGATTAAACGAATATTCGCTCGCAAATTGGGATGAATTATCCGAAAATCTACAATCTTCCCTGGATTATTTTCAATCGCGGTCATTATATTTCCCAAAAACGAAACACGTTAATTCTGAGCATCCCTATTATTACTTCAATCCGCACGATAAGCCCTCAAAACATGACCTTGCGACTATCCTAAGGCGGATTCAAGGTTACATAGGAAAGAGCCCAGAAGACGATTTCTATAGTTTCGTGAATCACCAAGAACTATTTTCGAAAGATCAAAGCTACCGTAGCAATTTCGTTGATAAAAAAATCATCGATGCGAATCTAGATTCCTTTTTGAAGCAAATAACAGGCGAAAACAAAACTAGAATCGATAATTTCATGGAAACTTATTTCAACGAAGGAGAAAAAAAGAGCAATTTAGCGGGCTTAAAAGGTTTATTCGCAAAAATTCAAGAAAAGTCAAAACGAGATATCTATGAGCTTTTGAAAGAAGAATTCAAACGTTCAAGCGAATCAATCTTATTGCCATATTTATTGACTACGAAAATGAAAGATTCCCGCGCGATGGGGAATTGTATGGTACTACATAATGAAAATCTTCCATTTTTAAGCGATTTCAATAATCCGGTCAAATTTCTCGCCCCCGCCTACCGATCCTTTGAGTCTTTAAGAAGCCTAGTAGGAGGAGATTCTAAAGAAAGGCTAAAAAGCTACGAAAGCTTCATGGAAAAGTATTTTATCCAGCTCAAGAGAATCCTCGCCATTAACCCAATGGTAAAAGAGACAAGCAATGGACCGCTTAACGGGCTTCCCAAAGTTCGTTTAAGGCCTTCGGAAGACGAAAACGCAATTGTTATGTCCGACTTATACGGAGGGAAAGAAAGCGGGAAAAATTATGACACAAATCGAATCTTAGTTGCGCGTTTTCCCTCGATTGTCGCTTTATTCCTCGCTATATCAGAAGCAAGCGAAGATGAGCTTAGGGCTTATCTAATCCATTCCTATATCCAACAATATAATTTTTGTTTGCCGAAAGAAATACGAATGCCGATTTTAGCTATGCAAGGAAAAGAAATGATTAATGACAAAGAAGAATTCATGCCTTATATCGCAAATGAAATTCTAGATTCCTATCAAAAAACCACTAGCTATACCAAAAACGTCAAAACGGTTGAAACCCTATTCGGCGAACTGAAAAGCACATTGCAAAAGCGCTTCGACGCCAATACGTGGATTGATGGGGAAGGAAAAAAGAAATTAAAAGAGAAGCTCAACAATATGACGGCCGTTATCATGACCAAAAACGTCAAAACAGGCGAAAAGCTCCTTTTGCCAACTCACGAATACAAAAGCACTAAAAATAACGATGGCAGCCTTTATTCCAATTATTGCATCTATAACAAAGCCAGAATGGAATTGCTTAGTGGCGAGCTAGGCAAAATGGATGGAAAGGCAACCATATACACAAGCGATGTATTCATGGCTAACGCCTTTAACGATGTCTCCTCAAATACAATCTTTATTCCGCCGGGATACTTCTTTTCCAAAAAAGAGAGCCACGAAGAAAGCAAAGAGGAACTACTTTGCGATTTTGGCTTTGTGATTGGGCATGAAATGACGCATAGTTTCGATAATAATGGAGCGATATTTAACGAAAAAAACGAGCTGGTAAGCGAATGGCTTGGCGAAAAAAATATGCTAGAGTTTAAAAGAAGAAATGACAAAGTGTCAAAATTCTATAGTGGGTTTGAGGAAGTTCCTGGCTACAAAGAAAAAGGGGAATTAAAAGTCATGGAAGCCACTGCCGACCTAGGAGGATTCAACATGATACTTGACATCGCAAAAACTTATCAAGAATTCGACTATCGGAAACTCTTCATTTTACTCGCAAAATTGAATTTTTCTTATGTTACTTCCGATTTTTATGTTACAAGGATCATGAATGATTCTCACCCTCTAGGCGGAGGGAGAATCAACCCACTTCTCATGCATAGTGATGAATTTAAGGAAGCGTTTAAAGTCAAAGAAAAGGACTTTATGTATCTAGCAAAGGAAAAATACGTGAACGTTTGGTAATGCCATTAAGAGGGATGAAGCGTGTTTCATCCCTCTTAATCAATCCTAGTGCGATTCATCATAAATCGCGCGAATTTCATTAGGCAAATGATCAGGGATCATCTTCTTGATTCTATTTTCGTTCCCGTCTTTAATCGCTTCTCCATAGTACCAGCACTTAAATTCAATCATCGCCAAAGTTTTCGTTAATGAGGCGATTTCTTGCTCCACCTTTTCTTTTTGCTTTTCGAAAAGTTCTTTTCTTTGGGCATAAGTAGAGGGCCCTTCTTTGCACCAATCCATGAAGCGCTTGATGTCTTTTATCTCTAATCCCGCTTTCTTTAGGCATTCAACCACACGAAGCGATTCCTTATCTTCTGGTGAAAATTGACGAACGCCACTCTTTTTCTCCAAATGCGGAAATAGTCCCTCATTATCGTAATAGCGAAGTGTTGACACTGGCAAATGGAATTCGCGAGAAACCTCGCCGATTGTATTCATAGAATTTACCTCCGAAAATACTTGACCTAAAGTTACCTTTAGGTATTTCAATATTAATATAATTAGGAGAGGGAGGTTCATCAATATGAGCAAAGTTCTTATTATCTCAAGTAGTCTTAGATACGGTAGCAATTCTGAAATACTCGCGAGAGAATTCGAAAAGGGAGCAAAGGCAAAAGGACATAATGTCGTTTTTGTTTCATTAAAAGGCAAAAACATTAAATATTGTGTTGGATGCCTTACTTGCCAAAAAACAAAAAAATGCATCTTAGATGACGATATGAAATCGTTATTACCCTTAATGAATGAGGCGGATGCAATATGCTTCGCAAGCCCGATTTATTATTACGAAATGTCAGGTATCTTAAAAACGGTGCTAGACCGTTCTAATCCCCTATACGATGGCGATTATCACTTTAAAGACATTTATCTAATCGCAACATGCGCGGATTCTGACTCTAGTTGCCTAGAGCGCTTCATTCATTCGATAGAAGGTTGGAGTGAATGCTACCCTCGTTCTAGTATCAAAGGAATCGTCCGCGGCGTTTCCTTAACAGACTCAAATTCGGCAATAAACGCGCCCGCCCTACAAAAAGAAGCCTATGACATGGGATATTCCATTTAAGGAGAAATCGCGATGAAGCAAGTAGCAGGCAGAAATACTCTGGGCGGATTTGCGGATGAATTCGCCGCCTATAATGACGATGTCTTATTCGGAGAAGTGTGGTCAAACGATAATAACTTAACTCTAAAAGAAAGATGCATTATCACCATTTCCGCCCTAGTAGGAAAAGGCATCACCGACGATTCTTTGAAATACCATTTATTGAACGCGAAGAAGAATGGCGTTAGTCGTAACGAGATGGCGGATATTTTAACGCATGTTGCTTTTTACGCCGGTTGGCCAAACGCTTGGGCAGCGTTAAAAATGGCGAAAGATGTCTATGGCGATGATGACACATCAAATCACGGAGGAATATTCGGAATGGGTGAAGAAAACCTCGCCTATCAAAAATATTTCACGGGCAAATCGTATTTAAAGATGCTCACCTCTAAAGATAATGGCATAGTCGTCGCGAACGTGACATTTGAACCAGGGTGTAGAAACCATTGGCATATTCATGCCGCTAAAGAAGGCGGAGGACAGCTTCTATTAGCAATTGAAGGTAAAGGCATCTATCAAGAAAAAGGCAAAGAGCCAATTATTATGAGACCAGGTTCCGTCGTATATATTCCAAGCAACGTAGAACATTTCCATGGAGCATTCCCCGCTTCTTGGTTCTCGCATCTTGCTATAGAAATACCTGGCAAGGATAGTAAAACGATTTGGCTCAAGGAAGTTAACGAAGAAGAATATCGAAAAGCAACGACCACTATAAAAGAATAATCTACTCAAAACGCCCCTATTTATATCGATAAGTCTAAATAAGGGCTTTTTTGTTTTTGGTAATTATTGATGTTCCGCTAAGGAAGAGAAACGTTTTTTATCTTCTTCATCGAGAACGTAAGTTTTATCGGTTCCGAATATTTTAGCGATATTAGAGCAATGCGATGCAACACGTTCATAGCAATTAATAATATCGACATAAATGAGTTCAACAAAACGGCTAGAGATGGTACCGTTCATCGTTGTTTCTTCTTCAAAGTGATGATCGACAATCGCATCAAGTTTCTCTAAGAAATCGCGACGCTCCTGAATTACTTCAATTCCAAGCGTCTTATCCGCTTTCTCATAGACTTCGATGGTCTTGACGATAAAAGCGATGGCTTGATCGGTAACGCGTGAGAAAAACTCTTTTTCGTTAGGCGTTAATTCGTCTTTCTTTTCTTTAATCTCACTATAGAAATTAATGAGATTTTCGCCATAATCGCCAATGCGTTCGATATCTTTGCTCGCTTTTAAGATGCTAAGCAACAAGGCAACGTCATCTTCTGAAAGATTCTCTTTGTTGCAACTAGAAAGATACTCATTTAATTGACGGTCAATCATATCGACATTGGATTCGATATTGTGAACGAATTCAGCGTCTTCATCTTTAAAAGAAGAGAGATATTCCTTAATTGTCTCAAACATCATTTTGGTGTAAGAGAACATAATCAGCGTGCGTTTTTTTGCTAAAGCTAAACCCTCTGAAGGGAAACTTTTCATCAAACCATAATCAAGAGGCTCAATCGGTTCGATTTTCTTTTGATTGCTGGTCGGAATGATTTTGTTGATTAATTTTGTAACTGGCTTAAGTAAGGCAAAGAAAATCGCGCCCGTCACAAAATTGAAAATCAAATGGCACAAAGCGATTTGAATCATTGGTGAGACATACCATTCACTCACTTTGTTAGATGAATCCACCACGCCTAAATTACTAGGATTAGAGAGCCAATCACGGAAAATATAAATAACGCCCATGAATAGTAACGCACCCGTCACATTAAAAATAACGTGGAATAAAGCGACTTTCTTGCTTTCTTTACTACCGCCGATAGAAGCAAAAATCGCTGTGGATGTCGTTCCGATATTCGCGCCGAAAATAATCGGGAGGATACCGAATAAAGAAATTGCTGATCCAGCACTTACAGCATAAATCCCCTGTGCTACACCAACAACCGCGCTCGAGCTTTGTAAGCAAACCGTTGCAACGATACCGATTAAAAAACCTAACCATGGATTATCGTTAAGCGTAGAGAATAAAGACACGAAAGCTGGCTCTTCCGCGATTCTAGATAAATAAAGCTGAACGATCCATAATCCCAAGAATATCGCGCCAAAAGCAAAACAAAGCTCACCGATATTCGACCATTTTTTCTTGGTGGCGAATAGTAAAATAATCGAGCCAACGAAAAGCACTAATGGGAAATATTCCATGAAAGGAATAGAAACGATAAACGCGGTAATCGTTGTGCCGATATTCGCGCCGATAATCACTGCGCTAGCTTGCTCAAAACTCATGACTCCTGCGCGAACTAAGCCAATCGTTAAAGCACTCGTTCCGCCAGAGGTCTGGATAATAGCGGTAAACCCAGTTCCAACAAGTAAACCGATCAAAGGATTTTTGCCTAATTTATTGATGACATTAGATAGACGGCTTGACGCCATCTTCTTTAAGGTCGAAGAAAGACTTGTGATGCCATATAGGAATAATCCTAGGCCTCCAAGCGTCATAGTCCAAAAAGCTACTTCGTTCCAAGAAAACATATTTATGTTGCGGTTTTCACAACGTTCTTTATTATCGCTTAATGTAAAATTTTTGTAAATGTTTATCGGAGGTTTATGCTAGGAATTTGATAATCCAGGCTGAATTTGCAAGGAAAATTAAAAACGATATTTAAAAACTCTTATTCTTTATTAAAAAAGCTACGTCTTTAATGGCGTAGCTTATCAAAATCTAATGCGTTATTTCGTCGTGCCAAAGATTCGGTCGCCAGCATCGCCTAGTCCTGGGCAAATATAGGCGTTTTGATTGAGCTCGCGGTCAAGAGCGCCAATATAAAGAGGCACTTCTGGATTCGCTTTTTCAAAAGCTTCCACTCCTTCTGGAGCGGCGATAATGCAAATGAAGGAAATCTTCTTTGCACCGTGTTTACGGAGCATCTTAATTGCATCAATTGCAGAGCCACCTGTCGCAAGCATTGGGTCAAGGATATAGACATCCATATTTTCAAGTCCGCCAGGAAGCTTGCAATAATATTCGTGAGGTTCGTGCGTTACTTCATCACGGTATAAACCAATATGCCCCACATGAGCAGTAGGAATTAAAGCGGTCATTCCGTCTACCATTCCCATACCGGCGCGAAGGATTGGAACAAAGCATAATTTGCTACCTTCCACCATTGGCTGAATCGTGTCTTCGATTGGAGTATGAATTTCGGTTGGAACCGTCTTTAATCCACGTAACGCTTCGAAGCCTTCCATCATGGCGATTTCCTTCACGAATTGACGGAATTCGCTCGTTGGGGTTTCCTTCATTCTTAGATGAGAGATTTTGTGTTTTAGTAAAGGGTGATCTAGAAGAGTGAGGTTTGGGTAATCTTTAATATTCATATATGCGTTTCTCCTTATTTATTATCTGACTCTATTTTAGCTGGTTCTATTTTTTCGCGAAGCATGATATTCATTAAAATTCCTAAAATCATGCTTACGGCCGTGGAAGTGATCGTAACGGTTGTGTCATTGAGTACGAAGCTAATCACTAAGCCGCCGATTCCAGCGACTAGAATTGCCGAGGCAACGAAGATGTTTTTGGTTTTTGACATATCGATTTGCTCGTTGATTAGCATCTTCACTCCGCTTGCAGCGATAAACCCGTATAGGAGGAGAGAAACTCCGCCCGTCACACAAGCAGGGATCGTTTCAACAATCGACATAATCGGAGAGAGGAATCCCAATAGAACACTCATGATGCACGCAAGAAGGATGACTTTCACACTTGCGATTTTCGTAACGCCAACGACAGCCACGTTTTCGCCATACGTTGTATTTGCAGCGCCGCATAGCATTCCGCTTACCGCTGTAGCAATGCCATCCCCCATCAAAGTTCTTGATAAGCCTGGGTCAACAAGTAAATCGCGGTCAATAATGCCAGAAAGGTTTTTATGGTCACCAATATGCTCGCAAATCGTAACCAAAGAAACCGGGATGAATAATAAGGCAATGCTTCCAATCTGCGGGCCCGTAACTGGGGCGGCAGCCTTGAAATTCTCTTTGAGGAAGATAAAGCTTGGAAGATCGAAGAAACTACGGATGCTGATTTCTTTGAAATTATTAACGATCGGAGAGAAATCGATGATGTGGAAATAGTCGTTATGGCAGCCATAATATCCAATTGCGGTAAAAATGGCGGCAGTTAAATAACCTGCAAGCATTCCCATGACGAATGGGATAAGGCTCAACGTCTTTTTGCCATAATGCGCGCATAAAGCGGTCACGGCCATACCAACAATCCCAGAAAGAATCGCGATAAGGTTATAGCTATCGCCATTTCCGCTACTCGACATAAGGTTATTGACGGCGCTAACGCTTAGCCCTAACCCAATGACCATAATGACTGGTCCTATGACAATAGTAGGAAGTAATTTGTTTAACCAATTTACGCCAGCGAAGCGAATGATAATAGCGACAACGACATACACTAAGCCAACCATCGCCATGCCAATAGGAAGGGCCCAAACGTTTCCGAAGAATCCAATGACGGTTTCTCCAGCGCTTGCGGCATGCGCTAATCCGTCACTCCCCATGCTAGCGGGAATCGCCCCTAGCATTAATGCGCCACTCATTGGGGCGATATAAGCAAAGCTAGAAGCAAGGAAGACGGGGCTTTTCATTTTGGTGAGAACTAAGTAAATGATGGTGCCGATTCCAGCCGCGACAAGCGTAGGAGCAATCATCGTTTGCGCTAAGCTTTGGCCATAGATATTAATATAAGGAACCTTCGCCCCCGCATTAAGGAATCCTTCGCCAACCGTAAGTGGCCCAGCGAATACGAGAAGTGGGACGGTGATACAAGCGACAAACATCGCAAGCACGTGTTGAATAGCCAAGATGATCCATTCCGAGATCTTCTTGGGGCTCTCGTTAACATCGAGAATTAATTTTTTTGCTTGGTTCATGCCAAAGCCCTCCTTGTTTTTGCCATATCGCATTAAGAAAAAGGGACTTAGATAACTAAGCCCCTAAAACTGAAACGAGATGGAATTTAGAAACTGAAACTCCAAAGAAGAAAATACTACCCCTATGTTTTTTCAAACGATTGAGGGACTCTTTCCGTAGCTTCATGTTTGTTTCCGGTGAAAGACTCTACCATAAACGGCAATAAAAAGACAATCACTTCTTTTTTCACCGCAATTTCAAAAAGCATGAATTTTGTTAAAAAGGATTAAGACTCTACTTTTCTTTTTATACGATGGCATCTTGTCTTCAATTGCTATCAGTGTAGTTTTTTCGAAAACTGTGAAGTTTATTCCATTTTAAATGTAAGGGCTTTCCGTAAGAATGATACGCGAAAAGAAAAAGGAGTGAAAAATGAAAACTCACAAAAAAATTCTCTGCATTGTCCCGTTTGTGGCTATGCTACTTTCCTGTGGCGGCACGCCAAATAAGGACAAACCCCTCATCTTCTTCAACCGTCAGCCTTCGATGCCAGACGCTTCGGGTATCGATCATAAAACCATGGGTTTTTCCGAGAACACCTTCTATGTTGGCTTTGACGCGATAAGGGGAGGAGACGTGCAAGGGCAAATGATTCTTGACTATTTCAAGGAGAAAACCTCAGACGAGGTCGATAGGAACAAAGACGGAAAACTTGGCTATGTCCTCGCAATCGGAGACGAAGCCCATAATGATTCAAGAGCTAGAACCATCGGAATTCGAAAAGCGTTAGGGACTTTAGTCACCGATGAAAAGAAAGCGAAAGAAAACTACAAGGCGGGAGTCTGCAAGGTGGGCGAAATCCAGCTCAAGGACAAGAAAATACTTGTCGAAGAATTGGCCTCCCAAGTCATGGCGGCAGATGATGGCGCTGGCTGGAATGCGGATGCGGCTGGAAAAGCATTCATCAGCTGGAAAAGCAGCGAAAAAATAGGTGCGAGCAATAGCATCGACTTCGCCGTTTCTAATAACGACGGGATGGCAGGAGGAATGAGAGGGTCCACCGCTTGGATTGAAGGTCTCCCGTTATTCGGTTATGACGCGAATGCCGACGCTTTAGAAGCAATCAAAAACGGGAAAATGACCGGAACCGTTTCCCAAAACGTTGACGCGCAAGCGATAGGAGTTTTACAGCTTATCCGTAATATCATCGACGGCGAAAAAGGCGAAAACGTCATCAAAAAAGGCTTCAGCGAACCCGATAAATGGGGCAATAAGATTACGCCGAAGATGGACTATGTAGAAAAAGATAGAGCCATCATGGCGAATAATTCCGCGGTCACTTCCATAAACGTAGACTCCTATATCGGGGCAAAACGCGATGAAGGAATCAAAGACATCACCAAGCAAAAAGACATTAAGAAAATCAAGGTCTGGCTTGATTTATACAATGGCTCCGATAACTTCTTAAGCGCTTCTTATTGGCCAGCCCTTGACCATTATCAAAAACTCATGAACATCGAAATCCACAAAGTGGAAGGCGATGGGCAAGAAGAAAAATCCGTATCCGAAAAGTTTGTTAACTTAGGGAAATACGACGCTTACGCCATTAACATGGTCAAAACGAATTCTGGCTCAATTTACACAAAGAAGCTTCATTAAAAAGTATGAAAAAATCATACATCCTCGAAATCAATAATTTATCGAAATCATTCGGCGACAATCACGTTCTTCATAACGTCAGCCTTAAAATCAAGCCCGGGTCAATCCTGGGCTTGATGGGAGAAAACGGCGCAGGGAAAAGTACATTGATGAAATGCCTTTTTGGCGTTTATTCTAAAGACGAAGGCACCATCGTTTTCCAAGGAAAAAAGACAAATTTCCTTAACCCGAAAAACGCATTAGAGCATGGGGTAGCCATGGTCCACCAAGAATTGAATCAATGCCTAGAGAGAACGGTTTTGGATAATCTCTTTTTAGGTCGCTATATCGTAAATCGCTTCGGGATTATCGATGAAGCCAAAATGAAAGAAAAGGCCATGCGCTTGTTCTCTTCTTTGTCCCTTAGTATCGATCCAATGGTTCTAGCGAAGAAACTATCGGTTTCAGAACGACAAATGGTCGAAATCGCCAAAGCCGTTTCTTATGATGCAAAAGTCATAATCCTAGACGAGCCCACTTCTTCTCTTTCTGACCGCGAAATCTCCCGGTTATTCGAAATCATCACCTCGCTCAAGAAAAAAGGGGTTTCTTTTATTTACATTTCCCATAAAATCGACGAAATCTTCAAAATATGCGATGAGGTAACTGTTTTGCGTGATGGTGAGCTCATCATGAGTAAATCAACCAAATCCACGAATATGAACGATCTCATTGCAGCAATGGTTGGTAGGCCTCTTACGAACCGATTCCCTACATTAAGGAATAAGCCTGAGGAAGTTATTTTAGAAGTGAAAAATCTTTCCACCGCTTATCCTCCTTTCCTAAAAGACATCAATTTCAGTGTCAAAAAAGGCGAAATATTCGGAATATACGGTTTAGTGGGCGCTGGACGAAGCGAATTATTAGAAGCCCTCTTTGGCTTACGAAAGCTCGCGACAGGCTACCTAAAATACCACGAAAAAAGATTACGGTTCAATGGGGCAAAAGAAGCGATGTCTTATAATTTCGCCCTCGTGACGGAAGAAAGAAAGATTAACGGCATCTTCTCGAAAGCGGATTTGGTCTTCAATACCACGATCACCAATCTGGAGCGGTATTTGAAATACCACATCTTGCAAGTGAGAAAAATGGAACTCGCTACGAAAAAAGAGATGGAATTAATGAAAACCAAAGCAAATTCTATCCATGATCCAATCACCTCTCTATCGGGTGGAAATCAACAAAAAATCATTCTTGGTAAATGGATGGATAGAAATCCCGATATCTTCCTAATGGATGAACCAACGCGAGGAATCGACGTTGGGGCGAAATACGAGATATACGAATTGATGGTGAATATGGCTAAGGCAGGCAAAACCATCATTGTGGTCACTTCGGAAATGCCTGAGATTCTAGGAATCACCAATCGCATCGCGGTGATGAGCAATCATCGATTAAGCGGGATTGTGAATACAAAAAGCGCAACGCAAGAAGAGTTATTGCGCTTATCGGCGAAATATCTATAGACGGAGGTAATATTATGACAAACGAAGAAATGGTTTCTCCTTTAGAAACGGATAAAAAGGTCCAAGCTTATTTAGACCATCTTTCCTTTTTGCGAAAAGAAGGATCCACGAAAATCGCCGCTTTAAAAGAAGAGCTTTATAACATCAAACACGCCAAAATCATTGATGAAGTAACGCGAAATAAAATCATCCTTTCTAACCAAGCGCTGATTAAAGAAGCACAAAAAGATAAAAAAGAAAAGAAGGGCGAGATCCAACAAGTAGCCAAAGAAGCAATTGGCTATATCGTAAAAGCTTCACTCCCTTATGAAAAGGAAATGACTAGCCATGGCAAAAAATTGCTTATCGAGGATAAAGTGATTCATCGCGCAAAAGTAAAAGAATTAAAAGAACGTTACCATATCGATAAAAGCGATTTAAAAAAGAGAAACCAAGAAAGGGTTTTAGCGTTTAAAAAGGAGAAAGGAGGGAATCTAGCGAGCTTAAATTCGGCTGAAAAAGCGCAATACAAAAAGGAATTATCAAACTTAAAAAACGAATGCAAAGATGATTTGAATTCACTGAAAGTCGCCTATCTTTCTTCTCTTCGCGACGAGAAGAATCGTCACGCCGAAGTGATTAATAAAAAGAAAAACATGGCCTTTAATGCCTATTTAGCGCGTTATAGCAAAATTAGTATCGTTAGAGATGGAAAATTAAGCCTAACGGAAGGAATAGAACGCAAATTCAAAAATTACCATCACGCCTTTTCTTTAAAAGAAACGCTAATCAATAATGCTTTATATATCGCTGTAGCGCTATTTTTTATCGCTTGTTTCATCGTTTCCCCGATTGTAGGATCAGGCAACATCCTTACTTGGGAGAATATCTCCGGATATTTAGAAAGCGCATCTTCAAGAATCTTTTTCACATTGGGGGTTGCAGGGCTCATCGTATTAGGAGGAACAGACCTATCGGTCGGGAGGCTTGTTGGGTTAGGAAGCGTCTGCGTTGGTTTCTTGCTCCATGAAGGAACGCTTCCTGCAACCTTATTCGGGCACTTCATCAATTTGGATGGAATCCCAGTAGAGCTCAGAGTCGTTTTAGCATTACTTATTGCAATATTTGCGACTACTTTATTCGCCTCAATCGCAGGATTTTTCACTGCAAAATTTAAAATCCACGCCTTTATCACCACCTTATCGACTATGATGATTGTTTATGGACTAGGGTATGTTGCTACCTCTGGTACCCCTACCGGACCACCAGATGTAAAAGGGGTCGATGATATTATATTGGGCAGAATCGGCGGAAGTGATGGCTTCCCGAAATATATCATTTATGCCGTAATCGCTATCATAGTGGTTTGGTTTATTTGGAACAAAACTAGATTTGGCAAAAATATGTTCGCAGTCGGTGGAAATCCAGAAGCTGCGACGGTATCTGGCATTTCTTGCTTTAAAGTCACGTTCGGTGTCTTCATTATGGCAGGCATCCTATATGGTTTTGGCTCTTTCTTCTTCGCTTTTACCTCTAACCCAGCTTCAAACGCAGGCTATGGCTATGAATTAGACGCAATCGCCGCTTGCGTTGTTGGAGGAGTGTCTTTCTTAGGAGGCATTGGAAAAGTCAAAGGGGCCGTCATCGGGTGCTGTATCTTTACGGGATTAAGCTACGTTTTATCCTTAATGGGTGCTTCTTCCTATTGGCAGTTCATTATCAAAGGAACTATCTTACTAGCGGCAGTTTCATTAGATTCTCTTCGCTTTGCAAAAAAGAAATAACCGGGGAACCTTATTAACCAAAAAGGCCATGATCGCTTGACCATAGCCTTTTTAAAACGCAAGTATCAAATCGTTACCGATTCAATAACATCAAACAAAATTGATAACGCTCAATAACTAAAAAGCATTACCAGGATCAACACTCATTGTAATATTTTTATAAGTGATTTTTGCCGTTAGTTTATCGAAATTATCTTTAAAGCAAAGGCGAGCGTTAACCCATTGATTTTCCACTTTCTTAAATGTGAAGGTGTCCACTAAGGTAACCTGATTTGTCTCTTTGGTCACGCCATTCACTTTGCTAGTAGAATTAGAAAGCTCGCTAATAAAGCCAATCGGAGTATAACTCCCGTTATTATCACTCACTTTGAAATCTTCTTTTTTCGTCTCCAAAGAGAAATCATCGTTCCCTGGAGCAATCACTGAGACATAAAACGAATAATAGGTATTATCGCCATTACAGTTCGTCAACTTCTCGTAAGTAGAATAATAATATTCGACACTAGAATCACTCTCTTCATTACAAGAGGTCATCATAAACAAAGAGGCTACACTAAGTATGCCAATTCCGATTTTTCTTTGTAAGTTCATCCTTGCTCTCCTAACACAAGGTACTATTCTATTTTCTATTAAAGAAAAAGCAAACTAATTTCGTCATGAGCAAAATGAATTATCGCTACACAGAATCATCTTTTTTAAGCAAATAAGGGTAAGAAAAATTCATCAATATCGCGCTTAAAGGGGCAGTAACTAAGATTGCGATGACCGAGACCGATAAAACAATCGTTCCAGCGCGCACGACTTCATTCGCATTGCTAGCATTAATCGCTATTAGCGAGTTCCCATAATCAAGAAGCCCTCCGCCTATTGCAGCTTGCACTGTCGCTTTTGGAAGAAAGGAAATCACCGCAAAAAGCCTCTCTTTGAAATTTAAATTGGTTTTAATTAAACAAGTAGTAACCGCAAGAGAACGGAAAGAAAGCGAAATTGCTAATAAGGCTAAAGCTAGTAAGAAATACATCCCAGCATATTCAATCTTGATACAAGCCCCAATGAGCACAAAGAGCAATATTTCTGCGATGACCCAGATTTTAGAATATCGTTCAACCAATATAGAAGCTAATTCCTTGCTTTTAGCGTTCAAGAATACGCATAAAGCAATCACGGCAAGTAAGGAAGAGAACCCGAAATAGGGAGACACAATTTCTTCTAAATACGTCAATCCAAAGCTAATGCCAAATAAAAGAATCAATTTAAAAGTATCATTGATATGGCATTTACAAAAAAGAATCGAAAATAAGAAACCAAGAAGGATTCCTAGCGCAATCCCGCTAACAATAGAGAGGGGAATATTTAAGAAGGTCATCATAGATACCGCCTGCCCTTTTTCTAAAGTTAAGAAAGCTTCATAAAACACAATCATCACAATGTCATCGATACTGCTTGAAGCGACAATAAGCTGCGGCACCCCTTTTTCGGTTCCAATATGTTGATCCATGAGTTTACTCATCATAGGAACAACCACGGCCGGAGACACCGCTCCTAAAACCGAACCTAATAAGAAGCTATCAACATATGAAATCCCGAACAAAAGAGGAGCGAATACCCCTATCGTGCACATTTCTATCGTTGCTGGGAGAAACGACATAAGAATCGCAGGCCTTCCAACTTTCTTTAAATCAGAAAGATTCAAAGATAACCCTGCTTTGGAAAGAATCGTAATCAAAGCGATTTTGCGTAAGAATGGAGAAATTAAATCAATTGTTGGATCAATAAAGTGAAAAGAAGTAGCGCCAAATCTCTCTTCCAAAAAGCGGAGAAAAATGCCAAATAGAAGCAATCCTGCTAGCGAGGGCAAATGTATCTTTTTAAAAGCAAGAGTAACGAACACTCCTCCAACCAAGATTAAAAATAGGCTAAAGAAAATCGACATAAAAAACCTCCTAGAATAAGTTGATTTTGGTCCACCAAATATAGGCTAGACGTCATCAGCTTATCTTTCTAAGCGGTTCGGCTTTCACCTGGAAGACATCATTTCCAATATCTATCCTAGTCGCTATAAGAATGAAAAACAACGAAATCCAAGCAAAACGACAATAAAAACGAAAAAATATTTTTTCTTAAAATCTGCTCTAAATCCCATAATGAAAATTTTATGTCTTAAAACGGAAAACGGATGGAAACCCAAAATTAACAATATTGGAATATTTGCTGTATATATTGCATTTTTAACTTTTCTCGAAAACAACAATAAATGCAATGATTCTTTATTCATAAATGCAATACTAAAGAAAATAAATAACGAAAAATATCACTAAATATCGAACTTTTTCAAAATTATTTGTTTTGACAACTCTAGATTCTTGCCTAGATAATTCTTGTGTTTTGAGCTCAAAAACACACCTCATCAAATATAAAAACTAGCAAAACTATTAAGGAGAATATTTTTATGTTAATGAAACCAAAATGGATTGGACTTTCGCTATTAGCGTTGACTTCAGCTTCGTGTTTAGTAGCGTGCCGACTAGATGATCAACCGCAGGTAAATACAAACCAGGCAAGCGCATCTATAACTGATAAAACTGAAGAAAAGAGTAATGAATCTAAAAGCTTCCCTTTTCTTATCGGAGAAACCGCACCCGTTCCAAAAATAGGAAAAGAAGGCGATTACTATTTAAACGCAAAAGAATACAAAATTTACAAGAAGAACTCCGATGGCGCATGGGTAGCCGTAGCTTCCTTAAAGGGCGAGAAAGGCGAGAAAGGAATCACCGGTAGCCCGGGATTAAACGGCGAAGACGGACACCCTGGTCCAAAGGGCGAGAAGGGCGACAAGGGGGATAAAGGCGACAAGGGCGACCAAGGGCTCCATGGTAGAGATGGCCAAAAAGGGGACCAAGGCCCAATAGGCCCGGTAGGCCCAAAAGGTGATAGAGGCCAAAAGGGCGAGAAGGGCGACAAGGGCGAGAAAGGCGACAAGGGCGACCAAGGGCTCCATGGTAGAGATGGCCAAAAAGGGGACCAAGGCCCAATAGGCCCGGTAGGCCCAAAAGGTGATAGAGGCCAAAAGGGCGAGAAGGGCGACAAGGGCGAGAAAGGCGACAAGGGCGAGAAAGGCGACAAAGGGGAGAGACCTGTCAGCGGTCGTTTTGACGAAAAAGGCAATATGATACTTGTCCTTAGCGATGGCGAGAAAATAACGGTGGACATTGGAGAACATCGGTTTTACTCAGTGAAGTACATGGTGGGAGAGTTGGTAGTCAAAACAAAAGAGGTGCCCCATGGAAGACGCATTTTGCCAGTTATGGCAGCGCCACGCAAAGAGCCATTTTCAGGAAAAATAATTGACAAAATCAAAATTAATGGTTGGTTTAAAGACGCACAATTTAAGGAACGTTGGAACCCACATTTCGACCATGTTACAAAGAATATGACTTTACATGCGAATTATGATCCATTTGCGCATACCTACCTTGCTACTTTTCAAGAAGGTGGTAAAAGCCAGAAAAAATATTTTGTGTTTGGGGAAAAATACGAATTACCAGAAGCTCCTGGTATGAACGAATGGTATTTAGTGAGCATAGACGGCAAAAATGTAAAAAATGTCCACGTTCCTCATGCTGGAATATGGAAGCATGCTGGTGAAACGGTTTTTAAATTAAAATCAATGTAATCATTCTAAATTTTAATAGGATGCCTAAGCCACTCGAAACGGTGGCTTTTGCTTGTTAAAATTGCTCAAAAAAGGGGCCGATAGCTCTCCTTTTTGAGTCGCTATCCACCACTTTTCAAAAGAAAATAGACGCGATTGTAAACAAAGATTGGTCAGCCGCCCTCATGTAACGTTATGACTTAGCTTGCTTGATGGATAACGAAATCCTTTTTCTAGCTAAATCCACGGCGATTACCTTAACTTTGACGATTTCTCCTAAGGAAAGTTCATCACTTGGGTGAGAGACATAGTGATCGGCAATTTCGGAGATATGAACTAGTCCGTCTTGATGAACGCCGATATCGACAAATGCACCAAAGTCGGACAAATTTCTAACGGTTCCATTTAAAACCATACCGATAGCAAGGTCTTTGATGTCTTTGACTTTACTATCTAGCGTTGCGGATTCAATCTTCTCGCGAGGGTCTCTCCCTGGTTTCTTTAATTCTTCGATGATATCAATTAAGGTATAGGAGCCAATGCCAAGTTCTTGGCTAAGTTCCATGATATCGAGCTTTTGATTCAAAACCGCGTTAGCCTCATCGCTCCCTAATTTTTCTAGCGAGATATGAAGTTTGTTTAATAACGATAAAGTCGCCGCGTAATCTTTAGGGTGAACCGCAGTTTTTTCTAAGGGATTATCGTTACTAATCCTTAGGAACCCCGCTGCATCCATATACGTTTTTTCGCCTAGCCCCTTTACTTTGAGCAGTTCTTTTCTTTCTTTGAAAGGTCCGTTTTGTTCGCGGTAAGTAACGATAGACCCCGCAATCTTTTCATTTAAGCCAGACACATATTTTAATAAGGAACTAGACGCAGTATTAAGCCATACCCCTACTTCATTAGCCGCGTCAATCGTTGTCGCGGATAAAGTTTGCTTTAAACGAGTTTCCTCCATATCGTGCTGATATTGACCCACTCCGATTGCTTCAGGCGGGATTTTGACGAGTTCCGCCATCGGATCAAGCAAACGTCTAGCAAGAGAAACGGCTGATCGCTCTTCAATATCCATGTTCGGGAATTCTTTTACCGCTAAAGGAGAAGCGCTATATACCGATGCTCCTGATTCATTAACGATGGTAATCGTGACATCGCAAATATTGTTCCTCTTCAGGAAGGAATCTAAGAACGCTTCGCTTTCGCGGCTTGCCGTTCCATTTCCTAAAGCAATCGCATCAAAATGATAATGGCGATACATCGATAGAAGTTTGGCTTCGCTTTCTTTTTCTCGACCGATGGTTGGATAAATAATCGCGGAAGACAAAACGTCCCCGCTACTATTAATCAGCGCGAGTTTGCAGCCGTTCTTATACCCAGGGTCAAACCCTAAAATTTGCTTTCCTTTTAATGGAGAAGATAAAAGAAGCTGCTTTAAATTTTTCGAGAAAAGGATGAGAGATGCATCTTCTGCTTTTAAAAAGAGCTCTTTAGTAATCTCATTTTCTAGCGAAGGAGCAAGTAGACGCTTATAAGCATCCTCGATTGTCTCTTTTAATAAAGCAAGGAATGGGCTATTTCTTTTGATAATGCTTCTAGCGATTTGGTTATGAATCGTGATTTCGTCATAATCAAAAGAGAAGGACAACTTCTTTTCGCTTTTCCCACGAAGTAACGCCAAAGTCTGGTATGACTTGATTCGTGACACCAAACAATCGAAATTTGCATAGTTTTCGTATTTTTTATCCGTGTCTTCTTTGGTTTCTTTCGCTTTGATTCTTCCCGTCTTATAGATATAGGATTTGGCGAAAAGATAGAAAGAAGAATTATCGCTAATATCTTCGGCGATAATGTCTTTCGCGCCGTTAATGGCATCTAAACTCGTTTCGATTCCTTTTTCTTTATTCACAAAACTAAGCGCGTATTTCTCTAAAGAAGCTAAATCCCCTTCTTGCTTAAGAATATAGTTCGCCAAAGGGGAAAGCCCTTTTTCTTTAGCGACACTCCCTCTAGTTTTTCGCTTTGGTTTATAAGGGCGATAAATCGTTTCAAGCAAAGACAAATTATCGCAGGTCTCGATACTTTCTTTCAGTTCAGGAGTAAGTTTCCCTTGCTCTTCAATGCTATTAAGAACGGTCTTCTTCCTGTCTTCGAGCTTTTCGAATTTCTCTTTTTCTTCTTCTAACGTCCTTAGCGTAACATCACTTAAATTTTCCGTTTCTTCTTTTTTGTAGCGGGCGATAAAAGGGATGGTTGATCCTTCTTCTAGCAAACGAAGAACCGCGCTTACTTGGCTAGGCTTAATATTAAGCTTACTCGATAAATAATTAACAATATCCATGGCTAGAATCTTAGCACCTTTATCTAATTTCTTTAAGGAAGGAATGTCGATATAAGGGCTAAGTAGCAGGACAAAAGCGTAAACTAAAAGTTCGCAAGAAATGTAGAAATATCCATGAATTCAATCTTTTCACCAAATGGGTGAGAAAGAGTGCTATCGAATGAAAAAACAAGAATCCTTCTTCCTTCTTTAGGAGAGAACAAAAGATTCCTCGTTTCACGATTATAGTTGGTAGAATTTAGCGCCAAAGTAACTTGAATAAAACAAGGAACATTATTTTTCTCAAAGCAAAAATCGATGCCTCTATTTTTGCAAACGCAATGATCAATCTCATCATAAAAATCAAACTTCAAAGAACGAAGTTTGTATTGCTTATGCAACAAATGAAGAAAAACAAGATTTTCAAAAGCGGCAGCATCTAATTCACTGGACGTTGAAACGGTTCTCAATAAGCCAAGGTCCTCGCAATAATATTTGCCATAGCGTTCAATAGCGTTCTTCCTGCTCTCCTTGGACCGACATGCGTCTTCCTCTAATAATTCAAAAAGAAACGAGTCTAAAATACGTTGAATGAAATTGTCGACATTTGAATGAATCAAGGTTGAATTTTTGTCTATCGATTTATTGTCTGCGTTTATCTGCCTGGCAATAGACGACGCCATCGCTGCAATCGTATCAGTGTCGCCACCATTTAATATCGCTATTCTTAAGCTAGATTCAAAATCGCTACTATTCAAAAATGCATTAAGCGCTATTTGTGTTGTTGAAGTCGCTAAATAGTCAAAACAATCCGTCACATCATCTAGACGAGGGTAATAACGCAAGGCAAACTCTTTAATCTCGTTCTTATTTGCCTCATGCAAGGCTAGATAAGTCGCTCCCGCAATCGCTTTCGCACTGCTAATGCCTTCTATGGAATTATGCGTAACTGCTATAGAAATCTCCGCAAAACGAAGGCATTCTTCTAAAGATTTCGCTACATACGCAATAGGAGATACTCGCATTGCAGCCCCATTTCCAAGGGAACCATATGCTTTTTGACTCGGATTTTTCACCCAATGAATAAACATCCTTCCAAAGCCAATATCCAAATGGCGTTTTGCGAATGTTCGATAAATGGTTTCTAGTTTATTCGTATCGTTATTTTGGATTGCGTTTTCTAATAACGCTTCCATCGTAGCGATAGTTAAAAGACTATCATCCGTATAACGACATTCCTTGGTGAATAATTCACAGTTAGGATCTATCTCTTTCTTATCTTCCCACTCGAATCGGCTTCCTACAACATCGCCGATAAGAGCGCCATAAATTCCATTCGCTTTGTTCATAATATTCATTTTAAATTAAATTCGTTACTAAAAGTTTTTTGTAACTTGGAATCCCTCTTATTCTATGTCTCAATCGTTAATCTTTGCATTAGAAAATGCTTAGCAGTATTTAGGAGATTGTGTTTAGTCGATGCTTTAAAATCAAAAAGTATTTCTTATAAAGAAAACAATTGAATTTAATTATCAAAAAATAAATATGCCAAAACGTCCATTATCAAATAGCGAAATTTCAGGCACCATAAGTTGATGAACTATTTGTAGTATATTAGATGTGCTTTGCCTTCCCGGCGGATACAAAGTCTAGAAAAAATCATCGTTGGAAATTGGAAGAGTTGGAGTCTCGATCTCGTCATCAGAAAAGTTATTCAAAAAATTGCAGGCAGAATTAAGATAATCCTGATATTTTGTATTTGTTCTCAAAATCAAGGAATCGTATATATCCTTCAATCCGCCAAGCATGTGTTCTTCAAAATCATTGTAATTTTCATCCGTTTCTGGATTCCTAAACGTTCTATTCAATCTCGTCACTGCATCAAGCTTTGTTCTATCACCAACTAATAAAACAAATTTGAAGGCGCGTCTAACTTCAACAGCATGCTTATTAAATTGCTCCGCCAAAATATTGGTCTTTTTTGTGTGATCGGGGTCCACTTTTTCTTTAGAATCATAGTAGGCTCCAACAAGTGCCGCAGTAATAAATAACTCAATAGCGGAAGAAAACAAACTAGATCTCGAAGATTCGTCGATTGTTTTGGTTAATGCAGAAATCATGTCACACTGATGACCGTAAAAATAATAATTATCCCTAAAAAACATTTTTTTGTCGGCCATGACTAATCCTCCAAAATAACAGAATGATATGTGTCATTCTTTTCGATTTTCCATCTCCCGCCAATTTCCGCCTTCATTTTTTCAATTAAAATTGGACCGTCTTTATCGTTAATAAAAACGATAATCTGGTCGGTGATTTTTGGCATTATTTTACTGAAACTGTCCATTTGTTTCATTCCAAACGCAGATGTCGGAGCGTCTAACACCAAAGGATAAGTCTCATGAGATTGCTCAGAGCCAATGTCCTCATCGTTTGAAGTCTCTCTTTCCCCATTTACTTTGATTATGGCTCCGATAAAAGCAAGAGCTACCGCGACATCTTGTCCGCCGGAAGTAAAATCGTCTGATAATTCTTTATCTGAAGTTTTGATTTGAACATCATAGTTTGAATCAAGAGAAAAAGAAATTTTTTCCTGATAAAAATCTTTAAAAATATTATTGATATTTGTTGCAAGCTCTTGCCGTTTTTCATTTTCTTTTTTTGCGCAATAGTGTTCAACTTTGTTCTTTAATGATGATGCATATTGTAAATACAGCTGGATTCGTTTAGTCTTTTCGTCACTTTGTTTTAAAGTTTCTTGCTCTTTCAACAAGGAACTCTTATCCATTTCCCAAGCATGAATATTCTCTTCCTTCCTATTTTTTTCCAAATTGAGATCCACTGTTTTTTTATAACATTGACTTTCTTTATCTTTTAAAGCGCCAATATCCACGCTCACATTACCAATCTCTTCATTGATTTTATCTAATTCTTCTCTTTTATCGTTATATTCGGTAATTAGTTGTTCCAACAATTTTCTATCATGCTTAAACCGTTCGCCAAAATCATCGGCTTCTCTCTCGATCGAAGAAATCTCCATTTGAAAATTTTGAATTTCAAAGCCGATATTGTTTGGAGGCAAAAATTTAATCCATTCATTAAGCTTATTCCATTGTTCGCTTCCTTCTTTAATATCTTCACCGCAAATACACTTATGGTGGTTCAACATATATTCGACCGCTTCAACATTTATACCAGGGATTCCTTTGTCCAAACTATCCGATTCTTTTAGAGCATCTTTTGCGGACGGAATTAAAGCCTTCATAATTACATACTGAGCTTTAGAACTGAAGGACTTGAAAATTTGCTTTTGAAGATCATCAATTTTGTCCTTTAAATTGGAAATTTCGCCTCTTAAAACCTTTGTTCGCTTTTGCTTAGCTTCAACCTCGCCATAACCAATTAATTTATCGTTATAGTCATTGCGCTCTTTGATGTAGTAATCAAGTTCTTTTTTAATGTCTTCGATTCTATTATTGGCAGTCTTTATTTGATCATCTGTAGACCGGATCCGTTCAATATTGTTCTTCAGAGCCAGGCTAGTTGTGTTGTTAGCGAGTTTAGTGTTGTATTCCTCACACACTTTTTTTAAGTGCTTCACTGTTTCATATAAATAGTTAAAGCCGAGTAGTCCTTTAATCGCTTTTACAAAATCGCTATTAGATCCGCTTTTCCCTTTCGACATTTGTTCGCCAACACGAGTCAAGCTTTCACCTTCTATAAAGAAATAAGGGAAAAGGTCTTTATACATTATTTGCTTTATTTGCTTTTCCGCATCTTTTCCCTGAATTGCGCGGCTCAAGCCATTCTCATCCTTGTATTCGAAAACCACGTCATCAGTAATAAAGTCAGCCCTGATATTTTTCTTGAAAAAGGACCATTTTCTAGTAATCGTATATTCGCGGCCCGTATGTTCGAGAACTAAAGTACCGCAAACTTCCGTTTTTTTATTTAATTCAAGCTTATCTTTGATATCAGTGTTGAGAATATTGTTTTTATTATATTTGCACTCGCCATAAAGAACCCATTGAAAAGCTTGAATGAGCGTTGTTTTTCCAACCCCACTCTCAGCCATAACAATGGTAACTTTTTTGTCTGGATCAGTTGAAAAAGTAATGGTTTGTTCGTCTGTAAATTGTCGGAAATTCCGCAGTGTTAAAGATTTAAGTATCATTTTCCAACCTCTTTCTCTATGATGTCTTTAATTCTCTCGACCATCTCAGTCCCTGATAAACCTTCTGGTTTCTGCAAATAATTGCTTCGTTCCAATTTAAGAACCTTTTTTTGAATGGCCAATCCAATTTCTTTCTCTCTGTTTTCGACCAAACCGCCAGATAAATTGTCATCATTCGTCATAGCTCATATCCTCCCAATCGATTCTTTCAAAATCATTGACTTTCTCAAAGACGTCAAGTTGGTATGCCTCTTTGATTTCATTAATTAGCGCATCGGCATCACGTGAATTTTCCGCGAGAGAAGAAAATTCTATAATTCTATCAATCTCATTTTTCGCTAGCGCAGAAAAGCTGCGAAGGAAGGTAGAATCCAACGAATCACACATTTCGAAAGGAAATGGCAAAGTAATAAAATCGTAAATATAAGAATATGTTTTGCCAGGATATTTACGTAGCGCACGACCCCTTCGCTGAATATATTCTCTTGGATTTGTACTGCTCGCCAAGATGAATGCAGTTTTTATGCTAGGTATATTTACGCCTTCATCTAAGCATTTTATCGCCACTAAAGCTTGCAAATCATCTCCGTTTTTAAAACGTTCAACAATTTGTTTTCTTTCTTCACTGTTTTCCCGTGACGTATATGTTGCGACCTTCATATTAAGATCATGACCAAGCATTTTACTAACTTCGTCAATTTGGCGGACTTCATCGCCACTTTCATCATCTGCTAGTTTCCCGGTCCCACAATAGACGAGAATGTTGTGCTCTGCTTTATGTTTCTCCATTATTTTTTTGAGAAGAGGGATTTTATTTCTGGCTACAGAAATAACTCTAGCCCTTTGAAGAGCGTACATTTCTCCTTGTTTAGTTAATTTAAAAGAGCCATCCTTTTGAGAATAAGAATTTTTTCTGATTTTATTTGTTAAATCTATATATTTTTCTACTTCGTCTTCATCTAGATTTACTACAAGTGGGTAATAATAGTATCGGGTTAAAACGTCGTTTTCGATTGCTTCTTTCAATCCATAATGAATTACAGGGGCACCAAAGTAATCGCGGATTACTGAAGTCCCTTCTTCGTCTCTATGGCGCTCAATTGTAGCAGAAAGCCCTATTCTGAACATAAAGTTTTCATTCAGGGCCAAGCGGAGGCCTTCGGCACCAAAATTATGGACTTCATCAGCTATGAAAAGCACATTCCCTTTTATTCTAGAAAGCAGTTTTTGCACCTCAGGGGTTTTATAAGATGCGTTTGTTGTAATGAAATAAAAATAGGAAATAATGCCATCGTTAAAATTTTGAATCGCAGTCGCTAAATCTGAACGATAATTTTTATATTTCCCATCAGAATACCCAACAATGAAATGGATGTTGAAATTTGTTTCTTCTTCCACCCACTGTTCCACAAGATGAGTATATGGGCACACAATAATGGTTGCCAAATGATAATTCAGTCTTTCTAAAAGTTTAACGGAGGCTGTTAACGCGGTTATCGTTTTACCTGTCCCCGTCCCCATATCAAATAGACCTCTAAAATTTTGATGAGCCCATTTATTAATTGCGTCTTTCTGATATTGATGAAGTTGAAACGGGCATTGATAAGACGGTTTTGTACTTGTCGTCAATATAAGGCGATTTGCTCTTTCATTCTTTTCGTAATCATCCATGTCTTTGTGATAAGTAGCTTTTCGATATTTAAAAAGAGTCGTTTTCAACGCTTCAGGAAAATCATAAACTTCCAAAGTGTTTGTATGATCAGACCAGAGACGATCAAAATCATCTTCGATCATAAGAACCCTTTTAGGCTCTTCCCAACTTTTAAAGACTTGAACAGATTCAAAATTTTTTGTAAATGCATTATCGGACTCATTTAAAGAACCAGTGAAAGCCACCTTGTTGTTGTTTTCATCAACAAATAATCCGATTTTTTCGTGAAATATTCCGAAATCATCGGACCCAACAGGGTTAAGCTTATCTGCAATTTTTATGTCTAAGATACCTTCTTCAATCAAGTGGCATAAAAAATTCAATCGTTCACATGAAAATTCGTCTTCAACTTCTTTGAATTCGCGGAGAAGACAATTGGTTATTATATTTCTTCTATTCTCATACCCTCTTTTTATTGCTTCTACATCTTCTTTACACAATATCGGTGAAACCACGAAAAAAATGTGAGCGTTTTTTCTACCAGACATATAGCTAATTCCGCGAGTTAATTTAACTAATGAAGAAGACGAAAAGAATCCAACGGCACGTTTGTAAACGAGACTTTGTTCAAGCATTTTAGAAACAAAATACTCCCCTAAATCAGGGCAATCATCAGAGCGGTAAGAATCCTTTATTTCTAAATCGCGTAAACTCACAAATTCTCCTCTAAAATGACTCTAAAGCGATATATAAATTATCAATATCTTCTTTTGTATTGAATGCTCCCAAACTGATTCTAACTGTGCCACCAATCTCTTTAGTTCCTAAAAAATCATGAACAAATGGTGAACAATGGTAACCCGTTCTAACACATATACCGAAATCTTCAAATAAGATATTGCCAACATCAAGTGGTGTATATTCCGCTACATTCAAGGACACTATCCCTAACACTTGTTTGTTTTTCGGCAAATACATTTTAACACTTTTCAAAGCAGACATCTTGTTAATTAAATAAAAAGTCAGTTTTTTTTCATTTTCCAAAATATTTTGGGTTCTTAACCATTGGCAACTTTTAATGAGCCCATAGCAAGCAACAACATTAGGAGACCCAGATTCATAATGAGCATAGCCATCTTTGGGCATTTCATGATTAAGAGAATCTGCACCATTGCCACCGCTTTTAATGACTTTCAAAATCAAATTTGTATGATTAATAAAACCGGCTATCCCAAACGTAGCGTATAAAGATTTGTGGCCAGCAAAAACGCAAAAGTCAATGTTCTTCATACATGGGTTACTAATTCCAAAGCACTGAGCCGAATCCAAAACATTGATTGAATAATACATCTTTGAGTGTTCAAATATTTTTTGGTAGGGGAGTTCAAATCCCGTGACATTGCTTACATGAGAAATTAAAACGGCTGCAGGGCTATTGATTGCAAACATATTTGTCATTTTCTCTTCGTCAATTTCCCAAGTTTCTTTGTCGAAGGGAAGAACAAAAATATTGAAATTAATTTGTTTTTTTAAATTGTAAAGCGGACGCACAATCGCATTGTGTTCAAAAGGCGATATATACACATTATCCCCGTCTTTGAGCGGAAGGCCATTAATAATTAAATTCAAAGATTCAGTGGCGCTAGAAGTAAAAACAACTTCATCACTAGTACATTTTGCGAAGTCGGCAATGTTCCTACGCGCTTCAAGAATAACGTCTGCCGCTTCAATTGCTTTGCCATACGAACCACGCCCAGCATTAAAAGCAAGATTTCTATTTGCATAATCCATCGCCTGGTAAACGCACTCCGGTTTTGGAAACGTTGTAGCACTATTATCTAAATAAATCATTCTTCGCATCATCCTCCACACTAAAGCAGTTTTTTCATCACGATAGCCAGCACGGCTATTTTTTCTTCAGCCGTCAAAGAATCAGAGAATTCATCAATGGTGCTTTGAATATTATTTTCAAGCAGTTTCCCCATTTCGGAAAGCTGAGTATCCTGCGAACTTTTGATAACGGCTCCAAGTTCATCACCACCGCTGCTGACTTTTTTAGATTTTTCTAGCTCGACGATGAACTTCTTTAAAGTATCAACTAAATCACCCGTCTTATCAGTTCTCCAATCTTCGATAAATTGTCCAACTGCCACCTTTGATATATTATCGATACATTCTTCATCGTCAAACGAAAGAGAATTGGAAAGAAATTCGAAAATCATCCGCGATTTTTCGCTTAAAATAGGACGTTCGTCTTTCTTAACTTGTTCGCTAACAAAATAAGGTATTCCCATTTTAAAACTCGTTTTGATTCCAAAACCAAATAATTTTTTAATACTATTGCTCAGATTAAATTCAAACTTTCTTATAGCGTTAGAATCATCAATAGCATCCTCTATTTTCGACAGTAAATCACTATAATTATTTGTTTTAAAAATTTTAATTGGTTCGACAAAAATAGCCTCGAACGGATTAACGTTAATGGCAAGAAAAACGGATTTAAATTGAATATATTCAAGACTCAAATTCAAAAAATTGTTATGTTCATCACATTCTCTTATCACTTGAGGCTTGCCCATAAAGAAGTGTTTGATGGCATTAGTCAAAGTGACAGTGTCTTTTCTAAAATTATGTGAGGTATCACATCTAAAAATTTTCATCATGTCATCAAGATATTCTTTTTGCTCCAGTGAGCTTCGTGAAAAGGATATGCTAAATTTGCTGTTAGTAATGGCTTTCACTAAGTTTTCGGAATTAAGAGAGACCTCTTTGCTAGCGAAATATAGGACAATATTGTCAGATAATTCGGATATCGCTTTCGTGAACAGCAAAGGAACAATGCCTTGTCGAATGCCGAACGGTGGTAGCATCAATTCGTTGGCTAGCAATGAAATTACCATTTTTTCGTTTGACGAAGCCATGATTGCTTTCTTAATTTTTTCAACAATTTCGCGGAAATGCTTTGAAGAATCATCATCACGATCGTTTCTATCAAAAACCGACAATTTTATAGATGCTTCAGGGCTTGTAGCAGAATAACAAAAATCCTTTTCTCCACTTAAATAGTAGTCCATAACATGATTAATCGCTTTTTGATATTGAACCGAAACGTTTTTCTTATTAACAAGTTCATTATTAAAAATAACGGAGACAGGAAATTTTTTTACCATTATCGAAGACAAAAGATCATTGAAATTATTGCTTGGAAATTTTGGATAATAAAAACAAGCATCTTTTCCAAAGGCGGAATCGATTAACGAATTAATATCTGTAATAGTTTCTTGTTTCATCAATTCAATTTCGCGAATGCTAATATCGTCTAAACCCTTTTGTAATTGAATTTCATCAAGGCATGCTAGACGCATTGCGCATTCAGGAAGCAACGTAGAAATCGAATCGGCGGGGAATTTGATAACCACTCTGTCGTCATTGATGGAATTCATCTTTTCAAAAATATCAGCCTTGCTTAGATGCTGCTTTAATAAAAAGATTACTATTCCATCGCAATAATTTTGTTCAAAAAAATAATCAAAAGAAGCCAACGCGGTAAATTCGTTCTCTGTCAAAAAAATCGTCTTAAAAAATCGTGTTATTTTGTTTGTCTCATTATATCGTCTTGGGATGTAATAGCGGATTGGATTATTCGCGTTTAATAGTGATGCCAAATTCAAATTGCGCAATTTCGTTTTAGACAGATAAGCAATATTTTCGTCGATTTTCTTCGTATTTGATAAAGCAAAAGACAATAAATTATTTAGTAAATTCTTTCTCAAAAAATGATTAGAAATCAAATTGGTAACAGTTTTATCGGTTTCACTAATATCGACTTTGGAACACAAAGAAAGCGTTTGGGGGTTAGGTGGCAACCTATCAAAGTCGTTAATCATTAAAATGATTGCAAGACATTTTATGATTTTCTTTTGACTGATGTTTTCGATTTTGCCAAGAATAGACTCGCATCTATACCAAATATTTCTTGAATGGTTAGCTTCTTCTTTTTGTAACAAAGGGCTGAAATAGTCGTAAATTTTATCGACGTTGAATAGGCCAGAATCAAAATTATGAATAAAAGAGTTAAGTGAATCGTCGTCGCTGTCCGCTAGAAAAGTAAATAGTGTTCTCTCGTTTTGGGCGGCAAATTCCGACAATTGAATTAAAGAATAAACAGTAAGTGGGTTAAGCGGAAAACAGCCCTCATAAAAGTCTTCTTTATTTTTGAGTTCGGAAAACAAGAGGAGTTTAGAAACGATATCATAGAATTCCTTATCCTTTTTAACGAAATTTCTAGCATAATCAATCCCTTCATTCGTTTTATGAATCGCAGAAGAAATAATTTGGTAGTTTTCACTCAAACTTCTATTAAAACGGATTTCAGTGAAACGACCCTCTACAGTCCTAAAAGAATCGAGGCTAAAGCCTTTCGATGAGCTGACATATAGGTTTAAGCTTTTGTGAGTAACGCAGCAAAAATGTATCGAAGCATTCTTTGCACTTCTAGTGCTTAATTCAGCAAAATCTTGAACGATCTTCAAATCGCGCATTAAATTTATCGAATTGCTTTCAATAAATTTAGAAAATTCATCAAATATAACAAAAATTCCACTATAACCATATTTGGTCAAAGTTGCAGAAATATCTGAATAGATCTTAATGATGTCATTGCCAACCAATGGGTTCCAAGATAAACCAATATTAACGCAATCGTAAAGTTTTACAAATTGTTGATAAGATTTTGGAGAGTAGTCAAGGATGCCTTGTTCGAGTTCATCCAAACTAACCTTATTAAGATCTAAGCATTTTTCAATTATTTCATTTGAAATATCATGACTATTTTTCCACTTTTTAATTAAGCTTTCACAAACATTAAAAACGGATTGAGGCATAATATCCGTGAGATTCTCTCTCTTAAGTGCTTCATTCAGCGCAAGTTGAAACGATTGATTAATATCATCATAATTTGAATTGATAATTACGGGAATGAAATTCCTCTTTTTTTCTTTCAAAGAGGTCATCAATTCGTATAATTCAATATCAACTTTTTTAATTTTTTGATGCAGTTCTTCCCATGCCAAAGAATCTTTGTTTTTGCTAATGATGTATGACAAAACCAATAATAAGAAGGATTTTCCTTTCCCATAAGGGCCAACCAAGGTCGTTGCCTTTTCTTTCGAAATTCCTAGGAATGATTTCAAATATCTTTTCAAAACGTCACAAATGTCAGTCGTTGGAATGTACTCAAGAATTTTCTTTTCATTGTTTAAATCTAATTCTAAGTTAATCGATGATTGAAAATTTTTATCTATTGAATAAAAGTCAGCGTACATAAATTACTTGCTCCTAAACCACATATCAAAAACGCCCGTTAAAGTCATCTTTTTATTAAAATAAACAGTATTTAAACCGGCTGTTTTGTTTATAGTCACAAAACCATTTCTTCTCATTTCTTCTAAATACTGGAAATACATGTTTTTATCAAGGTTAAATAACAAATACGGCGATAGAGGCTCAACAAAAGAATCTTCTATATTAAATGGTTTAAAACCGTATTTATTTCCCAAAGCGAAATAAACAATTAAATAGGAAAGAGCAGAATAAACCGGTTTCCTTTTTTCTAATTTATCACCTCTTTTTTGGATTAATTTTAAAGAGGAGAGAGGGCAACTCGAATTATCCTCAGGGTTGTCCGATACCTCTGTTGTAAGATACGACTTGAACATAACATTAGCATCATCCTCAAGGTAATCCATCCTCACATTGTCATAACCGTCCATCTGAAAAAAAGCGCTTAAAAACTTTGTAAACTCCTCCTTTTTTGTGCTTTTTATATCAGTATTAAAAAAGGCATAAAAAACGGGGCATTCCACATAATTCGTGGAAAGAAAATAATGAATCAAAAACCAAACAAAGTCGCTTTCTAGATATCTATCGTGGTTATACACCAAATTTCCAAATTCAGTTAAAGAAGTTTGTTTAAAATTTGATTCTATTAAATTGGCTGATTGTAACCAATATTTCAAACTTTTCACCATATTGGCCCCAATGCCAAGCGTTTCAATTCCGTGATTCTTTGAAAAAACATTGACGCCTTCATTTTCTTTTATAGAATTGATAGCCTTTTCAAACCATCCATCTCGAATGGAAAAAGATTCGTTTCTTTTAAATTTTGGAGTATTGTCGTTACGAACCATACTAATTCTCCCCTTTTTTGATCCTTAATATCTTCTTCATATAGCAGCCGCCGTCAAAGTGTTTGACACATTCAAGACAGCCAACACACTTCGTTTCATCTATCGTATAAGAAATCGTTTTATTGCTTACATTACCTTTTTGAAGATTCTGGACTTTCAAAGCATTAAATTTGCAAACGCTTTGACAATAGCTGCACCCTATACAGGTTTGAAATTTTGTGATTTGATTTCTGACTAGATCCAATAGCGCTTTAATGGTTTTAAATGGTGGTGTTGTTTTGATTGCAGTGACCCGTAACTCCGAAGAACCAATTCTTCCGGAAATTTTTAAAATTGGTTCTTTTGTCGTTCTCGACAAAACATACACTTCGTTTAAACGCTTATTGCCTAAATCAAAATTCAATAAGCCAAATGGTTTAAATAATGTATAGAGTTCTTCAGAAATAGGCTTAGATAACGAAAAATTAATACTAGTTTCGTCCAAGACACAAGGTTGAAATGAAACAACAGTATTTTTGCTGTATTCTAATCCGTTTCCACCTTGCCTAGCTTTCCATTTTCCAGTATCAACATATTCTTTCCAATCTTCTTTGCCAACCTGTTTTGCAAATGAGTAAAGCATTTCTTTGAACTGCCAAAATTCGCTATTCATATAAATGGAAGACAAAAAAGAAGACCAATCGCTATTGTTTGGGCAACACCAACATCCAACTCGACTAAAGCCTTGTCTATAGGCATTGTTGAATGGAATTTTGTTAGCAAGAATATACAACCAAACGTCAAAATCGGTCCAGTCAATAATAGGAGCCGAGACAACTTGTTTAGAAATTTTTGGACTATCAGTATCTCTATCGTATTTGCTACGAGCCGCGGATTCAGCTCGTCTCACCCCTTGAAACGACAGAAGCCGTTTTTGATTTCTAAATGTTTGTTCGATCTTTTTCGAAATTGCTCCAGTTTTAAAGACCGTACAGCACCACCGCATTACTCTGCTCGGAGGTCCAATAACGTTACAAAGATCCCTAAAATCCTGATCGTTATTCTTAGCAATTAAGACAGGGGTCCGAGGGTATTCTCTTTTAAATTGAACCAAATACTTCTTCGATTCAGGATATTCCAAAGTCGTATCACCATAAATATGCAGAATCGATTCATTAGACAAGGCACGCATCACTAAATTGCTTGTAACTGTAGAATCCTTACCACCGCTAAAAGAAATAAACATCGACGAAAGAGGAAACGGAGCTGCTGTCCGGTGAATATAATGAATTGCTTCGTCGGTAATTGTATTGAGCCTATATTCGTTTGATTTTATAAAATTAATAATAAATTCATTAGAAAAATCATTTTCTAAATACTTTTCGTTTTCAGCTTTATTGTCCTGGAGAAATTGAATAATTAATTTGGAATCACGTTTTTTCCATTCATTGAATGGAAAATTAATCTTTTCTCCATCGAGAAGATAATTGCTTCCTCCAGTACACCAAAGCGAACGACCAGCAAGCTTGAAAGGTTCGCCAAGCAATCCTTCTAAAAGTAACCGCTCCTGAGCAAAGACGGGCCTTATGTCGGTTCCGATTTTTTTGCAATTTGAGCCACAACAACCACAAGTTTCGAAAAAAGAAGGGCATTTACATTTTTCGCAATAAAAAATACTCGTTTCTATTAAATCAGCCCTCTTACCGCAAACAGGACACACGCTAGTGTCACATAAGAGGCCATCACAATTTTTGCAAATATATTTTTGCATGTTACCTCCTATGTATCAGAATAGAAAATAAAATTAAGACATTCTGTTCAAAGACCGAGCCATTATATCATAAAGTTGTTGGGTCTTTTCAAAAAAATATTAAAAAAGAGCCAATAATATAAGGGAACATTTTCAAAAACAAAACTTTAATTACAAAGTACGGCCATTTTTATAGTTTACATAAATTACTATTTTTGGTTATCTTATCAGCAATATATGTTTTTTGTAAATTTAATCAATCTCCCACCTCGTTAATCGATTGCCATTCGCGTCTTCAAATGTTCCATTAGCGATCATAATGATATCAACAAGCGTTCCAATCCCTAAGCATCCTCCCGTGAGTAGCCATAAAACACCTGTCCCGATTTTACCAACGTAGAACCGATGAATGCCCGAAACAAAAAGGAAGCCTAAGCAAGCGAAAATAAGCGCTAAACCGCGTGAATATGAAGAGCCACTAGAAGAATGAACTACTTCTGCTTCAATTTCGTCTTGCTCGATGTTTTTCCCGCAATTTGGACAAAACTTCGCATTACCATCAATCTCTTTTCCACAATGTTTGCAGTACATAGTGTCTCTCCTTAATCTAGGTGAGAACACCCCCAATTCACCTAATCGTTAAGGTGATAATAGCAACACATACGTTAGGAATACAACACAAGCGATAATGATAAAATAGACCGGTAATTCCTATAAAAATTGTCAAATGTTAAATAATTAACGCTTAGATTTTTGCTATCAAAAATAAAAGCGAAATACAATAAAATCGCCTTTGTCTATCACTATAGACATTACCTAATAAGAGCCATCTACACAAAATTCTCTTCTTATCTAGCGTCGTTTTCAAATAGGCGTTAGCCTCTTCGTTCAATTCATCACGCTATTAAGGCTATATATTTCATGTTCATCGTTTTTAATTACGACTATTCAGTAACAATTGACGATTCATATCACGTAGTTTGCTAAATTTAAGTTTTTTAAAGAACACTCTACTATCCTATCGGTCTCCCGTTTTTAATAAGCTATCAATATCTGAAAAGGCATTACGTAAATCTTCAGTGTGATAGATCTCATACATATCGTAAATAAGCTGAGTGAGTTCGCGTTCTTTGAAGCTCTCTAAAATTGAGCTTGCGTCTGTGTTTTTATATCTAGCATAACTCTCCACTAGATACACAAAGAAAGTGAATTCTTTGCTCATGCCCTACGCCTCCAAATAAGGTGAATTCCTGGGATCACCAGTTTCTTCTTCCACTTTCCAGATTTGAAACAAAGTTTCAGGGCTGAAATACCACATCTTCATGTCGTTATCCATAAGCATGGAATGCGTTTTGGATTTAGAAAATATCTCAAAGGCATCAATATTCGATATTTTCTTCTCGTACGCTATGAATGAACATACCATGGATTCTATCCAATATATCTTTTCTGGATCAACGATGTTATTCATTTATCACTACCCTCTTCAATCTTAATTGCATTGCTCTTTTAAAAAATCGTTTGGTTTTCATCGCGCCCAAGCATAATTTGTTTTTTGCCTCTTACTCGGCTTTTATCTTAGTTCTTCCCTGACTTTCATAAGAGTGGATCCAAGCAAGTTTTTTCCTCGCCATTTTGTCGTATCAAATCGATTAGGATCTTTCATAGATAATCCAATCCCCCAAATACGGTCTTTTACCGCGCACTCCGCCAATAAGGAATCGCCTGTATCTAATAGTTGTCGCTTTAAGTCACTATTTTGTGAAAATTTTGCTATTAAGCCAGTATGGACAACTTTTTCACGAATTGCGCTCCAAACGTTATCGTCATAATTAGAAACCGCACGTCCGAGCGATTTTATAAGAATAACATCGCTTGTTGCCAAAATTTGAGAGGCGATAGAGATATCTTTAAAGCAAATCGCTTTTTGATACATCATATATTGCTCAAGAGAAGAAAATTCCACATTGTCTACGATAAAATGCGAAAGATACCAGTTACTTAAATAACCATTTTCTTCCTTTGGATTATGGAAAAAGACGAATTTCATTGCACTTCACCGACCTTCTTTACTGCTAGTTCGAGTTCCAAATCATGAAGCCCGGGGTAGGCAATCTTTAAAAAATCGACAGGAATCTTTTTCACTAACTCGCTACTAGGTATATTGTAATACCACTGATAATAAGCATAAAATTCACCAATCCATTCAGGCAAAAAGCCTTCTATCGCTTTGCCTTTTTTAAGCGTGAAGAGGTCGTTATTCACAAAATAATCCCACAATGTCTTATAATCCATCGTAGTAACGTAAGCTTGTCCATTATCAATCGCTTTTCTGGTTTTGCTTGTCATATAAGGAGTTATAAAATCTTCCGAATAAAGAAACAATAGAAAAATAAAGTTGCGAGACCAAAAACAACATGAAAAATAATCCCTATCGGATTGCTTGGGAATATGATTCCGCTTTCGGTCACGATGATCATGCCTGGGAAAATATGAGGAATCAATAATAGAGAAATCGCTAAAATAAAATTCCCGAATAGAAAATAAAGAAACCATCTTTTCTCTAGCGCTTTCTTTAGGAAAGAAAGTCGTGATAATAGGATTCCTACAATGATGAAAACGCTAATGATAGCGAGGAAAATAGAAGCCTTTATCGCCCCTTCTTGGAAAGAGAATATCGACTTATAACCTAGTACTTGTGGGTATAGCCCTAAGCAATAAGTTAGAACGGCAAACACGAATGAAAGAAATAGAAGCAAGGAGAAATCACGCTCCTTTTCTTTTTCTCGCTTTGCATCGTTACTCAGTTCTAATTCCGTATCATTATCGAGAAAAGCCTTTCTTTTCGCTATAAGAACTTCTTTAACGTTTCTAGCGAAAAACAAATACAAATGGCAATGGATGACAACTAGGGGAAAATCAAAAACGAATAGAAGAGGAGAAAAAGGAGTAACGCATCCAGTTTTGGTCAAAATAAATCCGACAAACAAATAGGCATTAAGCGAAAATAATAAAAAGAAAAAGAGATTCATGAATACAAAATAAAAGAGAATCCATCCTTTCGCGAATACTTTTTTGACGCTTGACACTACTAAAAAGACAATAACAAAGATAAACAAAATCGCAATGAAAGATAGATAAAGCCAAAGTTGGAATGACGTATCTAATGTATAAAATATGCGCCCGAAACTCGTAAATTGAGGATAAAGTCCACATCCAAAAGCCATATAGAAAATTAGAGTGAAGCTAATCATAAAAGAACGATAAATCGCTTTACTCCTTATAAGAGTCGACTTCTCGTTGATCAGTAATGCGTTTTTGTATCGAAAATATTTTAAAAACCTAATCATAATGCTCGTGCACTCCATATGGCAAAGGCCATTTCCACATTAAGCCAATCCGAAATCCCTTGTTATGATGACCAGCCCAAATCATATTAGCAATAACATCCGTTACGCTAAGAGCAACAAAACACGTAATCGCACGAACTAGAATATGATACGGACCACCGAGCAAAGAAATCATAGACAAAATAGGATTTATAAGTTTCATAATAGCCACTTCGCATTTAGCGATAAAGGCAGGAGCCGTATACTTAAGAGCAGCGAAAATAACGCTAGACAAACCAATATAACGATGGGTGATTCTATCGCCCATCATGAGAAATTGCTCATAAACTCTACGGCACATTTTAGGATTAATGTCTAAGCCCGTAAACAGCCCACCCCTTTTGTTTATTGAGGCATAAGAAACCTCGGTCATAGAATCAGGCAAAAATGAATTTTGTTTGAAACTGTCAACAAGGCTTGAGACAACAACTAAATCATTTATTGTAGACACATCAATTATTTCATCTCCAATAATCGCATTTACAGTTTTTTCGTCGAACTTTAAATAAGAATTAAAATAAGACCCACCATTTTGGGTAAAAGAAAAATTGCCTATAGTTTTGGGATGATAGCGATAGGGAACGTCGAAAGTGACGTAATTTATGTTCTGATTTTCCATTGCGACAGAGTTCTTAGCATTTTCTTTTGTCGTATCTATCAATAATGACGACGTTCCATTCTCAACACTCTCCAATATCCGATTAGTAGGAGAATGCGAGAAAACGCTAAGACCAACGAAAGTGCACATCAAGACGGCAAAAACTTTAAAGCGATTCATAAAAACCTCCAACGATTGCTTAGCCCCCACTTGAAATGCCTTTCGGCCAATTGTTTAGGGTTCAAAAGATGATGACGTTTGTAAAGATGTTGCAATCTAAACATATCATTATTTTTTCTCGTTTCAAACGCATTTTTTTAACTTTTGTAAACTTATTTAAGCAAAAAGGAAAATAAGAATGAAGCCTCAAAAGTCTTTAAAAGTATAGGGAAACGTTATTCACTAGTACTTTCATTTATTCGCTAATTTATTTGTTAATCGAATCCTTCATTCTTTAATGAACAAACGGAAGTGACATACAAAAATATAAGATGAAAAAATCCCTGGTATCAAGATAAGTGCACTCAATAAGACTTTTCTTAATCTAAAAAGACCTTTATCCTCGAATTTGATCAGAGGAGGAATCTATTTTTGTCTCTTTGAATTTTCCAAAGCGGCAGGTTACGCTAGAGAAAGAAGAGCGCTGGATGCCTAATAAACTATCCATCTCTTTAACGGTATTTCGATAGACCCCCTTTCGTATAGCGAACAAGGATATAGTGAGCATCTATGACCTTGCCTTTCGCCATTTTGCAAAAATCTCGCACAGGGCTAGATAAAGCAAATACCCAAATAGGAGAGCAAATAATCACTTGCGTATAATTAGATAAATCGACGGAAATCGGCTCGATGGGCATCGAAAGACGATGCAAAGCAAATCGTCCGTACCACCAAAACCCAAGCGTCCCCGTTGTTCTTTCCTTAGCTTTGATTTCGTATAAATCCGCGCCAAGGCGATTGGCTTCCTCTAAGGCGATCTTTTTGGTATAGCCCATTCGCGAAAAATAGGTCACAAGCACTTTATGATTCTCGTTAATATGTGGGTAATCGCTGAGCTCTATCCTAAAGGTTTCTTGGCAATAAAACACGTTAGCCATATAGCCGGTGATGGCTTGCAAAAATCCGAAAACGAAAAAGCTCGTTGACATGAAATTAAGAGGGAAAATCGCAAACTGGATGCAAATCCATAGCATCAACGTCACCCCGAATATAGTCCCAAGAACGATACAAGACTTCTTTTTTAATAGAAGAAATATAGCCGCGATGAAATTGGTGAGGCCATTGACGATTAAAAGCATAATTCCGGCAAAAATATAGTTTTGGAAAAGATAATTCGCGAAAGGAAGCGCATGAAAATAAGGAAGAAGCTCTTCCATCCCGATGAATTTCCCGCTTGGATCAATGATCATCAAAATAGACCCTATTAACGCTCCAATCCCAATAAACAAAGTTCAAAACAATAAAGCGATCCTCGTAGGCTTATATCTAGACTTGAGCTTTGCGTCGTTTCCCTTCATTAATGGATTCACAAACGATTAATATACTCGTTTTGCCATAGGGGAAAGCGTTTTCGTTATTTTGTTACGAGCGTTTCTAGTGGTAGCGTACTTTTTAGAGCGAGGACCCCGTATCGCTAAATATTCCTTCTTTGTAGAAATAGAAAAAGCAATAATAGAAATTTAAGAATCCACAATGATTAAGAAGAATAAAAAATGAGGCCTAAAATCGTCTAGACCTCAATTTGTTTCATTCTAAGAAAGAGAAAACAGTATTTAGTGAGAAATGCTTAGAAGGATTAGAACCATTTTGCTTCATAACTAGCGACGACATCGTCACCGTATTTGAAGTAAGTATGGAATTCGGCACCTTTTTTAGCTGAATCTAAAACGATTGCCATACTAGAATCAGAATCACTGTGTGAGAGGGTAGGATAGAAATTCGTTTTGAGACACTCGTAAGCTTTCTTGTTATCGGGGTTCGCCAAAACTTTCTCATAAGGAGAAGGGGTAGAAGATGAATCGGACGATGTTGAATTAGAGGCCTTGCTCTCATCGCTAGCTTTCCATTCGCCCCACTTCGTCTCGCTATCAACCATCTTTGCGTCTAAATTCAAATAATAATTGTTTTCAATAGAAACATACCCGACGAATTTATTGAATTTATATTCTTCGACTTTATCCTCTGGATCAATAACGTATTTGTCTTTATATACGCGGAGCGATTTCCAGCGAATATCGTTATTAGCAAAATCCGAATTCTCGTTATCTAAAACGAAATTATTTGTATAAATAAATTCGCCATCGCTATTCTTGTATTCGAAGACACCATCTACACTAAAAGCATACGTCTCAGAGAAAATGCTGGTGCCATTTTGCTTTAGCTCAATTGAATAGCAATCAATGACCCCTTTGCCATTTGCAGCATTTTGGGCATTTTGGTTTCCGCAGCTCATCAAGAGTGGGAATAATCCGACGGCGAGTAGTAATGATTTTTTCATTGTTAACCTCTTTTTTAATTATGTTAATTTAACGGAATTATACGTTATATATCGCTTGTTTGCAATCTTTTTATTACAAACTTAAAAAATGTATCATTTTGTAAACCTCATGCAATAGACTTGAAAATCCGAATCCACTTTCATAGAAATACAAATAGAGTGGCACCACTTCTATAAAACTCTACATAGCGTTTAGTATTTTCCTTTGCGAATAATCTCACAAAAACCATGAATACGTAGGGATACGCTATTAAGATGTTTGCGTTTAAAATCTATGCAAATCCTTTATATTTCAAGTTCTGGCATCATGTTTTAAAAGGATAGTTCGAAAACTAATATTCCTTCATGATTCGAAGGAAAGAATAAAACCTCGAAAGCGCGATTTTAAGCTCACCATGACCTGAAGCAAGTAGAATTCCCCGCTTGATTAACCTATCTCGATAAACGGAAAATGTTGTCTTTTCCATTTTGAAATTCGCCATTAATGCAGAAACGGCGTTTGGGCTTTCACTTTCAAATGAAAGAAGGACTTTTTATCGTTATTGCTAAGTTCGGACCAAGTTTTTTCATAAACATATTCTTGGAGATATTGATCAAAAATGGCTAAGGTTTTCTCGCCGATCTCAATCGAAGAATTCTCATACAATAAATACCCTAATAATTGAGTGGGCTATGATTTTACATTGAGGACTTCCTTTCTATTTTTATACTCTTTTATACTTTTTAGATATTTTTATACTTCTTTATACTTTGATTAATAAAAAAACAAGCGTTCTATGCAATATCTACGCAATATCACAATAAACGCTTAATCGTTCAAAGAAGTTAAAGGCTATTTAAAATAAACTGTGAACTTACTGCCTTCTTGAATATGACTTTCAAGTTCAATTCGATAATGGTAATTGAGACAGATATGTTTCACAATCGCGAGCCCTAAACCTGTCCCGCCGTCTTTCCTGCTACGGCTTTTATCGACGCGGAAGAAACGCTCAAAGATTCTTTGCTGATATTTTTCTTCGATTCCTATTCCAGTATCTTCGCAAGAGAAATAATTGTCCTTCAAAGTCAAAGTAACTCGCCCTCCTACTTTATTGTAGAAAATCGCATTCGAGACAAAATTACGAATCAAACGATCGAAATCAAGCGGAGCGATGAGGAGTTTCATCGGTTCAAGATGCGTAACAATTGTCACCCCTTTTTCTTTAGCGATAAGAGAAAGAGAAGAAACGATTTCCTCAATTGAGGCTTTCGCGTCAATTTCGACTTTTGTTACCGTATTCACATTTGTTTCTAATGTCGCTAGAGAGAGCATATCGTCAATGACAGTCTTCATCCGTTTTGCTTCAAACGTAATCGCTTCAAGAGCTTTTTCTTTTTCATGCTTATCTTGAATCAAAGAATTCGATAAGAGTTCACTATAACCGATGATTGTCGTTAACGGGGTCTTCAGTTCGTGGGAGGCATTTTGGAAGAATTCACGCTTGAGTTTCTCGTTCATCCTTTGCTCGGTTACATCAAGTAATACCACTCCGATACCCATTTCCTTTTCTTTTCCTAGCCACGCTAAAGGAACCTTGGATAAAATCGCTTCATAGATTTTCCCTTTGATTTTTAAGTCAAAAGAAGAATTTTCTTTTTCTTTTGCCTCTAAAACCTTTTCTTTAAAAGCTTCTCCGAGCAATAAATAATGATATTCCTTTAAGAACACGTCTTCTTTTTTTAGGGATAAAGTCGCTAAAGCGTACTTATTGATTAAGATAATCTCATCTTTTTCATTAAGGACGATAAGTCCTTCTTCCATGGAATCAAGAATATAATCCACTTTAAGGCTCTCTCGCCTAAGCGATTCAATCTTATCTTCTAGATTCAGTGAGATGTTCGCGATGGTTTTATCCATCGCTTCTAAGCTATCTTCGTCAGTGGAATAATCTAAAGGAAGAGAAGAAAGTGCCTCAAGTTTATGCACTTCCTTGCTTAGTAAGCCAATTGCTTTTTTATAGGCAAAATAGCGATAAACAAAATAAAAGCCATCAATCACAACTAAAGTGATTGAGCCATACAAAAACACATAATTTGCGGCTCTTTCCACAGTAGAGCGAGGAAAGCCAACCCGGATGTAATAAGAAGAGGTCTTCTTCACATAATAAAGGACCGGATAGCCTAAAGTACGAGAATCCTTTTCATAATAGGAATTCACGTGCTCTTCTAGTTCTTGTTTACGGTTCTCGATAGCAGCTTCTTTTTCGAGCGGATTAATCTCTAAAACGACATTCGCGTCAAAATCGAAAATCGAAATCCGAATATCGTGGATTTTCGAAAAAGAAGAAATCGTGACTTCTTTATCTTCTTCCCCTTGATAAGTTTTACTAATCTCATCGGAATAAAAAGAAAGCTCCTCTTTCGCATTACTAGAGGCAATGTGTTTCGTCGCAAAAAAGGAAACAAGCAATAGGCTAAAAGAGAGGAGAAAAGCGACTAGACAATCAATAAACAAAGACTTCTTATTCATTCTTTAATTTATAGCCTACTCCATATATGGTTTCGATTAAATCACTATCGCTAGCGAGCTTACGTCGGATTTCCTTAATATGCATATCGAGGATTCTAGTTTCATAACTTCCTTCATCGCCCCACAAGACTTTGAAAAGAGCGTTACGATTCACGGCATTCCCGACATTCTTGACAAGCTCGAAAAGAATGAACGTCTCGCCCTGGGTAAAATGAATTTCTTCATCATTGCGTTTCACGGTTTTCGTAGTTTGATCAAACGTAAGATCCCGGATTTTTAGGCAATTCTTTTTGATGGAGCGGCGAGCGCGCGCATTCACTCTCGAAATGAGCTCCATCACATCAAATGGCTTGCAAATATAGTCGTCCGCGCCTAAATCAAGACCATCGATTTTATTAATCTGAAGGTTTTTTGCGGAAATAATGATAATTTGAATGTCATCATTTGAGGTATCAGAACGAATGTCTTTTAAGATTTCTTCGCCCGGTTTAACGGGTAGCATCAAATCAAGGAGAATCATGTTTGGCTTCTTCTCGTCAAAGGCAGTTTTGAAAGTTGCGTAATCAAGGAACGCTTTAAATTCATAGCCTTGCCCCGTTAAAGCCAAATCAAGCAAATGCGAAATATTAGGATCGTCTTCTAGCGAATAAATTAAATAATCTTTCGTTACCATACTTTTATATTATAACCATTAAATTATCACTTCGTCTTTATAGTATCCGGTTTCAATATAATCCACCCATTCCGCGATGTTAGAAGCATGATCGGCAACACGCTCCAAATACTTGCTTAATAAGGTGCAATACAAAATGAAATCGTCATCAAGATGGTACTTGTCTTTGGTTTGAGGGATTTCTTTTAAGGACTTTAAATACAAAGAATCGACCACATCATCACGTTTGCAGATTTCATCCGCTAATTTGGTGTCGCTTTTTGCAAAACAGGTATAAGAATCTTTTACCATACTCAAGGCAACTTTCGCTTCTTCCACCAAAGAATCGATTTTGACGCCACCCGAATATTTTAATAGATTCGTGATGGTCCATAATAAATCTTCCGCGTGGTCGCCTAAGCGTTCAATATCTTCCACAAGTTTAAAGATGCCAGTGACTTTTCTTAAATCTTTCGAGAATGGGCGCTCTTTTAAAATCAAAGTAAGGCATTCTTCTTCAATAGAACGCTCAAGATGATCGATTTTGTTATCGTCAATCTTAGGCATGGTGACAATGCTAGAATTTAAATAAACATCCACCGCTTCATCTAAAAATTTAATCGTAATATCGAACATTGACATGACATTGAGACATATCGCGTTCATTCTTTCATCGATTTCCATTATCCGAACCTCCCTGTAATGTAATCATTGCTGCGCTTATCTTTTGGATGAGCGAAGAAATCATCGGTTTTGTTGTATTCGACTAATTCCCCTAGCATAAAGAAAGCGGTGTAATCAGAAATGCGGGCCGCTTGCTGCATGTTATGGGTCACGATAACAATCGTGTATTTCTTTTTGAGTTCTTTGATGAGCTCTTCAATTTTCGCGGTCGCAATCGGATCAAGAGCGCTAGTAGGCTCATCCATTAAGATAACATCCGGTTTCATCGCTAAGGTTCTAGCGATGCATAGACGTTGTTGCTGTCCTCCCGATAAGGCGGTCGCGTTTTTATTGAGCTCATCTTTCACTTCATCATATAGGCTAGCTTCCACTAAGGATTCCTTAACTAGCTCATTTAAATAATCTTTGCGTCTTTCTCCTTGGCATTTTGGCCCGTAGATGACGTTATTTTTTATCGACATCGGAAAGGGATTAGGTTGCTGAAATACCATACCGACTTTCGTTCTTAGATAAATGGTATTGATGCTATTAATATCTTCATCACAAAACTTGATATCGCCTTCAATCTTGCAGCCATCTACCAAATCATTCATTCGGTCGAAGCAGCGTAAAAGGGTTGATTTTCCGCATCCAGAAGGACCGATAAACGCAGTAACTTTGTTTTTATAAATATCGAGATTGATATTCTTTAAGGCGTGCTTTTTTCCGTTTTCGTAATATAGATTCACGCTTTTGCACGAGAATATTGTTTCGTTTTCCATAATTAGTGTTTTCCTTTCTTCTTATTCAGTTGATAGGAGAGAAGCTTAACAAGTAGCGATAAGACCAAAACCACGATAAGAATGATAATGGAAATCGCACAAGCAGAGCCATATTGCGGAGATTCTCCTTGTAAGCATGTCCAAATATGAACCGCTAAAGAGGCTTGGCCATCAAGCAAAGAAACATTATCGCCGATCACTGCGCCCATCGAGAAAATTAAAGCGGCAGATTCTCCGATAATTCTTCCAATCGATAATAGGGTTGCGCTTAATATTCCAGGCAAAGAATTTGGAATAATGACTTTGAAAATGGTTTGCACTTTGCTCGCACCAAGCGCTAAAGAGGCTTGAGAAAGAGAAGTCGGGACTACTTTAATCGATTCTTCGACGGTTTTCACAATCGTAGGAAGAAGCATAATCGCTAATGTCAAAGAGCCTGAGAAGATTGAACCTCCCGTATGCCCCGTGATTCCGTTCATAAAAGGAATAAATATCAAAGCGCCAGCTAAGCCAAAGATAATCGAAGGGATGCCGCTAGTGACATCAATAAGCGTTCTAATCGTTCTCGTCAAAGTGGTGTCTTTGGCGTATATCGCTAAATAAATCGCGCCGCCTATCCCTAAAGGAAGAGCAAATAAAAGTGAGAAGCCAATTAAGCATAGAGTCGTGAGTAATGATCCTCTTATCCCCTTTCCTTGGCTAGTTAAAGTGCCATCGAATATCGAATTGGCTTTTTCTAGGCCTTCCGACAAAGCCTTTGCCCCTTCTTTAGCGCCATATACGCTCATATCGCCATCATCATCAAAAGTAACCAAAGACGATAAGAAATAATTGGTATTAATCGCGATTTCTTGGCCTGAAGAATCAACAAGGTTATTGAAAGGAGAGCCTTCGGCGATAGAAACAATATAAATAACGTTGTCTTCGCCGTTTTTCCCGTCTTCAAATCCTACTCCCCAACGCGAAGAATACGCGTCGACATTATCGACATTATCAAAGTAAGAAGTCGAAGCTACTTCTACTCCATCCTTACTACGGATGGTGTAAGAATGCTGATTATAATCGCCAGTAATAAAATCCCAGCTTAAATACTTGGCCCCATTTTGGAAGACATAAATGACCATCCAAATCAAGACCGCAAAGGTAATGCAAGAGAATAGAATTGTCGTAAGATACGACGTAGCGTCTTTGAGCCTACGAGAACGAATATGACGCGATAAGGTAAGAGAAGAAAATTCGCTACTATTCATTTCCCTTTACCTCCTTCTTTTTGAGGATGAGAGTCTTTAATTTATAAAACAAGGAATCCTCTTTTTTGTAATTCGGATTCATTCTCTTCTTAATCAAATTAAGGAGAGAGGAAGTCAATAAAATCACAACAATGAGGACTAACCCTAAAGAGAAGCGGACATCATAACCAATTCCTGCCGCTTCGCCGATTCCTGCAAGCATCGCGCTTGTTAAGGTGTTCCCAGGCGCAAAAACGTTATAAAAAGAAGTTCCTAAAGAGTTATTTCCAATCACCATTTGAATCGCGGTCGCTTCTCCTAAAGCTCTGCCGATTCCGAGAATTATCCCCGCAAAAATCCCCGATGTTGCGGTTCCAATCACAATTTTAAAATCGGTTTGAGCTTTACTTGCCCCTAGAGCAATCGAAGAATTAATGAGGCGTGGGTCAACCGCTTCCATCGCATTAATCGATAAAGTGGTCATCGTAGGAATCGACATCAAAGCGAGAACGATAATTCCAGAAAGAATGGATCTACCACCATACGTTTCTACGCCTAAAGAGGCAACGATTGGGCAAATCACCCCAACGCCGAATAAGCCGTATATGACAGAAGGAATCGAGGCGAGAAGATCTACCGCGCTTTGCAAAACGCCTTTGATGCACTTTGGGACAATTCTAACGAGCAATAAAGCGGTAAAAACCGAAGTAGGAACAGAAATTAGTAAACTAAGCAATGTGGTATAAAGGGTGGTTAAAAGCAAGAAAAACATTCCACCGGTGCCATCATATAGCCATCTTGGATTAGAAAAGAATAAACCAACGTCTTGATGAATAAAATCATTCCCCGTAAGAGAATAGTTATGGAAAAATGGGTATATTCCTTTATAAGCGATGAATATCGCGATAAAGATAACAAACGAGGCACATAATATTGCCAAAAAAAGGAAAAAGTACTTCACGATTTTATCGAGAAGTCTTTTTCTTTCGTAGATGCTTTTTTCTTTACTAGAAGCGTCCATCATTATTTTGCTAAATCAGGATACTTAGCTTGTTGCACCGAAGCCCAGGTTGGAGCAGTAGCTAAGCCTGAGATAATTCCACCAGCAGTTTTGATGACCGCAAGCCCTTCTTTGGTGCTCATGAAGTCAACGAAAGCATTAACAGCGATTTTGCGTTCGGAATTTTCTTCATAGTCACCACGAATGACGTAGTTGAAGTTACGGCTGAGCTTATAGCTCCCGTCGTTAACGGTTTCTTCACTTGCCGTAACGCCTTCAAACTTCAAACCTTTAATGCCACTAGCACTAGCTAGAGAGTCTAAAGAGCAATAACCAATACCAAGAGAATCGGCTTTAACGGCATTCATCATATCGCCATTAGAAGCTTGGCTAGAAACGGTGACTCCAGTATTCCACTTATCTTCTGCTTTGACGTCACCATAACCAATTCCTTCGAAGAAGCATTCTCTAGTTCCAGAACCCGCTTCTCTTGAATAAAGCTTAATATTGCCTTCTAAACCTTCTTGAACTTGACCCCAAGTCGTCTTTTCGCCTTTATAGATAGCGGTTAAAGTAGCCTTATCGGTCGCTTCATAACTATTCGCGGAGTTAACAATAGCAACAACCGCGTCTTTGCACATTGCGCCAGTTTTGTTCGCTTCCGTTAAATCTTTCTTTTCGGAATCTTTGATTTCTCTAGAAAGGAAACCGATGTCGTATTTGGTGTTATTCTTTCCACTAGTAACGCCTGTGGTAGCATCGCCACTACCATGCTGATCTTTCTTTAAAGTAACTTTGTTGCCAGTTAAATCCGCGAACTTTGTTCCTAAAGCGGAGATGACTTTATCAACTGATGTAGAACCACAAGACTTTAATTCCACTGGAGTGAATGTGGTGTTGGGTTGCTCGCCAGACCCTTTAGTATCCGAACCTTTTTGTTCTTGTCCGCAGCTGAATAACGCTAAGCTAGAGAGGACAAGAGCGAGACTTTTTAATGTTTTCTTCATTTTCTTTTTGCCTTTCAAACGAGAAACATTCTAGAAAGAAGGGCAAAAGCCTTATACCAGAAACTTGTAAAAGAATGTAAAGAAAATGTAAAAGCCCATCAATCAAGTGAACGTACCGTAATAACAGGTCTGATTCCCAATCTAATACCAATATTAAGCGTCATAATTTTTCCGCTTTCGTAAGAAGCAAAATGATGATATTTAGAGTTAGAAGTTCCCTCTTTTAGCCACCAAGCATCTTTTTTAAGATCGATGTTATCTTTCTTTTTGGTTTCGCTGGAATAATAAGTGCTAAGTCTTTCCGCGTATTCAGTTCGCTCTCCAACGCGATATTTTTCTAATAAAGTATTCTCGTAATCTGCCTTCTTCATCAAATCGAACGCGTTCCCTTTTCCAAAGTTTTTAATGAGTTCTTTTTCTCTTTTACCCAAAACGATGGAGCCACCCCATGGCTTATCCGCATCGTTCATCCATTTGTAAAGTTCCGATTCTTCGTATGGCACCACTTTGTTTGCGTCAATCTTTTTGCAATCAATCAGCATTTCCGTAAAGATATCAAAACCATCGCCGTCTTTGACTAAGAAGGCCCATTTGATTGGCTCGTAACGATAATATTCACCTTTTTTTGTATCGGATTCTATATATTCATAGTTGTCGACTATCGGATTATCGCGAACACTTTTGTTCTTTGAATTTTTAATTTTTTCAAGCAAAGTTTTGTCGCTTACCTTTGTTTGAGGATAAAGACCAAAATTATTCAGGTCGACGTTCGTTTTCTCTTCCCACTTAGCTTTCAATGAGACGTCTTTCAAAATTCGCCATTCCCCTTCACTCTTGATAATTTTTGGGTCTTTACCATCGGTCTCCCAACCTTTAAACGCGTATTCAGAATTCATATCATACATCGTCGGAAGATTATAATGTTCATCAAAACGAATCGTTAATGGCTCAAAAGAATGCCCAAATTTTGCATCGACAAAAGTCACTTTATAAGTCTTGCTTACATCAATATTCGCATAAAGATTAAGGCACTTTGTGACATTGAAAGTGAAATTCCAACGATTGGTAAAATTCTCATCAAGATACCAACCATCCTTGTATTCAAAATCTAATTTTGGAAATTTGAGTTTGTTGCCATGGATGACGTTATCTACGGCAAGCAATTTGTGAGCGCCATAAAATTTCACTTTATGGAGCTTTCTTTTTGGGATTGGAGTGATGATTTTCTTCCCGTTTGAGAGAGTGGTAACAAGGTTTCCGTTCTCATCAATCTTCGCATCAACCACATCAGCGCCTTTTTCTCCCTTTTTGCCTATCTCTTCGCTAGACTTAGGAGTATCTGGAGAGCCTTCCTTAATCCATTTTGAATAAAGCATATTGCCACCGCGATTACGATAATTGACATAGGCATTAAATTCACTATAGTCGGTTTTTTGTTCCTTATTGCAAGAAAGGAGCGCGAATACTGGCATCAATAGTAACGCTACCTTATAAATCATTTTTCTTTTCATGTATTTTCACCTCCTCATAGTTAGTCATGATGTTCTTTTTCTAAAGGGATCTTGCCTGCATTGATTTCCGTCCCGTTTGATAGGACGAGGATTAAATCGCCATCCGGGGTAATTTTGATCGATTTAGGATAAACGCCAACTTCCCCGCGATTAGCCTTATTGCTATTCGGACCCCCTTTTTCTATCCACTCTAAAAACGAAAGAGTTCCTCCATTAGAGCGATAGACGGCGTAACTAGCGTAATTATCTCTTTCTAAGATTTTTTGTCCCGAGGAATTAGAGGACAAAGTAAGAGCAACAGGTACGCTTAATAAGCACAAAATAACCGCGCCCACGACGATACCGATAATCGTTTTGCTTTTCATAATTTTGATTCTCCTTGAGATATTTCATTGCAGTTCTTGTAATAAACATTGCAAATATTTTGCGATGAATGATGCTGAAAATCTTCGTAGTAATTAAAGTGCAAAACATTAGGAAGAGGCCGTTACTGATGCGTGAATCTAGGCCTATTGCCCAATAGATCCCGCATTAATAATCGTCCCGTCCGATAGTTCAATGATGAGCTCCCCTTTAGCGTTAATCAGCATGTATTCGACGCTAGCGCCTTTACTATCGCCATCACTAGTGATTGCCAATGCTTCTCTTCTTTTAATCCAATCTTCGTAATTCAATGCGCCCCCTTTCTCTTTATAGGAGACGTATTCAGGGAAAACAGTCGAATTAACCCTCGGAGAAGAGGAGCAGCTAAATAGAGTCAACATGGTAGCTAGGAGTGATATTGTCATAACCTTTTTCATAAAACATGTGTCCTTTTTCTTACATTGTTTTGCACTATCATCCGCAACATTAGAGTAGACCTTTTATTGCTTTAATTTCAATGAAAAAGAATCGTTATTTATTTTGTTTTTTTATTTTTGTAAAGTTATTTTAATGAGACAACTTTTTAATGTTAAATCGCTTATTTATTAAAATGAATTTGGGATAATATTTTTGAATAAAAGTGTGTGTTCTCATGACATTTTTCATAAAAGAAATCGTTAGATTATTTTTCCATTATGGCTTAATTAAAACGACGATTATTTAGTTCTTTTCCAATTCAATCGCGAAAAAGAAAAAGACTAAATATTTTTCCTTTCAATTAGCCAAAAAGCGATTTAATAGATTCTAAAAAGTTTGAATAACAACTTAGTTAGTTATTCTTAACATCCCCTAATTTAATGTTAAAAGCATTCTCTCAGCCATCTTGCTATTCTACTTTCATAATCGCTTGGCTAGCATTCTCACTTTCTTTAGGTAGTAATATAGTTACTTTTTCGTTTCCCAATTCAATGTAATCAGAAGAGGATTTCAAAGTCGATAGTTAAAGCAAAGGTAAAACAAAAACGGCAGCGTCAAGTTGCCGTTTTCGTTTAATTAAATCTTAATAATCTTCTTCGTATCTTCTTTTTGCTTGAATGTAGTAATAAACGAATTTAGCGATAAGTGTGACAGATACCACTATGCAAACTACTCCAATCCACCCAGCGATAGTCATCGCCAATTTAACATCATCGCCGCAGCATAGATGAATGATACCAAGGATGACGCCAGCACTAAGCAAGCAAGATCCTAACGTTCCCCAGAACGTTGACTGGCTTGCAAGTTTCGTCGTCGCATGATATTCATCAGAGAGCAAAGCCTTATCGAATTTTGTGTCTAGGTAATATTCGGTGTCAAAGCAAAGATCGGCACCCGCAAAGACAAAGAACCCCGCCAAGAACAAAGATTCAACAAGCCACATGTCAAGACTAGATGTGTCTTTATCAGGCCCAATAAAACAACAAATCGTCAAAGTAAGAGCAAGAGCAAGCATGCAAACGAGTTGGATTATTGGGTACTTCGTGGATAGCCACAATAAAAGAGCGATTAAACCCAATCCGGCAACTAGGCCAACAATCAATCCCACCATCATATAGCGAAATTACCTCTTAGCGTGTCTACGAAGGTGATCGAAATACTTAAATTTCAGGAAGAAGAAACCAGCTGAGAATAAACCCATTAAAAGTAGAAAAACGAATAACAGGGCCCAATTTGAAGTTTCGGGATTCCCTGTCCCAATGACAATCGCAAGAATGAGTGAGACCAAGCTAACCACTACGCTTCCAATGGAGAAGAGTTTGCATTTTTTGGTCGTCTTGGTTAAATAAATGCGATTGTATTCGCGGATATCTCCTTCCGAGATCCCTTCGAAATGGTTACCAGTGAAAGTGTTCATCTCACCGAAGAAGATAGCGAGATTGAAAAGACCTTGGGAGACGGATTTTTCGTTATTGAACTGTTTCAAATCACAGGTGACGAAAGTCCCATATGTTTTGCTTGGGTCGTATTTATAGAAAGGATATTTTTCGCAAAATCCCCTCGCAAAGTCTTCAACGGTAGGATATTTGTCCTTCGCGCCATATTCATCGTAAATGTCTTTCACATTGTAGCTAACAAACGAAGCAACCTTTTTGTCGAATACGAATTCAGTGAAGACTCCAGCATCTCCAAAATAGAAAGCCGTCGTGATTTCTTTTTGCTTATCAAGCGTTTTGGAAATTTTGCAGAATTTCAAATCTTTTCCAAAGTAGCGAATCAAACCAAAATCTTTTAGCATTTTATGTTTTTTCATAAATTTTCCTCTCATAATTCGTTAAATTAATAACGCGCAAATTTGTAATTTTTTCTGTTTCGCTAGCCCACTAGCGAAACAATAATCTCTCGAAAATCCCTTTCTTTTCTTCGAAACCCGCCTTCCCCGTTCAAAAACAAACCCCTTCATTTTCCAGTTTTTGTTTTATTGCGTCTAAAATAATCCCCATAAAATTTAAAAAAATTTTACCCCCCCCCGACTTTTTCAAGTCTTTTCTTTAATTTCCTTAAATTACTAAGATCGCACCTTGAAAAACGGAGCACCGCAAGAGGATATTCAACGCAAAAAATCCTCCGAGAGGACAAATGAAAACGGAGCTTAAAGAAAATGAAAAGCTCAAGAAGCCGAAACGAAATTTAATTTATTGATAGAAACACCTATAAATTAGGAGAGATTGCCCTTTTTCTCTTCTTCCATTTGATGTTCCAAAAAAGCTGCAAGTTGCTCAAAGGCATCATCAGTCTTAAGCGGTTTCATGGATATTACAATTTTCACTTTCTTTTCTCTAATATAGGGGGCGAAAAACGCGTGAAAGAATAAATCGTCAAGGTAATTATTCACATATATCGTTTTTGGGATTGTGATCTTTTTAAGCCCTTTTGATAAATTCGCGCAAAGCTCATCAAAAGTGCGGAAATTGAGTGCCTCTCCGAGAATGGGACTATGTAGATACCCCCACTTTTATGGTCGCATAAAAGCGCAGTAAAGGCAAAATGGACGCAGCGGTCCGAGAGACCAGGGGTATAGAAATATCCTGGAAGTAGCCTGATGCTCGCATCAAGCGCGCCGGTGGGAGAGAATTTTAAATCAGTGTCTTTAAAGACAGTATCCTCAATAGTTTGAATCAATTCGCAAGGCAATTCACGAATATCTTTCTTCATGACCACAAATTTGTTGCTTGTTAGATAGGCGTCGTAAAAACGATTGTCTTTGATTTCGTCATGTTTGTCTTTATCAAAAATAGCCATCGTTCTATTCGCTTCCTTTAAATAGCTCAAAGAACGTATCGCGATCGATTTTGGAAGATAAGAATTCATTAAGCTACCACTAGTAAGATAGCAAGAAGTGAAATGATTGTCGTCGCCATAAGGGTTATGATCAAATTCGTAAGGCAAGGATTCATCATTCTCAAAATAAAAGGAAACCATGTTGCTTAATGAATTCGCAGTTTCTGGATCAATATTAAAATCTTCTTTGTTTTGAATCAGTAAATAGGTGTCACCAAGTGGCTCACTCGGATAAAAACTGACGCCAAATACACTTTTGGCATTCCCTAAAATAGTCATAGGAACAGCCTCGTAATCCGTTTTTAGGTGGAAAAAGACTTGGTCGCTATATCTTTCTTCGTAATGATTATTCTCAAAAACGACAAGTTCATCCCTAATTTGCTGATATAAATCATCATCGGCTTCGACTTCTTGAATCCCATAGTGCTTAGAAAACCAGGTAAAGGGTTCAGATAAAGAAGAACGAAGTTCGTGGAACCATTCCGCCTTCAAGCTCTCCTTTTCGATGATTTCATCCCATTTTTTAAACGAATAGGAAGATGGCGACTTAGGGAAAATATCTTTGTGCTTCGCGCGAAAAACGCTTTTTGCCTCCTTATAACACTTTTGGACATCGCATATTATGTAAATATCATTCTTCTTAAGCGAACGGGTCGCTTCAGATTCAATAGTAATAAATTTGTTAGAACTCTTCGAATAAATCAAATAATCTTCCGAAGGGTATTCTAGGAGTGTTCTAATCGCGTCATCAATATCAATCATTTTGTTAGTCCGCCTTTTCTTTATTCTAAAGGAAGTGGCGGTTTAAGCAAACATCGTGGTAGCTTGAAGAACGATTGGAATTATCGATAATCGCAGTTTGTCTCTCCTTGCTCTCTGATATTTCACATTTTCTCGCTATTCTAATATTGCTATTACCGATGTAATCATTGCCCAAATCATGATAAATAACGTAATAACGCCCATCAATATTTAAAAGGGGAATATGACACGCACCACATTCAAATTCGCTTTTCTTAGCAAACGAAAAGCATCTTCATTGGCTATTCTTGTTCGATGACAACGTTTTCCCCTGAATAAGAATAGGCAAAGTTCAACGAGGAATATTTGGAAATCTCTCCTCTTGACCAATCATCAGTGTGAAATACGAAATAGATGTTCCCCTTTCCTTCGGCTACTTTCGGAAAAGCATTTTCTAAATTAGAGAAAGTAAACGAAACCGCATAATCGCCATAACTTCCGTCATCTTTTTTAAGATACTCGAGCTTATCCTTAGTGAAATGAACCAGAGTCGTTTCGTTATAGCTATCGCTAGTTAATGGGTCTACGTCAAATACGCTAAAGAAATAACTTGAAGCAAATTCTACATCTTTTTCAGCGGAAAATTTAAAATCAACTTTCGTATCTTTTTTGATTGTAGAAGGCAAAGAAAATTCAACGCATACAGAGTCGTTTTCTTTCTTCCCATCGCCAATCTTCATCCAAGTTTGGCTATCTTCTGCACAAGCAAGAAGCATCGGAGCAAACATAAACATACTCAATGCCCTAATGATTTTATTCATAAAATTACCTCGATTTTTATTCTTTGAAATCTTAGCACCAAAAAAACAAAAATAACGCAAAATTGTGACAAAATAAATCGATATTACTTTATGAAAAAACATGCAAAACAAGGATAATATTTTTAAATCCTTGTAAATCAACAATGTTTTTGTGCAAATAAAAGGAAGGGAATAGGCACTAGATTTTTAATCGATTTCGCTTATTCTTCGATGCTAGAAACTCGAATCACTGGACGCAAGCCAAAATACAGTTTTCCTAGGGCCTTCCACCAAGGATTTTCGGGGTTTGTGTATCCACCATACGCCCAAAAAGCATGCTCGTCACTATCCTTTGGCGTTTTCGTCCACCAACCATGAGTCCCATCGGCGACACATTCTATCTTTCCATCACGGTTACCGTATTCAGTCGATACCGCATCCCGATTTTCTTCGGGCAAATAGTTTTCTATTTCTTGTTTCGTTAATAGTCCAAAGGCGTCAGACGTAGACTTTAAATAAAGTTTCATCAGAAAACTATTCTCTTTCGAACCAAACACAAAATACTTTTCTTTCATACCCCCATTCATCCAAGTATGGAGGGGAGACCCGTCATAAATTGCTGAATTATTATTTTCATCGATAGGTACACGATCAACAATCGACTTCGTCAGCAATAAGCGCCCTGCATTGCCGTCCTTATTTAGAAGCACCCATTTGACAGGCTCATATCGGTAATAAAATCCGAAAGATTCGATGTATTCGTAATTATCGACCACAGATCGACCTCTTTTGCTCTTTATCGAAGTATTTTTGATCTTTGCAATCATATCGGAATCCGTCACTTTACTTTGCGGATATAGACCAAACTCTTCCAAGTTCACGCCACTTTTCTCTTCCCATTTCGCCTTCAAAGTAACGTCTTTAGGAAGGTTCCATGTTCCTTTTGCTTCAATTACCTCTTTTTTGTCACTAAGGAGTTCCCATCCCTTGAAAGAATAATCTGAATTCATGTCGAATGGGATTGGGAGTTCATAGCTTTTCCCGAAATGAACCGTCACTGGAGAGAAAGAATGCCCAAGTTTTTCATCAAGGAGCGTGATTTTAAAATCTTTGTTCGCATCGATTTTGGCATATAGATTCATGCTTTTGGTGATAAATGAGTCATCTCTAAAATACGAATTGAATCCTTTATCGAAATACCAATGATCTTGGTAATCGAAGTCAAATTTCGGAGGAATCATCTTTTTGCCATGAAATATTTGCTTCTCCCCTAATAAGGTATCGCCCAAGAAGAATTTGACCGTGTGCAGTTTTCTTTTTGGGAGAGCTGTTTTGATAACGTTTCCATTAGAAAGGGTGAGAACGAGATTACCAATATTATCAATATAAGTGGATACAACACTTGGGCCCCTATCCCCTTTTTCGTTTGTTTTTTCTTTTTGATCAGGATGAACGGGTGAGCCTTCTTCAATCCACTCGGTATAGGGTTTTCTCCCTCCATCATTCCAATAAAGAATATAAGAAGAATAACGGCTTAAATCGATATTAGCTCCCGCCACATTAGAGCACGCAGCCAAGGCCATAGAAGATAAAGAGACAATAAATAGTGTTAAAGGAGTTCTTCTTTTCATAATGTTCATCGTTCCTTTCTATTAATCCATTTCGATAGGAAGCGCCCCAGCATCAACTTCCGTTTGATTTGACATGATTAAAATAAGATGCCCTTCTGGAGTAATCCTTGTCGCGACAGGGTGAATGCCTATATCGCCTTTTTCGCCTTTTTCCGCGACTACCGTTTCTTTTTCTCGCCACTCCAAAAAGGGTAATTTGCCTCCTTTTGAGACATACACAGCGTAATTCGCATAATGATTCATTCTATTATCGCTCGTTGGTCGAATATTAAATTTCCCTAACGAAAGAGCGAGGATTAAAACTACGGATAAGAAAATAATAATTGCCGCAATAACATAACCAATAGGCGTTCTCGTTTTCTCCATCATTATTCCTCCTTCACTTTCCCAGCGTTAATGATTTTGCCGTTAGTGAGTTCAACCATTAGTTCGCCATTTTCATTCACTTTTATGGATTTAATCGTATCTCCAGGTTCCCCTTTATTATTCTTAAAAGGAGCCACTTCTCTTTCCTTAATCCACTTCTCATAGCTAAGCTCCCCACCATTATTGATGTAGATAGAATATTCTTCGTTTTTGTTCATGCGATTATGCTCTTCCGCGTTATTAGAACAACCCACAATAGAAAAAACGCCAATGGTAGTTACGAAAGCTTTTAAAACTCTCTTTTTCATTAGGTAATACTCCTTTTCTTAATCATCCAACTAGGCCATTTCACGCCACATTAGATAAAACAATCATTGCAATTTTTATACAAAAATCAATCGATAAATACTTACTTTTTTTGCTTTTGTGTTTTTGTTTTTAATGCGGATTAAGAATAAGGAAAACTGCTATTTTAAATAAATAATCATCTAATGGAATTGTCTAAATAAATGGCGAACAAAACTAAGGATTAATTGATTGTTATTCCAGCATCAATACGAGAGTAAACCATTCAATTAAAGGCAGTGTTATTTATTCAACATAACCGCTAGAGCTCTTATCGAAAAAAGTTAAATAATTTCTAGTATAAAAGGAATTGCAATATTTTCATCAAGTCATTGCTAAAAGGGCATATTGATCAATCCTTTTAATTGGGTGTTGGATAAGAAATAGAACATTAAGTGGTTGTCTAAAAAAGCGACAATTGTTCCGCTTCTTCATAATCCTTATATCCTTCAATCAGCTTCTTCAAAAATTCATAATCTCGCGAAAAGGAATTCGGGAGTCTGATCAATTTGATTTCATGACTTTCGCAAGATGCCATCTTTCTTTTGTCGGATGCGATCCTACGATAATCAGAATAATGCTCTCCACCGTCAAATTCGAAAGCGTATATTGGCTTTAAAGCGCCGAAAATTGACTTTTCATAAATGACAGAATCGAATTCCATCGTAGAGTTCTTATATTCCTCGAACAACTCTTTTAAAGGGACATTACGCACTACTTTAAGCCTTTTCTTTGTTGAGACAATTTGCTCAATTGTCTTATAAAATTCGTCTTCGCTCAGAGAGCCATTGCTTTTTCCGATGGTGAGATTTTCGTAAGTAGGCGGAATGACTTCAACATTCCCTTTCTCTTCGCAATACTCTATGAGTTCATTCCAAACTCCATCGCCAGTATGCGTTTCTTTCAATTTTTCTTTATCGCCAAAAACAACCAATTTTTTCTTTGCCCTAGAAACGGCCACGTTAGCGATTTCACCATGCGAATTCAGCCAGTCAAGCGTATGGCTAGAAGAAAAAGAAGACACCCCAGTCGCGATAATTATGGTGTTTTTCTCATCGCCTTGAACACTATGGATCGTCGCGGCCTTAACTTCTTTAATCCCATTCCTAAATAGTAATTCATTAATGAGTTTTGCTTGATTCACACAGGGAGTAATAATCGCGCAATCGCTAATATCGTTATTTTTGCAGTAATTAACCACATTCATCGCTTCTTGATAGTTTTGGTTACGGAGAGAAGAACGCACCTCGTTCTTGCTATTGATAAAAGAGACTTCGCCATTTCCTAAAGAGGGGCTGATTTTAAGTTTATTTTGATAGAAATATTTGTTATTGAAATCGATGATTCTTTTGCCGCACCGATAATGGCTCCGTAACAATACCCTGTTGGTGATTTTGTCTGCCGCTTTCATCGTCGATAAAATGGAATTGTCTAAATAATCATAAATTTCCGATATCTTGAATTCCTTTTTTAGCTCTTCGTTAACCGTAGAATCTAGTTCAATCACGGGCATTAATTGGTCTTCGTCTCCAACAAGTAGTAACCCTTTCGCTCTAGATAAAGGGATTAACGCATGCGCGATATCGGCTTGCCCTGCTTCATCCATGATGAGAAGATCGAAAAAGAAATCCCCATCCCCAAGCCGAGAGCTAGAAATGTTCGTCGTGAAAATAAGAGGGAAAACATCAACTAGTAGTTCCAAGTTCTTGTTATCCAATAGATAAGAATTCAGGCTCATCGCTCTAGAAAGAGGGTCATCGATAAAAACGATTTCCTTCAATCTTTGATATTTTGATGATTGAAGTTTCTTATAGTGAACCAAAGAAGAATAATAAAGGAATTTAAGGGCATCTTCATCGTTTTGGAGGGAAACGAAATGGGAAATAATTTCTTTTTCGCTTTCACTAGGAATCTCCGCAATTTGGCGCTCTAATATCGCTTTTTGTTTCTCGATGATGGAATTTCTAGCGCCTAGCTTTTTCATTTTCTCTAGAAAACGAAGGTTATCCATAGCGACATTTCGCTTCTGATAGTTAGTAAGAGAAATAACGGCTCTTTTATTTTTGCTTAGCACTCTTTTTCGTAAATCATCAAGTTCAGATATGGTAAGCGAATCCTCAAAATCTAACGAAAATAAATGCCTAATTTTTAAAGCGGCTTCGGCCATTTTTTGCGTGTTGCCAAGTCTTAGAAATGGGACCTCAATCCTTTTACCATGGTACAAAAAATTGAATTTTGAAACGATTCCGTCTAAAGGTCGATTATTGTTTGTTGATACTAAAATCGTCTTTTTCACAAACAAAGCAGAAAGAATGGTATTGAAAATGGTTTGGGTTTTCCCAGTTCCTGGAGGTCCTTGAACATAGGTCACTTTATTTTTAAGCGCCCCATAAATAAGCAATGCCTGGTCGACATTCACGCGGTCATCAAATAAAACAATGTTTGGTAAAGTCCTACCATTATTGGAAAGGCTTGAATTGCCGAAAAACGCTTTTAAGGGGGCGTTGAGGGTATTATTCGCCCAACGCTCCTCGACTTTCGAAAATAATAAAGGGAGATTAATTTGCATATCTCTTTGAAGGCAAAAGAATTCGGGACGAGTGTTAATCTTTTCGTAAGCGCGTAGTCCTTCACGCAAGGAATTCACCGTTTCAAGGAAATCAGCGTTGATAGCTTCTTTAAATTCCAACGCGTTTAATTCCGTATAGTAATGCAAAGAATGCTTAGACCCATCAACTAGAAAAGACGGATTGACCCGAATCTTGTCTTTGATTTTCATCTTCTTTTCTTTCGGAGAGAAAAAAGCATTTTGATACGCGACGATATATTTCTTGTCGTCTTTATCAATGGAGAGGCGAGAAATAGCAAGTTCAGTTCGTCTATTTTCCCATTCATTCAAATCGTATTTAATAACGTAACGCACAAGGCTATGAATTTGTTCATCGCTTAAAAGTAACTCGCCGTTTTTTTCTAGCACTTCCGCGTCTAAGCCTTTTATCATGCAATAATCTTTCACATATGGATCAGAATCCGCTTCAGAGCACCTTTCCAAATAACGGAGAATGTTATTGCTGAAATTTTCGAACTTCAGCCATTCAAAATCTTTTAGATTCGAGTTGATTTTGTCAACCAAAGCAGCGTTATATTCCCCAATCGAAAAATGAATGACTTTCGCGCTAACGATGCGGTCAAAACGCAAAAATAAATCAATCGTGTCTACCCCTTTAGACTCATTAAACGCGGAAACAAAAAGCTTCCTCTCCTTTGGTTCAATATCATTAACGAAGCACCAAAAAGAAGTCGTTCTTCCTTCTTTAAAGGAATCATAAACTACATCAAGCCATTTGCCTTCCTTGATAGAAAGAGATATTTCTTTCGCCACTGCATTTTCTATTGTTTTACGGTTTTCCATAAACGGCAGACTTTTTGCACCATTAATATAACATACTTAGCATTTTCTTTTTTTAGAAAAACGGCCAATGAAGTGACTCACTAGCCGTTTTGATCAATCTTTATTCGAATGAAAACTTTTATTTTTTAATTGAGGACACTCGGATTACCGGTCTTATCCCTAAAATCCAGTTTCCCGGGGAAATAACGTAACCAAAGTAGTAGTTACGGAATCGGTTTGGAAATTCGTCGTCTTGCGTTTTAGACCAATAAGCGATAATTTTGCTCGAAGAATCATAGTTAGGGATTTTGTTACGAATCGTGTAATCGGAGGGATAAGCCATGCGACGATTACTTGGGACAATGGTTTTACAATCTTCCCATTCAATCAAATCAAGGATGCCTTCACTAGGAGAAGCTTGATTCATATCCATGATGAAATCCTTTTCTCTACCACCGAAGACAAAATAATCGTCTTTCATTTTCGTTTTCATCCATTTATGAAGCGGGGAGTCGAGGAATGATGTTGCTTTGTTGTCTGGATTAATCGCGCCAGAATCAATGACTAAATCCGTCATCAAGCGATAGTTTTTTCCTTTCTCATCTTCTTTTAACAAAAACCATTTCACAGGTTCATAACGGTAATAGGCGTCGTTTTCGCCATCTTTAAAATGTAGGTATTCGTAATAATCGACAATCGGATTGCCTCGGCTACTTTTTTGATCGGTTTTGCGAATTTTATCCAAAAGGGCAGTATCCGTGACTTTTGTTTGGGGATAAAGCCCAAATTCATTCAAATCAACCGCGTCTTTCTCTTCCCATTTCGCCTTCAAGACGATGTCTTTAGGAATGTTCCATATTCCTTCATTATCAAAGATATCCATATGACCTTCGCTAGTTTCGCGTTCCCATCCCTTGAAGAGGAATTCCGAATTCATATCGAAAGGTTTTGGGAGTTCATAGCTTTTGCCAAAATACATAGACAGAGGCGAGAAAGTATGCCCGATTTTTTCATCGATGAGAGTTACTTTGAATTCCTTTTCTGGATCAATCCTTGCATAAAGGTTCACACTTTTGGTGACGTTCATACGGTTAACGTCCCAATAAGAAAGGAATCCTTCATCAAGATACCAATTATCGTTATAGGTAAAATCAAGGCGCGGGAGTTCAAGCTTATGTCCATGGAAGAGCTTTTTCTCCGCTAAAAGGGTTTTCCCAAGGAAGAATTTCACCGTGTGCATCTTTTTCTTCGGTAAAGGTGTCGTAATGACTTTTCCGTTTGACAAAACCAAGACTAGATTCCCATCTTTATCGATATAAGAGGAAATGACGTCCGCTCCTTTTTCGCCTTTTAAATCTTCTTTTTCTTTTTCAGTTGGATGGGCTGGAGAACCTTCTTTTAGCCATTCCGTATATGTTTTTCTCCCGCCTTCTTTATAGTAAATGACGTAAGAAGAATAAATGCTTAAATCCACATTGTTCTCTTTTTGGCTCATGCAAGCAGTCAATACCGCTATAGGAGCAATAAGCACTAAAGAAGCTAAGAACAAAATCGTACCGTTTCTCTTTGTTTTCATGATTTTTCTCCTTATTAATGCTAAGTTAATCCACCTCAACCGGCATCACGCCAGCGTCGATTTCTTCGCCATTAGAAAGCACTAAAATTAAATGACCATCTCTAGTGATTTTCGTAGCGACCGGATAAACGCCTGGGTCGCCTTTTTCACCCTTCTTATAATTAGCGTTTTCCTTTTCCTTCCACTCCAAATAAGGAAGCTTCCCACCACTAGCAACATATATGGCGTAATTGGCGTAATAATCTTTTTGATGATTTCCAATGTCTAACGCTCCGCTTCGTAAACCGATCAATAACGCCGCCGAAATAGACGTGATAAGGCACGCTCCAAAAAATAATGCGGCAAATCTTTTTTTCTTCATATTTGTTTTCCTCAATAAGTTCATCATTTCTTCGCTTTATTAACCTTTTTATTCATAAGAATCAGATATTTTGCCAGCGTTAATGATTCTTCCGTCAGTAAGCTCGATAATCAGTTCCCCTTTTTCGTTCACACTAACGGATTTGACATAAGTGCCAGGATCGCCTTTTTCTTTCTTGTCGCTTTTCTTTTTCTCCTTAACCCATTCTAAATAGGGAAGCTTTCCGCCCTTGGATACATAAATGGTGTATTCCTCATAATAATTAGGCGGGGTTTTCTCTTTCCCAGTAGTGCAGCCGATGATTGAGCAAGCACCAAGGAAAGACAATAGACCAAGCGTAATGCTTTTTTTCATAAAAAATACTCCTTATCTTTAACTGGCGGCTTAGATTATTTCTTGCCGTCAGGTTAAATTAATATCTTGAATTTAAAAACAAAAATCAATCGATATTTTCTCACTTTTTTGATAAGGAATATTAATTTTTTATGAAAGATAATAATTATGTTAATTTAATTTTTAACTAAATAATAATTTAATAGTTGAGCACCAATAATTAGTCGCCATGAGACAAATACGAGAAATATAATGTTTCTCATAAAATCATTAAATATTTGATATCGTTTAATATCGTAAGCGTTTATTTATCCTTTATCGCTTTTAAGTTTTTTGAGTAAAAATTTCAGATTTTTAGGAAAAAGAAAAATAAAAGACATGGAAAGCGATGCCTTCTTGCCTATGAAAAGATTCAATAAATGAGTTTTATTATTCTCTAAGGCCCTTAATTTTCTTTTCAAACATTGTCTTAGCCATCATTAAATTTAAAAAAGCGAATGCATGAAACGCATTCGCTTAAAAGGGATAAAGATAAATCCACTATATTCTAATGGAATTCGCCTTCACGATTGATGATAACGTTCCCGTTTTCATCAAGAGGTTGTATGAGTAACCCGCTCCCAAGCACATAATTAGGGGTATGTGTTGGATTAAAATGGAAGAAAGCGATATCGCTATCGTAGATGACACGAAGCGTTTTGCCATTACCCATGTCTTTGACCCACACGGTTTGTTTGCTTGGATCAATCAAATAGACTTCGCTTGTTTGTCCATTTGCTTTGTAATCGTCATCACGATAGCCGACATCAATTTTTTCGCTAGAAGTTAGTTGTTCAAAGCCAGCATCCTTGAATCCTTGGTCTAAAACACTAGTTTTGACTTCACTTCCTGCGCAATATAACCCCACGCCAATTAAAGGGGAATTATCGTAATCCACGTTGCCGTTTTCATCCGCATCAGGAACGCCAGTTCCAGAAGAATAACGGGGTTCAGCATACCATTCCCCTACATGCTTTTTGTCATAATAATAAGGAATGAGCTTCGCATAATCTTCCCCGATATAATTCACTAAATCTTCCCATTCATCCGGAGAATCATCCGCATAGCAAGTAAGTTCCATTGGACCGATTTTGTTAATGTCGATATCGCTTGGCAAAGCGATATTTTCATAACTGAAAGTCAAATATTCCATATCGTCAACGCTATAATTGACTTCGTAATTGATCGATTTCAAGTAGCCTCTTTCAATCGTCATATTAACAGTGCTAGGGATGGCGTTGCCCGAAATCCAGCAAGAAGAAGTAGCGTCGGTCACTAGTTCGCGGAACGTATAGCTATTGCCGTCTTTCTTCATGGTTTTAGGATCGATCATTTTCGGGAAATAGTTGGTGATCACGTCGTTTTCGACGATATCTTCGCTTTGGACAAGGCGATTGGTGTTTTTGATTTGCCTAAAAGCAATAACTTTATCGTCTTTAGATGTGTAACCGTGCGTTTCGCTTTCCCACGCTTGTTTTTGAGAATCATAAGATTCTTCGGTGATTAAATAAGTCGTCCCATCAAACAAATAAGTCACGCGACGCGTTGGCTCAACGCCGGGTTTCCGATTCGTTTTCACGACTTTAAAAGGATTTTTTCCATCAAAGTAAGACATCGCATTAGTCACTTCGCGTGTGCCATCCTCAGTGTATGGTTCTGGCAAAGAGATGCCATCATAGTCTTTTAATAACATCGTGGCTTGATAATAATAAAGGAGGTTCGCGGGCGAATTCATGGCAAGACCAATCGCTTTATCGTTCTCCATTTTCACAACGATTTCCTCAAAGGAACAATTCGAATCATTAACGTTAGTGTGAACGAATGTTTGATAAGCACGATTTGGACTAAGCGCAAAATAACGATAATTCCCATCCCCACAAAGACGGAAATCATTGATATCCAAATCCTTTGGCAAGCCCCATTGATCGAAGAAGAATTTTGAAGATTCTTCTTTCGTTTTTTCATTTTGAGCGTTGAGGCCATGAGAAACGGCACGCCCATCGGTACCGTTACTAGTCAAAAAGGTGTAATAATCAGTTGCTTTGCCATCTGGATCATTCACTTGGTGGATGTAAATGGTATCTTTATTGCACTTGAAATCAATGCTCGCGATTCTTTCTGCACCGCCGACTTTGTTCATCTTTTTGATATCGGTTGAGCAAGAAATGTTTTCTAAGAATAAGTTAGAGCCTTGCTCAGGAGTCAAGGCTTTCCCATCCGTTTCCCAAGAAAAGGTTTCCGCTAAGTTTAAGAGCTTTTTATCTATAGCGTTATCAACGTGAGAAAAAGAACCAGTAGTCAAACTCGTATTAGAAGTATCGAAGAGCTCAAAACCAAGGACTTTGTTATCTTGCTCGAACCAAAAAGACACTTTGCCGATAATGCTAGTTCCATAGCATTCATTAAACGCAGAAACAATTCCATTATCATCGGTAGAATAAACGCTCGACTCAGACGAAAAAGCCGTAATGGACAAATCATCGCTGACGGAATGCAAGAAATTGAAATCGTCGAAAGTAAGTTCGTAGCGGTTGCCATAGGTATCCATCGTATACCCCATTGAACTGATATAAGGATTGCCATTTTTCAAATACTCGACGCCATAAGCGATTTTCTTATTTGCGTCCTTATGGCTAGCGACATTCACATAGGCAGTCTCGCTATTTTTGTAATAATCCTTTGTGACAAGTGTCTCTGAATCATCATAATCATTGTGGAAAACAAAATTAAAATCCGTCTTCAATTTCAGAATCGCGTCCTTTAACCCGTTGACGGAGCCATCGAAGACATAATCGTTTGCTGGATCGATATCAACGGTAGCTGCAGGCTCTTCGCTACTATTGTTCGTATTCGAAGAGGAAGATTCTTCCCCACAAGAAGCGAGTAAGATAACCGTAGACGATAATACGATTGGGAGAATCGTTCTTTTTTTCATGGTGTTTTTCCTCCGTTCCATAATTTTTAGCAACAGGCTCGTGATGGAAAATGGCCGATCGCTAACCCTGTGCTCTATTAACCTTATTCTATATATATGTCGCACAATTTTTTTCCAACTAATTTAATTTTTATAATCAAATATTTTTTGGCTATCCTCCCTACTAGAATCTTGAATATATTCACGAATATCCGCATATTTCAACATCTATTTTCAATTTTTAGCAATTAAATTTCTGAATTAATTTAAGAATGTAAATATTTTGTAAAGAACGCATTTATTTATTGAAAGTCATCGACTTGGTCACAATATTTTGACATTCAATTCAGGGAGGTCATCCAAATGAAAAAAACAGGAATATTGTGCCTAGCCTTATGCGCAGTCGCATTAATGGGATGCGATGAAAATGTCGTTACGTCTGGATTAAATAGTGGCGAGCTAGTCGCGGGCCCGCAAGGCGAAAAAGGGAATAGCGTTCTCACAGGAGAAGGCGCACCCGACAACTCATTGGGAGCAGATGGCGATAGCTATATCGACCTAACGACGTTTGATTTCTATACGAAGGAAAACGATGCTTGGACCAAAAAAGGGAACATCAAGGGCGAGGACGGATTCGACGGTAAACCAGGAGCGAACGGAAAAAACGGAAAGGACGGATTGTCTTTCTTATCCGGGGAAGAAGATCCAGAAGACACATTGGGGGTCGATGGCGATCTTTATATCAACACCGAAACCTTCGACGTTTTCAAAAAGGTAGATGGAACATGGACGAAAACGGGTAACGTCAAAGGCGAAAAAGGCGAAAAAGGCGAAGATGCAATTTCTTATTATTCAAATACGTTCTTGCCAAGCGAAGGCGGATATCTTTATTGCGATAAAGGCAGCTATACCGCTGGCGATACGATTAAACTCACGAGTTTTGCCGAAAATAGCTACGAATTAAAGAGTGTCGAAGTCATTTATGACGGCGTAAAAAGCATTTATACCACCGAAACGGGATTAAGTGACCTATTGACCGATGGGATAACGGTGAGAGAAAACGGATATGTCTTCAAAGGAATCTACACTCAAGAGAAAGATCCTATCGAAGTAACGGATATTACAAAAATAGGCGAAAAAGGAAGCGCTACTTACACCCTCGCTGATTCCTATGGAACAGCCGAAAAGGGAATCGCTTTGTCTTTGTCTTCAAAAAGCGATTTCATTACCGTTCAAGGCAAAACCGATACGGAAGGGAAACCAGCGACCACCATTTATTTGAAAGGGAAATCCACCTTTAATTCATCTTATTTGACCTTGAAAAACATCAATTTCATACTCGCAAGCGATTATGTCGATGATGCCTCGCTCCTCGAATTCGATTGTAACTATGCAAACTTTGAAAATTGCACAATCACCATCGATAAAGAAGTGAATTCTGCACTAAATTTCAAAGCCGGCAACTTTTCCATCAAAGATTCGAAAATAACCTCTTCTAAAGGAGAAGACAAACTAACCGCTAAGCTCACCACCGCTGTCACATTCGCGGAAACAAAAGAAACGCAATTTAGCCGTGTCTTCATTGATAATTTCAGCGTCAATAATGTGAAAAAATTAGCCGATAATGGCGGCCCTTACGCCGGATCAATATTCAAATCCTATTATGACACTCCTTATTTTGACTTTGAGATAAAGAATTCCACTTTTGGAACTACTGATACTCCAATTCGCGAAATCTGGTCACATTTTAGGCAAAAGGATTATATTTCGGATCGTTTTGGCATGAATAACAAGCTCTATGCCAAATATATGAAAACCGCATCGGTCAAACTCGATTCCGTCAATTTCTATACCGACATAAAAAACGATGATAGTTGGTATAGGAACCCAGCTTTATTCACGTTTAGAATGATGCAAAATGAAAGCGATGTAGATTATAATTTAAGGCAAAATTTTGCTGACATTCTCTTTGAAGTAACTTCGAGCAAAGCCAATAACGTTCCTTTGACCGCAAGCAATGTTCAATACGGGTTAAGTGATACACCACTCACCACATTGTATTGGTACTATGACGAAGAAAGCGTTTGGAATGGGAACACAAACATCCGTAGCTCTCAGTCAGTCTACCCATACGCCACAATCGATGAGCAAGAAGCTAAATTAGCAAGTGGCTTATACCCAGATATTTAAAGAATCAAAAGCATCAATGCCTTGCCTATATTCAATAGGTAAGGCTTTTCGCTTCAATAGAAAGGACAAAGATATGGAAAAAAGAAAATTATTGCTAATAGGAATCGCTTGCGTTTTGGCTTCGTGCGGGAATGGCACGCAAAACTCAACATCCAATACGAAAACGGATTCTTCCTTAGTAGGAACGGCATTATCCGTTAAAGCGACGAAGAAAGCTTATTACCAATACGATACGATTAACTATGATGATTTTTCGGTGAAAGACGAAGCCTCAAGTTCCGAAATTAAGGATTTTACGATTTCGCTAAACGGGGAAACGCTTGAAGACAAAAAGACAAGGATTTTCTCTTTCGGGGATGTCGAATTGACGTTCCATCATTCTGGCCACGCTGACGCTACTTTAAAAATCAGCGTAAAAAAGTCCTCGAATTTCGATGAAAGACTAGTCATTGATAAAGAGCCAGCCAAAACCAAATACCAAAAGGGAGAGAAATTCGATTCAAATGGGTTAGAGGTTTCTTATCAAATCAGCTATACGAAACAAAACCGGGAGAGCGTCTCCGCGAAAGAACCCTATTCGAATTACCAAATCTCAATCGACGGGATTAACGCTTCCGATTATTCTTTTTCTTCCGAAGGATACACGATTAAATACGCAGTCGTCACAAGTCTAGATGAATCAGAAAATAATCTCGTTGCGACTTTCCCGCTTTATCAATCCGCAAAGGAAAGGAAAGAGAATCAAAAGATTGAAGACGCAGAGCAAAAATACGTTTGGAGCGAGATAGACAGCAAAATGAAGGTGAAATTCACTAATCCAAATGCCTCTTTGGAAAAAGCCTACTATTCGCCTGATGAAATCAATCTCGATTATAATCTAAACGCCTTTAGCGACCGTGATGCCTCTAACTTCAAGCAAACCCCTTCCTTAGGGGAAGTCCCTTTACTAGTGGTCCCTATTGTTTTAAACGGCTATGAAGATCAAGCCACAGAAGAAAATCATCAAAAATTGGAACGAGGCTTTTTTGGCAAGGCGATAGAATCTAGCACCCCTTCTTCTCTAGCGTCCTATTATTACTATTCTTCCTATAAACAGCTTAAATTCGTCGGGGAGGTAACTCCGTATTTTAATCCCGTTCTAGAAGGGTATAAAGGCTATAGCAATCCCCGTTCTTTCAATATCAATACGCCAGAATCCCTAGCAAAAGACGCCTTAAATTGGCTAAAAGAAAAGCAAAATGTCAATCTTGATGATTACGATAGCGATAACGATGGATATGTTGATGGAATATGGCTTATCTATATGGAAGATCCTGACTGTTCTTTAACCATCAACTTCAATCAGCCATTTTGGCCATTTACGAGTTGTAGCACTCTTGCCCCAGGTACAAAAGAAAACCCGACATTGAACACTTTCGCGTGGGCTGGCACCACCCATCTATGGGGGAATTACGCCGACCCTAACTATGTCGCTACCCAAGGCATTGACCCTCACGTTTTAGAGCATGAAACAGGGCATATGTTAGGCCTAAGCGATTACTATTCCTATTCACCAACGACGAATAACGAAACCTATTATTCTCCTTTGGGGAGACTCGATATCATGGATATGGGGTTCGGTGACCATAATCCCTATTCAAAGATGCTGCTTGGCTGGACAAAACCGTATCTAGTTTTGGATGACTGCGAAATTGAAATCCCGTCTAGCCAAAAAGAAAATAGTTTCTTCTTGCTCCCTTACGATAACAAAACATACAAAAAGGACGAATTCGGTCGTATTATTCTCAACCCTTTCGACGAATATTTGATTTTGGATTATTACACTTACGAAAATTTTTATAAGGACGAATACAATCAATATGGAAGTGTCTCTTCTTATCCAAAGGAAGCAGGCGGACGCCTATATCATGTCGATAGTAGATTATTACGTTATTATGATGAAAGCGATTCATTTTCACTTCCTAGTGATCCAGACACCCTCTTAAATAGCAGTGAATATTTCTATCGCTGCATCACCAACACCCAAGCGGGAGAACGCGCGGAAACCAAATACAAGGTATCCTCGATCAAGGACTATTTCGATGAAATCCGCCTCATCAGCAAAGACAAAGAACTAATCGATGGGAACAACCGTTTTGACGCTGGTGCGTTGTTCAAAAAAGACGACTCCTTTAAAATCAGCGATTACGCAAGTCAATTCCATTACGATGGCAAATTCGATAATCAAAAGAACTTCTCTTTGGAGTTTACAATCTTATCGCTCTAATCATTAGTCAAGTACTAGAAAATCGTTCGGCAAAACCCTTGCAAAGTACCATTAAATTAACACGAATAGTTTTCGTTTATTGGGAATTTGCGGGGTTTTTGAAAATGAACTAATTTCAATTTAATGAAAATGGAATATTGAGGAATTCGAGGTTATCCATGGCAAAGACTTTAACGTTTTATTCATCCGCGTCATTCAATTCTAAGTAGAGGCATCTTCATTCAATGTGCCATTCAGATAGAAGCCACTCGTAAGGGAATCGTTCTATTAAAAGTGCTAAGTAGAATCCAGTCTACCTTTCATCCAACACTTTTTGATGAAATATCGACAAAGTAAAGTAGGCCAGCAAGATTATTAAAAGTGGCATATAAATTTTCAAAACGTCGGTTTTATATTATTCAAAACGTCGGTTTTATATTATTCAAAACGTCGGAAATATTTCTTTCAAAACGTCGGTTTTTATTTACGTTCCCTTGTTTTCTTGTTTTAATTCCTTTTAGAAGGGTGCGTATATGGCTATTGAATATGTAAGACGTTTAGCGGAAAAAACTCTAACCGATAAGCTAAATTCATCAGGATGCGTATTAGTGGCAGGACCGAAAGCATGCGGGAAAAGCACGCTCTGTAATAGATTTGCAAAATCGGCCGTGTCTTTGAAAACTAGTAACACCATCGCTCTAGCTAATTCTGATCCCACCGCTATGTTGAAAGGCGAATATCCCCGCTTGATCGACGAATGGCAAAAAGCTCCAGAGATTTGGAATGAAATAAAAAACGATTTGGATAAAGAATACCGCTTTGGTAAATACATAATCACTGGTAGTACTACTCCTATTGATCCCCATAAAATCCAACATTCAGGCGCAGGGAGAATCTCCACAATGTCGTTAAAGCCTTTCTCCCTTTTCGAATCAGGAGAATCTTCAGGAGCAATTTCTTTGTCAACACTCTTTAAGCAAGACGAACCTAGTAATGACAAAGTGTATTTCCTAGGTAATACAAGTCTCCTCGACATTGCCTATTTACTATGCCGAGGCGGATGGCCGATTTCTTTATTGGCTAAAAAAGAATACGCCATCATGTCGACGCAAAACTATTTTAATGGACTATTTGTGATTGAAAAAGAAAGTGACGACTTTGCTTACTTTCTCAAAAACAAAAATATCGAATTACTGAAACTGGTTTTAAAATCTTTCGCCAGAAATATTTCAACTGAGGCAAAAAAGACAAAAATGATATCCGATATATTGGAATCGGGAATCAGGGAAAAATTAGACGATGAAACTTTCTCAAACTATGAAAAAACGCTGAAAGATTTGTTCATCATCTACGATATGCCTGCCTGGAATCTCAATCTCAGGACTAGTGTCAGCGTCAGAACCGCTTCAACTCATCACTTTGTCGACACTTCAATTGCAACCGCCTCTTTAGGAATAGAGCCTCAAGATTTATTGAACGATTTGAATTCTTTCGGATTTTTCTTCGAAGATTTTGCGGTAAGAGACCTTTCAATTTACGCTGAATCAATAAACGGCAAATTGAAACACTATCGTGATAGTTCAGGCCAAGAGGTTGATGCAATCATTGAGCTCCCGAACAATGATTACTGTGCAATCGAAATCAAGATTACAAGCGAAAAAAATATTAAGGATGGTCTTTCTTCTTTATTCAGTTTTGAAAAGAAAGTAGCTAAAAGCGGCTCTAAAATGCCAAAATTTAAAATGATTCTAACGAGCCATGGCGGTTGTTATACAAAAAATGGCGTCTATATTGTTCCAATAACGGCATTGAGAGACTGATTTCAAAGCGATTGAAAAAAATCTTTTAGTACCAAAATCATTGCAAAACAGCATTAATTAACACGAATAGTTTTATTTTATCTAGGATTTGCATGGTTTTTCTAATTATCCGATTATGAATTTATTGGTGAAGGAGCCATTATGGTTCGTATGCTCGTTTTCAATGAAAATTTTAAGAGAATACTCATCAGAGGAATTCTTCTCGTAGCGAACGTCTAAGCTCCAGACGGCATCATCCTTTAAATAATTATCTTCCGCTAAAGTGTCGTCCCTAACGTAATAAAACTTATACAAGGGAGAAGGATTAGTTTCTTTATAAGAAGATAATTCAGAATCAGCTACGATACGATAATAAGTCGTATCCGTTTCCGTTCCATAAGCATACGGCTTTGATAAACCGAACTTCCCTCCGTAATTCGTCTGAAAGTAGGAAAAATAAGTTGCTGCGTTTGTTTCTAAAACACTCTCATCGCCACAAGGCTGATGGAAAGAATAACCATCATTGAACCACGTCACACTAGTGGACAATTCTCCTAGGCACCCCGTTGGAGCGCTTAATCCAGAAAGCCCGACTTTCGTTAGCTCACTCTCGCTAAACCAAGCGGATGAATCGTGACTGATCCCTTGACCAACAATTGTGCTTTCTTCTTCCTCACACGAAACTAAGCAAAAGCAACTAGTTAACGCTAGAAATAGAAACGGCATTTTTTTCATCGATGAATTCTCCTTTCGTCGCGGAAAAATTATAGCATTATGTAAGATGCTTGATTCTTTTTTCATTGCATTTAGGCAAATGAAGACTTCCGAAAATGAATGCGTTATTTTCTTTTAGCTATCTCATGTATTTAGGTATAAGAATAATGGGAATTTTATAAAGAATAAAAACAAAATTCATTCGTTCTTTCGCCAAGGATTCTCAATTAAGAAAAGGCTGTTTTACTTTCTTATGAGGCAATCGCCTAAATCCATTCAAAAATAGCGAATTCATTTGTTATCTCTGCAAAAGCCTTACAAAATCAAAACAAGTTATCCTTTGTTCGCTTAATTGCCTTTGTTTCTAACTCCTTAGGGATATCGCCACTCATCTACCTACATTATGATAAAATAAAGCATGCACAAAAAAGAAATACTCATCTCTCTTTCTACCTTCAAAAGCAAAGAAACACTGACTTCCTCCCTAAAGTCTTTTGCCTTAAAAAGACAAGACACTATTTTTGAAGTTGAATGTTCTAAACAAGAATTCATCCCTTTTTCAGGTTTTGAAAACATAAGGCAAGCAAGTAACGAAAAGTCGATTGTTTATGACGCTATATTTGGTTTTGGAGAAAATAACGATGACAAATTAATCGGCTTTCCTCTCAATAAGGAAGGAATGAATTCTTTAGTCATCATTGACGAAAACGAAAACTCATATGTGATAAATCAGCATATAGAAGAGGCCACTACTTTCTCTAAGATTTTCTATCATTCATCGCAAAGCTATCATCTAGTTAGTGGTTCATTGATAGAGGCGATAAATAGCGAGAGTCTATTCCCAAATAAGGAAGAAAGCATCGATATTTTGTTCAAAGAGCAAAATTCGTTCATCGTGATTTCAAAGCGAGATTTCACCTTCCTAAAAGCTGCGATAAACGGTTATTTAGACACCGCTACGAAACCATCTTCTCAAGAAGGAATATTTGCTACTATCGGTCGCTTCTTTTTCAAAAATTACATTCCAAGCAACAAAATCGCCCCTTTTTCAAGGTTGGTATCAAGCTACGAAATCGCATTGGGGAAAAGTAGCCCTACGATTGTAATTACACAGGATATGTCTTTCTCGGAATATCAAAATTTGCTAGAGTTAGTGAGCAATCTTAAAATTGGTAGTGACCAAAATGTATAAAATTGTTTTTGTGGATGACGAAGAGGGAGTCAGGGAACGGGCACTTAAAATGCTCGAAAAGCTAAGCGATGATTTCAAAGTCGTCGGAACATTTCAAAACGGCTATGACGCTTTGCTCAACATCCCTTCTTTGGAGCCAGATATTATCATCACCGACATCAAAATGCCCTACATTTCCGGTATCGAACTCATCAAAGAGACTAAAATCGAACTGCCTCTAGCTCAATTCATCATTGTTTCTGGCTATGATTCTTTTGATTATGCAAAAGAGGCCATAACCTTAGGGGTGACCGAATATTTAACGAAACCTCTCGTCTACGAGGAACTCCTAGAGGCGCTTAAGAAAGTAAAAGAGACCTTAGATAAACAAATTCAAAGCAAACGCAATATCTCGATTTTGCAAGAGCAAGCGCAAATCTCCTTGAAAATGCTTCAAAGCGAAGATCTCCAAAAGCTCATCACTATCAAAGAGATTCCCTTGAATTTCCAAGAAAAGCTCAAAGAGGACAAAATTGATATATCGCTCCCATATCAATTGCTATTTATTATTGATTCCGATCAAGAAGACACTCCTTACGAACAGCTCGATTTGCTTCACTTTACCACAAAGAAAATTTGTGAAGAGGCATTTTGCTATGACTACAAGTTCTATTCATTCCTCTATGAAGGGCAGTTTGTCGGCTTATTATTAAAAGAAGAAAAATTTGACGAGCAATCACTCAATGCGAAATTGAATGAGCTAATTTGGAAAATCAAAAAGAACACTTCGATTTCCGTATCGATTGGTCTATCAGAATGCCTAAGCGGCACCATCAATTACCGCAAAATCTATCGCCATGCAAAACGGGCTTTGGAATTCCGCACCGTAATGGGAGGGGGCGCCGTCCTTTCTTTCGACGATTTAGAAAGAAGCGAGGAGAATGAGCAAATCGGCAAAGTGGATGAAAACGAATACAAAAACATCACCTATTTGCTTTCTTATGGCAAAAAAGATACGGTCCTCGCTTCAATTGATAAACTCATTAACAATATCTCGGACCCTTCTTTCAAAGACAGCTACTATTTCATTCTTTTGAACTTGATGGATGCGATTTTGAAATCCTGCATTTCCTTAAAAGAGCTTTATTTGCGCCTCAATTCCCAAATAGAGCTCACTCAAGAGCTTTATTCCTTGAAAACCAAGCAAAGCACAAAGGATTTTTTCTATGCTTTGGCAAATGAGGTCATGAGGATCAATAAAGAAAAGCGGATGGCGGGATTAGAGACTTCCTTTGACCGCATCTTAAAATACGTCGACGCGAATTATTCCAATAGCGGTCTTTCCATCAATGATCTTGCCGATGAATTATCATTTTCCATTAGCTACATCACCACGATTTTAAAAAAGAATGGGACGACATTCACCAAAGTCGTTACGAAAACGCGGATGGAAATGGCCGCTCATTTATTGACTTCAACTACCGAAAAAATCATCACCATTGCTAAAGAAGTAGGATATAGTGACCCTTATTATTTTTCCCACTGCTTCAAAAAATATTACAAGGTAAGTCCCGATGAATTCCGGAATATCAAAGAAAACGCATAGAAATTTCACTTTGAAAAGGGAACTTTTCATCGCGACTTTCTCTTTGATGCTTTTATTCGTCGCTGGCCTATTTTCCTCTTTTTTGATTGTCTATTCCGCTACGACGGAAAACGTTTACCGCAAGCAAATCGCCTCCACAAGCGAAGAAACGATCAGCAATTTCGAAATCTATGTGAATAACGTCACAAACATCTCTAACTCCGTGCAAAAGAAACTCGACGTCATCAATCTTTCCGAGAACATAGACCAAGACAAAAGCTATTCTTACTTTGATGAGCTTATGGATTTTTCTAGCGAAATCCGCTTTGTCGCTTTATATAAGGAAAATGGCGAATTGGCAGCCAAAAACACCTATTATCATCAAGATGAAAGCCAGGAATCCATTTTGTCTTCGCCTTGGTTTAATAGCGCTAAAAACGAGCCGCTTATCAACTCCTTTTCCAAGATAGAGGATGGGAATTATTTTACTTTGTCAAAACTCATGCAAACCAACAAGAAAGAAAACTACGTTTTGCGCGTCCAATATTCTTTTGATAAAGTCATCACCTTAATCGAAGGATCCAATTTAGGGAATGGAGGCCACGTTATTATCTACGACAAAAACTATAATATCGTTTATTCTTCTCTCCCTAACGTCGACGATGCTGAGATTAGCACCATCCAAAAAATGGTCATCGGGCAAACTACGATCCCAATCAATAAAAGCACGTATTATTTATACGTTTCCACCATTCAAAACACCGGTTGGAGGGTAGCGATCGCCACCAATTACGATGCCATCATCGAAGCAAAGAATTTCATTGTGATTATCTGTGGGATGGAATGTGTTCTCTTTGTTTTGCTATTCCTTATTCTCATCTATTTCATTACAAATAAAATCACAAAGCCCCTTGTTGCGCTAGAAAGAGAAATGGCGAAAGTCGAATCATTGGATTTCAAAGAGGCGACAAAGGAAGAACTAAAAGGGACAAAGGAGGTCGTTTCCCTCAATCAATCCTATGTCAAAATGCTAACCCGTATCCAACAACTCGCCAATCGGTTATTAGAGGAAGAAAAAGAGCAAAATAAAGCGGAATTATGGGCTCTACAAAATCAAATCAACCCTCACTTTCTATATAACACCCTCGATTCCATTCTCCTATTGATTGACGAAGGGAATAACGTAGACGCCGCGAACATGATTGTCGCCTTATCGCGCTTTTTCCGCATTTCGATATCGCGAGGGAAAAATATTATCCCTGTCCAATCCGAACTAGATCACGTCAATTATTATCTAAAAATCCAAAAAATGCGTTTCAAGGACAATTTCTCTTACCAATTCATTTACGATAAAAACGAAATCGCCCCCTATTACGTCATGAAATTGATTCTTCAGCCGATTGTCGAGAATGCGATTGTGCACGGAATCGGCGAATATCCAAAAGAAAACGCCTCAATCACGATATCTGCTAAAACAAACGAAAAGTACCTAATTTTTGAAGTTTACGACAATGGGTATGGAATCTTGCCAGAGAAAAAAGAGGAGATACTTGCTTCCTTCGCTGACAAAAATCTGCATACTGGCGTAGGATTAAGCAATGTCTATCGCCGCATCAAATTGTTCTATGGGCCTACTGCCGATATCAAAATTGAATCGGAAATGGACGTCGGCACGAAGATTGTCATCATGATTCCGCTTGAGGGGGCCAAAAGCAATGAAGAAAATTAAGCGGTTCCTTCTCACTCTCTCTTCGCTACTAGCGTTAGTTTCGTGCGCGAGCAAAAAAGAAAGCGTATCCATCTTTATTTACGATAACGAAGATACTTTCATTCACTCTTTGTGCTTAAAAATCAATGAGCGGTTCCAAAAAGGCGGGTATCAAATTGACCAATATGATTCCTATCGTTCACAAATAGAGCAAAACAAAAACCTCCTTCAGGCAATCGAAGAAAAGAAAACGAATCTATTGCTAGTCAATCTTGTCGATCGATTGTCTGCCTCGGTTTGCATCGAAAAAGCAATGCAAACCAATACCCCGCTTATTTTCTTTAATCGTGAACCTTTGTCGTCAGATATGCATAAGGCACTAGAAACAAAACAAGACGTTTATTTTGTAGGTGCAAGCCCAATAGAAGAGGGCAAAAAACAAGCGGAATTCCTTCTTTCCTTATTCATCAAAGACGGAGCGATAAAAAAAGAATATGACAAAAACAAGAATGGCAAAATCGATATTGTCCTTTTGAAAGGCGAAATCGGCAACCAAGACACCGAAAAAAGAAGCGAATCATTTATATCGACATTGAAAGAAAGCGACATCCCTTTTCAATTCGTCGATTCCGTTTATTGCGATTGGCAAAAAGACAAAGCCGAAAGCGCGATGGCGGAAATCGCCAAAAAGCATCTTTCGGATATCGAAGTCGTCGTTTCTAATAATGATGATATGGCAATAGGAGCGATTGATTATTGCTTAAAGAACAATATCTTTTTCAAAGGGAGGGAATCTCAGCAATTCCCCGTTATTTCGGTCGATGGAACCAAGAATGCCCTCCAATATATCATAGACGGCTTATTGACAGCGACAGTCAAAAACGATGAAGAAAAACAAAGCAAAGCAATATACGAAATCGGTACTAGCTTGTTAAAAAACGGTAAAGTCTCTTCCTTAGATTACTCATTTTCAGATAATCATTCCTTATATATTAACGGAGAAGTCATCTCAAAGGAAAACGTCTCTTCCTACTAGTTAACTAGTTCGAATCAATTGTCTCACGCGAATTAAAATTATGCGTTTTTTTCAAAAATTGTGCGTTTTTTTCCATTTTCATTAAATGGATGCAATTTTATGATGTAACCGCTTACTTACCAGTCATTAGAACGGTAAAGTACCAAGTAGGAATAAGAAGGAGGAACAAAAATGAAAAAGAAAATTATTCCACTATTTTCATTGCTCGCCTTAGGGAGCGCTTTGGCTTCTTGCGGCGGAAACACTAATAACGCCTGGTCATGGAAAAACGCAATTTCAGATGGCGAATTAGGCTATGTCATTCTCGTGGGAGAAGATGGTAACCCTGAAGCCGAAGACCGCACAGCTGGTTGCAAGGAAGCGATGGATGAAATCGCAAAAGAAGGCAAATTCACTGCCAAAGAACTCGAAAGAAAGACTTGTATCAACGAAAGCGGCTCTTGGAATGACACGGTTGCAAAAGAAACCGTCGAGACATGGACCAAAAAATATAAGGGCAAACTTGATTTCATTATTTCAAATAACGACGGCATGGCCATTGCTGCCGCTAACGCGAGTGGCTTAGCCAAAGGGACGCCAATCATCGGCTTTGACGCTCTTTCTGCCGCTTGCGACATGATTAAAGAAGGTACCTTAGCGGGCTCAGTATCGCAAAACGGAGACGATCAAGCGCTAGCAACCGCTAAAGTGTTAACGAATTTGCTAAAAGGCTCTTCAGCCGTCATCGATTCCACTTATGGCGGGAAAGCTGAGCTGAATCTCGAAGATATTGATAAGCACATCGTACAAACCAAATTTGCAGCCGTTACCAAGCAAAACGCAGATAGCTTAAAGCCTGGTTCGTATGTGGATGTCGCCGAAGATAGTGCGGTGAAAGGCAAGAAGATGCTTGTCGCTACTTATAACAATAACGACAATTTCATCAAAGAAACCTATAGACAAGCGTTACCTGCCTACGCACAAAAACTCGGCTATACCGTGGACGTCGTTGAAGGAGATGGCTCCAACGATGCTGATTTGCAAGAAAGAATCGAAACAAAGATTAATTCTACCCAATATGATTGCTTTGCCTTTAATATCATCACCCATGCAAACTGGGAATCTTATCAAAGGTTAGTCGGCGATAAACCTTTGGTGTTCTTCAACCGTCAGCCAAAAACAAGCGACAATAAAGGCGTAGCCGATTTATCCAAAAAAGCGAAAACTTATTTTGTCGGATCAGGGAGCGCTGGTCAAGGGGTTGCGCAAGGCCAAATCATTAAAGACTGGTATAAAGCACTCGAAAAATAAGTCGATACGATAAAGTAGGGTGCTAGTCACCCTACTTTTGTTCCACTACTACAAGGAGAAAAACGATGAGCGATTATATTTTACAAATACGCGGACTCTCCAAATCGTTTGGCAAAAATCACGTCTTAAAGAACATTAATCTCTCCGTAAAACGCGGAAGCGTCATGGGACTCATGGGAGAAAATGGTGCTGGTAAATCCACGATGATGAAATGCCTTTTCGGGATTTACGCAAAAGACGATGGGGCGATTTATTTCGATGACCATGCGATTGATTTTAAGGACCCAAAAGACGCTTTAGAAAACGGCGTTGCGATGGTTCATCAGGAATTGAATCAGTGTTTGGATAGGACCGTCCTCGACAATATGTGGCTAGGACGTTACAAAACAAAATTCGGAATTGTCGACGAAAATTACATGCTTTACGAAACAAAGAGTCTTTTTTCTCGTTTAGGGATCATGGTGAATCCGAAGCAAAAAATGAGAACGATGTCCGTTTCGCAAAGGCAAATGGTTGAAATCGCCAAAGCAGTTTCGTATCACTCAAAAATCATTGTCTTAGATGAACCGACCTCCTCTTTGACCGAGCCAGAAGTAAAAAAGCTGTTTAAAATCATCAATGAGTTAAAAAAGAAAGGCGTTTCTTTCATTTATATCTCCCATAAGATGGATGAGATCTTTGAAATTTGCGATGAGGTTTCTGTACTCCGCGATGGTGAAATGATCATAAGCAAATCCATTAAAGACACGGATATGGACGAACTCATCTCCGCAATGGTTGGAAGAAGCTTGACGCAAAGATTTCCACCAGTTACTAACTCACCAGGCGAAGATATTTTGGAAATTCAAAACCTCTCAACGATGTATTCTCCTTGTTTACGTGACATTTCTTTCTCGGTGAAAAAAGGCGAAATATTCGGAATCTATGGACTAGTTGGGGCGGGCAGAAGCGAATTATTAGAAACCCTTTTCGGAATGAGAACAATCAAAACGGGGAAAATCATCTATCGCAGAAAACAAATCTTTGTTCACTCCCCTAGCGAAGCCATGAAATACAACTTTGCCTTTGTCACGGAAGAAAGAAAAGCGTCTGGGCTTTTCTTGAAAGGCAATTTGATTTTCAATACCACAATCACGAATCTTGACAAATATAAAACATTCGGCGTCTTAAGCGAGCGTAAGTTAACGGACGCGACGAATCGAGAAATCAAGCAAATGCATACCAAATGCATGGGACCTAATGACCTAATTTCTTCCTTAAGCGGCGGGAACCAGCAAAAAGTCATCATCGGAAAATGGCTAGAAAGAGACCCGGATGTGTTCTTATTAGATGAGCCAACACGAGGAATTGATGTAGGTGCGAAATACGAAATATATCAGCTCATCATCAATCTAGCGAAGAAAGGAAAAACCTGCATTGTCGTCTCTAGCGAAATGCCAGAGATTCTAGGAATCACCAATCGAATCGCAGTGATGAGCAATTATCGCTTGTCTGGCATCGTTAACACAAAAGAAACGAACCAAGAAGAGCTGCTTAGGCTCTCCGCAAAATATTTATAGAGGTAAGTGTTATGGAAAACGTATTAGAAACCCTTTCCGAAAAAGAACTATTGGAAAGTGTTAAAAAGAAACAAGAGGAAATCGATGAACTGAGTCTAGATGGCGTCGAGAAAATCGAAATTCTCAAAAACGAAATCAGCAATATCAAAAGGAATTACCAGCTCGACAAAGAGACGAAAAAGAAACTGATCGAGAAAAACAAAGAGGAAATCGCTAAAGCCAAAATCGTCAAAGAGAATAACGCTAAGGCGCTAAGTGACTTGAAAAAGCGCACCATCAATGAAATTCATCATAGCTACGCCCCATTAATCAAAAACGAAATAGAAAAGGCAAAGAAGAGAAACAAAGAAGAGAAAGAAGAATATCTTCGCGTTTTAAATCAAAACCGGCAAGAAAGAGATTCTTCCTTAGAAGCGCTAAAAAAGGAATTTTTATCCACCCCTCTTCCTAGCGATAGGATAGAGTTAGCAATCGAGAAGAAAAACCGAAAGGCCCGTGTTGATGAAATCAATGCAATCTACAAGCAAAAATGCAATGACGCCACAATTGCTTATCGCGATACAGTCGATGAGGGGAAGGAAGCGATTCACGCTTTGTATTTGAATAAATACGCCTCCATTGAAAAAGCGAATAGTAAAAAGCTCCCTCTTCGTTTCATGCTTGAACAAAAAGTGGAAGAAGAAAAATATAATTTCAACCTCAAATCATTCTTCCTCAAGAACGGGTTATATCTTACGATTCTCCTCCTTATGATCGTGGCCACCATTTATTACGCGGCGCAAGGAAACGGCTTCCTTTTCAATGGAGACAATATTTTGCTTATCCTTAACCAAGTGTCTCCGAAAATATTCTTGGCGTTAGGCGTTGCGGGGCTAATCGTTCTAGCGGGTACCGATTTAAGCATTGGGAGACTCGTAGGCATGTCAGCCGTCTTCACGGGAATGCTTGTCACAACGAGCGGGGAAACTTCTGTCACATTCTTTGGCATTTCCCCCAATTTTAGTGCGATTCCATTAGGATTAAGGGTAATACTCGCTTTCTTATTATCGATTGTTTCTTGCTCCCTTATATCAGGGATTGCAGGTTTCTTCACCGCCAAATTCAAAATGCATCCTTTCATCTCAACGTTAGCAACCCAATTATTCACATTCGGCATTATGGCTGGCGTGACAGGCAATTCCTTCACTGGCGCGCCAGATAAAGGAGTCACTGCAATCGTCTCCGGAAAAGGGTTAGGCGATGGAGATTTCCCCATCATGATTATTTGGGCCGCCCTTGGCGTACTCATCATGTGGTTCATCTGGAATAAAACGAAATTCGGGAAAAACATGTTCGCGGTCGGTGGAAACGCAGAAGCCGCATCCGTATCTGGCATCAACGTCTTCAAAGTGACAATGCTCGTCTTTATTCTCGCTGGCATCTATTACGGAATTGGTGGGAGTATGTACGGCATTTATACAGGCAACGTCAGGGCACAAACCGGGCAAGGGATGGAAGCTGACGCGATTGCCGCTTGTGTTGTCGGAGGTGTCTCTTTCTCGGGTGGCGTTGGCAAAATCAGCGGAGTGGTCATCGGGGCGATTATCTTCCAAGCCATTGTTGTTGTCTTGCCGATGATCGGTATCACCGACGCGAATTATCAACTCGCCATCAAAGGCATCATCATCCTTGCTGCCGTTACGCTTGACTGCGTCAAATACATCAAGAAAAAATAAATATAATTAGGAGGAACTATCTAGAAATGGTTCCTCCTTTCTAGATTCATATGACTTTATCATTTTACTGGGCCTTCTTAATGCTCCTACTAGGGTTCCTAACTGGCGTTATCGGAAGTATCTCTTATTTAAAGGGGCTTCGCGGAGAAGAGAAACGCTACCCCTATTACGAATTAATACTCGCCGGCATCCCTTTTGGTTCATTAGGCGTTTTACTTGTGCTAGCTTTAGCAAAAGAAATCAGAGATGAGGGCACTATTCACCATCATTTGATCTTGTTTTCAAATCTAATATGGTTATCCCTACAAATCGTAGCCGTTTTCTTGCTTTGCTATTTCAAAATCATCGCATTTTAATGTGATTTGCAAACGAATGCTGAGTGGGTGACATTGGTTATGCGCTTTTTTCATCTCTAGTAATCGATTCTCAAGGGAACACTATGTTTATTCCTAACTAACTTTTCATTTGTCACGGCAACAATCGTTTTGTTTCTCACTATTTATTAAAAAATAAGGTGCTCTTTTGCATTGGCGTTTCTTGAAAAGCGCTAGGCAACAGTACCAGCAACTCTAACAATAGTTGTATAGTTCTGTTTCATAGTTTAATAGTTTAGTTGTGTAGTTTTAGAGTTTAGTTGTGTAGTTTTGCTTCATGGTTGTATAGTTTGTTAAAACGTTTTGGTATTAACTTATGAACATTAATGAGCTGAAGGAAAACGAAACAACGGAATTAGAGTCATCAGAAAACGGCTTGCCGCTTTCTTTCTAAGTAATTTCTGTATAATCAAAAATCGACAAGCAATATTTTGTGCATTTTAGACCGATTTCTTAAGTGAAAATAGTAACCACGAAACTTATCTATAAAAACATGGTAAGCACTCGTGACTATGTGGTTCAGCTATTGACGATAACATCGCCTGTTTTGTTTATTGCATTTTTCTTTTTCGAAACTAGGTAAGTAAAACTAAGCGCGTATATCGCTCCTAGCACTTCCGCTACATAGCTTCCCCACCATATCGCATTGACACCACCTAAATAGCCGAAAAGAAAAGAAGCAGGGAATAGAACGATCAGTAACCTTAATGAAGTTGCAACCAAAGGATGAATGCCATTCCCATAACTTTGAAGAGTAGCGTTAGAGACAATGCATAGAGACGCAAGAATGAATGTCGGCGCGCTGATACGCGTTAAGATAACACCCGTATCGACCCATTCTTCATTCAAATTAAATAGAAGCAAAAGTTCTTTTGGAATGGCTTCAAAAATAATAACGCCGATAGTAGCGATGATTAGCCCATATAGGTAGCCATAAAACATTGCGTCTTTTGCGCGTTTTTTGTTCCCGTTCCCATAATTAAACGCAATAAGGGGGAGCATCGCGTTAACCATCCCGTAAAAAGCCATAAAGATAAAGTTCTGGAGTTTATAATAAATCCCATATATGCCAACAAGCATATCGATAGTAGCCCCACTACTCGGGAACAAGCTCATAAAAACAAGCTGGAATACAAGGGGCTGAAGACTTTGAAGGGCTTGAAGGGCAATACTAGGCAAACCAACTTTCAATATCTTCTTCATCATCAAAAATTCAAAACGGATATCATCTTTATGAATCGCAATTTCTTTATTGACGAATCCGACAAGCAAAAAGCCAACAATCATGGATACCATTTGACCAATAATCGTTGCAATAGCCGCTCCTTCTACTCCCATATCCCAAACTAAAATAAATAAGGGATCAAGCGCGATATTAGTAAGCGCTCCAGCAAGTTGCATAATCATCGCTAGATTGGTTTTTCCTGTCGCGCACAAGGAACGTTCGCTGACTAGCTGTAGCAGCTGACCAAACGAGAAAATGAAGCAAATGCCGAGATATTTAGAGCCGGCAGTAATGACTTCTTCGTCACTTGTAACGATAGAAAAATAGAAATCCCCAAAATAAATCGCTAAACCTAAAACGAGAAAAACGACATAGAAAAAGATCATAAGCATATAGCCATTCACACAAGCTTTAGAAGCCTTTTCCTTTTTCCCTTGCCCTAAGGCTTTCGACAAAACGGCATTAACCCCAATCCCCGTTCCTATCGCTACAGCGACAAGTAGCATCTGAAGCGGATAAGCGTAGCCTAAAGCCGTGATTGCTTTTTCGTTAGCGGGATAGCCCATCATTCCGATAAAAACGCTATCGACGATATTATAAAAAGCGCTGACGACCATCGAAAACATCATCGGAAGAGCCGTCTTTAATAAAAGAGTAGGAATCTTTTCATTTCCCATTCGATTGGTTTTGCTGCTATTTTCCATAAAAATACCTCGTGAAGGGACCTCCGCTTAACGATTTAGATCCAAAATCCACGGGGCGAAAAGTAAGCAACGCTTAGGAAAAATCCTCCGCTATTTTCGAAAAGCATTTTAAAAGCGGACGCTAAAAAAATCAACGCAAAATATTGAAGGAATTTAAGGAATAATCAGAAGCGATTGTCCCATGATTGAGCTAGCAATATCGTTATAATATCCCATCAATATCTCAAGGAAATTATTGTTATAGAACATCTTACCGATGGTATAAATTGAGTCATCGCTTAGACAAAGAAGCTCGTCAAGAACACTATAGATTTGAGGGACCGATCCTAAAGCTACTAAAGCGGCCGAGATTAAAGAAATATCAATGAAGGCAAGCAAGGCTCCTAATACTCCGCCTAATAAGCGATTCACTGGTCCAATCGCTTTCGCGTGATTTAATTTCTTCGCAAGGATACGCAAAATGATTAAGACGATATAGCCAACTAAGAAAATCGCCGCAAAACCAATGCCAATAAAGGCAAACGATGCCAAAGAAGCGGATAAATAGAAAGCAAGATTTTGGGTTGCTGCTTCACTAGGAACAGCATTAAGAACGAAATTACCAACAAATTGATGGAGGAATGCAGGGATTTTTGCGGCATTCAAAGCCGTTTGTAGCACCGTTAATTCACTTCCAGGGACTACTTGATTTAAATCATTTTGGCTCACAACCCATTCCATGATGTTATTTGATCCATATTGAGCAAGGATCGCCGCATCATATAGTTCGTTTCCTGTCGAGACCAAACTCTTCGCGCCCGTATCGATAAGGAAGCCGCTGATTTGGCCTTCTAATCCTTTGCCCCAACCATTTAAAGAATATAGCCAGGTTCCAATTGGTTTAGCGAGTAGATAGGCTAGAAGAGCAACGGCAACTAAACCAAAGAATTTTAAAAGAGTCAATAAAAATCCTCTTTTGATTCCTAGAACGATTCCAACGAGCAAAACAACCAAAAAGAGAACTGAAATCCAATCAAATCGGTAAGTTTGTCCTTCACTAGGAAAAATAGAAATAAGTGTTTGCATAGCACTTGTATTGTAACAACTATTTTATTTCCGTCACTAAATAAATATAAGAAGTTGTAAAACAAGCGCGTACCGCTACTACTCAAGAAGCTAGTAAACTCTTTATTAGAGTGCGTAGGTTTTATATTTCTAACCGTTCTAAAAGGAAGTTCTTAGTAAATTCGTTTCGCGTTATCTAGTTTAATAATGTAATCCTGAATGCGATAAGAAATAGGTCGCACGTAAAGAATCGAAAAGTGATCCATCGTAGCGACATTATTCTAGCGTTAAAAATCGAATTTCGTTTTTCCAAGCAAAAAAGTCAGATAATGCGGAATGGTTACGATATCCCCTTCTTGTCCGATGTTATAGTCGCCTATTTTAATCAATTTTATTTTTCCGTAATGGCCAGGGTTTTTCATAATTGTTTTGCTAGATTTCACATTACCCGATGTCGATTTTGCTTCAATCAGCGTTGAACTCCCTTGATAAGCAATAACGAAATCAACCTTTAAGCCGCTTTCTTTAGCAAAATAATAGGGTTCGATACCACCTTTATATAGCGAATCAAAGGTCGAGGCTTCATAAATTGCCCCTTTCCCCTGCCCTAAATCCCCGCGAATAACTGCCGCTATCGTTTCAAGGCCATACATTGAAGATACGATACCAACATCTTCAGGAAAGAGCTTAAATTGAGACTCAATTCTTTGACCAGCTAAAGGCAAGGATGGCACCTCGAGATTGTATACTTTTGAGACGATATGTGCTTGTCGGAGATACTCAATAGCGTCGTTTTTGTCATATTGCGATCCTGTTGATATTTTCGAAACGATGTATCTTTTGTTTTCTTTCGCCAAGAATGTAGGTATTAAATCAAAAGCATTTTGAATTCGGGACACCTCTGAAGCATTAAAAACAGGATTGCCATTTTTATCTTTTCTTCTTCCAAAATCGCTTTTCATGTCGAAAACTGTGCTCTCTAGTTCTTTATAAGCTAAGACGATTCGATTCGTTTCGACGTATTTTTTAACTACTTTCGGAAAGCCGCCTATTGAAACGTATTTTAAAAACAAGTTCTTAAAGATTTCATGAACATTTTGAGGAACGGAAATCTTATTTTCAAAGTACATAGAAAGCGAGGAAATTTGCTCTTGCCGATACCCCATCGCCCAAAGAAATTCCTCAAAATCCATCGTCTTCATGTGAAACACCGTATCGTAACCCGTTGAAGCGGGTGTCGTATCCCCACGAATATGCCCATTGATTCCAAGATACGAGCCACTACCAACGACATTGAACCTGCCATCATTCTTAAAATTCTTAAAAGAAAGACGAGCGCGAGGGCAAGCTTGAATTTCATCGAAAAACAAAAGGGTTTTTGAAGGGTTCAATGCTGCTTTTGGGAAACGCAAGGAAATATTCGAAATAATCGCTTCAACATCAATTGACCCATCGAAATCAGAACAATATTCAGGGTGGGTCCAAAAATTGATTTCGATAAGTTCCAGCTTATTTCTTTTGGCAAATTCTTGAACTGTTTCCGTTTTTCCGCACTGACGAATGCCGACAATCAGCGCCGGAGACTTGCCTTTTTCTTTTGACCAAGAATCTAGGTCCTCGTCAATCTTTCTTTTGAAATACATAAGCGTAACCTCCAATAATAAATTCGGAGCGACTTTTCAATGGTTTACTAAAAAATTCCGAGCGAGTTTTAATGCATCCGCACCAAATTTCAAGCGAGTTTAATGAGTGTCTGCACCAAATTTCAAGCGAGTTTTAGGTACATCAAGAAAAGTGGACACAGCGGTTTTTTTGGCCTTTGTGTCCACTTTTAAGTAGCCTCATAATAGAAAAACGATTTAGGCTTTAAATATCTTTCTCCCCTTTGTCTTCTTTCCGTTTGTTATTACTAAACCCGTTGCAAGCATTTCGTTAACAATGATATTTACCATCGATTTGCCTTTTTTTAATGCCAAGCAAATATCGTCAATGCTAAGCCCATCTTCCGCGTTGGACAATAAGGATAATATCCGTGCTTTGTCATCTCGATATGTCGAATTCTTCGGAAGCGATGTGAAATCCAATGTGACTGTTACTATTTCTGGCACTTTTTCTTCTTTGATGGAAGGGCTTGGAAGACCATAAAACTTAAATACTTTCATGGCGGTCGGAATTCCAGTGCCTGCCCTTTCAGCAATTTCGATGAGCCTAAAATACTTAATGATATTTCGATTTCTAGGCTCACTCGTCCCCCCTATTACCGCACGAGAAATATCAAATGGAAAATGACCAGCGTTAATATAAGTGATATCACGGATGGTCTTTTTGATCGTAATTCCAATATTAGCCAGCAAGTCATGATTTGAAATGGCGTTTACGAGCATTTCAATGACGCTTCGCTTGATATCGTCACCGTTTTCATTCGATAAGTCGTTTCTTATCTTAAAAGGGTTCGGTAGATCCTTAACAAGCCGTTTTGAAATGGTTTCATAGAAATTCCAAAGATTGGCATTAATGGTTAAGCTATCACTCGTCAAACGATAATTCCATCGTAAGGCGTCTACGTCTTTTTCTTGATAGTCCAAAAAGTAATTTGGCATGACCGAAAGAATGTCTCCAATTTTGCCAAAAAATAAAAGACCCCCATTCGTCAAAACAGTATCACCAGACGAATTTGTCGTCAGCGCCTTTGTTTGCAATAGAAAATCTTCGTCACTCAAATCCATATAGATATTATTCGGCTTGATTGTGTTCAAATAAGAGCGATAAGAATTCAAACTATCGGCATCGATGTCTTTGGCTCCGAAGTTGCCGGAATTCGGTAATGAGTCAAACTCTTTCTTTTGGCTTTCAAAAAGTAGTTTTGAAATCTCTTGGTTATTCATCTTGAAATCGCCATCGCCAATTCGTTTAAAAGAGAGGCTTAGATTCCCGTTAATAAACACTGGCTTATATTCTCTAGGAGCCTCTGGGACAGTGATCTTTAGGAGTTTCTTCCCATCGACATCAATAATCTCAATATCCGAATCTTCAATTCCTGAATAGCTTATCTTTCCACTATTTCTCAAAGAGGCAAAGAGATTTTTCCGCTGCTCGTCAGCATTTTTAATTCCTTGGATGAAATTAGGATTTCCTTCTTTAACGCCAAGATAGATAACACCACCCTTCGTGTTTGAAAACGCCGAATAAGTTTCATAGAAACTCGTTGGAACCTTATTCGTCGATTCCTTGAGTTCCAATTCAAGTCCTTCTTTTAGGGATGAAAATACTCTTGTGTCCATATTAATCGCTCCTTACGCAATTATTCTAACTTATTCTTCCAATAAATCAATTATTCTTCCAATAAATCAATTATTCTTCCAATAGATATAATTATTTTGCGAGAAGAATCATTTACAAAAACGCGTTAAAAACATCACTTGCTAATTTAACATCAGCGGAATGTTCGTAGGGAGCCAAAGATTAAGCTTACTAATAAAAGCGGACACACTTTTTGTGTCCACTTTAAATCGTGTTACAAAGGAAAACTAAGCCGCGTAGACTTTATAAAGAAGGTAGTTTTTGATTCTAGAAGGAAGGATACGATAAATAAACGCTAGGAACTTATCCTTCGCGCCAATCGAACGAAAATAAGGAAGGCGTTTCTTTTTGGAAATTAAGAAGGCGCGTCTAGCGATTTTCTTAGGATCAATTCCACCTTGCTCGTCTTTAGCAACGCTCGCTAGGCAATGGTCGAAAGCCTTTTGGTAAGGGCTAGTTTCGCTAAGGCGATCTTTTTCGCGATTCTTGGTGAAGTTCGTTTTCGCATCCCCAGGCTTAATCGAGCAGATTTGAATATGATAAGGATAGACTTCCGCACGTAAGGAATTAAAAAGCATATCCATCGCGCATTTACTCGCGCTATAGAAACCTTGGAAAGGAAGAGGGATCACTCCCCCAATAGAAGAAGTGTTAATGATTTTCCCGCTCATTTGCTTTCGCATATAGGGAAGCACGGCTTTTGCCATCAAAAACGCGCCGAAGAAGCTAACATCAACTTGCTTCTTGGCTTTTTCCAACGGAGTTTCTTCCAATGGCCCAAAAATGCCAAAGCCGGCATTATTCATCAAAACGTCAATTCTTCCGTATTTCTTGATGACGTTTTCTACAACAAGATTGCAATCGCTTTCGTTAGAGACATCACCCATTTGGTGATATACCCCATCCATTTGGAATTCCTGATTGGAGAATCCGCAGACGACATCACCATTGGTTAGAAATAGCTTTGCCATCTCTAGACCGAATCCAGATGATTCGCCCGTAATCAGCACCACTCTTCCACTCTTTTTATTCTTCATATAGCACTCCCTAAAGCAATGATTCGCTTCAATTATAGCGCGGATATTTTTGAGGGATTAAAGTTCTAATAAAGAGGGAATGCTTCAATCACAAAATCTTTCTTTTTTCTATGATGTAGGTAATATAAAAATAGCCAAAAAAGGGAAAATAGCATTCACCAATTTGGTCAATATTCCGTAATCTATCCCCAAAGGAGTTGATGATTATGAACGCCAATCCAATCGGGTCTTTGGTCATGCTGAGAATTATGGCAATGAAATGCAACAAAACCCCGAGGATGATATTGAAACGAAACCACCGAACCAAGTGGAACTTAAAAAGCTTAAGAAGCTGATACAAGATACCGGCGATGCTAGATGCCCTAAGCTTCTTAAGTGTTTCGCATCAATTGACAACTTACACGCACTTCAACCAAGAATTTATCGTTTTTATTTTATTTAAATCCGCAAGCAATATTAGCATTCCATCTTTTACCTCGATCTTGAATTCACACATTTGAAATGATCTAATAGTGAAGGGGCTTAATTGCATGCCAAGCGCTAATGAATGCTACGAATTAATTAAAACTAAGATTGATAATTTGAAAAATGGTTGTCCTTCTTTGCGTGAAAAGTCAGATGATTACGCTTTTTCTGCATTATGTGTAAGAGCAAATTTTTTTAAAAATCCTGCTATTACCTTTGACGAAAACACTATAAATTCAATGATGGTAGACGGAGCAAATGATGGCGGTGTTGATGCCTTGCTAACCGATCCTAATTCCGATGAATCAAACCTCGTTTTGATCCAATCAAAATTTTATCGAAACATATCGTTTGAAGAAATCACGAACGCCGTGACAAAAATGGTTCGCTTCTACAACAATATGAGCGAAGGAAACTACGAGAAGATCCAGCAGAAAGTTATCAGCCGATTTCTCAATCTTCAAGCCGACGTTGGTGATGAATCAAAGATTATATTTGTTGTATATACCAGCGCGCCACGCAACGGCATTAGAAGCGACCGCATCGAAAAATCATTTAACGCTTTAATAAAAGACCCAAACAAATTTGAACTTAAGATACTTTTTGGTAGCGACATTTGTGATGAAATCAAAGAGGCGGAATCCCGAAGGCCTGATGTGGAAAGCGGGAAGCTTTATATAGATGAGACCGATAACTGTCTTTGGTACAATGGCGAAGCAATTATTGCGAATGTTTCTGCTTATTGCATAAAAGAACTTTATGGAACCCATGGATTAAATTTGTTGGCTAAGAACCTCCGCTATCACGTTTCCGGAGCCACAATCGACCGTGCAATAAGAGATTCTATTAAAAGCAATCCCGAAGATTTTTGGTTTAAAAATAATGGAATAACGATTATATGCGATGATTTTGATGTTAGCGGCAATCAAGTCAAATTGAAGCACTTTTCCATAGTCAATGGAGGGCAAACAACATATAACCTTTTCAAAAGCAACGACTTAAATAAAGATAACGACTTTTTCTTGCCGTGCAAAATTATCATCGCACAAGGCGAAAACGCGGACGAGAGAAGCAAATTTGCACTAGAAATTGCGAAAGCGACAAACTCCCAAAAAGCAATTAAACCGGTCGATTTGAAAGCGAACTCGCCAGAGCAAGTTAGGTTTGCTAACGAGATGCGATCGAATGGCATTTTTTATCAAACAAAAAGAGGAGAAATCGTCCCCAAAGAATATAAACTCGATTATTTAAATTCCGATCTCGCTGATATCGGCAAATTATGTTTAGCCGCAATCTTCCAGCTTCCTGGTTCGAGCAGAAACAAGCCATCGATACTCTATAATCCGGAATTCTATGAGCCTATCTTTAATGGCAACCAAAACAAAATTGCCAAAATTTCTAAAGAACTCCTTTACATGGATTACTATTTCAAAAACGGGTTTCTTAAGAAATTTGATGAAGAAAATCAGTCTAATCCAAATGCGGAGGTATTAATACCTTTTGCCCATAATTCGAGAACAATATGCATCGCGTTTGCTTCGTTTGCTGCAAGATATCGCTCAGGCAATATTGACAATGAAAAATTGAAAACAATATTCGAAAACGCCAAAGAAGGGACCTACGCAACGCATCTTTACGATATTTTTAAAGATATAGATTCAGTTAATACCTTGTATAGCAAGGAACTATTCAACAATAAAGATGAGTTTGACAGCCTTCTTTATAAACTTTTTAGCGCCATCATAAAATCTGGCCGCAATCGCTTTGCTTCCGATAAACAATATGATACCTCTTTGAACGCCTCAAATTATCTTAAAAAAGATATCGTTTACTATTCGATTCTAAAAATAGAGTGGGACAATCTTTTTGAAAAAATTCAATCCGCCTACGATTCGATTCAAACTTATTAATTGCTTTTTTTGGCTAAAGCATATAAAAAGTAGAAACAAACGATTTAAAACACAAAAATGCCTTAAATTGAGAAATTTTCTCAAAGTTCGATAGTTTTTGGTGAAATTTCTAGAAAAAACATTCAAGCATTGAGAAAAAGAACAAAAATCACTTTTTAAAGTTGAACCTTTCGGTTAATCATAAAAAGCAATCCAATGAGGCAAGATTAAGGCGCTACTGCCCCTGAATTTGATCAGTTTCCCAGTGCTTTGAAATACTCCTTACGATTAGTTTATGTGTAATTGATGCACATTTTTCAATTGAATTATGTGCAACGATTACACTTTTTTAAAACGCAGCAATGATATCGTGCCTCATTCAAAGAAATAATAAGTGTATAAAGATGGTCCAACATCTATGCTATATCGTTCACTTCCACTGAACACTTTTACGATATCTTGCTAAAGTGTTCACTAGTACTGAACACTTTTGCGCTGGTGTCACTTGTCTAAAATCAAAACGCGGCTAAGGAAAGAACGAGTCGGGCAATCCAATACATGGCTCAATTTATTTGCCTCCTCTAAGCCAATTCGATTCAACGATTCGTTATTCTTCATGCGGAAAAGAGTGGTTTTTGAGATTCCGGTTTGCTGGACGATCTTAATATAAGAAATACCTCTTTTTTTCTTAAGACATTCAAGCACACTTCGTTCATGTTCTCGTTTTAAATATAGCTCAATAATTCGTTCAGGATCCATTTCGTGATAAGGAAGGAACAAATCCTTCATTTCACGAATTGGTAGCAATAAAGATATCCTAAAAAGAGAAGCCCCTACGCTTAAGAATATCCGGGCATAGGATTCTCCAATCCAATAATAGATAGAATCAGAAACATATTGATTTGGTAATTCTGCGGCATGGAATACTCTTTTGAATAAATCGCCTGCTGTATCAGCCAATAAATCGGCTATTTCTCCCCTCTCCAAAGATTCGAAGACTTCTGAACAAGCAAGTCTTCCCATAAGTAAATCGATTGGCACAGCATCTTGCGATAAAGACATTTCAAAGAAGGAGGCAATTCTTTCTATTATTTCGCTAGAATACTTATTAACGTTTTCCATAGAGCTTTTCCCTAATAAATACGCCATTTCTTTGATCGACGCTATCGATAATGTCTTGGTAGTCATCGCTTGCTTTCTCAATTAGAGCTATATAGGAATGGAGATAGTTACTCTCTATTCTTGCTGCATTTAAGAAGCGAATTCTTTGAAAGGCCTTTGAAGAAATGAGAACATATTGCGCCCCTAATTTGCCAAGCTTTAACGCTTTTACTAGTGACTCATAATCCAATTGACTGCTTAGGAAATCTTTGCAATATCGAAAATATCGATCATCTGCGCGGTAGCCAATAACAATGTCTGCCCCTACAAGTGAAATCGGATAAGCTTTAAAAAGATCTTCGAGCAGAGTTTTGTATTTCCTTCGATCCATTTCATCTAGCGTCCGATGCTGCAAAAGCAATGAAATCCAATACATTGCGTCTAGACTCGTTAAATCAAGGATATTTAAACCTTCTTCATTCATTTCGTATTGGTTGCAGTAGCCAGCCCCACCATTTCGGTTCGCCCAAATACAAGCAGCATTCTTATCTAACGTGCAATAAAACCCGTATCCATAATCATTCTTCGCGGATCCTTTGCCTAGTGTTGGTGCTTCAATCATTCTTTCTGAGCCATGATAAATAATGACTTTTCGTTTCATGGTATAATCATAACAAAAAAGTACCATATTAGGAACCTTTTTCAGTCCTTTTAATACTATTTATGAAATTAAGTTCCGCTTTTGACACTTTTAGCAATATGTTGTTTTCGACCATCAAAAAGACTATGCGCTTTTTATTCAATAGGATTTTTATATTACGAAAATCACCCTTTGCCATCATAATGGCTATAGATGCCTCAACGCGAAGATAAGGCTCGGTTTCGAGATAGTCATGAGCGACGAATACGCTAGGAGATGCTGCGGCTACGTCAGGATAAGGAACACCTCGAAACATTATAGATACAAAAAGGGGCAAGGAAGGCTATTTCGAAGGCCTGCCCGGCTTCCTCGAGCTGAAAAAAGTACCCGGACATGGAGACGATATTCCACACCGACCACGGGTCCGTGTACTCTTCGAAGGCCTTCAACGAGCTCCTTCTCCCATATGATATCACAAGGACGATGTCCGATCCCGGCGCGCCGACCCAGAACGGCGCGATGGAATCGATCAACGGCTGGGTCAAGACCGAGCTTTTCATCGATTCCCCCATCAAGGATTGCGAGGACGTCCCCGCCCAAGTCAGGGAATACATAAGGTTCTTCAACGAGGGAAGGCCGATGTTTTGCCTTGGCTATCTGACCCCGAAATAGTACAAGGAAGAGTGCTTTAAGAAGCTCGGTGGCTCCAAAGCCCCAAGAACCAGTCTAGGACTTCCTGCAAAACTGTCTACTTATCGTTAGTTAGTGCAAATAAAAAAGAAAGCGCAAACTGCTAATGTGTTCACTACCACTAAACATTTTTAAAGCACCAAAGCGTTGGCCTTTTTTGTATATAAAACCACTCACAAATAAAAAGCTATGAAATAATCTTGATGAAGAAAAAGACAAATAGGCAAGATACTTGGAGTAAACGTTACTCTTTCCCCTTCTTGTCGTAATCGAAAGATTCTTTGATTGACTAGGAAGAATTCGATAAAGTGACATTCTATTTCAAGCGGTGCTTTCTAGAACGATATTAATCCAATTTTATATCGTAGAAATCATCCAAGGAATACGCGATTTTAGCCTTTGCTTTGGCTTCGGGGGTGAAACCTTTTTTAGAAATAAAACCCAGTCGATAAAAAGGGAGGGGTGAAGAGGGAGCTTGATTTTCTTCTTCGCGGATTTCTGCTATACCAATCGGATCTTTTGTGAATTTGCATTCATAGGAAATAAAGCCATTTTTATCCTGGGTCACGACATCAAATTGAAGATTTTTCTTCGCTTTTGAATCATTAAAACTATAAGTACCAATCTTAAAGAATGGGGGGTTGATGTCACCAATTTTGTTCTTCCGAATCAAGAACTCTTTTCCTACTTTCTCAAAAGCTTTCGGAAGATAATATTTTAAAAAATCAGGTTCAACCATTTCCCGATAAAAGACATCTTTCCCCATAAAAGAAAGGGAGGAAGTATTTGAGAAAATATAGCGGAAAAAGAAACGCAAAAGATTGTCCTCAAAATCGTAATACGTCTGTTTTTTGTTTCGCTCATCATTGATGGGCGCGACTTTCGCCAAGAAATGGAGACCAATCCCTTTTGAAAGAGCGTATTCCGGTCTAGCGTTCTCCCCTAAGGCGGAAATCAAGTCGCTAAATTTGTGCTTTCCAAGAGCGATAAGATTAAGGACGCTATTGAGCGAGGCGACCTTCCCTCCTTCGCTTTCGACCATTTCTTGGCACAAAAGAGTCATTGCTGAGGTCCCTACGCCAAAAAGATCTTTGATATTATCGGCGACACTTCGGTTTGAATCAACCAAAGATAAGGCATATGGTAAACCACCAAAAACCGCGTAGGCTTTGAATTTCTCTTCATCCGAATAAGTGGGGAAAAATTTCGATGCATCGTAATAATCAAATTCATGGATTTCCTCAATGAGATCAAAATGCCCATGTAATGGAGAAGAGCGGTCTATGATGCTTTGCATCAAATCGCAATACGATCCCGATAAAATCAATTTTAGATGCAAGTTGTCGCTTTTCCGTAAATCGATAGTCCTTGCAAGAATCGCATCGACCCCATTCTCCCCTCCTAACGGAAGATAGGAGAATTCATCAAGGACAAAGGTGATTTTTCGGTTCATCGCAGCGAGGAATATTGCGTCAAAAAGCTCGTCGAAACTTGAAAACTTGGCATAGGCAGGCAGGTCTAGAGCAAGTTTCGCTTCTTTTTCTAGCAAAGAAAGGTTGATGGAAGGAAGCGCCTTCTTGCATTCGCAATGAAGTATAACCCCTTTTTCACCCGCGAGGGCTTGCTTGATGATTTCGGTCTTCCCAACTCGCCTTCGCCCGAATAACATCATGGCTTTATAGTCATCGCCGCTGATTAATTCTTTGAGCTTTCTAATTTCTTCTTTTCTTCCGATAAACATTTTTATCACCCTGCAAATTTTAACACAAATTTTTTTGGGACAAATATTTTTGTATAAAACCTAAACTTTTCAAAGAAAATACTATCATACGACTAATTTGATAGCTTTTTCGTAGCTTCGATTATGGTGGATTCTATCTCTTTTTTCTCGACGCCAAGCTTCTTTAAGATTTCTTGCTGCAATGCCGTTAAAGCGTATTTCTGCAGATAGATTCCGTTTATCTTTGTCATGATGATTTTATCTAAGGCCAAAAGGATTTTTTTGCGTTGTCAGATTGGATAGCCTTTAACCAATTCCCTCTATAAATCGTCCAGGACTCATTTTGTAATATAGGGGGTGACTATGAGCTCAGCTCCTAGGATTCCATCTTTAATAGGATAAGCGGAAGAGACGTGGGTCAAACACACATAATTCGAGGTGCCGTCTCTAAAAACAAAGAGATTATAAATCTAGAGTAAACACTCATTTTGCCAGTGTAAGAAAGAAAATAAACAAGATAACATATACAAAAGCAGCATAATTACTAGTCTTCTTTGCAACTATGAAGTTAAAGTGAAACTCTACTTCATTCTTACTTCACTCTTTACTTCATTTTGAGTGAAGTGACATTTTTTGTCCGGATCGTAATGCCACTAAACGGAGAAATATTCTTTTTATGATAGTAGGATCCCCACTATTTCTATGATTCGAATTGGACATTCTTTCTATAGAGGCCCTCTAACCAATGAGGGGTTTTAAGGTCATAAAGGGAGTGTTCACGAATAGGTTTAGTATGATCAATTGCCTATCAGCCACAGATTCAACGTATTTGTCGCTCAATCTCTTCACGTGGATGGCACTTAACAGAATGATATATAGGGAGTTAGCTGGAAACAAATGACCTCACATTGGTATCATCCGATATTTCAAAAGCGTCCCAGAACGAAAATGTCAACAAAAAGTAAATAAGAAAAATACTTCTTGATTTTTACATCACTCCCCATAATCCTTATAGGCGAAAAGCATGGATGAGGAAGAGTAATTCTTTCGAGCCTATTAGAGAGCTCTAGCTGGTGGAAATGAGCAGGCAAAGGAGAACGAACATGGCCTCTGAGCTGAAAGGTGAAAGAATAGTAGCCTTCTCCGGGTAAGCCCGTAATCGCAGATGAGTTTGCTAGAACTCTCAAAGGTGAAATGAGCGATCATTTCATGAAATAAGGTGGTACCACGGGTAATATATCCGTCCTTAGGAAAAGCATTCTAAGGACGGTTTTTTCGTCCAGAAAGGAGAAAATGGCATTACTCGAAATTAAGCACCTTACAAAGAAATACGGTGAAAAAGTCGTTCTTGACGACGTGTCTTTAGAAATCAACAAGGGCGATATCTATGGAATATTGGGCTTATCCGGGGCGGGAAAATCGACTTTGGTACGCTGTATCAATTCTTTAGAAGATTTCCAAGAAGGAGAGATTAGCTTTAACGGAGAGCTTCTTTGCGATTACTCGAAGAGAATAAGTCGAGAAAATCGTAAGAAAATCGGCATGATTTTCCAGTCTTTTAACCTCCTTACGCAAAGAAACGCTCTAGATAATGTCAAACTCGGATTGAAGTTCAACCACGTCGATAGAAAGGAGAGAGAAAAGATTGCGTTAGAGGCCTTAAAAAGGGTCGGCCTAGAAAAAGAGAAAGACAAATACCCATCCGAACTATCGGGTGGGCAATGTCAAAGAGTCGCAATCGCAAGGGTCCTTGCCTTAAAGCCAGATATCTTGCTACTAGATGAAGCAACCTCCGCCTTAGATCCTGAAACCACTTCCTCGATCCTTGCTTTATTAGATTCCTTAAACAAAGAATACGGTCTAACCATCATCATGATTTCTCACCAAATGAACGTGATTGAGAAAATCTGTAATAAAGTCGCTATTCTCGACCAGGCAAAAATCGTGGAAAAAGGGAGTGTATCCGATATCTTCTTGAACCCAAAGACGGAAATTACGAAAAAACTAGTCTATTCCGATGAAGTTCATTCCTCTTTTAAGAAGAACAAGTTCCTACGAATCGTGTTTGATGGGAACGTCGATGAGCCTCTTATCTCTAAAATTGTCCTTAATTGCAAGATCATGGTTTCCATCGAATATGCCTCTAATAAAGTCGTGGATGGCAAAATGTTTGGGCAAACGATAATTCATTGCCCAAAAGAGGAAAAAGATTTGGAGAAGCTCAAAAAGTATTTGAGCTACAAAAAGGTTCGTTTTGAGGAGATTACGCATGCAAATTGATATTTGGAAAATAACATTAGAGACGTTATTAATGACCTTTCTATCGACTATGCTTGCTTATTTAATCGGATTACCTCTTGGGGTGCTATTGAATGTGACAAGCAAAAACGGGCTACACCCAAAAAAAGGAGTTAATTTGTGTTTAGGGACAATCGTGAATTTCCTTCGTAGCGTACCTTGCTTAATCCTCACCGTCATCCTTTTGCCGTTGAACCGTTTGCTACTAGGAAGGGGGACAGGGGTTTGGTATACGATGGTCATCCCTCTTTTCTTCTCTAGTTTCGCCTATGTCGCTAGAAATGTAGAGCAATCCCTTCAAGATGTCGATGCGGGCGTTATCGAAGCGGCCAAATCCCTAGGCGCGAGCGATTTCCAAATCGTCACAAACGTCCTTCTAATAGAAGCAAGGAGTTCCTTGGTGCTAGGAGTTGCTATCACCCTTGTTAACGTGCTCGGATATACCTCGTTTGCCTATAACATCGGCGCAGGCGGATTAATCAGTGAGATTTGGTCCTACTACACCAAAAACACCGCGGATTTCTTAACGAGTTGGACGTTCTGGTTCTTGATTCTTCTTGTCGTTATCATCGTGCAAACTATTCAAGAGCTCGGCCTACTTTTGGCCAAAAAATTCGATAAAAGAAAAACATTGAAATGAGGAAATACAAAAATGAAAAAATACTTTGGATTATTGTTCGCTTTAATTTTCTTGCCTCTTACTAGCTGTAGCAAAGAGGACGATAAGCTCATCGTAATCGCCGCGAGTGAAATCCCTCACGCGGAAATCCTAAACGAGGCGGTGAAGCCTTTATTAGAGGAAAAAGGCTACAAATTGGAGGTCAAGACTCTCGACTGGACATTACAAAACGATGGAGTCCTCAATGGCGACTATGACGCGAATTATTTTCAGCATCGCCCCTACCTAGAGCAGTTTGATTCTAAGAAGAACGAATATGACCCCGATTATACGTATACGTTGCTCTTCCCTCTTGCCTCCGTCCATTTTGAGCCGTTACGGATCTATCCTGGGAAAAAAGGAGCCGAGGATTTTGAAAAGAATAAAAAAGACGCTACCTATGAAATATGCAACGACGTTTCTAACGAGATACGAGCCTTGGATTTGCTTAAGGCAAACGGAATCATCGATGACTATAAGAAGGATGAAAAGGGGAATCCAATCAACCTTCCCTCCAACATCAAGCCGATATCCGAGAACTTGCTAGTTTCTTCTATGGGCGACTATGACTACGCAGTTCTTCCAACCAACACTGCGTTAACCGGCAAATTAGTCGCAGACCCCTCATTGCCTACAGAAGGAGATGAAGTGAAAGACCTTAGGGCAAATGTCATTGCCGCGAATCTAAAGAAATACAACACCGATACCGTCTATCGAGAAAAAATCGATGTCCTAGCGGATTGCGCATTGGACTCTAGTGTGAGTAGTTTCATCGTCGAACGTTACCAAGGTGTCATTGCTCCAGCCCAAAAAGACTTAAGAAAGGGGTAATCGATATTAAGGGTTATTCCATTTCTTCGCCATCCTTTTAATTACGCAACCATCCCTAAACGAAATATTGTCAACAGTCCTTAAGTTCCATCCTCAATCGGATAAGCGGAACGGATACGGATTGGTGCAAATGCACATAATTTAAGGCACTCTCCAAGGAGAAAACACATCATTTCTTGTAACTCTCGTTTTATCCGCTTTTTTGATATATCATATCATGCGTTTTATCCATGTTTTTCATATTTTACATCTTGCGTTTTATCCAAAAAAAGTAATAATCTTTCTTAGAAAGGGCAAATGAAAACGAGGTATGTTTGAAAGAAAGATTTATGAAAAGCTCCTACTATGGAAGAAAGAATCTGAAGGAAAAAAAGCAATCCTCATCGAAGGAGCAAGGCGAATCGGCAAATCCACCATTGCCGAAGAATTCGGGAAAAAAGAATATAAAAGCTATCTTCTTATCGATTTTAACGACGTGAGCAAGGCTGTGTTAAACGCCTTCGAAAACTATCTAAACGATCTGGATACCTTCTTTTTGATTTTGTCTACGGAATATAACGTTACTCTTTACCCGCGAGAATCCCTTGTCATTTTCGATGAGATTCAGCGATTCCCTAAAGCAAGGCAAGCCATTAAAAAACTCGTAAAAGATGGCCGCTTTGACTATATCGAAACCGGTTCTTTAATTTCCATTCGCGATAACGTAAAAAACATCACCATTCCATCTGAAGAAAGGCATATCAAGATGTATCCGATGGACTTTGAAGAGTTTTGCTACGCCCTTAACGAAAAGAAAATGATGGACTATATTCGGAAATGCTTCGCCGAAAAAAAGCCACTAGAAGAATCTTTGCATCATAAAGCAATGATGCTTTTCAAACAGTATCTCCTTGTCGGAGGAATGCCGAAAGTGGTTCAAGAGTTTTTAGACCACAACCGTAATTTCCTTCTCGCAGATAAAGAAAAACGGGATATTCTCTCCTTATATCGTTCCGATATTTCCAAAATCGATAGAAACTATCGTTCTAAAGTCTTATCTATTTTTGATCAAATCCCCTCTTTTTTATCCCTGCACGAAAAGAGGGTTCGTCTTTCTTCCATTGAAGAAAAGTCCACTTTTCCAATGTACGAAGAAACGTTTTTTTGGTTAGGGGATTCTATGATTGTGAATGAGTGCTGGAATTCGACAGACCCTAACGTCGGTTTAGCGCTTAACGAGACGAGAACGACTTTGAAGTGCTACATGGGCGATACGGGCTTATTAATTAGTCACACCTTCGAAGAAAGTGAACTTCTAGACGGAAATTTGTATAAGCAAATTCTGAATGACAAGCTTTCCATTAACGAGGGAATGTTCTTTGAAAACGCGATTTCTCAAATTCTTGTGGCGAATGGTCACAAACTCTTTTTCTACGCTCATTACGACAAAGATAAAAAGCGGAATGATATGGAGGTCGATTTCTTGCTTTCTAATGGTGACAAAGCAAAACCAAAGCTATATCCAATCGAAGTTAAATCAGGGAAAAAATACAGCATAGATTCTTTAAATAAATTCCTTAGCAAATATCATACTCGCATTGGTCAAGCCTATATCATCCATACCAAAAACCTCTGCCAAAAAGGAGAAATCCTCTGCATTCCTTCTTACATGGCCATGTGCCTATAAAAAGTCTATTTGCACATAATTCGTGGCACTCGGGCATGCGGACAAAAATATCAAAATTTTGAGAAAAAAGACAAATATCACTTTTTTAAAGTTTAACTTCTGCCAAACGTAAAAGTGGGGCAATGAGACAAGTTAAGATATTGCTTCCCCGAATTTGATTAGTTTTCCGACACCTGAAATACCCAAACCGATTAAATTAGGTGCAACTGATACACGTTTTTCGATTCAAGTATGTGCAACGATTACACATTTTAAATCGGAGTAATGACATCGCGCCTCGTCTGGAGAAAATAAAAGCGTATATAAAGATGGTTTCAACGCCCATGAATTATTTTAACTACTACTGAACACTCTGTGATTGCTTGGTTTCAAAGATAAATCTTTTTTAAAAACAGACGCTAATTGATGGGCTCAATAATCATTTATCAAATCTTCACAATTAAATATTCAAAATTTCCAAGCTCAGTAGCTTTGTAACTATAATACTTAAATTCATATTTGTTCCTAATATTAATGGAATTAGGGTATTTCTTTGCGGTCGATTTAGTTTTGTCTCTCCATTCTAACGGCGATGGATAGCTCGGTTGTACTCCCACGTTCATTGTAAAACGATAATCTTGACATGTATCTTCAACCTTCTTCTTTAAGTTGGAATCATTCGTAATCAAAAGGAAGTAGCCCCCAGAACACTCGCTTGCCTCCTTCAGATTTTCAATTTTACTTATATCCCTCCAAGATCTGTATCTAAAAATATTGCGAGCCTGTTGATTTTTTAAAAAGATTGTTAAGCCACCTTTTAAATTTACTTCTTCTTCTGTTGTCAAATATTTAAATTCAAAAACATATTTTTCTCCGCTAGAGTTCGTGACTAATAAATCAACCCTATAAGAAGCCTTATTTGTTTTTATTGCCTTTTCCAAAGTAAACCTATACTTATAAGACTTAAGCGCATTATATAAAGAAATTGTAAACTCATACTGAAAGTGAGCTTCGTTAAAAAACACACGCCCTTCACCAGAATAGTCAGCTAAAATCTTTTTTACATTTTCTTCCAAAACTTCGTCCATTAGTACCCCATTTCTTTCATTAAGCTTGAATCATCATTGTTTCTTAAGCAACAGTGAGGGTGCATGTTTTACACCAACATTTCCAAATCGTGGCCTAGTTTTTAAGCGCTTCCTTTTCGATTCATATATTTGCGTTTGCGTCAAAACCACTTGGCTTTATAGGCTATAACACTATCTTCCCCCAACTTGGTATATGAATGCCTCGTCAATGATTTTTCAACTAGATCCGTTTTTAAGGTCAAAACATATTTTCCAATATTGGAATCATAAATAGCAGAAAAGGAAGACGCGACGAAATAGTTCTTTTTTGCACATTGATAGGCTTTTTTGTTGTCAGTTTTTTATCTATGGTTGGGTTTTCGCTATATAGATATTCACTATACTTGATCTCAGAGTCAATTAGTCTATTATCCAAGTCCAAATAATAATTGCATTCAACAGTTAGGTATCCAATAAAACCGACATAAGAATATTCAACATAGTCGCTAGCGTATCTATTGTTGTACAAGTAAATTTTAGTATCCGACGAATAGCTCAGGTTCTCAGTATAAATCGAAGCTCCTTTCGAACTTTTGAATTCGTGAACCTCAGTATAGCTAGCAGAATATGTTTTATCAAAAAATGTTGACGATCCGTTCCTAACACTAATTGAGTAACAATCCACAATTCCTTTTGTTTGAGCGGCTGTTTCTCCACTCGAGCAGCCACATAAGACGCATGAAACTAGTAACGATCCTAAAACTAAATTTCTTTTCATTTCCTAACCCCCTATTATTCGTTCTAAATAAAACGCTGATTCGCACATAAGGCGCTAACATTATTTTAAATGTTTGTTCTATTTCAAATGATGTGAAACAAAATCCTTAGAAGAAACAACACGCCAT
>ERZ808270.1-NODE-1-length-184950-cov-14.316801_pt1 | contig 184950 bp, 98 predicted proteins | sample MGYA00521082_ERZ808270 | MGnify/ENA primary metagenome ERZ808270 (study PRJEB31516, sample SAMN03275594) | gut metagenome | biome: mammalia-associated habitat; material: feces | host: Papio cynocephalus | place: Kenya | collected 2012-07-27 ... | reverse complement strand
CACTTGATGTTGGATATTTATACAAAATTACAAATTTAAATTAATATACGATGAATATATTAGATATTACGATAGACTTCGAGACTTGCGCCCTCTGCCCCACAGCAGCAGTGATGAGCGTGGGGACGGTAGCCTGGAATAGGGAAGCGGAAGAAAGTCCGTTTACTTTCGAGGGCTTTACACTTCCAGATTTGTTTGTCTACTATAAGCATGTGGATATGCGGTCGCAGTTTGTCGATGGTTTTACATTCGACAACGACACGGCTAAATGGTGGGCGCAGAATAGTGAAGAAGCAAAACGTGCAGTGCTCGACTATGATGATACGCCGTTGATGCCTATTCGGCATGTAATAGAAAACTTGCTTGAATGGATGAAGGAAGTCAAAGAAATGGTTGGAGCAAAACAAGTGATTCTTTGGTCGCAAGGCTCCGACTTCGACATAGCCATTCTGCGAAACATCTGCTATAAATACAATATCGAGATACCCGTGCCGTACAAAAACTTCCGTGATCATCGTACCTTCTTTCTTGAGGGCGCAAAGATGATATGCGACAAGGCAGAAACGGAGTTTGATTCGGAGAAGGCTTATTCGCTCGTTGAACCTTACGAAGGTGAAGGTGTGGCACATGACCCAGTGTTCGATTGCAAGCAGAGTATCTACAGTACCTGGCAGATGATGAGACATCTTAAATGTCTGTGTACAGATAAAACAAAAGTATAGAGCCTATGCGTTACGCAAATCTGCTGTCGTTGCCATACATTCCCAACCGCGACAAAAAACAGAAAAGCAATCCGCATATCTCGCCCTACGAATTGCGGCATCGAATAGCCTACACCGAAACCGTGAGAGGCGTTGATGATGATGTGCCGGCATTGCTCTTTTTTGGAGCACCTTTCGCATTGTTGCGCGATACTTGCCTGCAAGTCCATAAGATGATGGCAGGTAAGGTACATGACTTGACGATAATGCCAGAACACTCCTGCCGCCGCAAGAATGGCAAATGCTATTGGCGATGGGTTGTGAGTGTGGTAAGACTTGACGAGCGTTTTATTTCGCTCAGGGAGTTTACGTCGTTGCTCATATCCTGTATGCAAAGAATTGGAAACTGCAAGGTGCGGCATTATAGGCTCGAAACATTTATAAATCTATGAAATAAAAAACAAAGGGCTGAAGGCGATGGCCGGTGCTCGCAAGAACCGGCTAATAAAACACACAACCGCTAAGGATTAAAGGCTTCGGAGCGGTTGACGTACAGAAAGTTTGGCACATCGCTGACAGTCCTTTTAAGAAACAGAAAGACCAGGGAGTTGGTGAGCATGGCGACACCTCACTGAACATGACAAGGCAACGGCAGGAAGTAAAAAGCCTGAGAATGCCGTTGTTGCAGACTGGGAATTAGGACAACTCCCTCGGTCTTTTCTCTTAACAATAAAATAACAATATGCAATTCCACCCAATAATAAACCGTCTTGCCAATATCGACATGACTCTCCTCGTGAAGCCTGCCGATGAGCAGCACTTTGAAGGACAGACAGCTTGTTTCTGTCCCTTCTGTCAGAAGAAGGGTGCAGAGGATGCCGACGCTTCGGCGGCTGACGGCAAGGCTCAGGCAGGGCAGACACCGCACTTTATCATCTACAATGATGAGCGTGGCGGTCTGTACGATGGGGTAGGGGTTGATGGCAATACGCAGGCGAAGCATGGAGCCGTGAGGTGGATGTGTACCAAGACCGGCAAACAAGGTTACGGAGCACTGGAACTATATGCTGCAATGCGCAATCTGCCTATGCACGGAGCCAGTCTGTTGCGCTTGTGCAAGGATTTAGTGGTGCGTGTGTATGGCGACAAGGAAGATACAAGAAATGCCTTCCCTATGTTGTTTGGCAAGATGGACTACCGTACCATTGCGGCACAGACCATTGAGACTTTCTCGTTTATGCCGAAGATGGACTTCAATCCGCAGGAACTTGCAGCCCTCGGTTGCGAGGTAACGATGGTAAAGGGTATTCCTACCTTCGGCTTCGGCAAGGAATTTACTACGGATATGCTCAATAAAGACTTCCGTATCTATGCTGTCGATAGTGTTACGCTGCCCAATGTGGTGCGTGACGGCAAGCAGGTGAGTGAGGTCATTTATGGCACTCCGTGGAATCCTCTGTTTGTATGCTTCGCCACCGACGTGATAGCACCGCAAGGTTCATGCGGTTGTCTGTTCCGTCCGGCGATGAAGGGCGACCCGATAGTGTTCTCTACCTGCGAAGACCACAGCGTGCGCAAGGTGAGCCGTTGGCTGATGGGCGATAAGGTATTCACCTATGCCATGGATCACCGCGATAGCGCATCTACTGCCGTTCACGCAGCCATAGAACAGTTTGAGCCAGACGAGCAATATACCAAGGAAAAGGATATTTGGGTGGAGAACGAGACAAAGGATGGTGAGGGCAAAGGTACTTACCATCTGGAGCAAGAACCGATCAAGCCTGCCGACATCAAGGCGCGTAACATCGTGTTCTGTCGCACACCTGAAGATGCACTCAGCGTATATTACGCCATGCGCTCCCTGCGCAATGACAAGGCGAGTGACCCGCATTTCCAAAAATACTGTTGGTATCATGTAGCCTTCTCCATTGGTCGCAGAAACTTCTGGTATATTGACCGTGGGCAGTGGCGACAAGAAAAACTTGACTTCAATGCCATTCAGTATCAGAAGATGAACCGCTTTGCCGAGCGTGTCATCATGCTCTACCCGAATGATATTGCCTCACAGCGCGACTGCGGCGCCATCGCCACCAAGTATAGCGACATCTGCTATGCCATGTTGCCCGAAGCCTTCCGCTCGCGTTACAACCAGCGTTGGCAATGGCTGTATGGTTGTTCGCCAAGAAGTGTGCGCGACTATATGATTGCCTATCGCATGACAGACGAGGACAATTTCAAGTTCGACCACGACCTGCGCATACCGCTTTACTCACGTCTGCGCGGTGCCAAGAATACCGACCCGTTTGAGATAGAATATCCGCGTGATCCGCGCAGCGGAAAACCGAAACCGCCTACCTGCAAGGTATCGCCTACAAAGGTGTGGCTGTTTATGAGTGCGCACGGATATTACCGCATGATAGACCCCGAGAGCACCGACCTTGTCGGACAGTACATCCACCTCGACCGCTGCTTTGTGGAGTATATAGATAGTGGAAGTATAATCCAGGCGATGAAGGATTTACTGTTTGAGTTCATTGAAGGATGTTGGCGATATAACGATACAGAGCAGCATCTGATGTCGGACTGTGCTAATTTAGTGGATAAAACTTTCTCAGAAAAAAGTGCGGGTGGTTTACTTTCAATGGTAATAGATTTTGCAGATGCGTTTGATGCCAAAACGGAATATTTTTATTTCCGTAATGTCGCATTGAAGATAACACCTGAATCGATAGTACCTGTAAGTTACGACCACATAAATTTCTTTATTCCGGCCTTGGCTCGAAAACCATACGACTTTACTATGCGTGTATTCAAAGCTCCGTTTGAGATTACGGAGAGTCAGGAATACATTATGCGTAAGGAGGCGATAGAGAAGAAGGATGCAATGCGCAATGAGGATGGCTCGCCTGTATTTTCTATTATAGAGATTGGTCAGATGCGTGCCGAACTTACAGAATGGGCACAGACCTACCGGTGGAACGTAGACTGGAAGGGTAAGCGTGAGCAAGACCTTTGGCCATCGTTGCGCGTGATAAGAGGTTGCGCCAATACTTTATGGGAACAGGAGCAGGATGCCATCCGTAACAAGCAGAAAATGTCATCAGACGATATGGCTATTATCAATAGTCATTTTGTTAATCTGATTTCTGGTATTGGTCGCGTATGCTTCCGTACATGGGACAAAATGGAGAATGTATGCCCTTATTTACTGGAGGACTCTATTCCCGATGAAAAACAAGCAACGGGAGGTTCAGGTAAGTCGTGGGTGATAAATACATTTGTTGGTTCTGCGGTCAATGTATTCAAGGTTGATATGCGACATTTCAGAGATACTGGTGATGCTCGTTTTAGTCTTACAGATGTGATTAAATATCCTGGTAAGTTTAGAGTTGTCCACTGGGAAGATAAGCCGAAGAGCTTTCCCCTTGATTACTTTTATGTACAGATTACAGGTGGTACAAGTGCGGAACGGAAACATGGCGATGTGGTGTCATTCAAAATGAAAGACTCTCCGCTGCATGTTATAACGTCCAATTATCCTTTGTCGGATGACGCTTCATCTACAATAGGACGTTTCCCGTTGGTAAGTTTCTCTAATCGCTTTGCACGAGAGAATCCGCAAAAGAGGCAACCGGCCCGTATGATGAGCGATATTATGAAGGGATTTAGTAAGAATCCCGAGGAACTGCAAGACTCCGATCGCAACCAAATTATATACATCTGCGCCTTGGCCGTCCAGTTCCTCATGCGCTACCACACGTTTGCCATTGCTCCGCAGGAGAATGTGCGCCGCCGCCAGATGGTGCAGAAGCTCACCGAGAGCATCGTGCGCTACTTCGAGTGGTTCTTTGGACGCACAGAGGTGTATGGCATACCTATCTGCGCTGACGATATGTTCAACGAGTTCATGCGCGATTGGGCAGATGCCTCTGAGGGTAAGAGTAAGGAATACAGTCGTGCCACCTTCAAGAAGAAAATAGCCGACTATTGCGAGAATATGGGTATCACCTGCAATCCGCCGCATTTGTTTGCCAACGACCGCGACCGCCAGCGCAAGTGTTTTAAGCTACAGGCATGGGTTACCCAGGAATACTTTGCTGGTCGCGAATGGGAGAACGACAATACGATAGAGCCGAAGTGCATCCGCCACTTGCAGACATCCTATCATGTGTTCTTCTTTTATCGTCCTGGCAAGGACGAGATACCGAAAGACTATAAAGAGCTCAAGCGTATAGCCCGCGAGTTTGCCGAGCAGCCCGACCCTCTGCCACACCGCGATGAGAATGGCGACATCGTTACGCTCACCGAGGAAGAAAAGACCCGATGGGACAACTTCATTTCTCGCAAGCAGGGCAAGCGATATGCTGGAAACAGTGATAATAATAATAGTAACAATACGGCAAACACCGTCAACCAGATAAAGGACGAGGATATGCCGTTCTAAGAATAACAAATTATAAACAAACAATAAAAACTATGGCAAGTTACAACGGAAGTTTAGACCTTCTTGCGCTGAACGGAGCACAGGTGTTTACGGGTATCGACCAGAAGAACCCGACAAGGGCTTATGTGTGTGTGCCGGTGGATGTGAACGACATCCGCATGGCCACATCGAAGAACGACCCGACAAAGCAGATAGCAGGTCTGCGTGTGAACATTTGGCCTCTCAACGAGGCATACAAGAATGCCGTGCGCCGCTCGGCTCAGGAGCGTGGCGACAGCAACGTGAATGTGCCTACACACGAGATGCAGATGTCGTTCTCTACTGACTACATCAAGGCAGTGGTAGACAAGTTCCCTAAACTCGTGGAGCAGGTGCGTGAGCAGAACAAAGAACGTGATGCCGACCTCGAGAACCAAGACCCGAAGGACGAGAACACGCATCTCTTTAAACTCATCCGCCAGCGCATGAACAAACGACTGGCTATGCTCTATCAGCCACAGCAGCAGGCGCAGCAGGCGGCATATCCACAACAGGCTTATGCGACAGCAGGCAACGCCACTGCGTATGTGCCACCGGCAGACGGAGGACAGGGCGATCCGTTCAACGGAGAAACGTATGATGATGACGAACTGCCGTTCTAATCTGCGAACAATCAACAAGAATAGTTAATCGTCATCGAATGAAACAAATGAATCGAATATAAAAGAACGACATCGAAAGAAACGAAAAATCTTTAACATCGGAAGAAACAGATTGAACAGATTTTTGTCTGCTTTCGTTCCTTTCGATGTTCAGAAAACCATTTGTGTCATTAGGTTCATTTGATGACTAAAAAGAAATAAACAATAATGAAGTTACAAGCAAAATCATCCCGCGAGCTCAACGCTGCCCTTCAGAAGGCGGCTCGTTGTATCGCAAGCAAGAACACGATAGCCATTCTCGACAATGTGCTGCTTACCCAGCACGAGGCAGGCAAGTTCTTCTTTACATCATCCTCCGCCGAGGCACGTCTTACCATCCCGGCACCGCTCACCCTTGTGGAGGGTACATTCAAGTCGGTGGTGCTCCCCATCAAATACATCATGCCGTTCCTCGGCACACTGCCCGACTGCACCGTGAACTTCACTTTTGAGGATGCTCACGCCCTCATCCTTGAGTATTGCCATGGCGACGGCAACAATGTGAAGGAGGGTAACGCACAGCTCACATGGCTTGATGCCGACGAATATCCGCACATGGCTGCACCTGGAGAGGATGCCGTAAAGATAGCCTTGCCGATGTCGCTGTTCGGCGATGTGCTTGCCAAGGCAGGCGACTTTGTAGGGCGCGACGAGATACGTCCGGTTTTGAGCAGTCTGTGTATCGACGTGAGCGAAGACCGCTCGACGGTGTATTTCGTGGGCACCGACGGACACGCGCTCTTCAAGCAGACCCTCGGCAACGACCCGGCCAAGAACGGATATGACTTCTTCCGTGGCGGCGAACCCGAAAAGATTCTGCTCCACATGTCATACTTCAAGCCGTTTGCCGCTTTTGCCGGCTGTGAAGAGCTGACCATTGAGAGCGACAACAAGAGCATCCGTTTCTCGTCAGGCGACATTGAGTATATCTGCAAGTCGCTCGAAGGCAGATACCCTAACTACAACTCGGTTATTCCGCGCAGCAATCCCTATTTTGTTACCTTCGACAAAAAGGAGATGCTTGCCATCGTGAAGCGTGTGGTTCTGTTCTCGCCTGAGTCCGACAACAGCGTGGTAATCCGCAAGGACGGCATGTTCCTCACGGTGTCTGCCGACAACATCGACTTCTCGCTTTCGGCTTCCGACCAGGTGATGCTCCAGAATGCGCAGTGTGAGGACGGCTTTCATATCGGTTTCAACGGAGTGCGCCTCCAGTCGGTCATCAATGCCATACCGGGCGACACCATCCGTATGGAACTTTCCGACAAGACACGCGCTGCCGTGCTCACCGCCGACGAACCATCGCCCTCGGTGCTCACGCTCCTTATGCCGATAGTCATCGACGACTAAAGTTTTAAGAACTACAGAAAGCACAGAAAAACACGGAAATATATATTGGAAAGAATTTCTGCGTGTTTCTGTGATTTCTGTAGTTAAAAAAAAGAACATAACAAAGATAAAGATGGACGATACACTTCTTTTCATTCCACCCTGCTGTGTGGACCGTAAACTACCCAAGGCTGTGATGCAGGCTCCGCAGCGTATGCTCACCTTTTACACGCATGGTGACGTGACGATGGAGAAGTTCTATCGCGCCGTGAGCTACCTGCTTGTTGATCCTCATGTTATGGTGCTCGCGATGCCTGCCGTGACACCCGACACGATGAGCTTCCTCCTCCAGTGTTTCGAGCGCAAATGGATAACTGCCCTTGTGCTATCGACGGCACGAAAGAACGGCGAGATAGTAGACAAGTTCTTGCCCGAATACAAAGACCGTGTGCTCTACACGCAGAGCAAGGACGTGACGGACACCACATCGCACATGGTGTTGTACAATAAGGAAAGGGCACTGACCATCAACGGAGCGATGCTCGATCATGCCTATTCGTCGCTTGAGAGTTATTCGCTGATGTTTTACCCCAGCCATTGCCTTTCATCCAACGGTTGCGACTGGGGCAATCCTATCCGCAACATTCTCCTGCCCGACGTGCTCCGCCACCGTCAGCAGGTGCGCAAGGATAAGCGCAAAGTAGAGCATCCGACTTTGTGCCGTTTCCTCGACTGTAAGTTTCCGCCATATAAGGAGGACGAGAAGGAAGACAACGAACCGAAGGATCACTATTCATTCTATAACATCTAAAGCCGTATGAATACCAAACCTACACAGAGTTACACCAACCTCCGCGCCTATACGGAGAAATGGCAGTGGATAGACCCTCGCTCCAATCAGCAGGTTACGGGATATGTACATCCGCAGACCGCCACTCATGTGGAGCGCAAGCCGTTCTTTATCCGGTTTCTCACAAAGACTGGGCATGTGGACGAGGGCAACTGCGTGTGTCTGTCGGTCAATACGCTGACACATCAGCGCAAGGTGCAGTTTGTGGCATCGGGAGAGATTAGGGTGGTGAACGATGTGCTGGTGCTGGAGGTAGATGGCACAAGGTTCATCACGCATTAAACAACAACTACGGATAACGCAGATGATACGGATAGGAAAGTCATCGAATGACACGAATAAAAAAGAACATCGGAATGAACGGAAAGAACGGAATAGAGAAATCTGTTTAATTTGTTATATCTGATATTGATGGATTCGTTTCATTTGTGTCATTCGATGAAAATAAAATTCCGTTAATTCCGTATTTTCCGATGTTTTTCAAAAACAAGAAGCAACTATGTGGAATATATTTAAGCGAAAAAAGAAAAAGCAGCTGAAGGAGCTCACGCAGTTGAGCCAAGCCTTCGCTATCATCACCGAGTTTGGTCGTCGCGGTTTGATACACTGGCAGGTGAAAGACAAGATACTTCTGATAGAGGAGTCGCTTGCCGTGGTGCAGATGGCACAGGGAGAGGAAGCCTTTAAGCGTTTCCTCAATCACGCCGCCAACTGGCAGAACTTCCGGCTCATCCGCGATGCCTACGACCAGACGCGCATCGACTTTGAAGCCCAGGCAGTACGCGAGGCGCAGCAGAAAGAAGGCAACCTGTCGAAAGCCGACATACAGCGCATACGCCAGAACGCCCGCTCGCGACTGGGTGTGATACCCGTAGAACTATTGCCGGGACTGATAAGAGAGTTCGACATCATGGTAATTCGTGCCAATGCCCCGTCCACTAAGGCGGCTACCGAAGAGAACGGACAGCTCCTTGCCCTTGGCCACTACGACGGCAAGCAGGTGGAGATGGCGATGTATGACGACATTAAGCATAACCTACAAAACAACGAATAGCAACTATGAATACATTTTTCACCATCCTCGTGGTGCTCGTAATCATCACCATGATTATGGCATTTTGTTGTATGTTGTTCGGAAACGATGACGAAGATGATTACAACTATTAGTGTAATGTTTGTGGCGGCTTGGGCATACCATAGCTACCGCAGTATAAGAAATAATCGAAGATGAAAGAGAAACCAACATCATTAGTGTTGCGTTCACTGCCCGACCGCACACCTCATTCGCTTGATGAACTTGCCGACATTTACCTTTCGGAATCGGGAAAGATAGATTACGACCGCAACAATCTTTTCAGTAGTTGTGAGGATGAGCTAAAAAGCATCAATGCCCATTACTCGCAACAAAAAGAACGGATAGCCGAGTGTATGGATAATCTTAACAAGGAGTTGGCAGAAGCCAAGAGCCGATACGAGGCGGCTATACGTTTCTGTATGCAGACAGCAGAAAGAAATATCGACGAATTGCAAGACCGCAGACGAATGCTTCAGGTGTGGTTTGAGCAAAACAAACAAAGATTGACCGATGAACGCTAAAGAGAAACGTCAGGAAGCGCAGGAGATTGAGCAAGCCGTGAGTACACTTCGCGCCACTCTCCGCAGCATCGCCCACCGCAAGGCACGCCGATTTGAGCAGGAGTTTCTCGTCCGCGTCCGCGACATGATAGACCAGGAGATAGGCACGCAAGCCGAAGTGAATGAGGCATCGGCCGATTTCACTGCGCGAGAGATAAAGAAAGAAATAACCAAGTAAACAACAAACCCTTTAATACTTTATAGAGATTATGGAAAAGCAAATGACCCGAATGGAGTTTGATGAGCGCATGAACGCAATCAATGTAGAGCAGCGCAAGGCTGCACAACCGTTCAACGACCGGTTGCAGTCTATTGTGGCAGAGAAAGCCAACATCAACAAGAAGGTGGCTGAGTTGCGTGCAGAAAGCAAACGGCTCGGAGCGGAATATGAGATGTATCATCAGCAGTGCCGCAAGACCAACGATATGTATGAGGAGCGCAAGCTGGAACTGCGCCAGCGTTTCAACGCCGCGTTCACACCTAAGACCAAGCATCCCGTCGATGCCCAGATGATGCACCATGTGCGCCGCTGCGTCCTTGGCTGTCTGAAGAATGCGCTCGAAGGCAAGTGCAATGTCGATGACATCCGTTTTGACTTCCGCTTTGAGGAAGACGGCTCGTTGAATCTTGACTGTGTGATACCCGAGATAAAATGAGTTTCAACAATACCCGCATATTCCGTAAGCCCACGGAGAAGGCGAAGTGGCAGGTGCCGACGCGACCGCACAACGGCACCGGACCGATGGAGTATTACCTGGAAGGCGACGTGAAGGAGAAGTTCTGCAAGCTGTTCCCCATTCACTCAAACCGCAGGATATGCACATGGTTCGGTCTGTCGTACGCCACTTGCCACCGCTTCGCCCGTGAGTTGGGTTTGCAGAAGGACATGAAGGCTATCCGTCGCGAACATGCCAAGGACGTGAAGAAGATTTGCGAGAAAAACGGTTACTACGACTCGCTCCGTGGCAAACGCCCCTCGGATGCTTGCATTGAGGGAACGCGGCGAAAGCGTGCCGAGGGTTTTCATCCTTTCAAACAACTCAAAAAGAACAATCCCCGCAAATACAAGAAGGTGATGGCAAAACGTGGTGAACGCCACAAGGATTTATGGGAGAGCGAAAGGCGGCGTGTGCTCTATGGCTTGGAACAGAAAACCAATCTGCGCATCAATCTCAACAAACTGAGCAGCACGGCTGGTTCGCAGAAGAGTCAGATGATACGCAAGCACAACTACTTCGCCGATCCCGACCACACGTCCTGGGTATGCTACGACAGCCAGACCGAACGCTCGCCACGAATGGAGGCTACTGCCATCAAACACGGACTGCGGATAGTGCAGGGCGACGATGTGGACGAGACAACAAATGATTAAAATTTTAAGCAGTGATATGAACGCACATACCCCACCAACCTGCGCTCGCTGTGTGTCGTATGACCACAACGGGTGTACCTGCCGAGAGCAAAGCTCGGAGATGTATCAGCACGACCTCTCACCTTTTCATGTGGCGTGCCCAAAGTATCTCTCCGTGTCGTATGTCTACGGCAAGGCCCCGAAGCGCAAGAAGTGGCACAAGGTGAAGACGATGGACGACATCGAGACTCCCGGCGCACGCTTCTATTGACAACGGAAATAAAGGCATCATATGATGCGTATGAAACGAACATCGGAAGCAACGGAATTGACGGAAGATTTCTTAAAACATCGAAAGGAACAAAAGAAACAAAAAGTTCCGTTCATTCTGTTCATTCCGATGTCAAAGAAATATCATGGCACACGCTTTTCGTTTCTTTCGTTTCTTTTGATATAAAACCATAAGTTCGATGACAATAAAGAATAAAGATGATTATGCAGAAAGAAAACAACATCACTCCCCAGCAGGCAATCGCCTCTTTCGGGCATTCCTGCGATGAGCTCGCCCGACAGGTGAGCCACCGCTTGTTTGACGACTCGCGCGATTGGTACTGGGTAGGAGACGAAAAAGGCGGTATATGCGATTTTGAGGATGCCGACTTCCTCACGCCCGAGGAAATGGTGATCATCCTCCAGACACCGCATTTCACATACGACCAGTATGCCGAGTGGCGCGACGCCAACATTGAATATGGCGACACAAAAGGTTTTATCAACCTGCGGTCGTGGATTATAGGTTGTCGCCATTATATGCTGGCGGACAAAGTGAAAGATTCCGATTTGGAGAATAATGGAAAGGAATGACAACGTTACAAGAGAAATAAAGCCATGGATAAGATTTCCAATACTTACTATATCGGGCAAATATCGTGTGCTACAAATAATGCCATGATGAAGGAGATAGCCGATTTCTTGAAGGATTACGAATATACGCTTCTTCGCATGAACCCGACCGATTTTTTCAATACACTGAAGTACACCATCAATAAAATCTGCGACAATTATAAGCGATGCAAGTCTGTAGATTTACAGATGTCTGATTGTATTTTTCATCGTATAAATATATCCGCTTGCAAACCTGGCTCCGATACATCTATCATCAATATCACTCTTTTTGATGTGTTACGGGAGATTGGTTAATGTTTAATTCTAAAAGCAAATGTTAGGAAAAACAGGAAGAGGTCGTAAGCCTCGCACGGGATATATCTATGAGGAGGAAACCTGCGACGGCCGCCACCGGCGCGAGAGCACTACATCGGCAGTGAGATATGTTAAAGGTGTCGGTAGGGTAGTGGGAACAAAACGCCGATGGGTTGGTGTTATCACCATTTACCGCAAACGCTATCGCTTTCGGTCTACCAATCGTGCTAACGTGGAAGCGTTTATTCGGATGATGATAGCCAGATATGGCGAGTAAACAACAACGAAAGTAACGAAACAACTAAAATTTATAGAGCAATGGATATGAAAGTTATAACAGAAGCCTTGCGCAACTATGGCTATCGCTGTATGAGAAAGGGCGGTGTGTCTGTTGTGTTTGGCAAGCCGATAGGCTATGGCATACTGATGGCCGAGGTGCAGCACGATGAAGTGAAAAGTCATATAGACGTGTCGCTTTATGTGAAAGGCCGAAAGCTGAAGGATGGAACGAAGCCTTACCTGTTGTGGCAAAGGGAGGGTAGAATGTTGCCTGCACCTGTCATTTGTAATAGTTTCTACTTGGAAGTGGTGCGTGCCGTGGCCGAATGTGAGGCTTTTGTCTTTGGGCATCCGTTAGCCATTTCAGACAATCGGTTTGATAGATACGACTTCATCGAAAATACGGAGTTGCTAAGTGAATTGACAGAGTGAAGAACAACGAAAGTAACGAAACAAAACAAACATATAAACATTTATAGAACAATTATGAAACAAGAAGAGATTGACATTGCGGATTTTCTCCGCAGCATGCCAGGAATGATGGAACTTTATTCACCATTGTGCGGCGAAGTGATGCCGAAGGTTATAGACAATGATGGATTTATATTGTGTTCTGTCCTTGACGGCGGTATTGTGAAGTATGTGACTTTTACATCAACAGGGCATTTTGTTGGAGGATATTCAGACGGAGAACCTAAGATTGCTAAGCATGGAGAATGTGTACTCTTTCCAAGTAAGAGCGATCGCGATTGGAATACTTACGTTTGGAGGCCGAGAAAGAAGAACGAGAAAGTTTTTAAGCCTTTCGACAAGGTGTTGGTACGCGATGCGTCCGACGATTGTTGGTGGCCCGCTTTTTTTGCCATCTATAATGATTATGGAATGTTTGGGGTTATGGTACATGGAGAATATCCAAACTTCTATCGCCAGTGCATTCCATTCAACGAAAAGACTGCTCACTTTGTAGGAACGAGCAATCCGTATAAGGAAGATGAATAAAAACAGAATATCGTCATGAAACAATTCAATCCTATCAAGCCGTGGAAGTTCTATCTTCTGTGTGGCACGCCGTTCTACCTGCTGTTGGCACTCAAACTCACGGGCATGGTAGAATGGTCGTGGTGGTGGATAACACTGCCCGTGTGGTTGCCCTTGGCAGTGTTTGCTCTGCTGCTCCTCATGCTCGCCATGCTGGTGCTTTGGCCAAGAGTCAGGCGAAGGCATGTCCGCAGAGATTTGTGGCAATAATGTAACTTTGCCGATGAGCATCCGAAAAATGTATGATACCTATAACTCGGGTACACTTATACCTATAAGTCTGCATGACTTATACCTATGAGTCGGTCTAAGCAATAGTAATCATACGACTGGGTAGATGTAGAATTACAAACAATTAAATCTTTTACAATTATGGGATTAACACTCAAGTTGTCGAAGTCGAAAGCTATCAATCCTTCAACCAAGAAGATGGGCTTCCGTACAACCGTCAAGTCCAACGGCAAGGCAGACATGGACTCTTTGGTAGCGTCTGCAAGTAAAAACACTACTGCTCATCCTGCGGAAATCCGTATGGCTTTCGAGTTGGTGCTTGATGCCATCAAGGATAATCTTTCGGCAGGAAAGATGGTCGAGCTGAAGGGTATCGGCACAATCGGTTTTTCATGCAGTGGCGCATGGACGGAAAAAGCCGAGGAGCAAACAGCGGTTGAGCACAAGATTGGAGTAACATTCTTCCCCAGTCAGGAGGTGCACGCTGCCGTGGCTACCGCCAAGACATCGTGGACCAAGGACGATGAGGGCGACGAGCCTACACAGGACGGTGGCGGTTCTTCAACAGGTGGCACTACCACCAAGCCTGGCGAAAGCGGTAACCTTGACGGATAGTCCGTAAGGTCGTAGAACGAAATTGTCCCGAAGGCCAAGGGATCGTAGCCCGGCTCACATGATGCAGTCGCCGTACAACGTAAGCAACGGGTGCTGGTGCAGACGCATGACCCAGAAGGAAAACTTAACCACTGCACATCTTTTTTGGTAATTGGATTTATAGAGCAAAACGATGAAGAAAGAAATAACACCTTATCTCGAAAAGGCCAACGAGATATTGTATGTCCTGCAAAAGGACGGGCCAATGAAGCCTGTAGACTATGCCACTGTTATCGGTCTGGTGGCTTCCCGTGTGGTGGAAGCGTGTGTGGAGAATGGCGAGGACAGACAGACGGTCGTGGACGCAATGTGCAAGAGCGTGAGAATATTCAGCGAGAAATGAAATTAAGATAAAAACCACATAAAATTAGACATTTGTGCGGGGGGAGTTCGTCGTGATGACGCGCTCCTCTTTTTTTTCATCGAATGAATCTAATGAAACGAATGGTTCTCAACATCGGAAGAAACGGAATAAACGGAAAGGTTCGTTTCATTTGTGTCATTCGATGACTAAAAACATTTTCGTTCTTTTCGATGTTCAACAGGAAACATTCGTGCTATTCGTGTTATTCGTTGTTTTAACTACAGATAGCGCAGATTTTACAGATAATATCCGTGTTGTCGGTGCTATCTGTAGTTTCCCCATCATCTTCCGCTCGGCATGAACGCCCAGCGCATCCGTCCGCGGAACAATTTCAGTCCGAGGTAGAGCGTATCGAAAGCATCGGTAAAGTCGGTGCGCTGCTGGAGAGGCAGGTTGTCTTCGGCTTCCGGCTTCTTCTCTTGCGACTTGTCTTTGTGAAAACCGCTGTAGTCCATTTTTACTTCGCAGAGCTGCATGGCGATGATAAGGTCAGGGTTGTTCGGCTGGTTGATGCGGATGGCAGGGTAGGTGATGCCCGCAAGAGCCTCGTTGATAATCTTGTGCTTCACCACATGCTTCTCCGGCACACCCATGTCCACACCCTGCACGTTCCAGCCGTAGCGTTGCAGTTCGCGCGTCACGGTCATGTAGAACCTTTCGTCCGTGGTGGCATACGATGCGCCCTGCTTGGCTGTGGCATCGTAGAAGTAAGTCACGTCGCGGTTGACGGCACGCTTGGGCGCATAGTAGTTGGAAAAGTCCTGGATTAGCTCACGCAGTTTGCGCTCGTTCTTCACATAGAACGACTTTATCACGTTCACTGCCATCACACCGTCGCGCTCATACATCTGCCCAACGACTAAGGTGTTGATGTTGGCATTGTAGTCGAGCGCAATGTAGAGAGGCAGCGACGGGTCACAGTCGGCATCCAGTCGGCAATCGTTGCGCTCGGACAGCTCCTTGAGGTCGGGCTGGTACGACTCTGATGTAATCTTCTTGCCGTCGATGATGCCCGTAGCCTTTACTGTATTGAAATTTGCCTGCGAGAGGGGGTCCATCGTATCTGGAATGTAGCCGTGGACATGATCAATGTCGAGGTTGGAGTAGAAACCGTCATTCGATTTCTTTATCTTGATGTTCAGAATTGACACGGCAAAAGTGTAGGCAGGCAGGTCGCGCTTCATCTGGCGGATATAGTCCTCACCAAGAATGTCGATATTCTCTAATGTACTGGCCCGGCGCACCACAAAGGCAGAGCGGCGAAGCTCACGCAGATAGCCCGTCTGAAACTTCTTTGAGCGCAGGAACATCTGCATCTCAAAGTCCTCTTCAGGCGTGAGCAAGTATTCGTGGTCGTAGATGAGTTCGGCATCCTCCTGTGCCACCAACTTGTACGTTACGGCCATCTGCACCATTGCCTTTGTGACGTGCAGTCCGTGGTTGGGCATGATGCGGAACTGTCCCTCGTGCTTCATCATCTTCAGTGCAATGGCACGTATCATCGTCCGCACGTCTGCCGGAACCACATGCACCGAGTGGCCCGATTTCTTGGCATTATAGAGCAGGTCGTTGTAGCGTATCACCTTGTCGGCATAGTCCTCCAACTGCTCCTGCACCCATCGGTAGGTCTTGCCCTTGAATTGCCCTGCCTCTATCTCAAGGTCGAGCTTCTCTTCCTCTTTCTCCAGCCAACTGCCCTTGGCGGTGAGGGAGGCATCGCTGACGTAGCGGGTGGATTTGTAGAGCGGATTGTAGTCGGTAAAATTGATGTCGCCCGTGGGGTGGGTCTGACCCGAAAGGGCAGGCGTAAACTCCTCGTCAATCTTCTTCTTGGGGAAGAAACGGCACTCGTCGCCCACGGCAGCCGAGAAGGTGTAGGAGTTGGCAGAGGCAGTCTGCGCCAACGAAATCATCGCCCACTGCGCTCCGTTGGCAAACCAGATGATGTTGTCGTAGTTCTTGGGTTTGAAGATGCTCGGCCGAGCATGTCGCGGCGGTCGTCCCCAACCCATGTGTATGCCGATGGTAAAGCCAAACATACGCTCCATGGCTGCCATCGTGCCCGGTATGGTCTTGCTATATCCCTGCTGACGGCTCACAGCCAGCCATGCGCCCAGCATACCCGGCATGGAGTTGGAACACATCCACACATACGGAGCCACCAGTCCGTCGGTCTTGCCCACACGACGGGCCGCAATGTCGCGCTCGTCCTTGGCACACATGTACAGGGACTGCTGCTGAAAGCGCGTGAGGTAGATTTGATGGGGTTGTTGCATAGTCATCTAAATGTTTTGTGTTTATGTAGTGGAACAACAAATATCACGAATGGCACGAATGATTTTAGAACATCGGAATTGACGGAATTGACGGAAGTTTTTATCATGCTTTCCGTTTCTTCCGTTTCTTCCGATGTTTATAACTTTTCGTTTATTCAGTTTTTCCGATGTTGATAACTTTCCGTTTCTTCAGTTTCTTCCGATGTTGTCGTTTTTGTTCGTGATATTCGTGTCATTTGTTGTTCCTTATATTATTCGCTGAACAAATCCAGCGACAGTTGCTTCACGATGTTCCCTCGTTCCGCCTGGTGCCGTGGCACAAAGATGCGCTCCGTTACGGCATTGTTCACACGGTCGTTGAGTGTGGAGCGATGCGACCATTCCTGTATGCAGTCGAAGCGGTCTGGCGGCATCTGGTAGGAAGATATGAAGACCGGCTCAGTCTGCCGCTCCGCCCATTCGTAGAAACGCTCATAGTCGAAATGCTCTGCACCGTTATATACGTTTGTTCCCTCGTAGGGAATGTCGCAATATATCACGCTGTCCTTGGGTATCTCCACCTCGGCATAGTCAAGCACACTGCTTGTGATGGGCAAATTCTGCCCCCCTGATGGTTGGCAGACTGTGCTGACGCTCCCGATACTGAAGCCTGTGCAATGCTGTTGGCTCGCTCTCGGTGCTCGGCTTCCCAAGGTCGCTTGCATATTTTTTTTTTTTGATTGCAGACACCCGGTTGATACATTCCGTGTGTTGCAGTTCCGAGGGCCGCTTGTTTTGTCGGTTGAGCACCCCCCCCATTGACCTTTCGAGAGGGTGATATTCCGAGAGATATTGAGCCTTCTTTCTGTCGCTTCCAATCTGACTGACGCGCTTGCCCCCCCCGAATGACTGGAGGTTGGTGTTGAGCCGGCATACTGCTTCGGCACTCTGAAGTCGCGGAGTCTCTGTCCGCCCATGCACCATGACTGGAGCTGTACTTTGCCCCCCCCCGAATAGAGTTGAGTCTTGCTGTCCGAGCATAGTGTTCGACTTGCATCGTACCCCCCCTCAAGTGATTGTTGCTGGAAATGCCCGTACTGGCTGAAATACCGCTTCACGGCAACATATCTGCGCTGCACATCCTTGATAGGGTCTATGAACGACAGGTCATGGCCTAACGCCTTGCCAAGCGAATAGTCGGAGAAGAAGATGGCATAGTGTATAGCCTTCTTCAGCGGCTCTATCTCCTGCGAATAGAGATAGTCGCGCAAGTTATTGCCAAACGACCACACTACCGCCACATACGGGTCGGTGTCGCGCAAGCGGAAAAAATCCTCACGACTTATCCATCGCGTGTCGTTGTTGTACTTGCCGTTAAGCGCGTCGATAAACAGCGTAGGAGCCATCCAGTTAAGGTCGTTGATGTGGATGTGCTCATACTTGCCCATCACCAGCGCGGCATGGCTCACGGCACAACCGCCGCAGAACAAATCCACGAGGTTTGTGCGCTTGGGCAGGAGGCGCACTATGCGCTCTGCCAACTTGTTTTTACTTCCCTTGTAGGGTAATCCGTACTTCATATCTTTTTTGTTTTTAGTTATTGTCTTTCAACAACAAATATCACGAATGACACGAATGTTTTTGGAAAATCGGAATTGACGGAGGTGACGGAAGTTTTGTATCATTCTTTCCGTTTATTTAGTTTATTCCGATGTTGTCGTTTTTGTTCGTGATGTTCGTGTCATTTGTTGTTCCTTATATTATTCGTCGTCTTTCGTATGTCCGATGTGCCATTTCTGGCACACCCTGCACCTATACACCTTATACCCTTGCGCCCGGAGCCTTGGCTGCTGGTTGAGCCATTCCCAGGCATCATCCTCCGTCTCGTAGCTCACCTTCGCTTTCCAGCCGTGCTGACTCTTGCGCGTCCAGTGTTCAGGGTCGGGACGGAACGGCGGACGCTTGTTGCGGTAGCGGCGGTTGTTACTCTTCGTCTGCGGTGGGGTGGGGCATTGACTTCTCTTCTTCATTTTCGTTAGTTTCGTTTTCCATATACTCGAAATAGTCCGGCTCATCCTCCTTGCTGTCCTGCGAGAAGAGTGCGTCGTCATCCATATCCTGCAAGTCCTTCTGCGTAAGACCATACTTGCGAGCCATCTTCGCCTTGTACTCGTCGGTGTAGTTCACGCGGTCGCGCTTCACAATCGACACATCCTGCGTGATGGCAATGCGGCTCATGTCCGGCATCTCGTCCGTAGCGTCCTTCTCTTCGATGAAGTTACCATATACGTTGGCCAACGCCTGCATACCTTTGTCAACAGCCCGGTCGTTGTTAGTTTGCATACCAGTCTGTATTAGCCACTCTGCACTATTGAGATACATCGCCTTGTGTCGCGGAGACTCGTCGGTCATAAAGAAACGTATCAGGTGGTTGCACACCGCCACGTCATTATTTATTTCCGTAACGGTGCGTGGCTTTATATTGCCTTCATCATCGAGTGTGATGTGAAGCGCAATGACCATTGCCTGTGCATCTTTGTTCCCTTGTGCGGCTTGATTAAAGAATAGTTCATAGTCTCTTCGAGCCATGTTGCGACAAGTTACTTGTGGTCTGATGTTTTTGTTTTGTAGCCACCTTTTGTAAAACTCTGCACAAAGTTGCATGCGATATCTCTGTTCCAGTTTAGGGAAGGCAGATTCAATATTGGTACCCGCGTTAAGCCATTTGTCTATTCTGGCCAATGTGCCTTGTGTTATTTGCGACATATATGTTGATGCTTTGATTATTGTATATGGCAAAGGTAGTTAATGTGTATTTCTTCATACGGACATGTGTAGTGGAGTGTATGTTCTTCTCTTATGTGTACAGATGCCTTATTGCTCCAAAATTAAAATTTGTATCAAAACATTTGGTAGTTTCAAATAAAGTCCTTACCTTTGCATCGCTACAATAAAATCAAAACATCCGATTGTTCATCGGGAACTGTGTTATTCCCATCGAGCAATACAAAATGAATACTTACCACCTCCACCAAGGAGGAGGGATAATGATACCCTCTTTTGGCGGCGGTCTCCGAACATGAAAGTTCCCATTTATGGGTGTTTTGAAATGTTGTAGCAACGGAGACACGCCGCCATTTTTTATGTTTAACGCTACAACATTTCAAAACGAATGGAACAAGTAACAACGCTCGGCAACGGCTTAATGTTGCAAATCGCTGTTCTTCGCGACAGCATCAAGGCTTGGCTGAATGGCAAGTCTGAGTTTTTCACAGATCTCATCAATGAGGGTGAGGATGATTACGAGGAAATTTCCCGTATTCAGGTTATCGGTATCAATCTTGGTATAGTAGCCTTTTTCGTGTTAATTGGCATTGTGGGAACTATTGAATGTATGTAAGGAGATGGAAAACAAGACAACAGTAACAATAGAGTTAGATAAAGCATCAATGCAGCGAGCTACAACGGCAGTTATCGAGCATCTTGCTCTCTATCCACCTTCAGACGAGAATTATACCACAGAATTCTGTCTTGGTATGCAGGTACTTTTTGATTGTTTGAAGGCGACCTTTGAATAATAGATATTTCGTCGAACCCCATTCCAATTTAGATGATGATACATATTGCCCATAAAATTGAATTAAAACCAATAATAAGCAAAAGACGCATTTGCGTAAGGCTTTTGGCTGTGCTCGTCTGGCTTGGAATTGGGGTTTGGCGGAAACTGAACGTATATATAAGGAGGAAAAACGTCAAATTGGTAGTAATGAACTTAGTGTTTTGTTTAACTCTATAAAGAAAGAGCGTTTTCCTTTTGTTTGTGATGTAAACAGATACGCGACAAAAAGTGTCTTTAGAGAATTGTCATGGGCATATAAAGCCTTTTTCAAAAGCGGTTTCAATAAGCCTAAATTTAAGAAGAAGAAACTAAACACAGGAAGTTTTTATATTGGAGGTGATAGTGTAGTACTGAAGGGAAAGAACACTAATTTGAAAGACATAAAAAAGAGCTATTGCCATAAATATTATGATGGTCCTTGTAAGTATATTTTTATATACAAACTTGGATGTATAAAGATGACGGAATTGTTGCGTTTTAATGGAAAGATTAACAATGTCGTAATATCTCAAAATGGGGAAAAATACTATGCTTCTTTTTCAATGGAGATAACAGAAGATGAATATTTTCGTACTCATCCGCAATCTAAAATTCAAAAAGGAGAATCTGTAGGTATCGACTTGGGATTAAAACAAACGATGACTTTATCAAATGGTATTGTCGTGCGGAATCCAAGAATAGCAAAAAACGCAAAGCGGCGTTTGGCGAGATTGCAACATAACCTGGATAAATGTGTCTATGCGAAAACCAAGCAAGAACGATTAAAGGGTATAACTTTTTCGCAAAACTATCGCAAGCGTTGTTTGAAATTGAATAAATTTGAGAAAAGTATCGCCGATAAAAGAAAAGATTTCATACATAAGGTTACTTCGGTGTTGGTGTCCTCTTTCAGTATTATATCTATCGAACATTTATATCCATCTAAACTTGTACATAATCATTTTCTTGCAGGTAGTATAAATGATGTCTCCTTTAGTAGAATAAGGCTGTATATAGAATATAAATCAGTTTGTCGTGGAGTGAGGATTGTTCTGGCTCCCGAGAAATATCCCAGTAGTAAAACTTGCTGCCGTTGTGGGTATGTACGTTCTTTGTTGAGCATACGAGAGAGGGTTTATGTGTGTCCTAAATGTGGATTGTCTATTGATAGAGATTTGAATGCGAGTATAAACTTGGAAAAGTTGACAGGTAAAAGAAAAATAGGGGTGGGCCATCCCGAATTTACGTCTGAGGACTTAACGGCTCTGCTTTCCTTTTTCCATAAGAATGGGATAGCAACCAGTAAGGTTGATACAGAAATACGATAATCGCCTATATAGGTGATGTAAATTCGTAAGGTCAGAAGCAGCAGAATAATGAGGAAATATTGAATACGATTTATATAGAGTAGGGTGTGCAAGGTTTTTCGCTTTGCGCACCTTTTTGTGTTTAGATACGGACATACCCCGCACCCCACGTCCCTATCTGATGTCCTTATCCTGCGAACAATAAACCTTACCTTTGGCGTATATTTAACAGGATAACACAACACAAAAACAAAACACAACTATGCAAACAGCAGCTCCCACAATCACGCGCATCATAGCCGGACTCATCGGCGTGCTATGGTGCTACATCGAACCGTCACTCAACTACATCGCGGTATGTTTCTTCGCACTCATCCTCGACTGCTACACTGCCTGGCGGTGCAACCGGCGCATCTACACGCGCTACCGTGAGGCTATCAAGCGCAACCCCAAGTGCAAGATGGACGGCAAACTACGAAGTAAAAAGATGGCAAAGATGGTGCAGGACTTCTCCGTCCTAATAATGGCTATCTTCCTTGCCGTCATTATCGACAACGACCTATTGGCGCACATGGGCGAACTACACCTTGCCAACTACCTGGCGGTAATCTATTGCTCCGTGCAGTTCGTGAGCATCCTCGAAAACGAAAGCACCTGCAATGGTGCAGCATGGGCACGGGTGATGCAGAAGATAGTGGCAGACAAGACCGAGCGACACTTCAACATCAAACTCAAGGAACTTATTGAGGAGGAGAAGGAGATTGAAAAGGACGCGACAACAAATGACACTGAAGCATCGGACAACGAAACGAATGGAAATGATTAAAACGACATTTCTTTCTACAGATAACACTGATTTTACGGATAAAATATCTGTTATATCCGCGTTATCCGTAGACTTGAAACAACAATAAAACTCAGCAGACTATGACAATTAGCAATATTCTCGAACACTGGGCCACCATCTACAAGCCCTTGTCGCATAAACCCGAAGGCACGCTGGCTGAACAGTCGTTCTTCCGCATACTCGACCTTGACGAGGAAAATATCTTTAGCCGCAATGCCAACATCATCCATTCTCCTTGTATGCTGCACCGTGTGGTATCGTCGGGCGAATTGAAGTCAAACAAGACCGCAGAGGTGACACATCAGGTATGCTTCCTCGTAAAGGTAAAGGACGCAGCCAACAAACTCGGTAGGCACGACGGACTGAAACAGCAGTTGGCGGCCGACGAACTGATGGCTATGTGCGAGGACTTCATATCCTACATGATACGCTTGCGCAAGACGCAGGTATGTCCGGTGACGGGCGTGTCGTTTCGGAGTGAACCGCAGTTGGCTATGGAACTGTCTGCTATCGATGCCGAGTCGTTTGCCTACGGAGTAAACCCCTTCTTCCGTGGTCCGCAATGGCTGTTGGCAGATTGCTATTGGACGAGCATCAAGCCTCTCTATAACTTTGACTGCCTCGTAAACAGCAAGTACAACATCCCCGAACCCCCAACCGATAACGAATAGCACACTATGCCAATAAGAACTAAACCCATAAAAGACCCTTGGGCACCGTTGCGCGATGTGGCTGGCGTATATCTGAAGCAAGCCATCACCGACATTGAGGTGAACATGATGACGCAAAAGGTATATCCTACGGAGGTGTACCGAGGCTACGAAAAGGTGAACGAATACCGTAAAAAACATGGTATGTGGTTCTCTACCGGCGAGGGTGCCAAGTCGTTTGAGGGTACGGTGTACAAGGCAGACGAAAAGACAGGCGACCTTATGGTGGGTATTCGCTATAATGACTATCTGCGGTATGTGGATATTGGTGTGGGTTTGACGGGTAGGCCCGACGACCCCGACGCACATATCACTGCCGACAAGGTGGACCGTGCAAAGCGGGCAAAATTCAAGTCGCGCTATATCAGCAAGTGGGACAGACGAAAAGGCAAATCACACCGTCCAGCCATCATGCGAACCGTGCGCCGACTGAAAATGCGCTACGAGAATCATCTTGCCGACTACTACGGCTATCAAGGTCTACTCCAGATAATGAATGCCCTTGAAACAAGCGCAGACTAATTTCTATTTCTTTTCTATTTCAACATTATTATTGATATGGCAAAACAAACAACAGAGGCTATCATCACGCTCAATGGCAAACAACCTATTGAGGTGTTGAACCAGATACATAGTGCAGCGGAAAAGATTAAGCAGGCAATGGAGGACGTGCAGCAGAAGATGAACGGCATGTCGCCAAAAGACGATGCTTACAAAAATCTTTCCGCTACATTCAAGACGTTGAAAGGGCAGTACGACCTTCTCGCTTCTGCCCAAGTAAAGGATATTGAAGCCACACAGCGACTTCAATCGGCCGTGGATAATCTTGCGTTCACATCACTGAAGAACCTGCGCAAGGCTCTTGGTGATGGCAAGAAACAGATAGAGGGTTTAAGTTCGGCGGAACTTGAACAGGCTAACTCTATCCGTGAGTTGATGAAATCCGTAGGCGACCAGATACGCCTGCTCGAAGGCAAGTATGTGAAAATCCGTGAGGGGCTGGCTTCCATTGGTACGCAGAGCGACCAGTGGCTTAGCAAGGCTATCAGTCAGCAGCAGGAGTTGCTGGCTTCTACCCGTCGTGGCACAAAGGAATACAAGGATCAGGAGCAGGTAATGCAGATGCTTACTGCCGAGCAGAACCGACGTAACGCTTCAATAGCAGCAGAGGCAACGGCACGCAAGCAGGCGCAATTCAAACAGCAGGTGGCTTCGTCGCGCCAAATGCTTTCGTCGGGCAACCTCGGCAACTATTCTTCTTCTGAAATACAGACTTCCATCAATACACTCAAGCAGGCACAGAGTCAGGCGGCAATGGGTGGCTCGGAATGGAAACAACTGGCTGACGAGATAAAGAAAGCCGAGGCGGAACTTGACAAACTTGCCGGCAAGACCAAGGAAGTGAAGCAGCAGATGTCGGAGGGCGAAGCCAAGGGTATTCTTGGCGATATTGGCAGTCATACGGAGCAGGAAGTACGCGAGGCTATCAATGCGCTCAAACTCCTTCAGTCTACCGTTAATGTGGGTGGCACGCAGTGGAACGCTTATGCAGCGGATATAGAGAAGGCGGAAGCGGAACTGGGCAAACTAACGGGTAAGGTTAAAGAGGCTAAGGCTGGGTTGTCGATGGATGACGTGAACAGTCGTATGCAGAACCTTTCGGCTCAGTCTGAGGGTAGTCTAAAAGAAATGCTTGACTACCTGCAAAAGGCAAAAGCGGAACTTACTCCTTATTCACAAGAATGGAGCGATGTTGCAGCAAAGATTACCGAGGTTAAGAACCGTATGGCGGATTTTGCTGCCAACACTCCTTATGTACGTAATGAGCAGTCGGCTCAGAATATCGCCCGACAGAATCAGTTGCAATTCCAGGATGGCACGACCCACGACGTAACCCGACAGGATTTGCAGTGGTCGAAAGACTATCTGCAAAAGCAACTTGATGTTACGCCGGTGGCGGACACTGCCAAGATTAAGGAGATACAAGAGGCTCTCGGTTTGATAGACGAGCGCATGAAGGCTCTCAACGGCGACACAGAGAAGGCTACCATGTCGGCTGACAAACTCGATGATGTGCTCAATAATATGAAGTCCGCTTCGCTTTCCGAACTACGCGACGCTTCCGCCGAACTGAAAAAGCAACTTGACGGTCTTGCTCCTTCATCTGATGAAGCCAAGAAAATTAAGAAACAACTGCAAGACCTCGACCGCGAAATAAAGCAGGTGGAGGACGATATTGTGGATGTGAACGATGTCATCGCCCGGAGCAAGAACGGCAAGGCTTCTATCTCTGAACTGAAGCAGGCCTACAAACAACTCGAAGCCGAACTTGAAAAGGTTGAGACTGGCACAAAAGAGTTTGCCGAAAAACATAAAGACCTTGAAAACCTCCGCAAAAAAATAGACGAAGTAACTGTTTCCGCCAAAAAGCAAGGCGGCGCATGGAACACTGCGCTGAAGAACTTGACGGCGTATGTGGGGCTGTTTCAGGTGTTCAACAAGGTAAAGGATGTTGTAACGGGAGCCATCAAGAAGAACTTTGATTATTCTGCATCACTCACCGATATTCGTAAGGTCAGCGGTTTGACGATGGAGGATGTTAACAAACTTTCCACCGAGTTAGCGAAGATAGATACACGCACAAGTGTTGAAGGATTGGCTCAACTTGCCTACCAAGGTGCAAAGCTCGGTATGGGTAAGTATGGAGTAGATGGCATGAAGCAGTTTGTGGCCGCTGCTGACCAAATCAACGTAGCTATTGGTGAGGAAATGGGTGAAGAGGCATTGCCTGCACTTTCAAAAATGGTGGAGACGATGGGGCTTATTCCGAAGATGGGTATTGAAAAAGCAATGCTTGCTACGGGTAGTGCCATGTTTAAGTTATCTTCCACATCTACCGCTACGTCTGGTAATATCGTCGAGTTTGCCAAGCGACTGACGGGTGTAAGCCGTACTGCCGGCATCACGACCGATCAGCTGCTTGCTCTCGGCTCGGCTTCTGATTCTCTCTTCCTTATGCCAGAAGTGAGCGCTACTGCCATGTCTAAATTTATTGTGGCATTGCAGAAGAATCACAACCTTATCGAAAAAGATTTGGGTATTCAGCAGGGCACCATCAAGAACATGTATGCCGCAGGGAATGCAATGGATGCCATTGTTCTCGTACTTGAAAAGATGCGCGACAAGGGCAACATGAATGCTCTCGGCAGTATTTTCAAGGACCTCGGTTCAGATGGTCAGCGCCTCGTTACAGCAATGGTTACGATGTCGAAGAATGTAGATGTACTGAAGGATCATCTTTACGAGTCGCAAGAGGCTTTTGAGGAAGCTACGGCAGTAACGTCGGAGTATGAGATGCAGCAGCAGAGTGCCATCGGTATTCTTGAACGTGCCAACAACCTTTGGGAAAAGGCGTTTGTTAATCCCGAAGGTGTGGATATGGTGAAGAACATGGCGCAGGCCTGGTACGATATGTCGGAGCTGATGACGCAGAGTCCTATTTTCAAGGGAACTCTATCTGCTGCATTATCACTTGTTATAGCATCCGTGAAAACGCTGGTAGTGTTACTCCCTGCTCTGATTAACTATTTGGTCGCTTTGGGTGTATGGAAGACGGTCACGTTCTTGGTAACGATGACGAAATCTATATGGGCAGCGGTAACAGCGCAGAATGCTTTGAACGCGGCTTGCAAGGTGAATCTCTATGTGGCTCTCGCCTCAGTAATTTTGACTGCGGTAGGTGTCATTGCCGGCTTTGCCAATAAAGCTAACGAGGCTGCAAGGGCACAAGAGGAGGCGGCGAAAAAAGCTAATGCTTGGAAGGATAAATTGAAAGATGCAGAACAGCAAACGGACAATATGACCCGTAAGCTCCATTCCTATAAAGTAGCTCTCGAACAGGTTAATTTATCTCAAAAGGATAGAAATACACAGATTGCCCGTTTTAATAGAGATTTTAGACAATACATATCAAAGCTCGGCATTGAGATTAAGAGCGTGAGTGATTTACGCAAGCATTATTCCGCTCTTGCCAATGAAATACAGAGGGCTACTTATTACAGACTTCGTGAGGAGGCAAAACAGGATGCCTTACCTGAATTTCAGAAGGACAGATTAAATGCAGCCGACCTCTTAAAGAAGTATATTAGCGAAAATGACTATAAGTATGGAGGCTTCTCTGTAAAGGATATAATACGCTGGTTCGCAAAGGGGGCTGATGCGAATGCTGCGTATAAGTATATGATACAGGGTTCATTGAAGAACACTTATGTAGGTCCGAGAAAAGTAAACCCCAACGAGATTAAATTTAATTATTCTACTGGTGAATATACTTATGACCACAAGGGACCTTATGGACCATCGAGAGATAGGGATAAAGAATTGCTGGACAGACTTCATTATCTCTATAATGCTACGCAGAGAGAGTCTAACAAGGAGAAGGAAATTGACGAATATTTCAGTCCGTTTGTTCCGAAAGACTATACTCCTTGGGTGGATGATGAACCTGGCACGCTCGAAAACGATGCGCCCGACAAAGATGCTATCCGTCAGCAGAAGCAAGAGGAGCGCGACAGGCGTAAGGCGTGGCGTGATGAACTGAAGCAGAAGCAGGACGAGGCAAATGCTATCATGGATGACGTGCGCAATTTTTACGAGCGACAAATTAACCAGAAGATGGAGGATGCCATTGCTCTCGGAATGGATAAGACGGAGCAGGATCTATTCGTTGAACCTGTTCGCAAGCGCATGAATGAGGCTCTTGAGCAGGTGCGCCTTGCCATTGCTGGACAGAAGAATACCTGGAATCAGTTTAAGCAGACGATGGATAAGGACCTCGTCGAGAAAACAGATGCAACAGGGGTAAATCTTTCTCAAGGCTTACTGAAAAACATTCAGGGCAACAATGTTGATGCCCTTAGGAAATTGATGGCTCAGTTGTCCAAGAACCTTGGCATCCCGATGACCTCTACGACCGCACAGATATTCGCTAAGGCCTCGAAAAATGAACAAAATAATATTTCTCTTTCCGCTAAACAGCAAGAGGCTCGCCGAAAGGTGGCTCAGGAACATGATTATACTGGTGTTGTCAAGCAGAATATGTATGATGACTTCAATACGATGGGATATGCCAATCCTAACGAGGCTGAGGTTGCGGACAAAGCCGCTTTCGACAAGCGCAAGGCTAATATTATTGCTATGTACGAGAAGGCGCGCATGGATATATCTAAGGTGTATAAAGCAAATGTTTCGACCGAAGAGGGTAGGGGTGTACTGATGAGCATTTTGTTTGGTGATGATCCGGACGGAATGGCTGCACGTATCAAGGAAACTCTTGGAGATGAAACGAGCGATTGGCAAGCGTTCTATCTAAAACTTCTTCAGTATTCTGACGAATATACCGAGGCGATGAAGAAGCAGTATGACGACCAGAAGAAGATTGTCAATCAGATGTGGGACACCAACAAGCGCAACCTCGCCAATCAAGAGAAGTTACGCAGGATGCAGAACGAAAGCAATTTCTTCGGCAAGCGTACCAATCTTCTGTCTAACCTCGGCTTGGCAAATCTTACTGCCGACCCCGAAATAGAGTTGATGAAGGCGCGTATGCAGGCGGCTGAAGACTACTACGCTTTCGTGAAAGCCAACACGCAGAATATGCAGCTTATCAGAGAGGCTGATACAGCCCGCCAGCAAGCGGAACTGAACTATGCCAATCAAATGGCAACCGCCATGAAGTCGCGCCTGTCGCAGATGAAGGAACTTGTGCAGCCTATCGAGGACTTCGGCTCTGCCGTTGGTCAGGCACTTGCCACCATGAAGGACGATGCCGACAGCGCAAACGAGGCTATCAAGTCTGCCCTCAAATCTATGCTTGAATCGTGGGGCAAGATGGCTCTCAATGATGTGAATACGCAAATGTGGAAGGCTATCAACGATGCCGGAGCGAAGCGAGCCAAGGCAAAAGCACAGCCCGACATTGATGCGGCACGCAATAATGCAAAAGCAAATGCCGTGAAAGAAAACCTTTCGGATATTGGCACAGCGGGCAATCCTGCTCATGTTATTGTGGATAACGGTATTTCGGTAGATGCCAATGGTAATCCCGTCACTCCTAACGCTAACGGAAGCGCAAATACCGAAGGCGCACAACAAACTTCCGCGCAACCTTCCGAGCCGCCTGCCGCATGGCAAAAACGCAATCCGGGCAAGACGATGGATGATTACAACCGTGAGGTGCAGGGCATAGCCGGACAGACTGGCTCTGTTGTTGCTGATGTCGCCACGGGCAACAGTTCTATTGCCGATGCCGGTGCCGATATTGCCATGTCGGGAGTAAACGCCGCCCTCAATGCTGACCTTGGCGGCGGAAAGAAAAATAAAAAGGAAGAGAAGGAGCGTAAGAAAGCCCTCAAAGAGGAGAAGAAACATCAAAAGGAACTTTCCAAGGAAACTAAGAAAGGTACTGAGGAGCGTGAAAAGACCACCGACAAGGGAGCCAAGAAGATGGCTGCGGCAACCGAAGAGGGAAATAAGGAGCAAAGTAAAGGTACTGAACTTGCTCAAAAAACAATGGGCACGGCCATTGAAACTGGCATGACTCAAACTTATGAGTTGCGTCGAGCCAACGACAAAGAGGAGTTGCAGGCCGAAGCAGATACTACACAGACGCAAATGACATTCTCTATCGCCGGTGCTATTGGTAAATGCTTCCAGTACCTCGGTCCTATTGCTGGTCCTATTGCTGCTGCCGTGGTGATGTCAACCCTTACGGGCTTGATGCAATGGGCTTTAAGCTCCGCTTTCAAGAGTAAGAGTAATTCATCCTCTTCCTCTAAGAACACCAAGCTCGTTTCTGGTATGCTTACCTACGATAGCGGTAATGTTCAAGACCTAAAACCATTCGTGGGTGACAACGGCGAAGTGTATTGGGCAACGGAGCAAGACAAGCCGCAGAGCGGCGTCAATCTCCTTACCACACCTACCGCTACCACCATCAACGGCCAACGCTCCTTAGTGGCTGAGAATGGCCCGGAACTGGTAATTGGTCGCGAGACTACCAAGGCGATGATGATGAACAATCCCTCTTTGCTAAAGGCTCTTGTCAATTACGACAGCAACTATTCGGGACGCAACGCGGCCCGCAGAACATTTGATGAAGGCAATATTGGCGAGTCGGTTGGTAATTCCGCGTCAGGCGCGTCAGCGACTGACGACCTTATAACCAACAACACTGCAAGCAATGCGGCTCTTCTGCAAGCCGTAAACGCCCTCCTTCAGCGCCTTAACGAACCAATCTCCGCCAAGATAGACATGTATGGCCGTGGTAATCTCTATGACAGTATGACCAAGGCTAATCAGTTTATGAAAGGAAAGGTGTAAAACATTCTTGCGGATATAACGAAAATAAGACTTTGACGATTGCAAAGGTTATTACAAAGACCGCTCCGTCGTGATGACGTGGCGGTCTTTTCTTTTGTCGTTCTTTTTTGTGGTACTCCCCAAATGTGCAAACTCTTGTTTTAGTCTTGCACTTCTGTAACTTATTGGAAATTATGCACTTTTACCGTTCAAACACCCCCAAAGTGCAAAAATACGCCAAATCTTACTACCATATATATAATTTTCCGACCATTTCTTTTTTACTCCTAAATCAAAATCCCCGAACCTCAAACAATAAGTGAGTAGCAATCACGGCTATGCCGTAAACTATTGATAATAAGGTTTTTAGAAGAAAGATTATAAGGCAAGCGACTGGCGAAAATTGCGGAAAAATGGCTATATTTCTTTGTTTCTTTTATATTTTTTGTTGCTTTTACGCTCGTATAAAGTAAAAAAATAACTCCTTTTTTGCACTTTTGATAAGTAAGTACTTGAAAATTCGGGAGTTAAATGGATTTTGACTATGCACAAACGTAGCTCAAACCATGCACTTGGCTTGCACTTTAAGAAGTAAATTTGCACTTTTGGAAGAGACAATTCGGAAAATTAAAAATGGAGTTTGCACTTTTGGAGGTGAGTTTGCACTTTTGAAGGAGCAAAAGTGCAAACTTGCATTTCGGGCGATTTAGTAGGTTTTTTCCAGTTCGTTAATATACGGAATAGCCTCCTGGCGGATAATGTCGAGCAATATGCGGGCAGAACGTTTGAGTGGCACGTCCTTCATCCAGTGGGCATTGCTCATTAGCTCGTTTTCAAGACCGATGATAGGCTTCGCCACCAGGGTAGGATGGTTCTTCAGGTAGAGTTTGGACATGAAAGTAACGCTTTGCGTTTCCTCCACAATGGCAAGGTCTTCATCGGGATCACTCACTATGCACTTCACATTGAGTTTTGTGAGGTCGTGCCGTAGATATTGCTGAAAGGTGTTGAATACCCTGTCGCCCACATCGGGCATGATAACGCTGTGGCGCAACAGGTCGCTATAAGCCACCTTGGGCAGCCGGGCAAGTGGGTGAGTGTTTCGCATCACGGCATAGATATGGAAAGGTATGCAGGGTTGCGACTCGATACCCTCATGCCCGTATGCGGTGTTCATGGTGAAGGCGATGTCGAGTTCATGGTTGCGCAATAAGCGGTTTAGACTGGAGGCTTTGGTCAGTTCGGCATTCAGCCGGACGTTAGGATAACGCTCCATAAAGATAAGGGCAGCGACACGGATATAGGGAGCGATGAACGAGCCGACACCGATACGCAGTTCACCGGTCATACAGTTGTTGAGCGCATGGATATGTTCCTTGCAGTCCTCCGTCTGTTTGATTATCTCCTTGGCACGAGGAAGCAGGGCTTCACCGTTTTCAGTGAGCGTGATGTCGTGTGATGTACGGATGAGCAACTTACAACCCAATTCATCCTCCAGGGCTTTGATGTGTTGGCTGATGGCAGACTGCGTAACGCAGCAACGGGTGGCGGCAACAGAGAAAGAAAGGTTTTCCGCCACGAAAACAAAAGAACGCAGATGACGTAGCTCCATAGTTGTAGTTTTTTTAGTTGAAAGTTTAGGTTATCTAATTGCAAAGGTAGATAAACTTTACTTATCGCAGAAGGATAATCAAAAAGAAATACTAATAGAAAGATAAGCGAGCGATGAAGGAACAGCAGAAGTCCCCTTGCGGCAGATGAGTGGCGCAAGAGGACTTTATTATCTCTATACTTACATCATTGCGTGCATGGCCGTATAGTCCCATATCTTAGTGCAGTCATCATCTGTCTGCCAGTCGGCATCACAGAAGTAGAAGAGGTATGCGGCGCGTATGATTTCCTCGTCCTTCATGTTGGTGCACAGGTCGGCATACATGGAGTTGAAGGCAACGTATTTGTCCCAGCCATTCACCTTCGGGTGAAACTCCATACCGCGTGTGGCTTCTTCTATCTGTGCGCGTGTCCAGTGCGCGCCGTGCTTTGTGGGCATACCTTCCTCATCAAGTTCACCATACTCCAGACGGTTTACGTCGTGGTTGGCAAACTTCTCACTGTAGTGGCGGTCGTAGAGTACGGCATGTTGGTGGCGCATGATACGCCAGTACAAAGCCGGATTATCATTCTTTATACTATCAAGGTCGCATGACATCTGCTCAATGGCAGCGTTCATTTTCTTCTCGGAGGCTACGCCTGTAGCGCGAGCCTGTTCTATCAACTGATTGTATTTCATAATCATCAAAAATTTTTATAAACAACAAATATCACGAAGAACACTAATGTTTGGTGATATAACATCAGATGTAACAGATTTAACGGATTCTTTGTCAACAAACAATGCACGAAATATTAGTGATATTAGTGTTATTTGTTGTTCAAAGAAATTGTCAGTACATAAAACCTGTTTCATCTGTTTAATCAGATGTTTATTTCTGTTGTCAGCAATTCGGGCATAAGCCCTTGAACTTAGGTATCACCGGCACTGAGGTAGCGAAATTCGTAGGCCGCTGAAAGTTGAAAGAAACTTCATTCAACTTTCTTTCTTCTTTCTTCTTTGTCTTTTTCTCTTCCATACAATATAGTGAATTTTCGTTGAAGATACAACAATAACAATCCAAACCAATTAGACAAGTAAGCCATCAGTATGGCAAGGAACACCGCCGTGATGATGTCGGCACCCGTATATACCATTCCTGCAAGCACCGTCCAGAACGTGAGGCACTGGCTGCAACCGAGAACCTTATCCACCACCTCGGCAATGGCATGAGCCAAGCCGAGATGATGAATGAGATTGACAGATACCGTCAAGACAAAACTTGTCAATACAAGCATTATCATGCCGTGGCGATGGTTAAGGTGAGAGGCACGTCCGACACGAAAGTCTTGCTGCATGAGCAACAGGCTATGCGTGCGATGCCGTTTTGCACGGTGCCGATAGATGGAGTGATGCTGCTGATGGCAGTGGCACTGAACACCGGAATGGTGAAGTCCTGGCTCACCACCTGCGAGCGTGTGCAGCACGTTCCGCAGTTGCAGGGCACATAGTTGATGACACCCTCCACATGGAGCACCACAAGATACTGCGAGGTGCCTACATTGGCAATACTCTTCACCGTGAACGATGGAGCGAATACAGGCGTTTCGTCCACACACGCAGGAGTGCAGAGCTGTTGTGTGATGTTCACGTCATAATAAGGAGCAGTGGCAGTTGCGCCCACTGCAAGTGTGGCTGTGATATTAGCCGGAATAGAACGTTTGTTCATAGTCATTGTTTTCTGTTTTAGTATAGCGACGAAACGTAGCCGCCGCATGTGTTGATAACTCTGTTGATAACTCTATCTCTTCACCTGATAATGCTCAGCACTCTCCACCGGAAGGTTCTTCTGCAAGAGGTCAGCTAGTTCGTCGAGGTCTTCCTCGTCAAACGTGATCACACCTTCGAGGATAGATAGCGGACCATTATAGCGCACCTTCTCCACAATGTCGTGAGCCATCTGCGGGATGCTCTCGTCGGGTATCTGCCCGAAATACTTAGCCAGCATGGGCGTAACTAATGAATTGACCACAGGCTGAATAAGCGGCTCAATATCCTTCTGAAGATTGTATGTTCCGCTTACAAGTCCCATTGAGCCGATGGTGGCTTGCAATGACTGAAGCATAGGCAGGCGCATGATATTGCCGGCAGCAATCTGCGAAATGGCAGGTCGTGCCCATTCCGACACGACCGCTGCCAAGATTTGCGAGTTGGAATATTCCATACCTTACAAGCGTTTATGCGTTACAACCGCAACCGCACCCAGTCTGACATACATTCGATGAAGGCACAAAGAGTTTGGTTACGCTCGAAAGCGAAGCCACCTGCGACTTCAGCACGTCGATGTTGGCATTGGCAGCAGCATTGTAAGCCATCTGCTGTGCGTTGATAGCCTGCTGTGCATCCTTGTTGGCGTTCACCTTGTCTTCAAGGCGGTTCACCTTACCGTCAATGTACTGCGTTACTTCCACGAGTTTCTTGTCGGTGTAGTTCTCACTCTTCTGAATGGCAAGTTCCGTCTTGAGCGTAGAGTTTTCCTGAATAAGATTAGTCTCACTCTTTGTTACGAACCTTGCGTCAGGGTCATTCGGGTTGGCAGTCATCTGTCTGCCACCACCAAGACCGCCGAGCAATGCGCCACCACCGAGAAGGCTGGTAGCCAATCCTGCGATACCGAGACCGAGAGCCGTATTGCCCAGTCCCTTGCTGGCAACATCATAGTCGCCGTTTTGTGTTTTAATCTGCATAGTTGTTTGTGTTGTTGATTTCGTTCAATATTGAACTTGTGACAAAGGTATATATATAAAGGTGGGAGCGAAAGTGAAGGCTATTAAGTTTTCTTTTCATTATATAAGGGATAACCTATACTTATAGAGCTATAAATGTTAAATAATCATTGGACACACAAATAAATACTTTAATTATTTGTTGGAGTGATATATAATCTTTAATTTTGTAACCGAAAAATATATTAATTATGTTTGAAGAGCTATGTTCCATATACGCCGACGCCCTCGACAACGTAGGTCGATATGTAGACCAGGAGACGGGCGAGTGCATACAGCAGATGTCTATCCGTGAGTTTTGCCTTACGGACCGATGGAAGCCGTATGTAGAGCAGCTGCGTGCCATGCGTCAGGAGTTTGGCAGTAAGGCGAAGAAGATGCAGGAGTATATCGACACCAAGAAGATGTTGCCCGGTGCAACACTGAGTGGACTCTTCGAGATACGCGATGATGAGTGTATGCGCAGGGACGGCAGTAAGTTTATTGCTCCCGTGTCGCGCCGCGAGACCCACCTGAAGCAGCACACCGGTTGGCTGGCTATCGACATCGACCTGTCGGACAATGCCCATCTGTCTAACTTCAACAATGTGCAGATGCTGGTGGGCTTCCGTCCGGAGATAGCCTTGCTGATGCGGTCATGTTCCGGCACGGGTTTCTTCGGACTTGTGCGCCTTGCCTATCCCGACCGCCACAAGGAGCAGTTCAAGGCATTGCTCAAGGAGTATGCCGCCTTCGGCATCATGCTCGACAAGCAATGCGGCAATATCGGTCGTGTGCGCTTCGCCTCTTGGGACGATCCCGAGCATATCTACATCAACGAGCATGCGATAGCGTATAAGGGCTTGGATAAGGAGGCACCGCAACTGGTGGCGCAGCCTTATCAACTGCAACGCTATTCGCAGATACCCACATCGCACTACTCTGCCCCCTCTGCCGACCATTCCGCTTTCTGGCAGAGCCAACGGGTGCAAGACCGGTTGGTGGAGCTTTGCGTGCAGGCGATGGTACGTCGTGGAAAGAATATAACCGAGGATTATAAAGATTGGGTTAAAGTTGGTTGGGCGCTGAAGGGACATCCCTATGGCGAGCAGCTCTTTCATAGTCTGTCGTCAATGAGCAAGAAGTACAATGCTGCCAACACCACCCACAAGTGGCAACAGCTCGGACAGAGCAGAACCTTGAGCGGCAACTATCTTATCCATGCCTGTAAGGAAACGCTTGGAGAAATGGAATACAGTAATATAAGAAAACGAGTTTGGGAGGAAATGAAATAAAATAAATTTATAGAGACTTGAATTATGATTAAAGAATTTAAAACTCGTACAGGTGCCATATTTTGTGACACAAAGAACCGATTGGAATACCTTTATGTAGGTGATTATGGAAAAGAGGCTAATATCAAAGCTGACTTCCTTGGATTAACCAAGGAGATAAATGGCGTAGAACATCATGATGTGGATTTGGAAGACAAAATGGTCGTAACTATTTCCACACAAAAAGGATGCGCCATGAACTGTAAATTCTGTGATTGTCCCAAGGTTGGTTACAAAGGTAATGCCTCTATTGCTGATTTGCAAAGAGAAGTAAAGTCGGCTATCGTTTTTTCTAAGTGCCGACACACGCGCCGCTTCAATCTACATTTAGCCCGTATGGGTGAACCTTCTCTTAATTATGATAATGTCGCAAGATACCTTGTATATTATTTGCGTTTAGATGTCAGTGCAATCATGGATGCAGATGTTATACACCCTGTATTTACTACGATGTTGCCGAAGGTATTAGGAACAGATAAACTTCATGATATTCTTTTTGATTTCTGCAAGATCAAGAATGAAGTTTATGAGGGAGAAGCAGGTTTGCAGCTTTCTATCAACTCAACGGATGAAGCACAGAGAAATGATTTGTTTAGAGGCAAATCCCTCTCCTTGCAGGATATCTCCAACATTTGCCGTGACTTACCTATGCCTGTCGGTCGTAAGTATACATTGAATTTCCCTGTCACGAAAGAGACTATATTGGATGCGTCAGTTCTTGATAGTTTGTTTGATAAGGAGAAATTCATTGTTAAGATTACTCCTATCCATGAGACAAAAGAGGCTTTGAAGAACGGAATACAAACTGAGGAAGGTTATTATACTTATGATGTATATAAACAGTTTGAGAGGCCTTTGCTCGAAGCCGGATGGGACGTCATTGTCTTTGTCCCGTCTAAAGAAGAAGACGAGGATAGAATTACTTGCGGAAATGCGCTTCTGAGCATGGACACTGTAAAAGATGTTTTATGAGACTAATCACCATAACAGGCCCCAGCGGTGCGGGCAAAGACACCGTGGCACGGATGCTGTCGGAAATGACCGACTGGCCCGTGATATGTTCCTACACCACACGCCCTATGCGTGAGGGTGAGCAGGAAGGCAGAGAACACCATTTTGTGAAGGAGTGCAATGTGCCACATTCGGATATGATGGCATACACTCAGTATGGCGGATATGAGTACTGGACTACGAAAGACCAAATCGCGGGCACTGCCATTTATGTGATAGACGAGGAGGGACTGCGCAACCTGTACAGTCATTGTCCCGATATGCCGATGATACATCTTTATGTAGATGTAACTGAGGGTGTGCGCCGGGCAAGAGGCGTTTCAGAGGAGCGCATCGCTCGCGACAAACGCAGACAGTTGCTTCCCGAAAAATTCTATCAGTACTTCATTCACAATATGGATAACAAGGAAATATTGAGATTAAAGGTACGAAAGTTTTACGATTGGTTAAGCATCCGATGCCGTGATTTCTTCAGATAACATCCATAAGGCAAGCGTCAAACAAGATGTACAACATCAGTACAACGTGAGTACAGGATAAACGGTTATCCACAAAAGAGAGAACAAATATGGCAAAAGTACGACCGGCATCGCCCTTCGCTTCCATATCGGGCAAACTCAGCAAGAGAGACAAATCGTATCTGCGTACCAACAAGCGCACTGGGCGTGTGTCGGTCTGCTATGTGGACAATCCGCATCAAGGTCCCTGGAGTGAGAAGCAGACCGACCATCGCAAGGCTTTCGCTCTGCGCAGCAAGACTGCCTCGCAATGGCTGAAGGACAACGATCCGAAGCGCAACGGAGGCAATGCCACAAAGCAATATAAAGCCATGCTTCGCAAATACAATGCGCAGCACAACATCGGCAATATCTTTGCGTTTGTGGCGAAACATTATAAGGATGGAGCAATTCAATCTTTTATATAATATATGTTCTACACCCTAAACAACAAACTAAAATACACATCAGAATATGAAGTTTACAGACCCGAAAGTGGAGTGGTGGCAGCAAGAAACCATCGCACAGCATATTGCCCGCGTAGGCAGGATATGTTACAAGAGCGATGGCAAGCAACCCGATCCCGAATTAAGTGAGGAAGAAGCTAAAGCCTTCATCCAAAAACGCGACGAGGAGCGCAGTAAAGGATTTTGGGACTCTGGGCATCGCTCCATGTACCGACACGGCACCTGCTATTTCTTCGTGCCCAACGAGAAGATGCTGCACACCGTATATGCGTGGTCGCTTATGGTGGCATCGCCCTACATTGCGTATGCCGTACAGGGCGCAAAGGTATGGATCAGCGCCAACATGCAGTTTCTGTGCGAGCAGGCGCAGTTGATGCAGATGCTGTCGCCCTATGGAGTGAGCGAGGAAGAGTATATAAAGAAGGCGATGAAATGCAAGTGCAATGAAGCCTTGTGGCTCCTGCGCATGACCTTTGTCGTAACAACGCAAATCAGCACATCGCGCGAGCTGAACCGCACATCGCCCAATGCCATTGCCGAACAGAGCACACGCTACTGCAACCTGGAGAAGAAAGGCGGCGTGCAGGTGTGCGAACCTATGTGGTATGGTTGTGGCACACGTTGGCAACGCTTTTTGTTCCGCACAAGTTGCAGACTGTCATCATGGTTTTATAACCGACTGCTGAAAGCCGGACTAAAGCCACAAGATGCTCGCGGTGTGCTTCCGCTCGACACCTATACCGTGGTGGCATACACTTACAACCTAAGAGACTGGAAACACATCATTGATTTGCGCTACCGTGAGACCACGGGCAAAGCGCACCCCAATGCAAAACACGTTGTGGGCGTGATATGCGGAATGATTAACGGGAGAATGAAAGTGATAGAACCAAATTTTGAGATATAAATCAAAAAGTTGAACAAAACGCAAATTATTTTATGGAAAACTTAACACTGAACGAATATCAGCAGAAGGCAATGACTACCTGTATGCCTACCTGCAACAACATAGCCTATATGTCAATGAACCTCTGCGGCGAGGTGGGCGAGCTTCACTCCAAGCTCGCCAAGGCTATCCGCAAGGGAAAACTCTTTATCGGCACCAGCGACCGCGACAAGAACGGTGAGCGCGTGATGACGCAAACCTTCCACAACATGAGTGAGGAGGAAGTGAAGGACATCGAGAAAGAGTGTGGCGATGTGATGTGGCAGATAGCCGGAGTGTGCTCCGTACTTGGTTTTAGCCTGGAGGATGTTTGCCGACAAAACCTTGAAAAGTTGCAGTCGCGACAGCAACGTGGTGTGATTGACGGCAACGGAGACAACCGCTGATGGCACGCTTTCTGTGCATAACGCATATTATGTTAAATAGACCATTTTATAACCATGAGCAAGAAGCATAAACCTACCCCGGCAAGTGAGGCTCGCCAACTCGTAAAGGCGAAGGCGCAGCCTACTATCTATACGTTCAATTTCAAGGACGTGCCTGCCGACAAATATACGGAAGCCCTAAAGGTGCTGTTTGCCAATCCCGACTTTGCCGAAGCCGTGGAGAAGCGCAACACACTGGTGAAGTCAGCCGGACGCATACCACGAGGCACGTCGCAGATGACATCTATCATCAATGCCATTCAGCAGCGCGACCGCAAGTTGGCCGACATCATGTATGCAGCCTTGGTGCAAGTGAACCTACATTCCAATGAAGGCTACGACTTCATTTCGTTTGCCAATCTGTTGAAGTATTACGTCGATTACTCCAAGCAGGGAATGCGCGAGAACGTAAACCAGTTGGCAGCCAATCTCGACAAGATTACCTTTCTTGCCGATATGCTTGAGAGTGTGCTGGTAGACGTGAAGTCGGATATGCGCACGGTGTTCGGTTCTACGATAGAGTTCAACCAGTTTGATGCCGTACAGCAGGTGATGACACAGCTCCGTGGATTCTTCAAGAGCACACGTCGCCCCGATGCCGAATCGCCCGAAGCGCAGCTCTACTTCAACTACTCCGACTCTATCAACGAGTATCTGGAGAAACGCCTGAAAACGTACACCGACAAGTATCGCAAGCTGCACCCCATCCCCAAGGCTTACACAGCAGAGGATATGGTGAACGCCGTGCATGAGATATTCCATATCGACCGCCACCTTGCACAGGCTTTCATCAAGCACACCGAGAATGGCGGCTCTTACATTGATGCCACTGCCCTTGCCTTCAACCTCACGCAGGAGCAGATGCAGATAATAGACAAGCTCACTGGCGATGTAAAGAAGAAGGATGCGCTCAACTACTCCTTTGCCATTACCGACGCAGTGATGAAAACATATAGCGAAACAAAATAACTGATTATGCCCAATATCTACCTTCGTTTGCCAGTCAGCCGGTGCCAGTACTTCCGGCACCGCGACCCTGACCGCACGCTTGCAAAGACGGAACCTGTGGTGTTCAACCAATACACGCCGGAGTATTTCATTCTGCGCAACAGTGCCTACAATGCCGCAACCATTCAGAAGGTGAACATGCAGTGCTTTTCGCATCAGCAGTGGCGCAATATGCTCAACGGACGACACCCTATTGGCGGCAATGTGGTGCAGAAGCGTGATGCCAATGAATACCTCACCTTTGGCGAGGTGGAACAGCTCAACGGCTACCATGAGTACGACAAATCATCCAACGAAGACTACCTTTGCATAAAACTCCCAAGCGAGGTTTGCATCTTCGACACCGTGCGCACCGTAACGCCCACTTGGAACATCAACATTGCGGGTATGCGTCAGCTCATCGTCATGCTCAACAACGACTTCAAGCGCAGTGTGGTGGAATGGGCTTTGTCAACATTCGATTATTGCACAGCCAACGGCCGTGTGGTGTGCCGCAGTCAGTCTGCCATGCTGGAGCGTTTTCTTATGCGCTACGGCATAGACCCCACGACAACGGAGAAAGATAATCTGCGACGCATCATCGATAGATGGCTGCACACCGAACATAACAATTTCCGGGCTTATTCGTGCCTGGATATGGACTATGAGGATGACAAAGAGAAGCGTCTGCCAATAGCGGGTGTGCAGTGGGAATGAAATATAAGTGTTGAGATATGTTAAATGAATATATAATAAAAGTTAAATAATAAGCAATTCGTTACACTACTATGATTTTACCCGAAAATTGCAAGGAAATTTTCCTCGAAGGCGTGACCGACGCCTATCTCTACCCTATGGATGAGAGCAAAATACCTGTGCCGTTCAGCATGGCGCAGATACTGCAAATCAACAACTGCAAGTTTCCCGAACCTGCACTTCACATCGCCACTATGGGCGATGACTATGTGATGGCAGACGCTATTACGGCCAAAGTCACGATGTCGAAGGTGGGCTATGGCACCCAGTATGCCTTCGATATTAGTGCAAATATAGTGGCTGGACACGCAAATGTGCGCGAAGCCTACTTTAATATACGCAAAAAAGAGTGCTATGTGGTACTGAAAAAGGTGGATGGCTCGTTTTTGTTGTGCTATACTCTGCCCGGCACATTCCTCTTCTCGTCCACTGCCACTACTACTTTGACCGACAACCAACTTACCGTACAGGTGAGTTTGAAGTCATCGTCAGAGTTTATTCCAATCACGATAATATAGGAAACATTCATCTTTTATTTATTCATACATGTATGTCGCCTGCGTGATGCAGTCGGCATATCCCATACTTTTATAGTCACATAGATTTTTGCCCTGTCGCCCGCGTGATGCGGTTGGCAGGGCTTTTTTTGTCCTTATACGGAAGTTTTTGCACGTTACCTTTGCCAACAGAAAAACAGGACAGTCGGTAAAAGGATTGTTTTAGGATAACAACACAAACACAAAATTTTCTAATGAAAGGCCTTTTTGAAATTCTTACAGAAAAGAAATGGATGGTGTCGCCCGACTTCGTGCATGGCATCCGCAAGGCTCTGGAGCAGAACCTGAATGCGCACACAGCATTCAGCAAGCCCGAGAAGTCATGCGGTTTCGTCACTGCGGTAGCGGCTGACGGCTCTGTCTATTATCCCGAAGAGTACCAGATTTCAGAGGATGGCAAGCAGGTGAAGGCTAACTGGGCTTTGGACTACGAGAAGGAGCAGACCTTTCCTTTCGTGTCGGTATTGACCATCGACGGACCTATCACACGCAATGGTGGCGGTTGCTCGTATGGCTCTATCGGCCATCGCGACATGATGATTCGCGCCGCCAACCATCCGCTCTGTTGCGGTCATGTCTTTATCATCAACACGCCGGGCGGATCTGCCTGGGCAAAGAACGACTATCAGCAGGCCATCGACTATGCACGCTCCAAGGGACAGCCCGTGATTGCTTTCGTTGATGGCATGTGCGCCTCTGCTGGCATGTATCTCGCTTCGCTTTGCGATGAGCGTTACTACATGCACCCGAAGAACGAAATCGGTTGTATCGGTGTGATGGCTGCCTTCTACACCGAGGCAGACGGAAGTACCAACAAGTACACCAACGAGACTTACCATGAGCTGTACGACCCTGAGTCGTTTGACAAGAACCGTGAGTTTCGCGACATCGCCAACGATGGCGACTCGGAGAAATTAGTGGCAGAACTTGCCGAACTGGGTGTAGAGTTCCGAGCAGACGTAAAGGCGGCTTGCCCTAATGCCAAGGACGAGCATCTGCACGGCAAGGTGTTCAATGCCGAGGATGTGAAGGGCATCTTGATGGATGGACAGTCTGACTTCATGTCGGTCGTTAAGCGTGCCTTCGCTCTGCACAATGGTACGGCACAGGCCATTGAGCGCAACACGCCCGATGAGCCGCAGGACGAACCGGAGCCAAGCACAGACCCTGCCAAGCCGGAAGACAACTCAACCAACACAAAAACTTCTATCAATATGCAGAATTATCCACTTATCAATGCTGCTTGCGGCATGAAGGAGGGTGAGATTACGGTCAAGGAGGAGGGCGCGTTCATGAACGCTCCGTTGCTTGACTCTCTCGAAGCCCATCTTGCCGACACTCAGCAGAAGATGGCTGATGCAGAGCAGAAAGCCACCACAGCGGAGCAGTCCCTCGCAGAGATGCAGGGCCGTCTTGACGAAATCTCCGCTCAGCTCACCGCTGCCAACAATGCCAAGGCCGACGCAGAAAAGGCTCTTGCCGACGCAAAGGAGGCGCACAGTAAGGAAATCGAAAATCTCAACGCCGAGCACACCGAGGCTATCGCCAAGAAGGATGAGCAGATTGCCCAGCTTACTGAGGGCAAGACCAATGCCGAGACGGAGCTGACTGGCGCAAAGGAGGCTCTTGCCGCTGCCGAGCAGCAGATTGCCGACAAGGATGCTCAGATTGCACAGCTCACCAACGAGCCGAGCGAGGAGCAGAACGCTGGCGAGGCTCCTGCCAACAATGGTGAGGGCGCAAAGGTGCAGACGCTCCGTGAGTTCGACCCGTCGGGCTACAAGACCAATGCCGAGCGAAAGGCTGCCTTCGAGCGTTACAAGCGTGGCGAGGACTAAGGTTTTCTTCCCTATTAAAGAGTTCTTTTCATTTCACTAAGTATTTACAACAACACAAAAACACAAACAAAACTATGGCAACAGAAACAACAACTCCTAAAGATTTTATCGGAATTGCTGCGTTGAAGCATGTAGCCGAGCAGGTGTCTAAGGAAATCCTTATGGGTCCTGGCTATACCGATCCAGAGGAGATGGATCGTCTCGGTATCGACATCGTGAGTGGTGTCCAATTTAAGCGCACTTTCCATGTATTCCTTCGTAAGGGTGGCACGACCCGTAGAAAGGATGTTCACAATACTGTCGCCAGTCAGTCTGGATTTTTGACTGAGCGTACATTGACAGTTCGTCTTGCCTGGGACCGATTTGAAGATAATATTGACCGCTATGTTGAAACGATTTTCGGCACAGATGCACAAGGTCAGTATCCTCTCTCTACAGCTGCAACAGAGGCTATTCTGAAAGACTATGCAGACAACTTGACCGCATGTCTTTGGAATGGCGACATCGACCTTGACAAGGGCGGCGACTCTGTCCCTGCTCATGACCAGGCTCTCGCTCTCTACGATGGTTTCCATACTTGTATCAAGCACGACATTGAGGATGGAATCATCAGCGAGGCTAACGGCAATCTTATCCCTTGTGGCGCAATAGATGCACCTGTTGACACCGATGACACCACACCTTATGACAACTTTATTGAGTGGCATCGCAAGTGGGATGCACGTTTACGCAAACAGAACACACGTGTTTACATGAGCGAGGTTACGGCATTCAACATCGCCAGTGGTTACGCTAACAAGTATCACGGCAATTTTAAGGTTGAGTATGAGCAGGGCGGTAACTTCAAACTTCCTGGCTTGTCAAAGGTTACACTTTGTCCTATTGCCGATTTCGGTGAAGGCGACCGTATGTATGCAACCGTAGACAAGAACTTTGTATATGGTTGCGACACACTTAACAACGAGAACTATATTGGTGTTGAAATAGGCGGAGGTAACGATATGCGCCGTGTCGTTTTTCAAATTCAATCAATTCAGGGGGCCGGTCTGAAGATGCCATATCGTCATTGTTTTTGCATGTCTGACGGTAATCTTGCTTCTACTGAGTACATCGCTGGCGACTATGACAACACTAACCTTGTGGTGACTATCGCAGGTGATACGACTGATGGTCAGGTTAAGGTGAACGATACTAAGTACACTAAGCCTGTAGAGACATCTATCAACCAGGTTATCACTCTCGAAGCAGTTGATGGCTCAACCAGCAAGTTCGTGAACTGGAGCAATGGCAAGACTGACAAGAAGATTCAGCTCACTGCCACCGGCATGAACATGGGTATCACCGCCTTCTTCAAGAAGAACGGCCAGTAACCAACGGCTTTACTCATAAGCTCTATAAATCACGGGGTGGCGGGTAACTTGACCCGACCGAAAATAGCCAACCGCTACCCCATTTCTTTTTAACACAACACAAAAACATTAAATATTATGTCTGAAACAGTAACATGCCCCCAGCTCGCCGACATTCTGAACGATGATGAATGTTTGGAGAACCTCGCCGGACTTGGTTCTGACGTGTATATCGGTTTGAAGAGTGAGCTCACTACTCCTCTTACCGCAACCGACAATCTGTATGGCACTCCTACTTTCCAGAGCGGAAAGGGTCTTTACAAGGTGCAGTGTAAGGACGACTCACAGCAAATTCAGGGTAGCTCACTCGGCTATCGCAAGGGCTTTGAGCTCACTTGTACTTTCGTAGTAGACTCGGTTAATCCCGCAGCTGGCAAGTTGGCACGCGCCATCAACAACCGCGACATCTTTATCATCGCTAAGGATGGTAAGTATTCGCAGATTATGTACGACCCAAGCCGTAAGGTTAAGTTCGACTCAGGCGGTATCAAGACCGATACGGGTGCGAAGCCTGAAGACGATCGTGCTACTACTTACGAGGCAAAGCTCTCACCCGTAGACTATCCTAACCTTTATGTTACGGAGCCTACATCTGATGGTTGGGACTCTTTGCTCGCTTCGGCGGCAAAATAGTTGGCGACACGGATAAGCAGAGCGGAGCCGATGTCGCCACCCCAACGTCTAAGTCAGAAAAGAAGAGTGTAGCGACACCTTCATCTGATACCAACGACGACTAATCGCTCACACCAATTACCAAACATCATAGCCTCGGTATCGAGCCTTTTACGGGTTCAGATACCGAGGCTTTTCGTGTTCTAAAGCAAGGTGCAAAAGTTGGTATGTCCTTATCTCGACAGACGGAAAAACTAACTTTGTAGCAAATAAAAACAACAGACAACGCTAACGGCACGAGCAAGAAATCATTCGTGATATTCGTGTCATTAGTTGTAAGAACAAACATAATGAAAATATGGCAAAACTTGACCCTTTGGCAAAGTTCATCCTCTCGTTTGAGGGAGGCTATGTGAACAGCAAGATAGACCGTGGCGGCGCAACCAATATGGGCGTTACCATCGCCACATGGAAGGCGCAAGGATATGACAAGAACGGTGACGGAGTGATAGACGTGAAAGACCTTAAACTCCTCTCCGTTGAAGATGTTATCAACATCATGCGCAAGAACTATTGGAACCGTTGGAGGGCTGATCAAATCAACGCCCAGTCCCTTGCCAACATGCTTGTTGATTGGACATGGGGAAGTGGCAGAAACGGCATCGTCATTCCGCAGCAAATGCTTGGCGTGACAGCCGACGGTATTGTTGGCCCGAAGACCATCAATGCACTCAATAGTGTACCTGCAAAAACATTCTTTGAGCAGTTGCGGAAACGTAGACTGAAGTATATCGACAATGTAATAAAGGCTGATCCTCGGCAAAAGACACATAAAGCCGGCTGGTATCGCCGCATCAATGCCATCAACTACGGTTATCTTGTGGACAACAAGGGACACCGCATAACCTGGTAACACATTCACTCAACCCACACAGAAGCGACAAATGACAACAACGAAAAGAATAAACCTCACTCTGCCTAAGCATTGGAACCAATGCACCACGGAGCAACTGGAACTCATTGCCCAGGTGATGCAGGAGCAGATACAAAGGCAGGACCGCTATCATCCGTTCTCGATGCAGAACGTGAAGTTGGCTATGTTCTTTGCCTTGTCGGGCATTCAGATAGTGGAAGGCCCAAATCCTCGTGTGCCGGTGGAAGAGCAGTACTACACTTGTCGTTTCTTGAAGGACGGCAAGCACGGCGATACCTTCTCGCTCTATCTTTGGCAGATAAACTATTGGCTCTCGCCACAAGCCAAGACACGCGACAGGGAGTCGGCTGAATACATTGCCCAAGGTGCAGGTATGCTCGACTGGCTCGACAATGAGCGCGGAATGTTCCTCACCCGCTTTCCCTACCCCACCGTCAAACGCCGCAAGGCTTGGTGGCGCATGAGAAAAGATTTCCAGGGTGCATTTCCCGACCTCGACGGTTTCTCTTGGGCGCAATACCGTTTTGCTTCCGACACAATGGGCAGTTATACGCAGATAAGCAACAACTTGCTGAAGATGCAGCAGATGGACAAATTCAGCGAGGAACAGCTCATGAAGCAGGCGCAGAGTGCTGACCTCGCAAAGGCGATGTTCTTGGCTACGATATTCAATGCCCGAACAAAGTATATCGACACCAACACGGGCATAGTGAAGCACGACTTCCACTACGAGAGCAACCAATGTTCGGACAATGCGCAGTACTTCCGCCACTTTCCCGACCACCAATGGCAGGTCATTCTCTTCTGGTGGACGGGCATGATGCACACCCTTAGCAAGCGTTTTCCGCATGTATTCAAGGTGCAGAAGGTTGGCACCAAGAAGCCGAGCACTCCGCTCGAAATATACACCGCCACTACTGCCACCATGCAGAAGTATGCCGGACTGACTGAAGACCAGGTGAACCACCAATCCTACTCGCTCGTGCTGGAACATCTCGAAAGGTTGTCGAAGGAAAACGAGGAAATGGAGAAACTGAGGAAAAAGTAGAAAGGTACGAATGTACGGAAGTACTAAGGTACGAAATTACGAATGTACGGAAGGGTTAAACCAACTACGGATAACGCGGATATAACAGATATTCCATCCGTAAAATCTGTGTTATCTGTAGTTATAAAAAATCATCAACAATAAAAACACAAAGCACAATGGCAAACACAGTAAGCAACTTGCAGCAGCTCCAAGAACGAAGTGAGGAGTTACGTCGCGCTGGCTATGTGGCTGTCCGTCCTGGCGAGTTCAGTTCTCCCAAGACAGGCGGCAAGGCCTTTTCGTGGAATGACTATGTTCACTCCATGCTCATCAGCGAGGCAGGCATGACCGCACAAGGCACGTCTGGCTCATCGGCAGCACGCCGACAAATATCCACCATCTTTGCCTCCAGCGGCGGCGAGAACCTTGCCAAACCGAAAGGTGAGGGCACCGACGGACTGGGCTACATGGAATGGGGAGTTGGCAACCGACTGCCCAACCTCATTTGGATGCTCTCGCGTATGTCGCCTTTCACGGCGGCTGGCGTGGACTTCATCAAGAAGATATTGGTGGGACATGGTCCGGTGCCGAAGTATCATTACACGCAGTATGTGGGTGGCAACATCACGGAGAAGTACATCCCGTTTGAGAACGCCGGCATATTGCTCCGTGGCATGATAGCCGACCTCAAGGCGAAGGAAGCCGAAGCGCAGCAGAACGCGCAGACTGCCAACGCCACTGATGATCCTTTGGCAAATGTTGTCAAGACAGCCACCGACAATGAGGATTCTGAGGAGATGAAGGCACTGAAAGATGCACTCGACAAGTGGAAGGACACCAATGATGCCATAAAGCAGTTCCGCGACGACAACGACCTTATGGACACCTACCTCCAGTTGGCTGGCGACATGGCGCTTATGTCGCAATGCTTTGTGGAATTGCAACTCAACCAACGCCAACTGGGAGCCGACGGTCACCCAGTGCCCACATCGCAGTGGAAGCCCAAGGTGATAGGCATCAAGCCGCGCTCGGTGTTCACCACCCGAATGGAGCGACAGGACGCACAATACCGCATCAACTATGCTTATCTGTCTAACCAGTGGCTCGACTCCACACAGACCACATCTACCATGAAGCCGGAGGACTTGAAGATTGCGGCTGTGCCCTATCTGCCCACTGCCACTGCTGTGCGCGACCTTCAGCGCATCACTCGCGAGGCACGTCAGAACCGCGTGAGCCGCAAGAACCGCCCTACACGCTTCATCATGTCGCCGCGCGACTTTGGCGGTCCTTACTATGCCGATGCCCTTTGGCACAGCATCTTTGCCGGAAGCATTTTTGAGTATGCCTTTACCATTGTGGACGACCGCCTTACTCGCAAGCGCAACTCTAACATCATCGGCCGTGTGATATATATCCACCAGGACTATATCGACCGCCTTTGCAACCAAGCGTCGCAGGAAGACAAGCAGATTACTCCGCGTGAGGTAATGCAAGGTGTGTTCAACGAAATCAACCAGTGGCTCAGCAACAGCGACAACGCAGGTCAGGCTCTCTTTGCCTCTACCTTTATGGGTAGCGACGGAAAGGATCACAAGGCTTGGGAGATTGTGGAGATTGAAACGAAAGCGAAAGACCGCAGTGAGGCAGAGAAAACCGAATTGCAGGAAATATCAAGCATCATCTTCTTTGCAATGGGTCTTGACTCCAAACTCATTGGCAACACGCCAGGCGACACGGCATCATCGGGCGGAACAGACCTGCGCGAGCGTTTCCTTGTCAAGCAAATTCAGTTTGCGCCTTTGCAGCAGCTCATGCTCCGACCCTTGGAAGTGATAAGCCAGTTCAACGAATGGGACGAGCATCTTGTCTGGCAGATTGACCGTGAGGTGTTGACTACGCTCGACAACTCTAAAACGGGAGTGACGAGACAAGGGCAGGAATAGGGTATGGGCATACCTCATACATAACAATGGGCATTGCTTGTACATAACAATGGGCATTGCTTGTATATAATTATACCTATAACTCCTTCCTACTTATACCTATAATTCGTATGGAGTTATACCTATGATTCGCAAAACAGACAACAATTAAAACAACGAACAATATGATACTATCCACCAACGAGGAGCTTCGCCTTCACGTTCCCAGCAACGCCATCGACGAGGTGAACCTGCTGCAAGGCATCCTCGACAACAGCGAAAAGGACTTGCTGAAAGACAAGCTCGGCAATGCGCTCTATACGCGCCTTTGCGAATACTACGCTTCCATCACTCCGCAGGACTTCTACCTTGATGTTACCAGCGGCACATACACGCAGCACCCTTGGGCAGAACTTCTGCTTAATGCCCAGCGCATGATAGCCAACGACGCTATGGCCCGCTATGCCTATCAGCAGGCTATCAGCGTGAACGGTGCCGGGGTGAACATGGCTTCAAGCAGCGACTACAACACAGCCACCACACAGATGCTCGACAAGGGTGTGCAGGGTTACCGCAAGGAATCCATGGTGTCGCTCAACAATCTCTTGCTGCAACTCGAAACATGGGCAGAGCAAGTCAATTCGCCTATGACGATTGATGAGCAGAACGAGGGCGAAAGTGTACTGAAAGAGGATGAAAACGTACAGAACAAAGACGAGAACGTACCGAATGAGGACGAAAACGTACAGAACGAGGCAATAGCCGAGATAGTGAACCTTTGGCAGCAGTCAAAGTACTACTATCTTCATGCCGATCTGCTCATCCCCACCTGCGCCCTTCTTCAGCGTTTCATCGACATCTACGAAAACCGCGACAAGTTCATTCGCCTTTTGCCCGACCTCCGCTTCATTCAAGACGAATACATTGCCGATGCCATTGGCGAGGACACTGTGTCTGCCCTGCTTCACTCCACCGACCCGGCAGACGAAAAACTGCTTCGCAAAGTGCGCCGCCTTATGGTGGCACATCTCGAAGAGCGCACCACCGTACTCACCATCGACAAGCAGCGTCGCCAACAAGCCCACGACGAAGCCGTGTCGCTCAAAGAGAGCATCATGAATATGCTCAAGGCGCGTGAGGAAGCCAACACCCCCGAAGCCACCGACACCCCAGCCGACAGCGCATCAACAGCACAGAGCGAAGGCTTCAAGAACAATCAGGAAGGCTCACGAATGTTCGTGTCGCCGATGTTGTATTAACCGAAAGAAAGAATTTATAGAGTTTATGGTAAGCAAAGAATTAAAAAAGAAAATTGACCGAGCTATATTGCTGCTTCAAAGCGTGCAACATGGATATGACGGACAAATTGAAGTGGCGTATTCGGGTGGAAAAGACTCCGATGTTATTCTGCAACTGGCAAAAGAATCTGGAATAAACTATCGGGCAATATACCGCAATACAACGATTGACCCGCCAGGTACAATCGCTCATGTCAAGCGTATGGGTGTGGAGATACGTCGCCCCAAGGAGAATTTCTTTCAGCTCGTAGCACGCAAGGGTTTTCCTAATCGCTTTTCTCGCTTTTGTTGCGAGATATTGAAGGAATACAAGGTGCTTGACAAGTGCATCATGGGTGTACGAAAATCGGAAAGTTCAAAACGTAACAATAGATACAATGAGCCTACCGAATGTCGCTTTTATGGAAGTAAGACGGAGAAAAATCATGTGGAAGCCATTTATCCTATATTGGATTGGACAGATGAAGATGTTTTGAATTTCATTCTTGATAGAGGAATTAAGGTGGCACCCATATATTATAATTGGGGGGGGGTATTCACAACCGGATATGTCTCGCAGACTCGGATGTATGTGTTGTCCCCTTGCCACGGAACGCAAGCGTATCCTCTACTTCAAAGAAGTGCCGAAAATGGTACGATGTTATCTGCGGGCTGGAAAGAAATTCTGGGACACGCATCCTGAAGCAAAGGTTCGTCAGCGTTATGCAGACGTGTATGAATGGTTTACTCGCGATTTGTTTTATCCAAGAGAAAAGGATTGGCAAAAGGCAAATGATACACTTTTTGAAAAACCGAACTATAAAGAGTTCCTTGAACAGCAGTTTGGAGTCGATCTTACTATTTAATTAACAATAAAAACTCAATCACTATGCTTGAAGACATAATCAAAACCCTCACTCCTGCCCTGTCTGCCCGTATGCTCACCTCTGAGCAGCGGGAGGCATTTGAGGAAGGACTGACCTTGCTTGACGATGTGGTGAAGGCAAGGGGATTTGTGCGCGACAGCCGACGTTTCAAAGACTATCACCGTCGTGTGCGTCAGTTGCTCACTTATCTGCAAACACTCGACACCACAGGCGCACAACTATCGCAGAAGCGACGTGTGGGCAGACCCACAAAGGAGGAGCAAGCCTACTACGCCCAACTCAAAAAACAGGCTGCATTACAGGAGGCAAAGCAGAGCCTCTTTCCCGAACTGAAACCAGATGTGTCGCTACAGCCTTTGACATACAACGGCATCGTGGCAGACCCTAACGGAGAGAGCATTGCCGCCACCATGCCTACACTGAAACAGATAAGGGTGTTCCTCTCTGCCCGGTTGCAGGAGCAGGTGAACGGCATACGCGACCTGCGCAACGAGATGGCATCGAAGGCAGAGCAGGCCAAGACGATGGCGGAAGCCAACGAGAAGGCAGAAAAGGCAGTCTACACCGAGGAGGAGATAGCCGAACTTGCCACCCGTGCCGTGGAGATAGAGAGCCACTTGCTGCCCGACATCTACACGGCTGTAGACCGCGAAATGGGTGAAGTGTACCTGCGCCTCAGTCAGCGCACCGGCGACCCCGAATACATCAAGTATGTGGAAAAGACATTCAACATCGACCCGCAGAAACTGCGCACTCAGTTTAAGCCTTTCTACGAGAAAGCCCAGCAGCGCGACCCACTCTTCGCACAATCCATAGCCGACAAGATAGCCTACGACCGACCAGAAGTGAAAGCGGCTCGTGAGGCGACTGCCCAGCACAAGGCGGAAGCCGACGCACTCATCAAATATATCTGCCGCAAGGACAAACCATCTACCAAGGCTCGCGTGAAAGGCTTGAAGGAGCGCATCGACAAACTGCGCAACGAATATGCCGACATCGTAAAAGAGGATGAGCTAATGGGCTATGAAGCCATACTCACCAAGACGATTGAGGAAGCGGGAGTATAAACCAAAAACGAAGGAAAGGAAAGAAAGATATGGAAAAGGACGCATATACCGTACTGAAGGACATCTGCAACCGTGCCTGCCATGAACGGCACGCCTGCGTCAATGGCTACAAACAGATGTTGGCATCTGGCAATGTGAGTCAGATGATGGCAACGTGGCGCAGCAACTGGGAGGATATTGTTGAGAGTAAGTATGCCGACATCATCCGCACGGAATTGCCGCGTATTTATCCCGACCTAAAGGAGGAAATGAATAAGGCTGGCATCTATCTGAATGAATGCCCGGAAAACGCTCCTTCTTTTGTGCGTGTCATTATCACTGATTGCGTTCATGTGGTACATATCTATGACTACGCACAAGGATTTGTACTTGGCGAGGCAAATGTGGTAGCGCATGGCCATAGCCAAGTGTACAATGAGAAGTTTAATGCTGACATTACCCTATGCGACCATGCTTATGGAAATATTAAGACTGGTTCTGCGAAAGCACTTGACCATTCCACTCTTAAAAACTACAGCGAACAATGAACAGTAAACTTGTAATTCTTGCCGCAGGTAAACCGATGACGCTGGCGGATGATTTCTCAATAAGCGTTGAACTGCAAAATCCTCTGTTCAACGACACAGAGATGTTTTCCTATCCTGTGGCTTTGCCTTTGGACGGCAACCGTCATTTCCTCAAGAATCCCGACGATGTAAACTCCGACATCCGTCCCGTAAATTATGAGCACACACCGATGCAGATTATTGCCGACGGTGTGCCCTTCGCCAGTGGCACGGCTGTAATGCAGGAGGATGAGGAAGTAAGCGACTCGCTGTCGGTGAATATAGATGCCAGCACGCAGTCGTTTGATGATTTGATTTCGGATTTGCAGTGCAATGAGGTGCCTATCCCGTCTCGCTATAAAGACCAGCTTCTGATTGGCGAGAAGATTGACGAGGTGAATGTACAGGTGACTTACAAGACGGATGTCGTCATCAAATACGAAGGAAAGAAAGGCGACAAGAAATATGGCTCGGTGGGAAGTGGATATAAAACTTCGGCAACCTTTTCACCGCAGGCTCTTGGATTCTCGTTTCCTGGCAAATGTCAGGAGGAAGGCAGTCAGCATAAAGCCGTGTTTGACAAAGAGAGAGTTTATTCCGATGGCAACAAAGTTACTATGCCAAAGGTAGAGCAGTCGTACATCAACGTGACAGATGCCTACCCCATAAAGCCTTTTTGCAATGCGCGTGTTTGCTACAAGCATTACGACATTGAGGATGGCGAAACATCAAGCAACACGGTCAAGAACCTTCCCGATGTGAAGGAAGATGTAATGTATGAAAATCATGGTCCGATATGGGTGCTGGAAGCTGATAGGCCACAATCGGGTATTTGCTTCTATGTGCTTTTTTTTCTCGATTGCTTGTTTGAGAGCCTTGGCGTGTCGTTTGACAAGTCTGCCTTGATGGATGTGGGCGATTTCCGCCGATTGTGTTTTTTTACTACTAAATGTGCTTACGATACCAAGCCTTTGTATTGCGCTTCAAAATACACAGAAGATGATCCGGAAGTGATAGCTGGCAAGAAAAAGAAAGACGACATCAAACTTGGCTTTTTCCAAAAGTCTGCAAGCAATGAGACAGAATGCAAGAAACTCTTTGATGACGTGAATACATGGCTGGATAGTCGCGGATGTGGCGGGCAACTATCGTTAGAAAATCCCAAGGATAAGTCTATGCAGCAGATAGCCTATCATAAGGTGATTTACAAATACGAAACAGTGAAAGACCCTCGCTTTCCAAATTCCATGTCTACACAGACTAAAGTAACTAAGGAATTGGATAGCAATGTTACTACGGTGGAAGTAGGGAAGGATAAAGTGGCCAGCATCACCACGAAGTCTACTATTACGGCAGCGCAGATGAGCGCAAGCATTGTGCAGATGTTTGCCAACGAGAAAAACTTCCCAGACGAGTCTGTATCTGCGGTTATTGATTCGCTTGAAAATCAGTTTGGCATCAAGTTCTATTACGACTATGAGCAAAAGAAAGTGACGGCATATCTTATACGTGATGTGTTCCGTAAGCAAAATCCACAGCCTCGCATATTCAATGCCAATATCATCTCTGTTGCACAACTTAGTGAGAAAATTACTGGTGTGCGTGTCGGGTATTCTGCCGAGAGTGAGGCGAAGGAACAGAAGAACAATATCAAGAACGGCGTTAAGGACTATAATACGGATTATGACTACATAGAATATCCTGAAGACCGTACTGTGACGAGTATGGAATATAAGGAAATCATTCATCAGATTTACAACAACCAGATGAGTGTCTTTGTAGACAGAACAACTGGCAATAAATATCGCGTAAAGATTGACTCTGATTATACCGATGCTAACGATATGGAACCACGGTTGTTTGAGGTGGCTTCATACAAAGGTGTTGAGATGGGTGATTGCTCCACTGTCAATGAGGATTTCGTGCAGGAGTTTATGTCTGATTTCGTCCCCGTCGGTTTGGTAGATGTGAATTACCGCAAGGCTTTGTCTGCAAGTTTCGACACGGTTTGTTTCACAGATAGCGAATCGCAGCCTGTAGCAGGTGACAACATTGAGGGTTATGCCACTACCTCCGTGAACGGCAACTTTGCGCAGACTATCATGGCTGCCAATGTGGATGAAGACATGGAGCATGAGTTTATCAAGCAGTATATCAAGAATCCGCTTTCGTCTACTGTGGCAGATTTTTATGTGACGGAAACATTGCAACTGCGTGAGTCTTATGACCCGTCTAATACAGATGATGGTAACTCTCCACTTCAGAGCTATGATTGGGGATTGAGCATCGCCGTAATGCGCGGTGGCGGCACAGACTCCAGCACCGAGGCTTTTGACTATAACTATGATGGTTTCGGCAATAGCAAGTGGCGCACCACGGTTGGCGAATATGCCTTGACCACCGACTCTGTAGATCCATACGGAAATGTGTACGACTACAACGGAAAGGAAGATGGCATAGGCAATGAGGAACGTTTCTCTCTCAAGCCGCGTGCTTGGGTGCAGCCTGAATGGGCAGATGCTCCGCTTGTGGTAAGCGACCCGCTTATCAAGAACCGCGGTTATTTCGATACCTTTATGATTGACTATGCTTACTTCCTCCTCAACCGCAAGAAATACCGCATCAAGTGTCTTGCCTCCGTAGCGCAGATAGCCGATATACCTAACCACTGGAAGGAATGGTGGCTCATCGACGGCAAGAAATGCCTTATCAACAAGGTATCGACCGACATCACCGTGAAGGACGGCATGGGCGAGGTGGAACTTGAAGTATATAGCTTGTAACAACAACACAAACACAAAAACAATATGGCAAGAACAATAAACCTAACATCGGGCAGCATCTTCAACGGCAACCCTATCACGTTTCGCATTCAGCCTAACGTGATAAACGGCACGCCGTCCTTTCATCGCGTCATTCTTGAAGTGAACTGTGGTATGAGTGGCGGCAACTACGAGACTATCAAGATGTCGGCACCCGTAGAGGAAGAGAAGAACACGTCGGAGGTCAATATTGACATATCTTCTGCCCTGCGCACCTTTCGCGACAGTTACGAATACTCAGCTGAGCCTGCCACATATCCTTTGGTGAAATTCTATCTAAAGGTGTACGACGAGTATATGCTTGACGGCGAAGTGAAGACTATGGGCGAAATCGTCTACCCTGCCAAGGCTCAGGACAGCGACGAGCAGCCGGTCTATTGCACCATCTTTGGCGGATATTCCGACCTCGACCGACTATTATCCAACGGCTCAAAGGACACCACTACCCTATCGCGCAAGCCTACCGACGCTCCCCACCTCGCCTTTGTGGGTGAGCAGATAGCCTACACCCCACCCTACACCACGGCACAGTCGCTGCTCGCCAGTGCCAACCTGGAGCCGCCCACATCTAAGGTGGAAACCGTCACGAAGGAAGGCGCACAGACCATCGGCGGACAAAGCATCTATGCCCTGCCCGCCACCGAAGCAAACATGCGCCAAGTGTTCCGCTTCATCAATTCCTTTGGCGTGTTGGAGAGCATCAGCGTGCCTCGTGTCTACAGCAAGAAGCTCGCCATAACGTCCAGCAATTTTGTGGTGTCGCGACAAGAAACATTCAGTTCCTTCAGTCGTTCCGCCATCAAGAAGCAGAACAATCAAGAGTCATGGTTATTCCAAACCGACCCTCTCACTGAGTCATGGCTGTCATGGTACTTGCACGAGTTCCTCATGTCGGAACACATCTGGATGAACATCAACGGCCACTTCATCCCTTGCACCATCACGCCGGAGGAAGAGACCACCTTCCTTTCGCGCACAGAGCAGAATGCCTACACGGTGTCGTTCACTGCCAAGCTCGACATAAATGGCAGTCCGATGCTTTGAAAAACACGCTTTTCTTTGTCATTTTCTTTATTCAGTCCGGAACCAACCGATATAAGTGTTGCGCTTCGGACTTTTTGTATGTCCTTATGCCGACAACGAAAACACCTAACTTTGAAACATAGAAACAAAGGAAAACCTACAGCGATGATAAACAAGAAAACATTCATTTTCAAAACGCTTGCCGAAGCATTGAAGTTCAAGATAGGTGCAGATCCGCGCAACACCACCTATCGCTTTGGCTCGTTCGCTGCGGACGCTGAAGTCAAAACGGGTGAACCCGACATTCCCTACTATTCCAAAATTCTTATTCGCGAAACCAATCAGATATGGCAATGCGGCCAGTTTTGGATGAATGATGTGGAGCGCAGTCCCGACAACGACCTTACCACCGAGCGGGCAGAGCGTACGGCTGCCGACACACATTTGCAAGGACAGATTGACGAGCTCTCGCAAAAAACTGCCGACTTTGAAACGTACAAGGAGCAGGAAACGCAGGAGCGCAAGGATGCCGATGAAAATCTTCAAGAGGTATTGGCAAATCAGCAGGCGGCTATCACGGCGCTTGGTCTTCGCGTGGATGGACTCGCTGGTGTGCTTATCACCATGGAGGAGTATCGCGCCATCAAGCCCAAACTCTTTCAGACTTATTTTGTGGCACGCGACGAAACGGACAAAGCCAAACTGAAGTGTTGGCGTATCTACCTGCGCTCGCAGCTTATTGGCGAATTTGAGAGCAGCGGAAAACTCACCATGCCGAAGTTCCCGATGCGCTTTCCATTCAGGTTCGCTTAGCATACCCTAAAACAAACAATAGGCATAGTTTGATACAAACAATAGGTATAGTTTCATTTTAAGACATAAATCAAACGTTCAATACAATGGCAAAAGAATTTACCAATATTGATGATCTTCTTCGCAAAACCAACAACGAGGAAGCTACGGAAGAGATAGAATCTTCCGGCGTACCGGCTAACGAATGTCTCACGGCCGACGAATTTGTGAAGCAGGTTGTAGCTCCTATTCAAGAACTGCAAGCAGATGCAAAGAAAAGCGTGAAGGCTGTAAAGTTCAACAACGTAACGTATGAGCCAGATGCCGATGGCATGGTGTCGTTCAATCAGATGGTAGACTCCGACTCTTATGCCATCCGTGTGGCATCTACCATTTCGGGCGACCGCAATATCAAGGTGGGCGACGCTTTCGTGGTGCCTATCCGCTACATGGCACTGAAGGTTACACCGCTTGGCGACCGCATCAACTATCGTGATGTGGCTGGCACGCTCACTGTGGCACGACGCAAAGAAGGAGCTACGGAGTGGACCGATGTCTATACGCAAAACAACATCGTGTCGCAGGACGAGACGTATGATGCCGGCAGCGCAGCGTCTTACCCTCTCTCGCTCGACCTCGGCAAGTATCTGGAGGAAGGCGCACAGAACATCCGCATACGCATTGCGTCTTACTACAAGGACGAGAACGACGTGCAGCGCGATTTCTCTGGCGACCTTATTCTTTCGGTCAATGCCGTGAACCTTGTCGTGACGAACCTTACTGACTGGTCGAAACGCATATTGGCGAGCGATGGCGGATTTCCTTTCTCGTTCTCTGTAATGGGTGCTGTCGATAAGCAGCTGCATGTGCAGATGACTGGCTCGCTCGGCACTTGGACCATGACGCCCAAGACTTTCCTTGCGTCGGAACAACGTCCTGAAGCCAACCCTTACTCATGGACGCAGCAGGAGATTTCTGCCTATGGCTTGCTGTCGCATGGTGTGCATACCGTTACTGCATGGCTCACTTGTTCGGATGGCATGGGTGGCGAATTGTCGTCGGAAGTGATTGTGAACCGCTTTATGGTTGTTAATACATCGTCTGCCACTACCGAGCAGCTCGCCAAGCCCTATCTCATGATGCAAGGCGTGCAGAGCGTGGTGGAGAACTATGTGCGCACAGTCATTTCGTCATTTGCTGTATGGAAGGCTAAGAGTGCGGAAGAGCCTACGGTGGCCGACACCGACACCATGCCCGTAAGCATCCGCATTACCAATGCTGGCGATGGCGACACCGACTACACGCAGGCATATTATGTGTCGGAGCAAAAGGTGGCTGTCGGAACAAAATACGACATCGATACGACTATTGAAATTGAGAACGCTACGAGTGGCGAGGCACCGGCATCGTATCAGGCTTACTTGCGTGTGTTCCGCTACGATGGTTCGGAATTGGTGAACTTCCTACGCGAGAGTCAAGGCAACCGATTTGTAGTGTTCACCGTCGATAACAAGAACGACTATTCGCCTGTGGCTGGAGCGCACTTCTATCTCGACCCTAAAGTGCGCAACAATACGGAGGAGAATTTCCAGACGATTGTAAACAAGCAGACGCAGGAGATTGTGCCTTCCACATGGGATGGCTTCGACGGACTGAGCGATGGTTGGACTACCGACGATGATGGAGTAAAAGTGCTTCGTATTCCTTCGGGACGCACGCTGACTATTGGTTATGAGCCTTTCGAAGGTTTTAAGACAAATCCGTCGGCTGCCATGTCGCTTGAGATGGAGTTTGCCGTGCGCAACATCACGGCAGAGGACGACCCTGTTATCAACATCTCGCAGACCATACAAAGCACACTCGAAAAGTTGGGCATCATCATCAAGCCTCTCTCGGGTGCTATCTGGGCGCAGGAAAAGCAGAACGAGGACGACCAGGATTTCGGCTATGAGGAAGACAAACGTGTGCATCTGGTGCTTACGCTCACACCTGCGCTTATTGCAAAGGGCAGCGACGAGTTTACTTGGCAAACGCCTAATGGCACGCCTACCAACCGCGCTACGGCAAAGATTTACATCAATGGAAAACCGCAGCGTGCCGTGCAGTATAGTGTAGAGACGAGTGGCGTGTGGATCCAAGGCGAGGGACATGGTGGCATTCGATTGGGCAATCCTGACTGCGACCTCGATATTTATACTATCCGTTGCTATCGTGGCACTACGCTCTCGGCACAGAACGTGTTGCAGAACTACACTGCCACACGTCCAGATGCCGACACTAAGAATGCCATTCGCCAGCGCAACGACATTCTTGATGGCAACGGCCGTGTGTCGTACACCAAGGTGAAGGCTAAGGGCAAACGCTGCCTGACGCTTGTCGGCACGGACAACTATAAGATGAATCAGGACAAAAAGGTGGGCTATGCCTGCTATTGGCGCATCGACTACTACGACAACAACGGCAACTATGTGCCGGAACTTTCGGGCACAATAGCCAAGGCAGCATACGAAGCGTATGTGGCTGGCACATTAGGTAGCGCAAAGTGCTTGATGAACACTGCGCAAGGTTCTACCGCTAACACTTATTGGTGGAACAACGAGCAGACCAAGTGTGACAAGGTGACATTCCGTATCACCATTCTCTTCTCTACCCTTCACAAGGATTTTGGATGGAATGCTTCCATGTCCAACTTCGCCGACGACACGGCAGCTGCCAATCCGCTTTACCTTGACGGCAAGCAGATACAAGGCGATGCCGTTGAGCAACTGAGCGACCTTGAGAAGGCTCGCCTTCAGATTGATGTGCTTGACGGATGGATTGACGGCAACGGCATGTATCACGGCCAGTTCTACACGCCTGTCATTGGTGGGCCGAAGGCTACAAAACTCGTGAACAAAATCAACTATGCCTCGCCTATGCAGAGCCACAAGATGGGTGCTACGCGCTTATACAACGACATAATGAAGGCGGTGTGCAAGGACGAACTGCCCGATTGGTTTGCTGACGGCAAGGCACGTTTTGCAGTGTATGAGGATTCTTACTTTTTCTTTAATCAGCCGGCTGGAGCAAGCGAACCTATCTTTGTCGGTTTTGGCACTTTCGGTTCGGGCAAGTGCGACAAGGCTACATGGGGCTATGACAAGAAGAAGATGTTTGCCTTTGAGGGACTGAACAACAACCTTCCGCTTTGCGACTTCCGTGTTCCTGCTGACGAGAATGTGACGTACAATGCCGATGATGAAGCATGGGGGTATAATGACATCAAGTCGTTTGAGTTGTCGCTTGGCGCAACCAACGACGATGGCACGCCTGTTGCCAAGAATGATGCACTCTTCCGCCGATATGTGAACTTTATCTACGCTCACGACACACGCATAGAGTGCTTCCGTGGTTCGCGCACCGACTTTGACAAGTATTATGCCGACACCTACGACCGAGCTACGGCAGTGGGTGCTGCCGACGAGGACACACAACGGCTCGACACCATGCAAACTACTAAATATTGGTTGCGCGATGGCGAGGAAGCATTCCACTTGTTGCGCTTCGACTATGTAAGTGGCAAGTTTGTCGATGCCGGCACTTGGACTAAGGATGGTGGATATGTGGCTGGTGTGCGCAATCTATCTACCGATCCGATAACCCAATCTGCTTACGAACAATGGAAATCGAGCGAGAATGTGGGCGACTACAATGTGCTGAACACCATGTTCCGCATGGCCATCGCATCGTCGTTCAATGATAATTGTGAGTTTTTCTTGAGCAAGAAGAACCATCAGACGCACTATAACTTAGTGAACTTCACATTGGCAGGTACGGACAACTGCTCAAAGAATACCTATTACACTATCGACATTGCCACGGGTAAATGTTGGCTCTATCAAGACGACCTCGACACTATTCTGCCTACCGACAATAATGGACGACAGACTAAGGTCTACTTTCTCTCTCGTTACTTTGATGTGCAAGACACCGAGGCAGGACTGAAGAAACAAAAGGACTACGAGGGCACAGCTTCGGCTCTGTTCAACACGATGGAGGCTGCATGGGAGACGCTTGATCCAACAGCATTGCCAGCCAATATGCGTGAGGTGCTTACGGCTATGGGTACGCTTGTGGGTGCCAACGAGGATCTTGACGGCCTTACCGTGACGCAAAGGCAGACACCTATGGGGTGCATCCACAAGTATTTCTTCGCTACACAAAAATACTTCCCCGAAGTGGCTTGGGCAGAACAGCAGCGCATACGCTACGACTGGCCTGCATCTTGGGGTTATGAGAGTTATGGCAACCAGGCGCGTGGTGTGCTGGCGGTGACGCAGGGCATTGGCGACCAGTTGGAGCGCGAGATGCAATATATGGAGCGCCGCATGGCTCTGGTATGTTCGTATGCGGCTTGGGGTGACTTTTCAAGCGGCGTGAACACGGGTAGCACGGGTCTGACAGATGCCAGCGCGGGCTTGCAGTTCACGCCTGGCAGTGGCCGCACGGGAGGTGAATATACCTTCAACCTCGTGCCGCATCAGTTTCTCTATCCTTGCGGTGTGCGCGACCGTGCCTTGGTCAATCCGCACACTCGCATGATACCGGGCCAGCACTATGCCTTTACGGTGAACAAGGCCGACACGCCTATTCCGGGTGACTCGTCTGTAGGCTTGGCGGCTACCAACTACTATCGCTCTATCGGAAATGTGGGCAACATGGTTGTGGGCAACAACAACTTCACTATTCAGGGCAAGCGCATGACCGACTTTACGGCTGAACCTTCGCAGGGCAGCACGGCTTTTGCGCCCAAACAGATTGATGTAGCCGCCACCAACCTGCAACATCTTTCATTGCACGGAGTGACGGGAGGCACGGGTACGCTCAACCTTACCAAAGCCAATCGTTTGCACACGCTCGACCTTCGTGGCACGAAGTATGGGCAGGTGCGTATGCCATCGTCTCCGCAACTCACCGAGGCGCGTTTTGGGGCAGAGTTGAGCACTCTTGTCATCAACGATATGCCGAAGTTGGAAACGCTCACGCTTGATGGCTACAACAAGCTCACTTCGCTTTCTGTACGCAACTGCCCATTGTGCGACACCAAATCGCTTGTGCAGGGGTGTGCATCGGGCAACGCTGCACTTGCTTCTTGCACAATAGATAATATATCGTGGGACAATTTCGCACCATCCACCTTGGAATACCTTACGGGTATAGGCAGTGCCTCGCTTGCAGGCCGCATTACCATTACTGAGGGGCAGAATGTATCTGCCTCGCTGAAGATGGCATTGCTCTCTAAGTTTGGCAATGTGGACGACGAGCAGAATGCTCTCTATGTGTCGTATCAATTCCGTTCGGTGACGGGCGTGAACATCGTCACGCAGCGTTTCGTGATAGCCGAGAAGGGAGATTATCAATACGAACTGGAGATATTGCCCTCTACTGCCAACAACTTCAGTGGCATTGAATGGTCTTTATCGAAGAACAATCTCGGTGTGACGGTAGACTCCAAGACGGGTGTGCTTCATGTGCCTGCCGTGGGTGAGGAAAGCAACAATCCTACTGCCGACCTTACCGTCTCGCTGAGTCTTGTGACGGGCAAATCGTTCGACAGCACTATTACGCTGAAACTCTTCAACCGCTTGCCGAAACTTGGCGACTGGGCCTACTATAATGGTGAGTTTGACTCGGTGTTATATCCGGGCAAGAAAGTGGTTGGCTGGGTGTATAAAGTGACACCTTACAAAGATTTGCCGCAGTCGTTGCTCAACGAATATCTGAAGGATGAGAAGATTGCTGCGCAATACAACGCTGGTAAGACAATGTATGAAGTTCTTGTTGAAAATTGCGAGGACTTGACCATTACATCTTCCGACGGTGCCAATTCCATTACATCATTCCCGTGGGGACTGTTTCCCGAAAATGCGGCCACTAAAGGTTTCAGCACCGATGAGATACAGCCGGTGGCTGATGCACTCGGCACTACTACTGGTAATGTGTTTGATATTCCCGACCTCAATAACTGCACTTCGCGAGGCATAAAAGATGCGAATGGTGATGACACTCCGTACATTCGTGACATAAATGCCTATGCCGACAGCACCGACGATGGTTTTCCCGTATGGACGGGGAATGTCGCGCCAAATCGCTGGGATGGCAAAAAAGACACGGCAGGCATTGTGGCGCACGCCAACAATATTTTGGAGAAATATGTGGGTGAAGGTCTGCTGAAGGATGGCGACAATCATACCATTTTCGACTATCTGCCCGCAGGTCGCGACCATGTGGTGCCTGAGAGCAGTGAAGAATTGGCTGACCTCTGTGTAGCCCTTGGCAATCTGGGTGGCAGCAACCGATTCCGTCAGTTCGCCTATCCTGCTGCTTATGCCTGCACTCTCTACGAACCAAAATCAAGCGGCAAGCCTATCGACGGTCTTTCAGAGCAATACAAGCAGGGCAAATGGTATCTGCAAGGCAGTGGCGACACCATGCGCCTTTACACTTTCTTCCGTAACAGCCGTGCTCTCACGCCATCCGATACTGGCACGCCTACCGCAGAATTTTCCGATGAAGACAATGCCTTGCGCCCCACAGAACCCACGGATGCTCGCCGCCCCTGCTATGCCAACCTGCAAAAACGGGCAAAGGAGGCAAAAATTAATTGTCCTGTGAGCAATCCCACGCAGACCAGTCGTTGGGCAGCCACCGAGTACTACTCCAACTACAGCTGGAATTGCTACTTCAGCAATGGTAACTTCAACGGCAACAATAAGTATGATAGTTTTAGGGTGCGCCCTGTCGTCGCTTTTAATTTTATTCTTTAACCTTTATTAACTCGGTGCGCTTTTTAGCGCACCGCAATGCGGTTCACAATACAATTGAGCCTTTTCACTGGTGGCGCAAGCCACCCGGTGAAAAGGTATGTCCGCGCCATTTGAAGCTAATTCATTAACTTTGCACTACACAAACAATAAAAAGTAATCATGCAACAAACAGTCAATATAACTCCGCGACAAGCGGAGCAAAGCCAAAAGCTCAAGAAAGAGAAAGTCAGACGCACGATACATCAGCAGCAGGTGTATCGCGCAGCGCAAAATCTGTTCTATGTCATGGCTCAGATGCACAAGACTTGTCCCGTCAAGTATCGTGCGGTGCTCGACCCGGCGTATGAGGAGTGTACTCGTCTATTGGTGGCTTTGTCCATCGCCTACGCCGAATCCAATGCACGCATTGCGCAACTCACTATCGCAGCAGCCCATATAGATGCTATAAAGACTATTTTGGGTATTCTTCGCTCATTAGGCTGTATCAGTAAGGATGACTTCAAGAAAGCCAAGTCGCTCGTCGCATCCTGCACGCAGCAGGTACTGGCATGGCGCGCTTCTTCTCTGATCGGAATGTCGCAAGGTAGTAATCCTCAAACAGCTTAGATTATGAATTGCGGCAGTGCATCGCAGGAGATGTTAAAAGGGAGCCTTACCTATTATGGTTGCGAATCCATAAATGGTTACGAAGATGCAAAGGCTCAATACGACACGCAGACCAATCGTTGGGCAGCCACCGAGAACAACTCCAACAACAGCTGGAATTGCAACTTCAACAATGGTAACTTCAACAACAACAATAAGTATAATAGTTTTAGGGTGCGCCCTGTCGTCGCTTATGACACTCCTACCGACTTTCTCAATCTTGTGCTTGCGGCTTTTGAGGACTGTTGCCGCCACAAGCGCACGAGTAAGGCTTGTATTGACTATTGCGAAGTAGCGGCAGAGGATTTGCCTCTGTTGGCACATGAACTTTACACGGGTAGCTACCAACCGGGCATAAGCACCTGTTTTCTGGTGAAATATCCCAAATACCGCGAGGTATTTGCCGCATGTTTCCGCGACCGCATTGTGCATCATTTCCTCTATCTTGCGATCAATCCGTTGTTTGAGCAACGTTTTGTGGCGCAAGGCAATGTGTCGTTTAATTGCCGCAAGGGTTTTGGCACATTGGCTGCACAACAGGCTGCTTTTAATGCCATAAAGCAAGCCACGGACAATTACCGCCGGGAGGCATGGGTGTATCGTGGCGACCTCGTATCTTTCTTCATGTCGATAGACAAGCGCATATTATGGGCAAGGATGGAGCCGTTCATACGTTACAACTACAAGGGCAGATATATAGCACAGGTTATCGCCACCATGCACACGATTATCTGTCATTGCCCTGAAAAACTGTGCGTATTCAACACAAATCCTGCGGAATGGCCTAAGCATGTGGAAAGACACAAGTCATTGTTCGGCAACGACGATTATCACGGTATGCCTATAGGTAATCTGACCACGCAAATCTTCGCAAACTTCCTTATGTCGGATTTTGATGCTTTTGTGACAGATTGGCTGAGAGCGCATGGGCAGCATCCTTATTACCAACGTTTTGTAGACGATTTCATCATCGTTTGTCGCAACAAGTCATTGCTTAAACAGCTTGTAAAAGCCTGCGCAGAATACCTCCGACGTGAGTTCCGCTTATCATTACACCACGACAAGCACCATTTTCAACCGGCATCGCATGGTGTGATGTTTGTCGGAGCTTATCTGAAGAACTGTCGCATTTACCTGTCCAACCGGACTTTGGCACGTTTTAGAGAACGTGTGCATGGCTTCAATGAAATGTTGAAGAACAAAAGCACAATAACATTTGCCGACTTGCAACGTATAGAACAAGTGACAAACTCTTATCTCGGCTTTTGCAAAGGTAAACGCACTTACGGCAAAAGAAAACGGACAATCCTGCAATTCGGCCATGAGTTTTACAAGCACTTTTATATTCGCGGTCACTACGAGAGCATTAAATTAAGACGAACAGTTAAACCTTTATACTTAGCAGCATGAACATATCCAAGCAACAGAACGAGGACTTGACATCGCGTCCATCTCCTTTCGTGGTCTCTTATGCCGGGCAAAAAGAATTTATCACCATCAACTTTGGCATAGAACGGCAAACGGCAAAATCGGTTGTGGCAGAACAGACGCAATCCGTTGATGCTGAAACTTACCGATGCACAACCTTATCCATGTCGCACGAAGGGCGTATGACCGCCAGCGCATTGATGGCTGAAATCGTGAAAGCCGATGCTTTCAGCAGTATGACACCCGACTTTCTGAAACAGTTTTCTATTCACTATGACATCACAGATTACGACTCACTCACCGCCGTGCTTATCAGTGGTAAGTATTCCTACCCCGAAGAACTGTCCTGCCACCGCAAGGCATTGCTCGGAGACATTGAGCCGCTAAAGGCTCTCAACGATTATGTGGAGCAATGCAAGGCTCTCGCTCAGCAGTGTTTTAAGAAAGAGGAAGAATAGTTAATGTCCTTATCGCCACCAAAAAACGTTTTACCTTTGCTTCAGAAACAAGGTAAAACGTTTTTTTATGATATATTCTATAACAGACAACAACTTGCATATTCGCCAATCCTATCAATACCCGGCAGCAAAAATGCTTACAGGTCTTGAAAGTATCAAGGCTTTATTTCCTAAGTCGAACGTATGGCGGCGCAGTATGCGCTCGCTCAAAGCGGAATGGATGGTACATAATGCCTGCTATTGCCTGCATATTTTGCGGATTCATACGTCAGACGTAGATTTAAACTATCCTAACCGTTTGGAATGGCTCTATATGGGACTATCACCTATCGCACGTCTAATTATTAAATAGCTACGACTATGGCAGAAAAGACAATTACGAATATGACAGAGGCGACATCCCGAGATTACTGGATCTCGCCCAACGCTCTTTACATTGAACTGAATGCTAACGACAACCCCGATTATATTCAGGCTGCTTGCATCAGTGGGGCGCAGATTCTCGTTTATGTGAAAGGCATTATCGGTTATGATGCGGGGCATAACTATCAGCGTTGGACGCTGCAAGCCTCGCCCACGGTATTCAATACGCATACGGAAAAATATGTGTATGCGGCAATACCAAGAACCACGAACGCCAATAAAACGGCCATTGTGGTCTTCCCTTCGGAACATATCGACATCTATGGCAAAAATTCTGCGACAGAACAGATTGGTGACGAAAACTATTACTATATATTCCTGCAAGGCATAATTTCGTCTTCGGGCGACAACGGCACCGAGAACCGCGACTGGCTGAAGGACCATAGCATCGCGACCGGCTACCTCTCTTCGGACGAAGCTGTAAAAGCCGGACCGAATGAGTCGGAATGGTTTCAGTATAGTACGGTTGACGGCATTGTCACTTTCTTGAAAGACCTCACGCAAAAAGCAGGCACAAAATTCCGCGTTTTTTTTGCTAAGTTTGTCACTATTGTCTCTGGAGGAAGCATCACGTTTGAGGGCAAAAAAGGTGCAATTACGGGCATTAGCAATGAGGACACCGAACTTGACTCTGAGGAGGATGTTGTCACGCCGAAGTACATGGACGACAATTCTCTCTCCAAGCGACACGATGACAAGACGCAGTACAACTTGGAAATGAAGGATATTGTGGCACGCGGCCGTGCCGATATTTTCGGCAATACGGTGCTTCATTCCGACCTTACCATTGGTATCTACAACAAGGGCATCGAAGGCGCGCATATAGATTTTTACGGCAATGCCGAGTTTGAAAGCATTGTTGGTCGATCGTTCCTTGAAGTGCCCGAACTGCGCTACAACCGCACTACCATCACCGTGGGCAACAAATGGCAAACGCAGGGTGCAGGCATTATCGAAAAGGTATGGACGGGCGATACACTCTCAGCCGAGGGTTTTGACACGCTTGGCGGTATTGCCAAACTCAAGCTTGAAAATGGCGAGATAGGTGCCATTGCCGTGGACGACAAATGTCAAGGTGTGTTCCATTTCACCGCAAAAAAGAACGACGTTTCGACAACCGACACCAAGGATGGCAATTTCCACTTTGCGGGCTTCACCACCATCTATTTCGTCGTAAAGGAGATTTATACGACCGACACTCTGCCATCGTCTGTCAAGGCACAGCTCGGCGCAGACGAACCCATCGGTGACCGCCAATTCTTCCGCTACGAATTGAGAGCCAAGACCTGTGCTGCCCTCCCTGCTGAAGACCGCAACCGTTGGACGGACACCTCGCACCCGCAGCCGACCATGCATTTTGCTGCCTATGCCAACGAAACGGATAGCGACCGACAAAGTTCACGCCTTACCACCACCACCTACCAGCTCCATTTGACTGGAATGACCGACTGGACCTACACGCAGGACAATATCCAGTTGATTATCGGTTGGCTCAACGGTTTTTCATTTCTCCAGCAGGTGTGGGACAAGGAACAGAAGAAATTTATACAGACTACCAAGGAACTCACTGGCGAAGGTATAGCCACGGGCAACATATATATGTGGGGCACGATAGATCAGTTCGACCGAGTGCCTTCGCTCGTTTCGCAGCAGCTTTATTTCCAGTCTACATCGGCTATCGACACAAAGCCGGATGGCATAAAAATCGCAGACACGCACTTGAGTTACGAACTTGGCGGATGGCAACGCGACCCCATTACTCCTTCCTCCTCCAACCGAGTTGTATGGCAACAGTGGCTCTATGCTTATTCCGATGGCACATACAACACGAGCGAGGTGGCTTTCCATGCGGCCGACCCCACTGCGCTCACCTTGGTGCTCGACAAGAATATCATTAGTGTTGCCATTTCCGACTGGTATGATACGAGCAATCCCGACGATATTTCTTTTGATGTCACAGGGCGTGTGTATTCTGGCGACAGTCCTGTGACGATCGACCAAGGCACAGCAATATATGGCTACGGAAAATCGGGCAGTCAAGTGCAGATGGGGGTTCTTTTTGATGTTGCGGAAGATGGAGAATCCATCACTTTCCATATTACCCTAAAAGGCTTTGTCGGCGTGGATGTGGACGGTGTGGCTGCCGAGGATGCCTTCGTCACGTTTTCTGTCGAAACCGACTATGGCGAGGCGTCGGCCGTGGTCACTCTCGCCCAGAACCGTGAGGGCGAGGACGGGCAGGACGGTGCGCAGGGAGAGAAAGGAGACAAAGGTGATAAAGGAGAGAAAGGTGATCAGGGAACCCAGGGTGAACGCGGCTACACGGGTGTGTCCATCCGTCGCGGCGAATGGGAACTGGGCAAGGAATACCGCAACGACTCTGCCGACGGATCCGTGGCAAGCGACGGCAACCGCTATCTTGACGAGGTATCCGTGACTAATCTTGTCGCAGGTACGGCCGATTGGTATCTTGCCCTACCTCAGCACAACGGGCAGACTGCCTCTGCCGACAACAAACCGTCGGGCAACGGCAATCAGTATTGGCAGAAGATAAACGACCTGCGCCCACTCAAAACCTCTTTTGCAGACATTACGAACGCCTTCATCCAGTTTCTTCAGGCTCGGCAGATAGTGATAACCGACGAGAACGACAAGGCTTATGGAGCCTTCGGAGGCGGCAAGGATAACCAATATCCTCTGTGGTTCGGTGGCGAGACGGCTTACAAGGCCGTGGCTAAGTTCAACCGCAAGGGAGATACGTGGTTGGGAAATTATTTTAGTGTTGTTGGTGATAAGGTCAACGTAGAAGGTACGTTGAGAGCACGATTGATGTATTCCTATGTGAGAAGTCTTGTTTCCGGTGAACATCATTATTATATATCTCCCGATACAGAACCCTATCATTCTTTTTTCGTTTCTCGTGCTGCTTATGATGTCGGTAATCTGAATATGATATATCTGCCTGACGCAACGAAATACGATGGATTGGAGATAGAATTTTTCCGCGAAAATCTTTTATATAATACTACGTCTTTTGCGTGCCTCCTTGCCACTAACGGACAAAAAATCAGTTACCCTGAAAATGTTTTCGAGTTGACTTCTGGAGGTAAAACTTATCAAGTTCCGTTTGTAAATACGAAGCGTAGTGAAGCTACAAGTGTGTATTATTTCCCCAATGATTTGGTCGTATTGAAAGCCATGAATGGCGGTTGGTATGTGATACAGGGTAACGTCTACACTGTTAACTGACAAAAAACATCCGCCCACCCTCACGGGCAAGCGGACTTAGAACATTTTAATACCTTATAGTTATGAAAAACTAAAAGATACCTGCAAAGGTACAGCATTTTCTTGAGATATGCAAATGTCATTTTACATTTGTCCATCCCCACAGTTTCTGCGCATTGCTCTCACTGAACAGTTGCACGGCGTCATCCTTACGAATGTATATGTAGGATTTTTCGCCGCTGCCAGGAACGAGGTAGTCGGAAAAGGTGACATGGCCGTTCCGGGTTGTGCAGGTCGATGTGAAGTCTATCTCTCCGTCGTCTGTCGTAAAATGGACATCGCCCTTCTTGCCGATGGTTATTGTGAAGTCGGTGGGTTGTCCGTTTTTATAGGCAGTCATTTGCCATGTGCCCTGAAGGGCGCGGTCGTGGTCGGATGTGTCGGTGTAGTCGGTGAATGTGCGCTTCGTCCATCCCTCTCGCATGTAGTATGCCAGATAGCGTGTCTCGCCCTGTGGGTCGGTACATTCTATCTCATTGGTGTTGGAGGCGAGTTTGTTCACCGTAAGCGTGCCGTAGAGGATATTGTTCCAGTCAAAGCCTTTTACGGATCCGGAAGTGAATGTGGTCGAAAGTTTGTTCTCCGATACCTGCCAGGTGCCAAAATAGAGCGAAGTGTCCCATGTCAACATTCCGCTTGTCACCTTCGTCTCGCTCTCGCACATCACAAGATGGTTGCGAAAGAAAGAGTATGTGGTTTTCTCCGTGTCGGAGTCCATAAACCAACGCCGTAGAATCCATTTCTTGCCGTACAGACAGTTTTCAATCTTTGTCTGTGTCGCCTCTTCTTTGTCGTCGTCACTGCTGCAAGCCGTCATGCCCATGCCTGCACACGCAACGAGCAGGGCGGCGCATAGCCAATTTTTCATTCTTTTTCTTTTCATACGCTTTTTTTGTTTAAGTTATTCTTTTGTCATCGAATGACACGAATGACACGAATGAGTCAAATATCCGTTTTTTCCGTTTCTTCTGATGTTTTAAATATCCGTTTCATCCGTTTCATCTGATGTTCTTTTTCCGTGTTCTTTCGTTCCTTTCGATGTTCACTCGTCGATGCTTCATGTCCGATGTTTCACGCGTCATTTTCGTACCTTTACCGTTGGAGATTTCTCCGTGTGCAGCAATGGAATAATCATAGAATAACCATAGAATATCCATAGAATACGCTTCGCACCGTTTTTCTATTGGTTCTACGCTTCGGAAGGCTTATGTTTCACGCGATTTTTTTCGTTGCTCCCACACCGGCGTTCTCCACGCAACACATATGTCTAATTTAAAAATTTCAACATTATGGCAACAGTAAAATTTTCGCCTGATGTCGAGTCCATTTCGGGCAAGTTGTGCTCCAAGTCAGGAGTAGTGTATTCCGTCAACAAGCAGACGGGCAAAACCTATCGTTCCGACCGCCACGGTCACACCGATGCCAACACCGAGCAGCAGCAGGCGCTGCGTGCGTCATTCGCGTCTAAGGCGAAGCTCGCCGCCTCGTGGTGGAAGGCCAACAAGCCGTCTGCCCAGAGTGCAGCAGGCTCTGCCAACTACCAGTTGGTGATTAAGGCGTATCGCTCGCAGCACAAGATTGGCAATCCTTATGCCTACCTGCGCTCGCTCGTAACGTCCGACATGAAGGTGAAGCTGGGCGACCTCGACATCACCGATGGCGCAAAGGCTCCTTCGGGTGGCTCGTCGTCGTCGGGCAGCGGTTCTACGTCGGGTGGCGGCACTGCTCCAGGCGTTGACGGATAAGGCGTCCGTCTTTACATCTCTTGATTGTCATCGAATGAAACGGATGAAACGAATGTTCATGTCATTCGTTTTCATTCGATGATTTTCTTTTCTGCTCCTATTCTGCCATCAACACTACGCCTACACGCACTTTCGCTCCGCAGTGGGGGCAGAAGGCTGTGGTCTGGATGTTTTGTTCTTGGGGCGTTGTGTCCTTTTCCTCCGTTGTGGATGTGACAGGTGATTGCTCATCATCTTCATCCGTAGGAAAGAACATTTCTCTTGGGTCAATGTCGAGTGCATTGGCGATGTTGTATATGGTGGCTGTAGTGAGCGATTTGCCGGGGCGCAGATATTGTGCCATGGCTTGCGTGGACACGCCACATGCCTCGGCAAAGGCGTTTGTGCGCATACCCATTTTCTGCATCAGCTTCCGTAAGTCTACCACCGACTTTGCTTTCTTTTCTGTCTTTTGTTCCATTATTTTTACGTTGTTATTTTATTTGTTTGCAAAGGTAATATATTTATTTGTTTTATGCAAGCGTATTCCTAATTTTTTTCTATTTATGGTTGTGATTGATGTGTTTTTGGCTTGAAACATGTTTTTTGTGCATAGTGTTTAGGAATAAATATAGGTGTGATTGTGGTATTTTGATTTTTTGTAGTAAAAAAAATAGTGTATCTTTTGTTTTTTTTGGTTGTTTTTGAATAATAACTTTTCTCCTCTAACGTATTGATAATAAACGCTTTTTGCTGATTTGTCAGTTTATATTAAGTGTTCCGTCCCCTTTCACTTTTTGCACGGTAAGACCCGGCTTTTTCCGTAAGTGTTTGAATGATAGAGGCGTTTAGGGGCAAGAGAAAAACCCGAAAAACCTTTTCACGAAGAAGAGCACCGCCGCACTGCAACGGCTGCGCCTTCCCCGGGGGTGCGCTGCTGTTGTAATATGCGTGTCGGTGGTGCTGGTGGGTGGTGCTGCTGGTGGGTGGTGGTGCTGGTGGTGGAGGTGTCGGTGGGTGGTGCTGGTGGTGGAGGTGTCGGTGGGTGCTGCTGGTGGTCGGTGGTGGTGGTCGGTGGTCTATATATATATATAATAAGGTATAGTAATATATATATTTGTGAAAATATGTTTAACATATATCTTTATTTGTATATAACCGTTAAAAGTAACGCAAAACTAAAAAATAATTAGCAAATTATTTGCGCATAACAAATATACTTATTACCTTTGCAATGTCTTAAAGAGATGGAGACAACAAAAATAAAACGGGCGACATATAGCCCTGGTCGCGAGTTTACACCTAAATCAACGCTCGACACCCGCCGGCGGTGCGAAACGGTATTGACACACACATTAATTAGAGCGCAAAGATTGAACCCTACTACTGTTATATGTTGCGGTAAAAGCGATTATGCCGTGCCGAGGGTGCGTTACCCGTACTGCCGGAGGATACTGGGCCTTGCAGTGTACGAGAATCGGGCGGATGTTAGAAAACCTTTCCTGGAGCGCCGGCAGTATGCCATCTGCCGGAAATGCCATAAAAGCAACATGAGAACAGCAAGTAAGACGGATGGCTGAAAGTAGGCGCCGGCCGCGCGGGTATTAAGCCCGGCAGGAGGTGCGAGACCTCCGGCGGCTACAATATTAACAAATTAAAATCAAAAAGACAATGAAAACAAAGAAGACAACATTTGCAGCACTCGCCGCCATCGCGGCCCTGAATCCTGACGGTTACACCGTTGACGCCAAGACCTTACAGCCTATTACACGCGGCTACAGCGTCGCCGTTAAAGGCACACAAGACAGCTTCGAAGCTGCCGGCCTCCGTCATGTTATCGACTATCAGGCCAACCACCCGGAGTGCCAGGCCTTTGGCGGCTGGCTCGATAGTAAAACGGGCCTATATTATTACGACGCTTGCATTATCGTCAGCACAAAAGCGGAGGCCATGGCGCTGGCAAAAGAAAATGCACAAATAGCATTTTTTTGCCTCCATGAGCTACAGGAATATAATCAGGACGGAACACCGCGCGAGGAGGAAAACAAGGATTAAGTAACACGGTCCCGGCGCCGCCGGGACCTATATAGAAACAAATTAAAATCATTAAGTTATGAGACAGACAAAAAAACAAGAATTCGACGAGCTTGCAAAGTTCGGATGCGGATTCAAGCAGACTAATAATTATGGCGGTTATTGTGTCGTGATTGATGACTATGGCGAGACCGCACTATGGCGTGATTGTTCTTGCTGGTCCGGCCGAGAGCATACGGCCCAGCGATGGCAGCAAATCAAATATACCTGGCCGGAAAATGGCGAGCCTCGCGCCTACATTACAATATATGGCCGCCGTCACTATCTCGATGAGTTTATGAGAGTCGCATAACATTATAGGCCGCGCGGGTATTCAGGCCCGGCATGGAGTTCGAGCCTCCTGGCGGATACAATTCACAACATTATAAACAAATTAAAATTCTTAAATTATGGCAACACCTAATTTTTTAATGGCTAATTGCAGCCGCTATTTTGTTATAGGCACAAACAAGTATATCGACCAGGAGGCTATCGACGCCAACGACTGGGACCAGGACATGTTGGGCCAGTACGACGAGGAGCAAACATATATGGACTATGAGGACGAAAAAGAAAATATTGCGTACGGCCTAAAGGCAATAGGCTGGGACCGTTCTAACGGCGACGAAATAGCCTATAAAAACGAGGAAGTATATTATGGCGGCTGCCAAATATCACTTGAAATCACGGCCGAAATCAATTCGGGCTATTACGACGGCGCGTGCATGGATTTTGGCGGCAAAGTAACCGTGTACGACCGCGACGGGTATCAGGTAGACACATACGACATGTTTGGCAATTACGCACCGGACGAAGACACAGTGCGCGACGACAACTGGACCGGGCTCCAGGGCCTCTCCAATATTCAGGCGGCAAACATTATCCGGCACATGTCGGCTATTATAGACGACATGAAAAACGAGGCCGAAAAGGTATTTAGCGAATACGCCGAGCACGAGCTATTTTTGGACTGGATCGCCGGCAACGGCGAAGCCGGCTACAGCGAGGCTCCGACCCGTTTATGCGACGAGAAGGCGACGGCCTAACGTCAACGGCCCGGCACCGTCCGGGCCTATATATAGACCCTATATTATAACATCAAATTAAAATCAAAGAAAATGAAAGCAAACGTAACAAAGCAACAAATTTGCGAACAACTTGTAAAAGTGTTCGCCAGTGCCGCGGATTCGGCAGTATATAACAGTGATCACGAACAATACCAGGGCATTTGCGGCTGGTGCGGTGTGATGGCACCTCTATCACGTCCGGCATATATTAAGGAGTTTGGCGCCGCCGCCGTCATGGAGGCCGAAACCGCCGCACGCGCCGAGCTCGCCGCACGGCGCAAAGAATATGCCGCCAGCGACTGGGCAAAGTATAAGGACCAGGCAGCTCGACACAAGGCCGACGGGGAGCCGGTGCCCGCCGTGGGGCAAATGGTATGGGGCTTGTGCTCCTGGCTTAAATGTGATGGCGGCAAAGGCTTTATAGACGAAATCGAAAATCAGGAAATTTGCAATAATTCCGACGACACGGGCGCACATGTACGCCCGGCACTCCTGAAGGTTGACAAGGTAGTGACAGTGACGGCTGACGAACTCGACCTGCCCGGACTGGCGGACGAACTGACAGTCGGAGGCGACATGCCCGGCGGTTGCACCTATGAGGAGGATGACAGGCTGAAACTGGTTGCACCGTACAACATGAGCTATACACATGTTACCGCCGTTACAGACGGCACAAGGTATTACTATATAGACTCCGAGGGCTACAATTATGCCCGTTATATAGCCTTCCCCGGCCAGTGGCAAACATTCTTCGCGCCACAATTAGAGGCGTACCGCCAGAAGGTAGCCGCCGAAAAAGCGGCAAAGGAAAAGGCAGAACAGGAGGAGCACGACCGCCAGAAGGCGGCCTATATAGACCGCTGCAAAAAGTGGAAAAATCTTATGCAGCCCGTAACCGACCTTGAAAAGCAATTCAGGGCTGCAAATTACGGCACGGCGGAATATAAGGCAATAAGCCGCAAATTAAACACGGTGCGCCGGGCGAATATACTGGCGATGTGTCGCGCTGCCTTCCCCGGCGTTAAATTCTCACTCAAGAAAAATGACGGCTGGGGGGAGTCTTGGAACCTTACCTATACCGACGGCCCGACGAAAAAAGCCTTTATGGATGCCGTGGATCTTGACTTGTTTGTGACACATTACGACACGTTTTGCAGCTATGATGACACGACCGATACGGCCTATATAGATAGCGACTTTATAGGATTTGCCCGTAAATATATGGGCAGCTCTGGCGACAAGGGCGTAAAGGTCGAGCGCAAAATGAGCGACGAGACGCGCGCCACTCTCCGTGCGAAGGCTTTACAGACGGTGCCGGGATTGATCGAAGGCGACAACATACACCGCGACAGATTAACCGACGAGCAGCGCGAGGCTATTTGCCAACTTGTTGGCCTGGACTGGAGCCGTATGTGGATAACCCCCGAAGGGCTTGCGCTTGAGATGTTTGAAAAGTTAGACCTTTATACACGCCCTGAAATTTCACCGAAAAAGGCGAAATTAGGCGACAGACAGGCTCCGGCCGTGGCCAACGGTGAAACATGCACGGATGCCCAGTCCGGCACGCTTACAGCCGAAGAATATAGCGAAAAAGCAACCGTGGTACGCGGTTACACCGACGAGCAATATACAGAGCTCGTCGCCATGGGCGGCAGGTATAACAGACGACTCGCGGGCGGTCCTGGCATCATCTTCAGCACGAAAAAGCACGGCGCGGAGATAACCGAATATATAGCACGACACACGGCATAATAATACATTCACGGGCAGTCCGGCACGGGCTGGGCTGCCTATATTATAGAACATTAAAAACATTAGAAAATTATGAGATTAAATATAACATATAGCATTACAAGGAATGATAAGACGATTTTGGATTATGACAGTCCAAGAGAAGCCATGGCTAACTTTGAAAAAATAGCCAGGGATGCGGATAAAGAGGGGAAACGTGTTTTTTGTAATCTAAATTTCACGAACAAATATATACCTTCCGGCTCTATTGTCGTGGGAGATAATATATATTATCAACTCATATCGGTTATCGAGGAGCCGGATCCATTATATACGAGTCCATATTACACAACTAACAAAAAAACAACATTATGACAACAAAAGACAAAGTAGCAATGATATTGACTTCGCGCGGTTTTAGCCTCGCCATAAGCAATAAATAGAGCAAAAAGCCGTTATCTATATATAGGGCATCTGCCCTATTATAGGACGGACTAAAAAACGACAGATTATGCACATATCAAAAACAATTTACTCTTATGAGATAGAGCAGCAGGACGGCCACACCGTCATCACGGCGCAGCAGTGGCCCTGGGCTGTGCTCCAGGTAGTGCCAACTACCCCGGCGACCTTTGACGCTATTGTGGCGCAATGTAAGGAGCGCGAAGGCTTTGTGGCGACCCACGGCACCGACCGCACATTTTGCATCATCCAACTGAGCAGCGGCGACCAGGGCGGCAAATATCCCGACCGGCATGTGGACATCTTCGGGCAGGAGACTGCCCGGCGATACCTCGACGCCGTGCAGGACCAGATGGCGCAGGCTGCCACATGGTGTCACACCAATATTATAGAGCCTCGAAAATAATAGGCTTTTCCCGTCCCGGCAGTCCGGCACGGAGGTTCGACACCTCGACGGGATCCATACACTTTGTTTTCATACAAAGGATTTTAATTTGTTTTCAGGCTTGCGCGGTCCGTGAGAATAGCGCGGCCACATCGCCCACCACGGCAGGCACTTTGCCGGGTTCGACTCCCGGATGGGCGACAAAAAGCATGGGTGCAAACAAAAAAATGAATAATGCACATAAAATAATTTGCAAAATATTTGCACGGTTCAAAAAAAGTTCGTACCTTTGCATCAGAGTTAAGAAACAAACATATAATAGACATTTTAATACTTATATTTATGACACGAAACGACGTAAGAGTTCTGAAAAACAACAGTTATGAGGACGGTTATCCTCAGTACCTCGTAATTCTCGCTAAAGAGATTGAGAGTCAGGCAGCCGACGGCACAAGCTATGATTATAGCATAGAGAATGAAGAATCAACCTGCTGGAGCGACCTTGAAAGCGAACTTGAAAACAAGTATAAAGGGCTTGTTTTCGGACTTGAGAACGGCAATGAGATTTGCTTCGACGAGTGGCAGTCGGACACGGATGCTCTTGACGAGGCAAAGGAGAGCAACAAAATCCAGGAGATACGTAAGTTTGCAGCCGACTGGCTTGATGAGCATGTGTGGCACGACGATCCGCTCTATTGGAATTACTTCGACGGTAGCAACTGGAAGTCGGTACTGCTTTATAGCGAGTCTGAAGAAGTGAGCGATAATCTTGATTACGAACTTCTCGACGAGGACGACGACGAGGCAAAAAAGGTGCTTGCGGCTTACGACCGCGCCGAGGATGCTTCGCGCGAATGGGAAAACGGTTACTCTACTTATGAGGACGAAGAAACAGGTCTCACGGTGCGTTTCAGTCAGTGGAGCGGACATGCAAGCATGGCAGATATATTTTAACATCTAAACGCTGCGCTATCGGCATGACGGGCAATTACAGATGGCAACAAAAAATGCAACAATCAGACTACCGGAGGACCTGGCAGAGTGGCTGACAAGTGACGGCAAATCAATCAATCAGGCTGTTATAGAGTGCGCACAGATTTTGCGGCGTGTGCGCCAGGTGTCAACAGGCGAGCTGCGCGGGATATTCACTCCAGACGAGTGGAAATTCCTGGCAGACAGTTTTAACGGCACATGGGTAGGCGAGACCTATCGCTGTAGTGTGGCTGCCCTTATAGCGCATGTCGAGGATTCCGCAACGATGGACTATCTCGACAAGAAATGGGGTGTGGATATTGATGTGATGAAGGCGAAGATCCACGACCTGCACGGTGCCAACGTGGAAGCGATATACACCCGTATAGAGGTGTTCTGGGCATCCGGGGGCGACATAGAAGAATGGGCAAATTATTAACCGCCCTACCCCACTCCGGCAATCCGGCATGAGGTAGCTTGCCGCTACAGTGGGGACAATAAAGACAAAGGAAAAGAAAAAATACCTTATATGATAATTTTCTTGTTATTTTATTTGGTAATTTCAAATATTCTTCGTACCTTTGCATCAGATAAAGAAAACAAAACATTTTAATCACTTATAGAACTGGGGGCAACAGTAATTCCGCATCACTATTATGAAGACTTCCGATGGTAAGACAATTACAAAGAAGCACATAGAAGCAGTGCTTCGCACGATGGACTCAACACGGATTTTCCGCCTTTATCATTTAATCTACGGCGGAAAGGTGAAGAAGGCGAAGGTGTATAAATTTATTAATTTTTATGCCCCTACAAAAGCTATTGCAAGCAGGGCTTGTGAGTTGTCAGCTCTTGTCTCGGTGTTGCCCCCTTATTACAAGGACCAGGTACGTAAGTCTATTGCGTTTGAATCGCGTAATGCACGCCATATTGCATTGCAGAGATTTCGCGAAGAAGTGCGTCGTGGACTTGATAGTTATACGAAACGTCCTATTATGGACGGAGACTATCTCTATTGGGCGTCTCCTGTATTTGGAATGGATGATTATAACATTTGTCGAGCCATGCCCGTCAAGGGCAACGAGCGTTTTTGCGAGTTGCTTTGCCGATTGGCGGACAAGTATTTTCCCATGAACAAGCAATGAACAATTCAGCCCTCGACAACACGGTTAAGTCATATATTATGAGTAAGACAGCATATTTGCAGACTGAATTTATAAACGACCTTTGGAGCGGCTGCACATTTATGACCAATGGCGAAGCCGCGCACACGATTGATTATCCCGATATTCTTGATGATATCGTGGCGTCTATTGCCGATAATGGTATGACTAATATTGAGCCAGACACTGAAGATTTTCTGGTAGCTGCCGCACAGCTCGGCTTCGTGGATATAGAACCTGATTTAGACTCGCCGACTGGTTATGTTGTAAGAAAAGGTGTGCTGCCTGAAGCTATATTTAAGACGGGTATTTATACTTTCGTGCCCGATACGTTGAATATCAATTTTAAGACATTCTATAGCGATGAACAATAACGACAGATTTATACTTCAGCCATCCCGAAAGAAAGGTTCCTGGGTGGCTACCGACAAGGCTCACGGTATTGTTATCACATTCCGCGAACACAGGTTTAACGACACACAGGAAATAACGCTGCTTGGCGGCGACACTTTCGGCAGTGTGGAGCAGGCTATGGCGGTGCCCACGGCGCTCAGGGAGATAGCCGACTGGCTACGCAAGGAGCATTACGACGTAGCAATGCCAGCACTGACTATTCAACGCGAAAAAATGGGGCAGTCCATTCGCAACTTGCGCCAGCAACGTGAGATGACACAACAAGACCTCGCGGACGCTGCCGGCATTACGAAAGCAAACGTCAGCAACATCGAGGCAGGCAAATACTCCGTCGGGCTTGACGTGCTTAACCGAATAGCTAACTCCCTGGGGGTAGAGGTAGAGTTGAAGTGATAACGAATAGAATACATTTATATTTTAGCTCATGAAGAAAATCATCAAGTACATCGTGGCTGCCGCGGCAGTCGTCGCAACGTGCGCCGTGTTATTTTCGCTGATAGGTGTCGGCGTGTTCCTCCTCCCCTTATTAGGCGGAGCGTTCACGGCGAAGGCATAGCAGGGATTTTATAGGGTCGGTGATTATTCACCGACCCGACAAGAAACAAGAACATTTTAATATCTTATAGATTATGACAGACAAGGAAATGAACATGGCTATACTGAATGAGCTGTATAATATAGCTTCAGGCGTGTGGTCGTTGATGGAAAAGAATATCACGGGTAGTTTTTCCGCTCGCGAGATTGCCAAGAATATAGGTCGTGGACTTGAGTGGGGAAAGGTCGATGAGTGGCAGCAGCATGACGTAACGGTCGGTGCCTTTAATTGTAAGTTGTCTAACAAGGTACTGTTTGATATTGTCGCTCGTTTCGAGACTCTGGCAGGTGTCGGCAAAAATCGCCGTTTGTTCGTGGCTGAAGAAAAAGGCGAGGTGGAAGGCAGTATTACTTTCGAGGTGTCAAAGGATATGCGTAGTCTATGTGACTTCGCCGACAGCAAGAGCATCCAGCCTGCATACCAGTATATCTTTATAGACACCGTGCAAAATTGCCTTGTCGCTACCGACGGATACAAGTTGATGGTGCAGCCAGTAACAATTTCCGATAAACGGGGAGATACGACAGAGATGCGTATCAATGCCGCAGATTTTAGTAAGATGTGCCAGAAAATGAAGCCAGGCAAAGTATATCGGATGACGGCACGGAAAGAGCATATTTATCTTGATCATATCACAAAGGTTGAGTTTGAAGGAGTATTGTCGAGCGTGTCGGGCGAATATGTAACCTCGAAATGGGCGACAGTATTCGAGAAACGTTCCAGGGATTTACGTCTGAGTATTGAAGATTGGCAGTCTGTATGCGCTTTTGCGAAGTCTGTAGACAGTGAGATGATAGTATTCGCCGGTAATCGTGGCGACAATTTTCTTACGGTTGAAGCAAGCGGATCAAGCCGGACCGTGGAGCTGCGTCATATTATTAATTATGACTTCAGGATATATTTTGGCAAGGCGTCTATTATGGCATCGAAAGATAACGAGGCTATGCGTCTATACCTCGGCAAAGGTCCATCGGATATGGTTCAGGCTACGGGCGATTTCGACTGCGTGGTCTATGGATTTATGCCCGGCTATGCAGATGACTCTTTCGTCGGCAATCGTTGCGGCGACAAGGTCGAGAAACCTCGCGTGGAAATGAACGTGGATATTCTCAGACTCCATGCGCCAGTCCAGGAAACTGAAGCATCCGGCGAAACGATTAAGGAACCTGAGTCGCAACCGGTATCTACAGAAAAGAAAAACAAGAAAGCGGAAACAAAGCGCCCGGCAAGAAGAGCCCCTGCCGACAATTCACGGAAGTTTACTTTCGAGGCTATCGGTGTGAAGCCTGGCGACAAGCTCACGTTTGTGGACGGCACAGATGTAACGGCCGTTGATGGCACAAAGGTGGAATATATGGGCAAGGTTTATACCCTGTCAGGATTCTGTAAAGCGTTCATGCCGGAAGGTAAACGCAACAAGGCAAACAGTTATCGCGGCTGCGCCTTCTTTTATAGGGACGGTGTGAAATTGGAGAAATTGTTTAAGGATGTACTGAAGGCTGCGGAATCCACGATGGATAATCCGGCACCGGCATCCGTATCTACAGATGCGCCTACGACTGCGAAGCAGGAAACAATTACACCTACAGACCAGGAAACAAATGTGGCGGAGCCGATGGCAGAGACACACCGACAAGCGGATGCCGATATATATGCGCCTATCCTTGCGCACGGATTGCGCAGCAACCTATCTCTTTTGCTCCGTGCGCCTACATCTTTGCGCAGACCGACAACTATACCTTTGCGCCACAATAAGGCGTCTACGCGGCTTATTTGGCGGCGAGGAGGGCTGCGACATGATAGGCGCGTAGTGGATGCTCCAGATGCCAGGATGATGGGAGTGCAAGATGCAACCGTTCATACTCTACCTTTACCGCCACCTCCTGCAATGACTTGAAGCCTATATCGACACCATGACACGGATATTATACGGCCGTATATCCGTGTTATGGCGAAGAGAAAATAACAGATTATTCACAATAAATGTATATTATTATGGAAATGAAAGAATATTTTGATAACCTTATTGCCTTAACCGAGAATATGGGAGTATATAGCACGGAAGTGCAGGTGGAGACTGAGGACGGGTATATTATCACGATTCAGGTGAGGAAGAAAAAGAAGTAACGACCAATAGCACGAATAGCACTCATATTGCGTCTCGTATTTGTGGCATTAGTGTTATTCGTTGTTTCTTTATTAACTAATAACAACTTAAACTTATGTGTAAAAACCTAACCTTTGCAGCTATCACGATGATGGCTATCTGCATGACTACGACATCATGCAGCAGTGACAACGACAGCACTATTATAGAGCCGGTGAATAATCAGCAGACAGCACGAAAGGCTCATTTGCGGCTTGTGTGCGGCATGAATGTCGGAGTGTCGGACAATCAACCAGTCAAGCGCAATGCTCCTGCGACACGCGCCGCATTGACCGCCAACGGCAGAGATTTGACCGACCTCTACATCTTGGACTACGACAAGGCTACTGAAAAGCTGCTCCAGGTGCTCCACCAGACGAGCACGGCGGCAGACTTCGCTGAGCCTGACTTGACGTTGGACTATGGCGAGCACACGCTAAAAGTGATTGCCACAAGGAGCGACACGCCTTCGTTGCTGACCGCCGACGGCACGGCATGGAACACCACTGCGAATGTGCTTACACCAGTTACGGCATCCGTGCCGTTGGCTGTAACAAGCAACAAGACATCGGACACATTCGGCAAGCAGGTGGATGTAACGGTCGGTGTGGGCGAAGCGCAGACGGTGAACATCATACTGGAGCGTCTGGTGGCAAAGCTCGTTGTCAACAGCACGGATGATTTTCCGGCAGACTGCTCCACCATCACGCTGGATATGGACGAATACAAGTCGTTCTCATGGACGGACTTCTCCGTTATAGAGTGTGCGAAAAATCAGCGTACCACGGATGTGTCGGCATTGGCTGGACAGCACGCCACGACTATCAACTACTTCTTCCTGGTGCCGGACGGGGGATATACTACTGACATCACGTTCACGACCAACAGCACGAAGGGGGCGCCCTACTCCACTATCACGGTGCCGAGTGTGCCACTGGAGCGCAACAAGGTGACGACGATTACAGGCTCGCTATATAACCACCAGCAGGGGTTTTCCATCGCGCTGAACGACGAATGGGACGGCGAAAGTAACGACATCAACATCTAAATTATAATTAACATCGGAATAAACGGAATAAACGGAATTTTTTGATTTGTATATAATATACAAGTTTTGATATTGCGTTTTATTCTGTTTATTCTGATTGTAATTTATTTACTATGGAAAGGCTATTTTTCAGAGAAGAATCTTATGCTATCCGAGGAGCTTTGTATGAAGTGCAAAAAGAATTGGGTTGCGGATTTTTAGAACGCGTATATCAAGACGCTCTTGAGTATGAATTTAATGAACGTAATATACCATATGAGCGAGAAAAGCAAATAAATATAATGTATAAAGGAAAGCCATTGGGCGAGCCATATAGAGCTGATTTTATCTGTTATGGCAAGATAATAATCGAGCTGAAGGCTATCAAGGAAATAGAAAATGTGCATCGTGCTCAAGTCATTAACTATTTACGAGCTACGGGTATGTGCTTGGGATTTCTTGTTAATTATGGAGAGGAAAGTGTGCATATTGAACGTATTGTGCGTTATTGAAATTTCCGTTAATTCCGTTAATTCCGATGTTATTTTAAATATGAATAGACATTTGATTTTTGTTGTTGGCATCTTGTGTGTGTTGTCGTGCGAGAAACCATATATCCCAGACGGCAGTGATGATAATCCATCTGTGGTGCAGCCTGATGATGCTGGCTGTGAGCATGGCGATACGCTGATTGCCGTGAACGACACGGCGTGTTTTTACTTGTCAGGTATGGAGATTAGCGGAGTGATGCTCCAGGACTACCCTGCCCCCTCGACGCTGCTTGCCGGCTTGCGTTATAGATTGCCCAGGAGATTAGAAGTTTCGCAGGTATTAAAGTCTGTCGATATGCCCGAAGGCTATTGGAATAGCAAGCAGCGCATATTGTGCTATGATGATCCGCAGGACGATGGCATAAAGGTAGGCTCTACCCTATTCGGCTCCGGCTACTATTATACCTATGTGCCCCACGGAAACATTACCCGTGCTGGCTTTCAGACGCAATACTGCCTCCTGCCTATTCGCACCGAGCGACTGCCAAAGCAGGACGGACATGTGGATATTACTGTGGATGACGAGTGGGAGTAAATACGTTCATACTTTCGTATCTTTATATTTTCATACTTTCATACTTTTGTATCTATTTATGTACGTTTGTACTTTCGTACTTATATATCTATTTATCTACCTTCGTTCTTACTTACGTTGTTACTTATGTATGTTCTAACTTACCTACATTCTTATGTATTTACGTTCTTATGTATCTATTTATATAGGTTGTTATCTACCTATCTACTTATGTTCTTATTTACGTTCTTATGTATCTATTTAGATAGATAAGTAAGAAAATAGATAGATAGATACAAATTTAACATTTATAATTTGTGTATGTGAGATATAATTCTTAATTTTGTATCGAAATACAAAGATAGTTATCTACTTTCGTACTAAAATACTTTCGTACTTCCGTATGTTTGTATGTACTTATTTAGATACGTCTGTATGTTCGTATATAACAACTTTAATACTTTATAGATTTATGGAAAGACTAAAAGAAGTACTCGCTATTGTGAACGACAAAGGCGGAGTGGGAAAGAGCACTACTGCTCACAATCTGGCTTGTGGTTTAATCAAGTTGCACCCAGAATACCGCGTGTTGATTATCGACCTGGATGCGCAGGTGGCAAACGTGTCATTGCTTTGTGGCTGGCGCGACCGTACCGACAAGCACGGTACTATGTACGAGGCACTGACCAACAAGACCGCTATGCCGGTGTATCAGGTGAAGGTGGATGGACAGGACTATAATGGCAATCTCTATCTTGCCCCATCGTCAGAGGATATGCTGAATGTGGAGCCGTTTCTGCTGCGTGAGATGAACCCGCTGAAAGTGTTGTGTAAACTGTTTGCCATACCTGTAACGTTGACGGAAGAGCAAGGCGGTGAGCAAAGTGTGATAGAGGCTTTCGATTACATCATCATTGACTGTCCACCAGCCATGAACCTTGTTACTAAAAACGCTATGTCGGTGGCTACTGGCATCATCATCCCTATGCAGTTGGAAGCACTGCCAACATTCGGATCATCAAGCGTGATACGCTGGGCGCAGGACGTGAGAGCAGAGATTAACCCCAACCTCGACCTTCGCGGACTGCTAAAGGTGATGGTAGACAAGCGCACAAAAGCAAGCGCAGGCTTCTCGCAGCATATCGACGATGAGTATGGCGATTATGTGTTCAAGACCGAGATACCGCGGCGTACAAAGATTGTGGAAGCCCAGGCGATGATGCAGGACATCTTTACCTATGCACCCGATAGTGATGCGGCAAAGAGTTACGAGGCGTTTGCCCAGGAGATTATTGACACTTATAAGGAGTGATATGCTCCTTATAGATTGTAGGATTATTCACTGATTTTTACGTTTATAGATTATGGGTAAGTTTAATTTTAAGGATACTCCTGTCGCTAAGGTGGCAGAAGAAATACGTGAGGACGAAAACCAAAAAGCAGTACAGCAGGAGCAACAGGCTTCAGCACCGACTCAGACGACTGCTCCTGCTGCAACAGAACAGCCGGAGCAAGAGAACGCTTCAATGGAAAGCGAGAAAGAGGAAAAACCGAAAGCACCAGCAAGAAAGAAGCCATCGGCAGGTACATCCTTGCAGGCATCTAAAGCCAAGAAAAGCAAGAACGGCATTGTCATTGATGTGCCAATAGATGACTATCTGGAAATGATGCGTCTGAAGGTGATCACTGGCAAGACGCTCAAAGACTTGGCACTGCAAGCGGTGCATGAGTTTATTGAGAGAAACAAGTAAGGTGAAATGGCTACTAAAGTTTTTTACCTTATTACTTTTTCTAATGAAAGGATTAGTAAAGGTGAAATAGCCACTAAAGTTTTTTACCTTGGTAAATTAGGTACTAATGTTTTTTACCTAAAATAGACATCTAAAGGCAAATAGGTACTAATGTTTTTTACCTATACTTTATAATATAAATAAAAGAACTATGTTTTCTTATATTATATTAGGACAGGATATTTAGCTAAAAGTTGATTGATTATCAAAGGTTTAGATTTTTCGGAGGTAAAAAACATTAGTACCTAAACGCCCCAAAAGGTATGTTTAAGGTGAAAAACATTAGTACCTAAGTTACCTAATAAGTAAAATGAATATCTATGGAAGAGAAGAAATCGTTGCCACAGCAATATATAAACACTCCCTTTGCCTATACGCGGCTATCCAAAAATCTGTCGCTGCTTCAGCAGTCCATGCTTAACAAGGTGAGTGAGCATCTACAAAGCTATGTGCAGAAGTATTTCGGGAGCGATCTTTGTAAGTCGCGCGACATTCCGCGACCGCTTTTCTCGGATGCGGAAAAGAACAATGGCATGCCGATATTCACAGTGTCGTATGCGGAACTCGGCGTGAGCATCAATAATTACAGTAGTGCAAATGCTGCCGTAAAAGAGGTTCTTGCACTTACGCTTGACGCTCCTGGCGTAGATAAGGATGGCAATCCGGCTATCGTGAAGTACAACATATTTACGCAGGCAAATATGTCTTCTGATGAGAGTAATGGCGTTACGTTCAGTTTGAATACTGCCGTTGTGGATTACGTGTTTGACATGAGCCAGGGTTACGTGAGACACCCCGCGAATATAGCCAGGATAGGACAGGTAGAACGCATGCCAATGATGTACTACTTACTATTCAAGTGGTCTGAGCGATGGAAAAAACGAGAGGTTCGTCTTACGGTGTTGGATATAAAAGATTATCTCGGCATGCGCTCCAAGGTCAAAGATGGTGGATGTGATGGAGAAAAGAAAAGGGCAGGAAGACCCTCGAATACGATAGATGTAATAAAAGAGGCTTATCCTAAATTCTCTCAATTCAAAAAAATGGTGCTTGACACCAGTATTAAAGACATCAACCGCTTGAAGCATGAAGGCTTGCTTGATGTATGTGTGTCATATGAACCTGTCTATAACGGCAAACGAAAAGTAGGCAATCCTGCTTTCATTCGATTTAGTATCTATGACACCATTGAGGAAATGGAAAAGGCACAGAAGGCTACACACCCTGAACTTATTTTTGCAGACGATAAGCCAGGCGAAAGAGAGTGGCGAATGTTGGTGGATATGTATAAGGGAGAGTTGTTGGCGTACATGAAGCCATTAAAGTTTTTTTCGTATGACGGCGAGCATCTGTTTGTCTCGGCGACGGAAGGGCAGCGAATAGCTTTCGAGCAGCACATCACTATCGAGGAAAAAAGGATGTTTATAGAATGTATGAAGAAAGTTTTTGGCAAGGTAGTGGAATTTAACTATCATACCATTAAGTAATATTACGCACCGTCTTACTCTGAATAGGGTAGGGCGGTGTTTTTGTTTGTCCTTACCGTTTGTTTTAGTTTCCGTAACTTTGCGACATGAAATTAAAACAGACAAGAATGAGATTTTATAGATTTTTAATCGCTGGCATCTGTATGATGATGCTATGTGCTTGTGCTTCCTCTCGTAAGACGATGACACGGGTGTCGATGATTGGTGGCGATAGTGTTACAAAGACGGTTGCGGATAGTGTTGCTGTGTCTACTGTGCGCAAGGATAGCGCGAGAGTAGACAAATGGGATTACTCGCAGACCATTGGCTCCATTGTTGACTATAACAACGATGAAGAACTGATACATGAGCTTATCACGGTGGCGACGGATAGCCTGGGCAACAAGACCACAACGACAGATCGTACTATTCGCCGGAAGAATAATCACGGCAAACAGACAACAATCAGTGAGGAGCAGCGCAGACACGAGGAACAGACAAGCGTGCTTCTGAGTGCGCTGGACAGTATAGCGCATAGCAGGTTTAGTAATTACTATAACCATTGGCTGAACCGGGATAGCGTGATGCAGAATAAAGGCAAGACAACGGGCATCATATTCTCACCCACAAAACATTGGACGGATGGTGTGATATTATTTTGCGTGTTGTGCTTTGTTGTGTGGTATGCCTGGAAGTATGGGCAGGAAATAAAAAAATAAAGGTTATGGGAAAGAAAAGAAAGGACGAGATTGAACTTACCGACCAAGCCGAGGTAACACTCCAGGACTTTGTTATTCCTGCAAAGATAGAGGCTTTCTGCAATCAATACAAACCGCAAGACCATTGGACGGAAGACTGCGATGTGTTTACCGATTATCAGTTGCGGTCGTATTTCAAGGCTGTGGTGTGTCCATTGGGTGATCCACTGTCGCTTTACCTTCAGGAGCTGGCTGCGCTTGGTTTTAAGATGAAGAACGACGAATGCGGTGAGCCGGTGATTTATTGCAAGGTAAGATAAACAACGAAAAACACGAAAGACACGAAAATTTTGTTATCATCGGATTAAACAGATATAACAGATACTTTCGTTTCTTTTGTAGATTTCGATGTTATACTGATGTGAAATTTAAAACCAAAATTTTATAGAGTTATGAACAGACAACACTATTATTACAAGACAACCGACGATGGGCGCGTAGGAGCGCAGTTGCAGGAGTTTATGAACAGATGTGCCGAAGCAGAAGAAAAAGCGCGTCAGTGGGTAGAAAAACAAGGCGCGAGCCACTACTACGAGTCGCCCGATGGAATGGCTGGCGGTGTGGGTGCAGTGGAGTTTGACAACACCATCGCCAAAGATGGATGGGAGAAGATTACCACACCAGACGGCCGTGTTTTCTTCCTGCCCATGGAGGGCACCGACCTGGAAAAGGAGATGTATTCGCTGCCTGTGGTGAGTGAATCGGAACTGATAGGCATCCTTAACTTCATTCCGAAGAAAACAAAAGCAGGACTACCCCTGCCGTTCACCTTTGGCGGCCAGACGCCCGTGGTATTCCGACATCATGGCTACTGGTATATCGATGTGCCGTATCAGACGGCAGACATATCAATCACGCCGATAGGCGAGAAAGATTTTCTGCGCCGCAAGATGGCGGCGACAAACGAGAAATAGATTTTTTGTCATAAGTTAATATATTTAGTTTTTAGTTATGAAGGCTAAAAGGCGTTTTAGCTTACTAACTTTTGTATTTTTTGCATCCGCCAATCTGCGAAAGATAAGCGGATGCCTTTTTTATTGTCGGGTAGGGGATGGCTCGGCGGCCATTCCGTAGTCGTAGTCTTTCTCTTTGTTCTTCAATCTTGTTATTTCATCGTGCAGTTTGATGTTTTCTTCGGATAAAGCCATTACCCTATCATTAAGTTTTTCTATTAGCTCCAGATAGCGCATACGTTCTGCTGTTGTAGTGGTGTCTGCTGTCTGTTGCGTGAGTATTACATTCTCCTTAGTCTTTGCTCGTGCCTGTTCAATCCGGATATAAGGAGGCATGGCTGTGATGATATGGATAGGTGAGCGTGGGTCGCACACTTTTATACCTGCTTTCCGGCTTGAATCAGGCCAGCCTCCGGCAGGTTCAATCATCGAGTCGGGCGCGATAGGTGCGATGATAGATGTGTCGTCTGCCTTCTCATCGAGGAAGAACGCAGTTATTGGTACATTAAAACGGTTGCAAAATTTCATAAGCTGTGTCAACGGCAGCATAGTAGCACCATCAACCCAGTTGCGAAGTGTGTTGTAATCGCTCATCTCCATGCTTGAGAGAATTTCGTTACGCTTAATTGACGGATTAGCCTTCATCCAGTCGGCGAGAAACCCATAATTGTAAACTATGTTATGCTCTTTCATATTGTTGTTTGTTAGTTGTGCGACACTCGCATAAAATATTTATGTTAAAAAGTGAAAGAATTATTGGATAGTCCAACAATTTATTCTACCTTTGCATACAAATATAAAATATATCATTTAAATGACCAAGAATATTTGGAATAAAATATACGAAGGTAGCACACTTTCACCGCAAGACCTCACTCCCGAAGAGAAGAAAAGGCTTTATGCCCTTTTCGAGAGGTACGATATGCCCATAAGCACTTGCTATAAACGCTTTTTCGACAAAGGCTTTAGCGAGTGGGAAATTGTGGGAGTATCGCATATAAAAGAGGCTTTTCTGCTGACCGAATTATGTGATGCAGATACAGATTCCGGCGGCGATGAAGGTAGCCGTGGTTATGGATATGTGCGCACGCTTGACCCAAAATATGACGACAGTAAATTCTACGAATTGGTCACAAGCATGAAAATGGGTAAGGTGTTGTGTGAGAAGATGGCCGATATGGGCATGGCTTCGCAAATGACCGTCCGCACCCGTTTCAAGGCTAACGACTGGAAGTACTGGGAAAACAGAGGTGTGAGAACCATTATTGAAGAGTTTATGCTTGACGAACTAAAAACTAAAGATAAACAATGAATATATTAGATATTACGATAGACTTCGAGACTTGCGCCCTCTGCCCCACAGCAGCAGTGATGAGCGTGGGGACGGTAGCCTGGAATAGGGAAGCGGAAGAAAGTCCGTTTACTTTCGAGGGCTTTACACTTCCAGATTTGTTTGTCTACTATAAGCATGTGGATATGCGGTCGCAGTTTGTCGATGGTTTTACATTCGACAACGACACGGCTAAATGGTGGGCGCAGAATAGTGAAGAAGCAAAACGTGCAGTGCTCGACTATGATGATACGCCGTTGATGCCTATTCGGCATGTAATAGAAAACTTGCTTGAATGGATGAAGGAAGTCAAAGAAATGGTTGGAGCAAAACAAGTGATTCTTTGGTCGCAAGGCTCCGACTTCGACATAGCCATTCTGCGAAACATCTGCTATAAATACAATATCGAGATACCCGTGCCGTACAAAAACTTCCGTGATCATCGTACCTTCTTTCTTGAGGGCGCAAAGATGATATGCGACAAGGCAGAAACGGAGTTTGATTCGGAGAAGGCTTATTCGCTCGTTGAACCTTACGAAGGTGAAGGTGTGGCACATGACCCAGTGTTCGATTGCAAGCAGAGTATCTACAGTACCTGGCAGATGATGAGACATCTTAAATGTCTGTGTACAGATAAAACAAAAGTATAGAGCCTATGCGTTACGCAAATCTGCTGTCGTTGCCATACATTCCCAACCGCGACAAAAAACAGAAAAGCAATCCGCATATCTCGCCCTACGAATTGCGGCATCGAATAGCCTACACCGAAACCGTGAGAGGCGTTGATGATGATGTGCCGGCATTGCTCTTTTTTGGAGCACCTTTCGCATTGTTGCGCGATACTTGCCTGCAAGTCCATAAGATGATGGCAGGTAAGGTACATGACTTGACGATAATGCCAGAACACTCCTGCCGCCGCAAGAATGGCAAATGCTATTGGCGATGGGTTGTGAGTGTGGTAAGACTTGACGAGCGTTTTATTTCGCTCAGGGAGTTTACGTCGTTGCTCATATCCTGTATGCAAAGAATTGGAAACTGCAAGGTGCGGCATTATAGGCTCGAAACATTTATAAATCTATGAAATAAAAAACAAAGGGCTGAAGGCGATGGCCGGTGCTCGCAAGAACCGGCTAATAAAACACACAACCGCTAAGGATTAAAGGCTTCGGAGCGGTTGACGTACAGAAAGTTTGGCACATCGCTGACAGTCCTTTTAAGAAACAGAAAGACCAGGGAGTTGGTGAGCATGGCGACACCTCACTGAACATGACAAGGCAACGGCAGGAAGTAAAAAGCCTGAGAATGCCGTTGTTGCAGACTGGGAATTAGGACAACTCCCTCGGTCTTTTCTCTTAACAATAAAATAACAATATGCAATTCCACCCAATAATAAACCGTCTTGCCAATATCGACATGACTCTCCTCGTGAAGCCTGCCGATGAGCAGCACTTTGAAGGACAGACAGCTTGTTTCTGTCCCTTCTGTCAGAAGAAGGGTGCAGAGGATGCCGACGCTTCGGCGGCTGACGGCAAGGCTCAGGCAGGGCAGACACCGCACTTTATCATCTACAATGATGAGCGTGGCGGTCTGTACGATGGGGTAGGGGTTGATGGCAATACGCAGGCGAAGCATGGAGCCGTGAGGTGGATGTGTACCAAGACCGGCAAACAAGGTTACGGAGCACTGGAACTATATGCTGCAATGCGCAATCTGCCTATGCACGGAGCCAGTCTGTTGCGCTTGTGCAAGGATTTAGTGGTGCGTGTGTATGGCGACAAGGAAGATACAAGAAATGCCTTCCCTATGTTGTTTGGCAAGATGGACTACCGTACCATTGCGGCACAGACCATTGAGACTTTCTCGTTTATGCCGAAGATGGACTTCAATCCGCAGGAACTTGCAGCCCTCGGTTGCGAGGTAACGATGGTAAAGGGTATTCCTACCTTCGGCTTCGGCAAGGAATTTACTACGGATATGCTCAATAAAGACTTCCGTATCTATGCTGTCGATAGTGTTACGCTGCCCAATGTGGTGCGTGACGGCAAGCAGGTGAGTGAGGTCATTTATGGCACTCCGTGGAATCCTCTGTTTGTATGCTTCGCCACCGACGTGATAGCACCGCAAGGTTCATGCGGTTGTCTGTTCCGTCCGGCGATGAAGGGCGACCCGATAGTGTTCTCTACCTGCGAAGACCACAGCGTGCGCAAGGTGAGCCGTTGGCTGATGGGCGATAAGGTATTCACCTATGCCATGGATCACCGCGATAGCGCATCTACTGCCGTTCACGCAGCCATAGAACAGTTTGAGCCAGACGAGCAATATACCAAGGAAAAGGATATTTGGGTGGAGAACGAGACAAAGGATGGTGAGGGCAAAGGTACTTACCATCTGGAGCAAGAACCGATCAAGCCTGCCGACATCAAGGCGCGTAACATCGTGTTCTGTCGCACACCTGAAGATGCACTCAGCGTATATTACGCCATGCGCTCCCTGCGCAATGACAAGGCGAGTGACCCGCATTTCCAAAAATACTGTTGGTATCATGTAGCCTTCTCCATTGGTCGCAGAAACTTCTGGTATATTGACCGTGGGCAGTGGCGACAAGAAAAACTTGACTTCAATGCCATTCAGTATCAGAAGATGAACCGCTTTGCCGAGCGTGTCATCATGCTCTACCCGAATGATATTGCCTCACAGCGCGACTGCGGCGCCATCGCCACCAAGTATAGCGACATCTGCTATGCCATGTTGCCCGAAGCCTTCCGCTCGCGTTACAACCAGCGTTGGCAATGGCTGTATGGTTGTTCGCCAAGAAGTGTGCGCGACTATATGATTGCCTATCGCATGACAGACGAGGACAATTTCAAGTTCGACCACGACCTGCGCATACCGCTTTACTCACGTCTGCGCGGTGCCAAGAATACCGACCCGTTTGAGATAGAATATCCGCGTGATCCGCGCAGCGGAAAACCGAAACCGCCTACCTGCAAGGTATCGCCTACAAAGGTGTGGCTGTTTATGAGTGCGCACGGATATTACCGCATGATAGACCCCGAGAGCACCGACCTTGTCGGACAGTACATCCACCTCGACCGCTGCTTTGTGGAGTATATAGATAGTGGAAGTATAATCCAGGCGATGAAGGATTTACTGTTTGAGTTCATTGAAGGATGTTGGCGATATAACGATACAGAGCAGCATCTGATGTCGGACTGTGCTAATTTAGTGGATAAAACTTTCTCAGAAAAAAGTGCGGGTGGTTTACTTTCAATGGTAATAGATTTTGCAGATGCGTTTGATGCCAAAACGGAATATTTTTATTTCCGTAATGTCGCATTGAAGATAACACCTGAATCGATAGTACCTGTAAGTTACGACCACATAAATTTCTTTATTCCGGCCTTGGCTCGAAAACCATACGACTTTACTATGCGTGTATTCAAAGCTCCGTTTGAGATTACGGAGAGTCAGGAATACATTATGCGTAAGGAGGCGATAGAGAAGAAGGATGCAATGCGCAATGAGGATGGCTCGCCTGTATTTTCTATTATAGAGATTGGTCAGATGCGTGCCGAACTTACAGAATGGGCACAGACCTACCGGTGGAACGTAGACTGGAAGGGTAAGCGTGAGCAAGACCTTTGGCCATCGTTGCGCGTGATAAGAGGTTGCGCCAATACTTTATGGGAACAGGAGCAGGATGCCATCCGTAACAAGCAGAAAATGTCATCAGACGATATGGCTATTATCAATAGTCATTTTGTTAATCTGATTTCTGGTATTGGTCGCGTATGCTTCCGTACATGGGACAAAATGGAGAATGTATGCCCTTATTTACTGGAGGACTCTATTCCCGATGAAAAACAAGCAACGGGAGGTTCAGGTAAGTCGTGGGTGATAAATACATTTGTTGGTTCTGCGGTCAATGTATTCAAGGTTGATATGCGACATTTCAGAGATACTGGTGATGCTCGTTTTAGTCTTACAGATGTGATTAAATATCCTGGTAAGTTTAGAGTTGTCCACTGGGAAGATAAGCCGAAGAGCTTTCCCCTTGATTACTTTTATGTACAGATTACAGGTGGTACAAGTGCGGAACGGAAACATGGCGATGTGGTGTCATTCAAAATGAAAGACTCTCCGCTGCATGTTATAACGTCCAATTATCCTTTGTCGGATGACGCTTCATCTACAATAGGACGTTTCCCGTTGGTAAGTTTCTCTAATCGCTTTGCACGAGAGAATCCGCAAAAGAGGCAACCGGCCCGTATGATGAGCGATATTATGAAGGGATTTAGTAAGAATCCCGAGGAACTGCAAGACTCCGATCGCAACCAAATTATATACATCTGCGCCTTGGCCGTCCAGTTCCTCATGCGCTACCACACGTTTGCCATTGCTCCGCAGGAGAATGTGCGCCGCCGCCAGATGGTGCAGAAGCTCACCGAGAGCATCGTGCGCTACTTCGAGTGGTTCTTTGGACGCACAGAGGTGTATGGCATACCTATCTGCGCTGACGATATGTTCAACGAGTTCATGCGCGATTGGGCAGATGCCTCTGAGGGTAAGAGTAAGGAATACAGTCGTGCCACCTTCAAGAAGAAAATAGCCGACTATTGCGAGAATATGGGTATCACCTGCAATCCGCCGCATTTGTTTGCCAACGACCGCGACCGCCAGCGCAAGTGTTTTAAGCTACAGGCATGGGTTACCCAGGAATACTTTGCTGGTCGCGAATGGGAGAACGACAATACGATAGAGCCGAAGTGCATCCGCCACTTGCAGACATCCTATCATGTGTTCTTCTTTTATCGTCCTGGCAAGGACGAGATACCGAAAGACTATAAAGAGCTCAAGCGTATAGCCCGCGAGTTTGCCGAGCAGCCCGACCCTCTGCCACACCGCGATGAGAATGGCGACATCGTTACGCTCACCGAGGAAGAAAAGACCCGATGGGACAACTTCATTTCTCGCAAGCAGGGCAAGCGATATGCTGGAAACAGTGATAATAATAATAGTAACAATACGGCAAACACCGTCAACCAGATAAAGGACGAGGATATGCCGTTCTAAGAATAACAAATTATAAACAAACAATAAAAACTATGGCAAGTTACAACGGAAGTTTAGACCTTCTTGCGCTGAACGGAGCACAGGTGTTTACGGGTATCGACCAGAAGAACCCGACAAGGGCTTATGTGTGTGTGCCGGTGGATGTGAACGACATCCGCATGGCCACATCGAAGAACGACCCGACAAAGCAGATAGCAGGTCTGCGTGTGAACATTTGGCCTCTCAACGAGGCATACAAGAATGCCGTGCGCCGCTCGGCTCAGGAGCGTGGCGACAGCAACGTGAATGTGCCTACACACGAGATGCAGATGTCGTTCTCTACTGACTACATCAAGGCAGTGGTAGACAAGTTCCCTAAACTCGTGGAGCAGGTGCGTGAGCAGAACAAAGAACGTGATGCCGACCTCGAGAACCAAGACCCGAAGGACGAGAACACGCATCTCTTTAAACTCATCCGCCAGCGCATGAACAAACGACTGGCTATGCTCTATCAGCCACAGCAGCAGGCGCAGCAGGCGGCATATCCACAACAGGCTTATGCGACAGCAGGCAACGCCACTGCGTATGTGCCACCGGCAGACGGAGGACAGGGCGATCCGTTCAACGGAGAAACGTATGATGATGACGAACTGCCGTTCTAATCTGCGAACAATCAACAAGAATAGTTAATCGTCATCGAATGAAACAAATGAATCGAATATAAAAGAACGACATCGAAAGAAACGAAAAATCTTTAACATCGGAAGAAACAGATTGAACAGATTTTTGTCTGCTTTCGTTCCTTTCGATGTTCAGAAAACCATTTGTGTCATTAGGTTCATTTGATGACTAAAAAGAAATAAACAATAATGAAGTTACAAGCAAAATCATCCCGCGAGCTCAACGCTGCCCTTCAGAAGGCGGCTCGTTGTATCGCAAGCAAGAACACGATAGCCATTCTCGACAATGTGCTGCTTACCCAGCACGAGGCAGGCAAGTTCTTCTTTACATCATCCTCCGCCGAGGCACGTCTTACCATCCCGGCACCGCTCACCCTTGTGGAGGGTACATTCAAGTCGGTGGTGCTCCCCATCAAATACATCATGCCGTTCCTCGGCACACTGCCCGACTGCACCGTGAACTTCACTTTTGAGGATGCTCACGCCCTCATCCTTGAGTATTGCCATGGCGACGGCAACAATGTGAAGGAGGGTAACGCACAGCTCACATGGCTTGATGCCGACGAATATCCGCACATGGCTGCACCTGGAGAGGATGCCGTAAAGATAGCCTTGCCGATGTCGCTGTTCGGCGATGTGCTTGCCAAGGCAGGCGACTTTGTAGGGCGCGACGAGATACGTCCGGTTTTGAGCAGTCTGTGTATCGACGTGAGCGAAGACCGCTCGACGGTGTATTTCGTGGGCACCGACGGACACGCGCTCTTCAAGCAGACCCTCGGCAACGACCCGGCCAAGAACGGATATGACTTCTTCCGTGGCGGCGAACCCGAAAAGATTCTGCTCCACATGTCATACTTCAAGCCGTTTGCCGCTTTTGCCGGCTGTGAAGAGCTGACCATTGAGAGCGACAACAAGAGCATCCGTTTCTCGTCAGGCGACATTGAGTATATCTGCAAGTCGCTCGAAGGCAGATACCCTAACTACAACTCGGTTATTCCGCGCAGCAATCCCTATTTTGTTACCTTCGACAAAAAGGAGATGCTTGCCATCGTGAAGCGTGTGGTTCTGTTCTCGCCTGAGTCCGACAACAGCGTGGTAATCCGCAAGGACGGCATGTTCCTCACGGTGTCTGCCGACAACATCGACTTCTCGCTTTCGGCTTCCGACCAGGTGATGCTCCAGAATGCGCAGTGTGAGGACGGCTTTCATATCGGTTTCAACGGAGTGCGCCTCCAGTCGGTCATCAATGCCATACCGGGCGACACCATCCGTATGGAACTTTCCGACAAGACACGCGCTGCCGTGCTCACCGCCGACGAACCATCGCCCTCGGTGCTCACGCTCCTTATGCCGATAGTCATCGACGACTAAAGTTTTAAGAACTACAGAAAGCACAGAAAAACACGGAAATATATATTGGAAAGAATTTCTGCGTGTTTCTGTGATTTCTGTAGTTAAAAAAAAGAACATAACAAAGATAAAGATGGACGATACACTTCTTTTCATTCCACCCTGCTGTGTGGACCGTAAACTACCCAAGGCTGTGATGCAGGCTCCGCAGCGTATGCTCACCTTTTACACGCATGGTGACGTGACGATGGAGAAGTTCTATCGCGCCGTGAGCTACCTGCTTGTTGATCCTCATGTTATGGTGCTCGCGATGCCTGCCGTGACACCCGACACGATGAGCTTCCTCCTCCAGTGTTTCGAGCGCAAATGGATAACTGCCCTTGTGCTATCGACGGCACGAAAGAACGGCGAGATAGTAGACAAGTTCTTGCCCGAATACAAAGACCGTGTGCTCTACACGCAGAGCAAGGACGTGACGGACACCACATCGCACATGGTGTTGTACAATAAGGAAAGGGCACTGACCATCAACGGAGCGATGCTCGATCATGCCTATTCGTCGCTTGAGAGTTATTCGCTGATGTTTTACCCCAGCCATTGCCTTTCATCCAACGGTTGCGACTGGGGCAATCCTATCCGCAACATTCTCCTGCCCGACGTGCTCCGCCACCGTCAGCAGGTGCGCAAGGATAAGCGCAAAGTAGAGCATCCGACTTTGTGCCGTTTCCTCGACTGTAAGTTTCCGCCATATAAGGAGGACGAGAAGGAAGACAACGAACCGAAGGATCACTATTCATTCTATAACATCTAAAGCCGTATGAATACCAAACCTACACAGAGTTACACCAACCTCCGCGCCTATACGGAGAAATGGCAGTGGATAGACCCTCGCTCCAATCAGCAGGTTACGGGATATGTACATCCGCAGACCGCCACTCATGTGGAGCGCAAGCCGTTCTTTATCCGGTTTCTCACAAAGACTGGGCATGTGGACGAGGGCAACTGCGTGTGTCTGTCGGTCAATACGCTGACACATCAGCGCAAGGTGCAGTTTGTGGCATCGGGAGAGATTAGGGTGGTGAACGATGTGCTGGTGCTGGAGGTAGATGGCACAAGGTTCATCACGCATTAAACAACAACTACGGATAACGCAGATGATACGGATAGGAAAGTCATCGAATGACACGAATAAAAAAGAACATCGGAATGAACGGAAAGAACGGAATAGAGAAATCTGTTTAATTTGTTATATCTGATATTGATGGATTCGTTTCATTTGTGTCATTCGATGAAAATAAAATTCCGTTAATTCCGTATTTTCCGATGTTTTTCAAAAACAAGAAGCAACTATGTGGAATATATTTAAGCGAAAAAAGAAAAAGCAGCTGAAGGAGCTCACGCAGTTGAGCCAAGCCTTCGCTATCATCACCGAGTTTGGTCGTCGCGGTTTGATACACTGGCAGGTGAAAGACAAGATACTTCTGATAGAGGAGTCGCTTGCCGTGGTGCAGATGGCACAGGGAGAGGAAGCCTTTAAGCGTTTCCTCAATCACGCCGCCAACTGGCAGAACTTCCGGCTCATCCGCGATGCCTACGACCAGACGCGCATCGACTTTGAAGCCCAGGCAGTACGCGAGGCGCAGCAGAAAGAAGGCAACCTGTCGAAAGCCGACATACAGCGCATACGCCAGAACGCCCGCTCGCGACTGGGTGTGATACCCGTAGAACTATTGCCGGGACTGATAAGAGAGTTCGACATCATGGTAATTCGTGCCAATGCCCCGTCCACTAAGGCGGCTACCGAAGAGAACGGACAGCTCCTTGCCCTTGGCCACTACGACGGCAAGCAGGTGGAGATGGCGATGTATGACGACATTAAGCATAACCTACAAAACAACGAATAGCAACTATGAATACATTTTTCACCATCCTCGTGGTGCTCGTAATCATCACCATGATTATGGCATTTTGTTGTATGTTGTTCGGAAACGATGACGAAGATGATTACAACTATTAGTGTAATGTTTGTGGCGGCTTGGGCATACCATAGCTACCGCAGTATAAGAAATAATCGAAGATGAAAGAGAAACCAACATCATTAGTGTTGCGTTCACTGCCCGACCGCACACCTCATTCGCTTGATGAACTTGCCGACATTTACCTTTCGGAATCGGGAAAGATAGATTACGACCGCAACAATCTTTTCAGTAGTTGTGAGGATGAGCTAAAAAGCATCAATGCCCATTACTCGCAACAAAAAGAACGGATAGCCGAGTGTATGGATAATCTTAACAAGGAGTTGGCAGAAGCCAAGAGCCGATACGAGGCGGCTATACGTTTCTGTATGCAGACAGCAGAAAGAAATATCGACGAATTGCAAGACCGCAGACGAATGCTTCAGGTGTGGTTTGAGCAAAACAAACAAAGATTGACCGATGAACGCTAAAGAGAAACGTCAGGAAGCGCAGGAGATTGAGCAAGCCGTGAGTACACTTCGCGCCACTCTCCGCAGCATCGCCCACCGCAAGGCACGCCGATTTGAGCAGGAGTTTCTCGTCCGCGTCCGCGACATGATAGACCAGGAGATAGGCACGCAAGCCGAAGTGAATGAGGCATCGGCCGATTTCACTGCGCGAGAGATAAAGAAAGAAATAACCAAGTAAACAACAAACCCTTTAATACTTTATAGAGATTATGGAAAAGCAAATGACCCGAATGGAGTTTGATGAGCGCATGAACGCAATCAATGTAGAGCAGCGCAAGGCTGCACAACCGTTCAACGACCGGTTGCAGTCTATTGTGGCAGAGAAAGCCAACATCAACAAGAAGGTGGCTGAGTTGCGTGCAGAAAGCAAACGGCTCGGAGCGGAATATGAGATGTATCATCAGCAGTGCCGCAAGACCAACGATATGTATGAGGAGCGCAAGCTGGAACTGCGCCAGCGTTTCAACGCCGCGTTCACACCTAAGACCAAGCATCCCGTCGATGCCCAGATGATGCACCATGTGCGCCGCTGCGTCCTTGGCTGTCTGAAGAATGCGCTCGAAGGCAAGTGCAATGTCGATGACATCCGTTTTGACTTCCGCTTTGAGGAAGACGGCTCGTTGAATCTTGACTGTGTGATACCCGAGATAAAATGAGTTTCAACAATACCCGCATATTCCGTAAGCCCACGGAGAAGGCGAAGTGGCAGGTGCCGACGCGACCGCACAACGGCACCGGACCGATGGAGTATTACCTGGAAGGCGACGTGAAGGAGAAGTTCTGCAAGCTGTTCCCCATTCACTCAAACCGCAGGATATGCACATGGTTCGGTCTGTCGTACGCCACTTGCCACCGCTTCGCCCGTGAGTTGGGTTTGCAGAAGGACATGAAGGCTATCCGTCGCGAACATGCCAAGGACGTGAAGAAGATTTGCGAGAAAAACGGTTACTACGACTCGCTCCGTGGCAAACGCCCCTCGGATGCTTGCATTGAGGGAACGCGGCGAAAGCGTGCCGAGGGTTTTCATCCTTTCAAACAACTCAAAAAGAACAATCCCCGCAAATACAAGAAGGTGATGGCAAAACGTGGTGAACGCCACAAGGATTTATGGGAGAGCGAAAGGCGGCGTGTGCTCTATGGCTTGGAACAGAAAACCAATCTGCGCATCAATCTCAACAAACTGAGCAGCACGGCTGGTTCGCAGAAGAGTCAGATGATACGCAAGCACAACTACTTCGCCGATCCCGACCACACGTCCTGGGTATGCTACGACAGCCAGACCGAACGCTCGCCACGAATGGAGGCTACTGCCATCAAACACGGACTGCGGATAGTGCAGGGCGACGATGTGGACGAGACAACAAATGATTAAAATTTTAAGCAGTGATATGAACGCACATACCCCACCAACCTGCGCTCGCTGTGTGTCGTATGACCACAACGGGTGTACCTGCCGAGAGCAAAGCTCGGAGATGTATCAGCACGACCTCTCACCTTTTCATGTGGCGTGCCCAAAGTATCTCTCCGTGTCGTATGTCTACGGCAAGGCCCCGAAGCGCAAGAAGTGGCACAAGGTGAAGACGATGGACGACATCGAGACTCCCGGCGCACGCTTCTATTGACAACGGAAATAAAGGCATCATATGATGCGTATGAAACGAACATCGGAAGCAACGGAATTGACGGAAGATTTCTTAAAACATCGAAAGGAACAAAAGAAACAAAAAGTTCCGTTCATTCTGTTCATTCCGATGTCAAAGAAATATCATGGCACACGCTTTTCGTTTCTTTCGTTTCTTTTGATATAAAACCATAAGTTCGATGACAATAAAGAATAAAGATGATTATGCAGAAAGAAAACAACATCACTCCCCAGCAGGCAATCGCCTCTTTCGGGCATTCCTGCGATGAGCTCGCCCGACAGGTGAGCCACCGCTTGTTTGACGACTCGCGCGATTGGTACTGGGTAGGAGACGAAAAAGGCGGTATATGCGATTTTGAGGATGCCGACTTCCTCACGCCCGAGGAAATGGTGATCATCCTCCAGACACCGCATTTCACATACGACCAGTATGCCGAGTGGCGCGACGCCAACATTGAATATGGCGACACAAAAGGTTTTATCAACCTGCGGTCGTGGATTATAGGTTGTCGCCATTATATGCTGGCGGACAAAGTGAAAGATTCCGATTTGGAGAATAATGGAAAGGAATGACAACGTTACAAGAGAAATAAAGCCATGGATAAGATTTCCAATACTTACTATATCGGGCAAATATCGTGTGCTACAAATAATGCCATGATGAAGGAGATAGCCGATTTCTTGAAGGATTACGAATATACGCTTCTTCGCATGAACCCGACCGATTTTTTCAATACACTGAAGTACACCATCAATAAAATCTGCGACAATTATAAGCGATGCAAGTCTGTAGATTTACAGATGTCTGATTGTATTTTTCATCGTATAAATATATCCGCTTGCAAACCTGGCTCCGATACATCTATCATCAATATCACTCTTTTTGATGTGTTACGGGAGATTGGTTAATGTTTAATTCTAAAAGCAAATGTTAGGAAAAACAGGAAGAGGTCGTAAGCCTCGCACGGGATATATCTATGAGGAGGAAACCTGCGACGGCCGCCACCGGCGCGAGAGCACTACATCGGCAGTGAGATATGTTAAAGGTGTCGGTAGGGTAGTGGGAACAAAACGCCGATGGGTTGGTGTTATCACCATTTACCGCAAACGCTATCGCTTTCGGTCTACCAATCGTGCTAACGTGGAAGCGTTTATTCGGATGATGATAGCCAGATATGGCGAGTAAACAACAACGAAAGTAACGAAACAACTAAAATTTATAGAGCAATGGATATGAAAGTTATAACAGAAGCCTTGCGCAACTATGGCTATCGCTGTATGAGAAAGGGCGGTGTGTCTGTTGTGTTTGGCAAGCCGATAGGCTATGGCATACTGATGGCCGAGGTGCAGCACGATGAAGTGAAAAGTCATATAGACGTGTCGCTTTATGTGAAAGGCCGAAAGCTGAAGGATGGAACGAAGCCTTACCTGTTGTGGCAAAGGGAGGGTAGAATGTTGCCTGCACCTGTCATTTGTAATAGTTTCTACTTGGAAGTGGTGCGTGCCGTGGCCGAATGTGAGGCTTTTGTCTTTGGGCATCCGTTAGCCATTTCAGACAATCGGTTTGATAGATACGACTTCATCGAAAATACGGAGTTGCTAAGTGAATTGACAGAGTGAAGAACAACGAAAGTAACGAAACAAAACAAACATATAAACATTTATAGAACAATTATGAAACAAGAAGAGATTGACATTGCGGATTTTCTCCGCAGCATGCCAGGAATGATGGAACTTTATTCACCATTGTGCGGCGAAGTGATGCCGAAGGTTATAGACAATGATGGATTTATATTGTGTTCTGTCCTTGACGGCGGTATTGTGAAGTATGTGACTTTTACATCAACAGGGCATTTTGTTGGAGGATATTCAGACGGAGAACCTAAGATTGCTAAGCATGGAGAATGTGTACTCTTTCCAAGTAAGAGCGATCGCGATTGGAATACTTACGTTTGGAGGCCGAGAAAGAAGAACGAGAAAGTTTTTAAGCCTTTCGACAAGGTGTTGGTACGCGATGCGTCCGACGATTGTTGGTGGCCCGCTTTTTTTGCCATCTATAATGATTATGGAATGTTTGGGGTTATGGTACATGGAGAATATCCAAACTTCTATCGCCAGTGCATTCCATTCAACGAAAAGACTGCTCACTTTGTAGGAACGAGCAATCCGTATAAGGAAGATGAATAAAAACAGAATATCGTCATGAAACAATTCAATCCTATCAAGCCGTGGAAGTTCTATCTTCTGTGTGGCACGCCGTTCTACCTGCTGTTGGCACTCAAACTCACGGGCATGGTAGAATGGTCGTGGTGGTGGATAACACTGCCCGTGTGGTTGCCCTTGGCAGTGTTTGCTCTGCTGCTCCTCATGCTCGCCATGCTGGTGCTTTGGCCAAGAGTCAGGCGAAGGCATGTCCGCAGAGATTTGTGGCAATAATGTAACTTTGCCGATGAGCATCCGAAAAATGTATGATACCTATAACTCGGGTACACTTATACCTATAAGTCTGCATGACTTATACCTATGAGTCGGTCTAAGCAATAGTAATCATACGACTGGGTAGATGTAGAATTACAAACAATTAAATCTTTTACAATTATGGGATTAACACTCAAGTTGTCGAAGTCGAAAGCTATCAATCCTTCAACCAAGAAGATGGGCTTCCGTACAACCGTCAAGTCCAACGGCAAGGCAGACATGGACTCTTTGGTAGCGTCTGCAAGTAAAAACACTACTGCTCATCCTGCGGAAATCCGTATGGCTTTCGAGTTGGTGCTTGATGCCATCAAGGATAATCTTTCGGCAGGAAAGATGGTCGAGCTGAAGGGTATCGGCACAATCGGTTTTTCATGCAGTGGCGCATGGACGGAAAAAGCCGAGGAGCAAACAGCGGTTGAGCACAAGATTGGAGTAACATTCTTCCCCAGTCAGGAGGTGCACGCTGCCGTGGCTACCGCCAAGACATCGTGGACCAAGGACGATGAGGGCGACGAGCCTACACAGGACGGTGGCGGTTCTTCAACAGGTGGCACTACCACCAAGCCTGGCGAAAGCGGTAACCTTGACGGATAGTCCGTAAGGTCGTAGAACGAAATTGTCCCGAAGGCCAAGGGATCGTAGCCCGGCTCACATGATGCAGTCGCCGTACAACGTAAGCAACGGGTGCTGGTGCAGACGCATGACCCAGAAGGAAAACTTAACCACTGCACATCTTTTTTGGTAATTGGATTTATAGAGCAAAACGATGAAGAAAGAAATAACACCTTATCTCGAAAAGGCCAACGAGATATTGTATGTCCTGCAAAAGGACGGGCCAATGAAGCCTGTAGACTATGCCACTGTTATCGGTCTGGTGGCTTCCCGTGTGGTGGAAGCGTGTGTGGAGAATGGCGAGGACAGACAGACGGTCGTGGACGCAATGTGCAAGAGCGTGAGAATATTCAGCGAGAAATGAAATTAAGATAAAAACCACATAAAATTAGACATTTGTGCGGGGGGAGTTCGTCGTGATGACGCGCTCCTCTTTTTTTTCATCGAATGAATCTAATGAAACGAATGGTTCTCAACATCGGAAGAAACGGAATAAACGGAAAGGTTCGTTTCATTTGTGTCATTCGATGACTAAAAACATTTTCGTTCTTTTCGATGTTCAACAGGAAACATTCGTGCTATTCGTGTTATTCGTTGTTTTAACTACAGATAGCGCAGATTTTACAGATAATATCCGTGTTGTCGGTGCTATCTGTAGTTTCCCCATCATCTTCCGCTCGGCATGAACGCCCAGCGCATCCGTCCGCGGAACAATTTCAGTCCGAGGTAGAGCGTATCGAAAGCATCGGTAAAGTCGGTGCGCTGCTGGAGAGGCAGGTTGTCTTCGGCTTCCGGCTTCTTCTCTTGCGACTTGTCTTTGTGAAAACCGCTGTAGTCCATTTTTACTTCGCAGAGCTGCATGGCGATGATAAGGTCAGGGTTGTTCGGCTGGTTGATGCGGATGGCAGGGTAGGTGATGCCCGCAAGAGCCTCGTTGATAATCTTGTGCTTCACCACATGCTTCTCCGGCACACCCATGTCCACACCCTGCACGTTCCAGCCGTAGCGTTGCAGTTCGCGCGTCACGGTCATGTAGAACCTTTCGTCCGTGGTGGCATACGATGCGCCCTGCTTGGCTGTGGCATCGTAGAAGTAAGTCACGTCGCGGTTGACGGCACGCTTGGGCGCATAGTAGTTGGAAAAGTCCTGGATTAGCTCACGCAGTTTGCGCTCGTTCTTCACATAGAACGACTTTATCACGTTCACTGCCATCACACCGTCGCGCTCATACATCTGCCCAACGACTAAGGTGTTGATGTTGGCATTGTAGTCGAGCGCAATGTAGAGAGGCAGCGACGGGTCACAGTCGGCATCCAGTCGGCAATCGTTGCGCTCGGACAGCTCCTTGAGGTCGGGCTGGTACGACTCTGATGTAATCTTCTTGCCGTCGATGATGCCCGTAGCCTTTACTGTATTGAAATTTGCCTGCGAGAGGGGGTCCATCGTATCTGGAATGTAGCCGTGGACATGATCAATGTCGAGGTTGGAGTAGAAACCGTCATTCGATTTCTTTATCTTGATGTTCAGAATTGACACGGCAAAAGTGTAGGCAGGCAGGTCGCGCTTCATCTGGCGGATATAGTCCTCACCAAGAATGTCGATATTCTCTAATGTACTGGCCCGGCGCACCACAAAGGCAGAGCGGCGAAGCTCACGCAGATAGCCCGTCTGAAACTTCTTTGAGCGCAGGAACATCTGCATCTCAAAGTCCTCTTCAGGCGTGAGCAAGTATTCGTGGTCGTAGATGAGTTCGGCATCCTCCTGTGCCACCAACTTGTACGTTACGGCCATCTGCACCATTGCCTTTGTGACGTGCAGTCCGTGGTTGGGCATGATGCGGAACTGTCCCTCGTGCTTCATCATCTTCAGTGCAATGGCACGTATCATCGTCCGCACGTCTGCCGGAACCACATGCACCGAGTGGCCCGATTTCTTGGCATTATAGAGCAGGTCGTTGTAGCGTATCACCTTGTCGGCATAGTCCTCCAACTGCTCCTGCACCCATCGGTAGGTCTTGCCCTTGAATTGCCCTGCCTCTATCTCAAGGTCGAGCTTCTCTTCCTCTTTCTCCAGCCAACTGCCCTTGGCGGTGAGGGAGGCATCGCTGACGTAGCGGGTGGATTTGTAGAGCGGATTGTAGTCGGTAAAATTGATGTCGCCCGTGGGGTGGGTCTGACCCGAAAGGGCAGGCGTAAACTCCTCGTCAATCTTCTTCTTGGGGAAGAAACGGCACTCGTCGCCCACGGCAGCCGAGAAGGTGTAGGAGTTGGCAGAGGCAGTCTGCGCCAACGAAATCATCGCCCACTGCGCTCCGTTGGCAAACCAGATGATGTTGTCGTAGTTCTTGGGTTTGAAGATGCTCGGCCGAGCATGTCGCGGCGGTCGTCCCCAACCCATGTGTATGCCGATGGTAAAGCCAAACATACGCTCCATGGCTGCCATCGTGCCCGGTATGGTCTTGCTATATCCCTGCTGACGGCTCACAGCCAGCCATGCGCCCAGCATACCCGGCATGGAGTTGGAACACATCCACACATACGGAGCCACCAGTCCGTCGGTCTTGCCCACACGACGGGCCGCAATGTCGCGCTCGTCCTTGGCACACATGTACAGGGACTGCTGCTGAAAGCGCGTGAGGTAGATTTGATGGGGTTGTTGCATAGTCATCTAAATGTTTTGTGTTTATGTAGTGGAACAACAAATATCACGAATGGCACGAATGATTTTAGAACATCGGAATTGACGGAATTGACGGAAGTTTTTATCATGCTTTCCGTTTCTTCCGTTTCTTCCGATGTTTATAACTTTTCGTTTATTCAGTTTTTCCGATGTTGATAACTTTCCGTTTCTTCAGTTTCTTCCGATGTTGTCGTTTTTGTTCGTGATATTCGTGTCATTTGTTGTTCCTTATATTATTCGCTGAACAAATCCAGCGACAGTTGCTTCACGATGTTCCCTCGTTCCGCCTGGTGCCGTGGCACAAAGATGCGCTCCGTTACGGCATTGTTCACACGGTCGTTGAGTGTGGAGCGATGCGACCATTCCTGTATGCAGTCGAAGCGGTCTGGCGGCATCTGGTAGGAAGATATGAAGACCGGCTCAGTCTGCCGCTCCGCCCATTCGTAGAAACGCTCATAGTCGAAATGCTCTGCACCGTTATATACGTTTGTTCCCTCGTAGGGAATGTCGCAATATATCACGCTGTCCTTGGGTATCTCCACCTCGGCATAGTCAAGCACACTGCTTGTGATGGGCAAATTCTGCCCCCCTGATGGTTGGCAGACTGTGCTGACGCTCCCGATACTGAAGCCTGTGCAATGCTGTTGGCTCGCTCTCGGTGCTCGGCTTCCCAAGGTCGCTTGCATATTTTTTTTTTTTGATTGCAGACACCCGGTTGATACATTCCGTGTGTTGCAGTTCCGAGGGCCGCTTGTTTTGTCGGTTGAGCACCCCCCCCATTGACCTTTCGAGAGGGTGATATTCCGAGAGATATTGAGCCTTCTTTCTGTCGCTTCCAATCTGACTGACGCGCTTGCCCCCCCCGAATGACTGGAGGTTGGTGTTGAGCCGGCATACTGCTTCGGCACTCTGAAGTCGCGGAGTCTCTGTCCGCCCATGCACCATGACTGGAGCTGTACTTTGCCCCCCCCCGAATAGAGTTGAGTCTTGCTGTCCGAGCATAGTGTTCGACTTGCATCGTACCCCCCCTCAAGTGATTGTTGCTGGAAATGCCCGTACTGGCTGAAATACCGCTTCACGGCAACATATCTGCGCTGCACATCCTTGATAGGGTCTATGAACGACAGGTCATGGCCTAACGCCTTGCCAAGCGAATAGTCGGAGAAGAAGATGGCATAGTGTATAGCCTTCTTCAGCGGCTCTATCTCCTGCGAATAGAGATAGTCGCGCAAGTTATTGCCAAACGACCACACTACCGCCACATACGGGTCGGTGTCGCGCAAGCGGAAAAAATCCTCACGACTTATCCATCGCGTGTCGTTGTTGTACTTGCCGTTAAGCGCGTCGATAAACAGCGTAGGAGCCATCCAGTTAAGGTCGTTGATGTGGATGTGCTCATACTTGCCCATCACCAGCGCGGCATGGCTCACGGCACAACCGCCGCAGAACAAATCCACGAGGTTTGTGCGCTTGGGCAGGAGGCGCACTATGCGCTCTGCCAACTTGTTTTTACTTCCCTTGTAGGGTAATCCGTACTTCATATCTTTTTTGTTTTTAGTTATTGTCTTTCAACAACAAATATCACGAATGACACGAATGTTTTTGGAAAATCGGAATTGACGGAGGTGACGGAAGTTTTGTATCATTCTTTCCGTTTATTTAGTTTATTCCGATGTTGTCGTTTTTGTTCGTGATGTTCGTGTCATTTGTTGTTCCTTATATTATTCGTCGTCTTTCGTATGTCCGATGTGCCATTTCTGGCACACCCTGCACCTATACACCTTATACCCTTGCGCCCGGAGCCTTGGCTGCTGGTTGAGCCATTCCCAGGCATCATCCTCCGTCTCGTAGCTCACCTTCGCTTTCCAGCCGTGCTGACTCTTGCGCGTCCAGTGTTCAGGGTCGGGACGGAACGGCGGACGCTTGTTGCGGTAGCGGCGGTTGTTACTCTTCGTCTGCGGTGGGGTGGGGCATTGACTTCTCTTCTTCATTTTCGTTAGTTTCGTTTTCCATATACTCGAAATAGTCCGGCTCATCCTCCTTGCTGTCCTGCGAGAAGAGTGCGTCGTCATCCATATCCTGCAAGTCCTTCTGCGTAAGACCATACTTGCGAGCCATCTTCGCCTTGTACTCGTCGGTGTAGTTCACGCGGTCGCGCTTCACAATCGACACATCCTGCGTGATGGCAATGCGGCTCATGTCCGGCATCTCGTCCGTAGCGTCCTTCTCTTCGATGAAGTTACCATATACGTTGGCCAACGCCTGCATACCTTTGTCAACAGCCCGGTCGTTGTTAGTTTGCATACCAGTCTGTATTAGCCACTCTGCACTATTGAGATACATCGCCTTGTGTCGCGGAGACTCGTCGGTCATAAAGAAACGTATCAGGTGGTTGCACACCGCCACGTCATTATTTATTTCCGTAACGGTGCGTGGCTTTATATTGCCTTCATCATCGAGTGTGATGTGAAGCGCAATGACCATTGCCTGTGCATCTTTGTTCCCTTGTGCGGCTTGATTAAAGAATAGTTCATAGTCTCTTCGAGCCATGTTGCGACAAGTTACTTGTGGTCTGATGTTTTTGTTTTGTAGCCACCTTTTGTAAAACTCTGCACAAAGTTGCATGCGATATCTCTGTTCCAGTTTAGGGAAGGCAGATTCAATATTGGTACCCGCGTTAAGCCATTTGTCTATTCTGGCCAATGTGCCTTGTGTTATTTGCGACATATATGTTGATGCTTTGATTATTGTATATGGCAAAGGTAGTTAATGTGTATTTCTTCATACGGACATGTGTAGTGGAGTGTATGTTCTTCTCTTATGTGTACAGATGCCTTATTGCTCCAAAATTAAAATTTGTATCAAAACATTTGGTAGTTTCAAATAAAGTCCTTACCTTTGCATCGCTACAATAAAATCAAAACATCCGATTGTTCATCGGGAACTGTGTTATTCCCATCGAGCAATACAAAATGAATACTTACCACCTCCACCAAGGAGGAGGGATAATGATACCCTCTTTTGGCGGCGGTCTCCGAACATGAAAGTTCCCATTTATGGGTGTTTTGAAATGTTGTAGCAACGGAGACACGCCGCCATTTTTTATGTTTAACGCTACAACATTTCAAAACGAATGGAACAAGTAACAACGCTCGGCAACGGCTTAATGTTGCAAATCGCTGTTCTTCGCGACAGCATCAAGGCTTGGCTGAATGGCAAGTCTGAGTTTTTCACAGATCTCATCAATGAGGGTGAGGATGATTACGAGGAAATTTCCCGTATTCAGGTTATCGGTATCAATCTTGGTATAGTAGCCTTTTTCGTGTTAATTGGCATTGTGGGAACTATTGAATGTATGTAAGGAGATGGAAAACAAGACAACAGTAACAATAGAGTTAGATAAAGCATCAATGCAGCGAGCTACAACGGCAGTTATCGAGCATCTTGCTCTCTATCCACCTTCAGACGAGAATTATACCACAGAATTCTGTCTTGGTATGCAGGTACTTTTTGATTGTTTGAAGGCGACCTTTGAATAATAGATATTTCGTCGAACCCCATTCCAATTTAGATGATGATACATATTGCCCATAAAATTGAATTAAAACCAATAATAAGCAAAAGACGCATTTGCGTAAGGCTTTTGGCTGTGCTCGTCTGGCTTGGAATTGGGGTTTGGCGGAAACTGAACGTATATATAAGGAGGAAAAACGTCAAATTGGTAGTAATGAACTTAGTGTTTTGTTTAACTCTATAAAGAAAGAGCGTTTTCCTTTTGTTTGTGATGTAAACAGATACGCGACAAAAAGTGTCTTTAGAGAATTGTCATGGGCATATAAAGCCTTTTTCAAAAGCGGTTTCAATAAGCCTAAATTTAAGAAGAAGAAACTAAACACAGGAAGTTTTTATATTGGAGGTGATAGTGTAGTACTGAAGGGAAAGAACACTAATTTGAAAGACATAAAAAAGAGCTATTGCCATAAATATTATGATGGTCCTTGTAAGTATATTTTTATATACAAACTTGGATGTATAAAGATGACGGAATTGTTGCGTTTTAATGGAAAGATTAACAATGTCGTAATATCTCAAAATGGGGAAAAATACTATGCTTCTTTTTCAATGGAGATAACAGAAGATGAATATTTTCGTACTCATCCGCAATCTAAAATTCAAAAAGGAGAATCTGTAGGTATCGACTTGGGATTAAAACAAACGATGACTTTATCAAATGGTATTGTCGTGCGGAATCCAAGAATAGCAAAAAACGCAAAGCGGCGTTTGGCGAGATTGCAACATAACCTGGATAAATGTGTCTATGCGAAAACCAAGCAAGAACGATTAAAGGGTATAACTTTTTCGCAAAACTATCGCAAGCGTTGTTTGAAATTGAATAAATTTGAGAAAAGTATCGCCGATAAAAGAAAAGATTTCATACATAAGGTTACTTCGGTGTTGGTGTCCTCTTTCAGTATTATATCTATCGAACATTTATATCCATCTAAACTTGTACATAATCATTTTCTTGCAGGTAGTATAAATGATGTCTCCTTTAGTAGAATAAGGCTGTATATAGAATATAAATCAGTTTGTCGTGGAGTGAGGATTGTTCTGGCTCCCGAGAAATATCCCAGTAGTAAAACTTGCTGCCGTTGTGGGTATGTACGTTCTTTGTTGAGCATACGAGAGAGGGTTTATGTGTGTCCTAAATGTGGATTGTCTATTGATAGAGATTTGAATGCGAGTATAAACTTGGAAAAGTTGACAGGTAAAAGAAAAATAGGGGTGGGCCATCCCGAATTTACGTCTGAGGACTTAACGGCTCTGCTTTCCTTTTTCCATAAGAATGGGATAGCAACCAGTAAGGTTGATACAGAAATACGATAATCGCCTATATAGGTGATGTAAATTCGTAAGGTCAGAAGCAGCAGAATAATGAGGAAATATTGAATACGATTTATATAGAGTAGGGTGTGCAAGGTTTTTCGCTTTGCGCACCTTTTTGTGTTTAGATACGGACATACCCCGCACCCCACGTCCCTATCTGATGTCCTTATCCTGCGAACAATAAACCTTACCTTTGGCGTATATTTAACAGGATAACACAACACAAAAACAAAACACAACTATGCAAACAGCAGCTCCCACAATCACGCGCATCATAGCCGGACTCATCGGCGTGCTATGGTGCTACATCGAACCGTCACTCAACTACATCGCGGTATGTTTCTTCGCACTCATCCTCGACTGCTACACTGCCTGGCGGTGCAACCGGCGCATCTACACGCGCTACCGTGAGGCTATCAAGCGCAACCCCAAGTGCAAGATGGACGGCAAACTACGAAGTAAAAAGATGGCAAAGATGGTGCAGGACTTCTCCGTCCTAATAATGGCTATCTTCCTTGCCGTCATTATCGACAACGACCTATTGGCGCACATGGGCGAACTACACCTTGCCAACTACCTGGCGGTAATCTATTGCTCCGTGCAGTTCGTGAGCATCCTCGAAAACGAAAGCACCTGCAATGGTGCAGCATGGGCACGGGTGATGCAGAAGATAGTGGCAGACAAGACCGAGCGACACTTCAACATCAAACTCAAGGAACTTATTGAGGAGGAGAAGGAGATTGAAAAGGACGCGACAACAAATGACACTGAAGCATCGGACAACGAAACGAATGGAAATGATTAAAACGACATTTCTTTCTACAGATAACACTGATTTTACGGATAAAATATCTGTTATATCCGCGTTATCCGTAGACTTGAAACAACAATAAAACTCAGCAGACTATGACAATTAGCAATATTCTCGAACACTGGGCCACCATCTACAAGCCCTTGTCGCATAAACCCGAAGGCACGCTGGCTGAACAGTCGTTCTTCCGCATACTCGACCTTGACGAGGAAAATATCTTTAGCCGCAATGCCAACATCATCCATTCTCCTTGTATGCTGCACCGTGTGGTATCGTCGGGCGAATTGAAGTCAAACAAGACCGCAGAGGTGACACATCAGGTATGCTTCCTCGTAAAGGTAAAGGACGCAGCCAACAAACTCGGTAGGCACGACGGACTGAAACAGCAGTTGGCGGCCGACGAACTGATGGCTATGTGCGAGGACTTCATATCCTACATGATACGCTTGCGCAAGACGCAGGTATGTCCGGTGACGGGCGTGTCGTTTCGGAGTGAACCGCAGTTGGCTATGGAACTGTCTGCTATCGATGCCGAGTCGTTTGCCTACGGAGTAAACCCCTTCTTCCGTGGTCCGCAATGGCTGTTGGCAGATTGCTATTGGACGAGCATCAAGCCTCTCTATAACTTTGACTGCCTCGTAAACAGCAAGTACAACATCCCCGAACCCCCAACCGATAACGAATAGCACACTATGCCAATAAGAACTAAACCCATAAAAGACCCTTGGGCACCGTTGCGCGATGTGGCTGGCGTATATCTGAAGCAAGCCATCACCGACATTGAGGTGAACATGATGACGCAAAAGGTATATCCTACGGAGGTGTACCGAGGCTACGAAAAGGTGAACGAATACCGTAAAAAACATGGTATGTGGTTCTCTACCGGCGAGGGTGCCAAGTCGTTTGAGGGTACGGTGTACAAGGCAGACGAAAAGACAGGCGACCTTATGGTGGGTATTCGCTATAATGACTATCTGCGGTATGTGGATATTGGTGTGGGTTTGACGGGTAGGCCCGACGACCCCGACGCACATATCACTGCCGACAAGGTGGACCGTGCAAAGCGGGCAAAATTCAAGTCGCGCTATATCAGCAAGTGGGACAGACGAAAAGGCAAATCACACCGTCCAGCCATCATGCGAACCGTGCGCCGACTGAAAATGCGCTACGAGAATCATCTTGCCGACTACTACGGCTATCAAGGTCTACTCCAGATAATGAATGCCCTTGAAACAAGCGCAGACTAATTTCTATTTCTTTTCTATTTCAACATTATTATTGATATGGCAAAACAAACAACAGAGGCTATCATCACGCTCAATGGCAAACAACCTATTGAGGTGTTGAACCAGATACATAGTGCAGCGGAAAAGATTAAGCAGGCAATGGAGGACGTGCAGCAGAAGATGAACGGCATGTCGCCAAAAGACGATGCTTACAAAAATCTTTCCGCTACATTCAAGACGTTGAAAGGGCAGTACGACCTTCTCGCTTCTGCCCAAGTAAAGGATATTGAAGCCACACAGCGACTTCAATCGGCCGTGGATAATCTTGCGTTCACATCACTGAAGAACCTGCGCAAGGCTCTTGGTGATGGCAAGAAACAGATAGAGGGTTTAAGTTCGGCGGAACTTGAACAGGCTAACTCTATCCGTGAGTTGATGAAATCCGTAGGCGACCAGATACGCCTGCTCGAAGGCAAGTATGTGAAAATCCGTGAGGGGCTGGCTTCCATTGGTACGCAGAGCGACCAGTGGCTTAGCAAGGCTATCAGTCAGCAGCAGGAGTTGCTGGCTTCTACCCGTCGTGGCACAAAGGAATACAAGGATCAGGAGCAGGTAATGCAGATGCTTACTGCCGAGCAGAACCGACGTAACGCTTCAATAGCAGCAGAGGCAACGGCACGCAAGCAGGCGCAATTCAAACAGCAGGTGGCTTCGTCGCGCCAAATGCTTTCGTCGGGCAACCTCGGCAACTATTCTTCTTCTGAAATACAGACTTCCATCAATACACTCAAGCAGGCACAGAGTCAGGCGGCAATGGGTGGCTCGGAATGGAAACAACTGGCTGACGAGATAAAGAAAGCCGAGGCGGAACTTGACAAACTTGCCGGCAAGACCAAGGAAGTGAAGCAGCAGATGTCGGAGGGCGAAGCCAAGGGTATTCTTGGCGATATTGGCAGTCATACGGAGCAGGAAGTACGCGAGGCTATCAATGCGCTCAAACTCCTTCAGTCTACCGTTAATGTGGGTGGCACGCAGTGGAACGCTTATGCAGCGGATATAGAGAAGGCGGAAGCGGAACTGGGCAAACTAACGGGTAAGGTTAAAGAGGCTAAGGCTGGGTTGTCGATGGATGACGTGAACAGTCGTATGCAGAACCTTTCGGCTCAGTCTGAGGGTAGTCTAAAAGAAATGCTTGACTACCTGCAAAAGGCAAAAGCGGAACTTACTCCTTATTCACAAGAATGGAGCGATGTTGCAGCAAAGATTACCGAGGTTAAGAACCGTATGGCGGATTTTGCTGCCAACACTCCTTATGTACGTAATGAGCAGTCGGCTCAGAATATCGCCCGACAGAATCAGTTGCAATTCCAGGATGGCACGACCCACGACGTAACCCGACAGGATTTGCAGTGGTCGAAAGACTATCTGCAAAAGCAACTTGATGTTACGCCGGTGGCGGACACTGCCAAGATTAAGGAGATACAAGAGGCTCTCGGTTTGATAGACGAGCGCATGAAGGCTCTCAACGGCGACACAGAGAAGGCTACCATGTCGGCTGACAAACTCGATGATGTGCTCAATAATATGAAGTCCGCTTCGCTTTCCGAACTACGCGACGCTTCCGCCGAACTGAAAAAGCAACTTGACGGTCTTGCTCCTTCATCTGATGAAGCCAAGAAAATTAAGAAACAACTGCAAGACCTCGACCGCGAAATAAAGCAGGTGGAGGACGATATTGTGGATGTGAACGATGTCATCGCCCGGAGCAAGAACGGCAAGGCTTCTATCTCTGAACTGAAGCAGGCCTACAAACAACTCGAAGCCGAACTTGAAAAGGTTGAGACTGGCACAAAAGAGTTTGCCGAAAAACATAAAGACCTTGAAAACCTCCGCAAAAAAATAGACGAAGTAACTGTTTCCGCCAAAAAGCAAGGCGGCGCATGGAACACTGCGCTGAAGAACTTGACGGCGTATGTGGGGCTGTTTCAGGTGTTCAACAAGGTAAAGGATGTTGTAACGGGAGCCATCAAGAAGAACTTTGATTATTCTGCATCACTCACCGATATTCGTAAGGTCAGCGGTTTGACGATGGAGGATGTTAACAAACTTTCCACCGAGTTAGCGAAGATAGATACACGCACAAGTGTTGAAGGATTGGCTCAACTTGCCTACCAAGGTGCAAAGCTCGGTATGGGTAAGTATGGAGTAGATGGCATGAAGCAGTTTGTGGCCGCTGCTGACCAAATCAACGTAGCTATTGGTGAGGAAATGGGTGAAGAGGCATTGCCTGCACTTTCAAAAATGGTGGAGACGATGGGGCTTATTCCGAAGATGGGTATTGAAAAAGCAATGCTTGCTACGGGTAGTGCCATGTTTAAGTTATCTTCCACATCTACCGCTACGTCTGGTAATATCGTCGAGTTTGCCAAGCGACTGACGGGTGTAAGCCGTACTGCCGGCATCACGACCGATCAGCTGCTTGCTCTCGGCTCGGCTTCTGATTCTCTCTTCCTTATGCCAGAAGTGAGCGCTACTGCCATGTCTAAATTTATTGTGGCATTGCAGAAGAATCACAACCTTATCGAAAAAGATTTGGGTATTCAGCAGGGCACCATCAAGAACATGTATGCCGCAGGGAATGCAATGGATGCCATTGTTCTCGTACTTGAAAAGATGCGCGACAAGGGCAACATGAATGCTCTCGGCAGTATTTTCAAGGACCTCGGTTCAGATGGTCAGCGCCTCGTTACAGCAATGGTTACGATGTCGAAGAATGTAGATGTACTGAAGGATCATCTTTACGAGTCGCAAGAGGCTTTTGAGGAAGCTACGGCAGTAACGTCGGAGTATGAGATGCAGCAGCAGAGTGCCATCGGTATTCTTGAACGTGCCAACAACCTTTGGGAAAAGGCGTTTGTTAATCCCGAAGGTGTGGATATGGTGAAGAACATGGCGCAGGCCTGGTACGATATGTCGGAGCTGATGACGCAGAGTCCTATTTTCAAGGGAACTCTATCTGCTGCATTATCACTTGTTATAGCATCCGTGAAAACGCTGGTAGTGTTACTCCCTGCTCTGATTAACTATTTGGTCGCTTTGGGTGTATGGAAGACGGTCACGTTCTTGGTAACGATGACGAAATCTATATGGGCAGCGGTAACAGCGCAGAATGCTTTGAACGCGGCTTGCAAGGTGAATCTCTATGTGGCTCTCGCCTCAGTAATTTTGACTGCGGTAGGTGTCATTGCCGGCTTTGCCAATAAAGCTAACGAGGCTGCAAGGGCACAAGAGGAGGCGGCGAAAAAAGCTAATGCTTGGAAGGATAAATTGAAAGATGCAGAACAGCAAACGGACAATATGACCCGTAAGCTCCATTCCTATAAAGTAGCTCTCGAACAGGTTAATTTATCTCAAAAGGATAGAAATACACAGATTGCCCGTTTTAATAGAGATTTTAGACAATACATATCAAAGCTCGGCATTGAGATTAAGAGCGTGAGTGATTTACGCAAGCATTATTCCGCTCTTGCCAATGAAATACAGAGGGCTACTTATTACAGACTTCGTGAGGAGGCAAAACAGGATGCCTTACCTGAATTTCAGAAGGACAGATTAAATGCAGCCGACCTCTTAAAGAAGTATATTAGCGAAAATGACTATAAGTATGGAGGCTTCTCTGTAAAGGATATAATACGCTGGTTCGCAAAGGGGGCTGATGCGAATGCTGCGTATAAGTATATGATACAGGGTTCATTGAAGAACACTTATGTAGGTCCGAGAAAAGTAAACCCCAACGAGATTAAATTTAATTATTCTACTGGTGAATATACTTATGACCACAAGGGACCTTATGGACCATCGAGAGATAGGGATAAAGAATTGCTGGACAGACTTCATTATCTCTATAATGCTACGCAGAGAGAGTCTAACAAGGAGAAGGAAATTGACGAATATTTCAGTCCGTTTGTTCCGAAAGACTATACTCCTTGGGTGGATGATGAACCTGGCACGCTCGAAAACGATGCGCCCGACAAAGATGCTATCCGTCAGCAGAAGCAAGAGGAGCGCGACAGGCGTAAGGCGTGGCGTGATGAACTGAAGCAGAAGCAGGACGAGGCAAATGCTATCATGGATGACGTGCGCAATTTTTACGAGCGACAAATTAACCAGAAGATGGAGGATGCCATTGCTCTCGGAATGGATAAGACGGAGCAGGATCTATTCGTTGAACCTGTTCGCAAGCGCATGAATGAGGCTCTTGAGCAGGTGCGCCTTGCCATTGCTGGACAGAAGAATACCTGGAATCAGTTTAAGCAGACGATGGATAAGGACCTCGTCGAGAAAACAGATGCAACAGGGGTAAATCTTTCTCAAGGCTTACTGAAAAACATTCAGGGCAACAATGTTGATGCCCTTAGGAAATTGATGGCTCAGTTGTCCAAGAACCTTGGCATCCCGATGACCTCTACGACCGCACAGATATTCGCTAAGGCCTCGAAAAATGAACAAAATAATATTTCTCTTTCCGCTAAACAGCAAGAGGCTCGCCGAAAGGTGGCTCAGGAACATGATTATACTGGTGTTGTCAAGCAGAATATGTATGATGACTTCAATACGATGGGATATGCCAATCCTAACGAGGCTGAGGTTGCGGACAAAGCCGCTTTCGACAAGCGCAAGGCTAATATTATTGCTATGTACGAGAAGGCGCGCATGGATATATCTAAGGTGTATAAAGCAAATGTTTCGACCGAAGAGGGTAGGGGTGTACTGATGAGCATTTTGTTTGGTGATGATCCGGACGGAATGGCTGCACGTATCAAGGAAACTCTTGGAGATGAAACGAGCGATTGGCAAGCGTTCTATCTAAAACTTCTTCAGTATTCTGACGAATATACCGAGGCGATGAAGAAGCAGTATGACGACCAGAAGAAGATTGTCAATCAGATGTGGGACACCAACAAGCGCAACCTCGCCAATCAAGAGAAGTTACGCAGGATGCAGAACGAAAGCAATTTCTTCGGCAAGCGTACCAATCTTCTGTCTAACCTCGGCTTGGCAAATCTTACTGCCGACCCCGAAATAGAGTTGATGAAGGCGCGTATGCAGGCGGCTGAAGACTACTACGCTTTCGTGAAAGCCAACACGCAGAATATGCAGCTTATCAGAGAGGCTGATACAGCCCGCCAGCAAGCGGAACTGAACTATGCCAATCAAATGGCAACCGCCATGAAGTCGCGCCTGTCGCAGATGAAGGAACTTGTGCAGCCTATCGAGGACTTCGGCTCTGCCGTTGGTCAGGCACTTGCCACCATGAAGGACGATGCCGACAGCGCAAACGAGGCTATCAAGTCTGCCCTCAAATCTATGCTTGAATCGTGGGGCAAGATGGCTCTCAATGATGTGAATACGCAAATGTGGAAGGCTATCAACGATGCCGGAGCGAAGCGAGCCAAGGCAAAAGCACAGCCCGACATTGATGCGGCACGCAATAATGCAAAAGCAAATGCCGTGAAAGAAAACCTTTCGGATATTGGCACAGCGGGCAATCCTGCTCATGTTATTGTGGATAACGGTATTTCGGTAGATGCCAATGGTAATCCCGTCACTCCTAACGCTAACGGAAGCGCAAATACCGAAGGCGCACAACAAACTTCCGCGCAACCTTCCGAGCCGCCTGCCGCATGGCAAAAACGCAATCCGGGCAAGACGATGGATGATTACAACCGTGAGGTGCAGGGCATAGCCGGACAGACTGGCTCTGTTGTTGCTGATGTCGCCACGGGCAACAGTTCTATTGCCGATGCCGGTGCCGATATTGCCATGTCGGGAGTAAACGCCGCCCTCAATGCTGACCTTGGCGGCGGAAAGAAAAATAAAAAGGAAGAGAAGGAGCGTAAGAAAGCCCTCAAAGAGGAGAAGAAACATCAAAAGGAACTTTCCAAGGAAACTAAGAAAGGTACTGAGGAGCGTGAAAAGACCACCGACAAGGGAGCCAAGAAGATGGCTGCGGCAACCGAAGAGGGAAATAAGGAGCAAAGTAAAGGTACTGAACTTGCTCAAAAAACAATGGGCACGGCCATTGAAACTGGCATGACTCAAACTTATGAGTTGCGTCGAGCCAACGACAAAGAGGAGTTGCAGGCCGAAGCAGATACTACACAGACGCAAATGACATTCTCTATCGCCGGTGCTATTGGTAAATGCTTCCAGTACCTCGGTCCTATTGCTGGTCCTATTGCTGCTGCCGTGGTGATGTCAACCCTTACGGGCTTGATGCAATGGGCTTTAAGCTCCGCTTTCAAGAGTAAGAGTAATTCATCCTCTTCCTCTAAGAACACCAAGCTCGTTTCTGGTATGCTTACCTACGATAGCGGTAATGTTCAAGACCTAAAACCATTCGTGGGTGACAACGGCGAAGTGTATTGGGCAACGGAGCAAGACAAGCCGCAGAGCGGCGTCAATCTCCTTACCACACCTACCGCTACCACCATCAACGGCCAACGCTCCTTAGTGGCTGAGAATGGCCCGGAACTGGTAATTGGTCGCGAGACTACCAAGGCGATGATGATGAACAATCCCTCTTTGCTAAAGGCTCTTGTCAATTACGACAGCAACTATTCGGGACGCAACGCGGCCCGCAGAACATTTGATGAAGGCAATATTGGCGAGTCGGTTGGTAATTCCGCGTCAGGCGCGTCAGCGACTGACGACCTTATAACCAACAACACTGCAAGCAATGCGGCTCTTCTGCAAGCCGTAAACGCCCTCCTTCAGCGCCTTAACGAACCAATCTCCGCCAAGATAGACATGTATGGCCGTGGTAATCTCTATGACAGTATGACCAAGGCTAATCAGTTTATGAAAGGAAAGGTGTAAAACATTCTTGCGGATATAACGAAAATAAGACTTTGACGATTGCAAAGGTTATTACAAAGACCGCTCCGTCGTGATGACGTGGCGGTCTTTTCTTTTGTCGTTCTTTTTTGTGGTACTCCCCAAATGTGCAAACTCTTGTTTTAGTCTTGCACTTCTGTAACTTATTGGAAATTATGCACTTTTACCGTTCAAACACCCCCAAAGTGCAAAAATACGCCAAATCTTACTACCATATATATAATTTTCCGACCATTTCTTTTTTACTCCTAAATCAAAATCCCCGAACCTCAAACAATAAGTGAGTAGCAATCACGGCTATGCCGTAAACTATTGATAATAAGGTTTTTAGAAGAAAGATTATAAGGCAAGCGACTGGCGAAAATTGCGGAAAAATGGCTATATTTCTTTGTTTCTTTTATATTTTTTGTTGCTTTTACGCTCGTATAAAGTAAAAAAATAACTCCTTTTTTGCACTTTTGATAAGTAAGTACTTGAAAATTCGGGAGTTAAATGGATTTTGACTATGCACAAACGTAGCTCAAACCATGCACTTGGCTTGCACTTTAAGAAGTAAATTTGCACTTTTGGAAGAGACAATTCGGAAAATTAAAAATGGAGTTTGCACTTTTGGAGGTGAGTTTGCACTTTTGAAGGAGCAAAAGTGCAAACTTGCATTTCGGGCGATTTAGTAGGTTTTTTCCAGTTCGTTAATATACGGAATAGCCTCCTGGCGGATAATGTCGAGCAATATGCGGGCAGAACGTTTGAGTGGCACGTCCTTCATCCAGTGGGCATTGCTCATTAGCTCGTTTTCAAGACCGATGATAGGCTTCGCCACCAGGGTAGGATGGTTCTTCAGGTAGAGTTTGGACATGAAAGTAACGCTTTGCGTTTCCTCCACAATGGCAAGGTCTTCATCGGGATCACTCACTATGCACTTCACATTGAGTTTTGTGAGGTCGTGCCGTAGATATTGCTGAAAGGTGTTGAATACCCTGTCGCCCACATCGGGCATGATAACGCTGTGGCGCAACAGGTCGCTATAAGCCACCTTGGGCAGCCGGGCAAGTGGGTGAGTGTTTCGCATCACGGCATAGATATGGAAAGGTATGCAGGGTTGCGACTCGATACCCTCATGCCCGTATGCGGTGTTCATGGTGAAGGCGATGTCGAGTTCATGGTTGCGCAATAAGCGGTTTAGACTGGAGGCTTTGGTCAGTTCGGCATTCAGCCGGACGTTAGGATAACGCTCCATAAAGATAAGGGCAGCGACACGGATATAGGGAGCGATGAACGAGCCGACACCGATACGCAGTTCACCGGTCATACAGTTGTTGAGCGCATGGATATGTTCCTTGCAGTCCTCCGTCTGTTTGATTATCTCCTTGGCACGAGGAAGCAGGGCTTCACCGTTTTCAGTGAGCGTGATGTCGTGTGATGTACGGATGAGCAACTTACAACCCAATTCATCCTCCAGGGCTTTGATGTGTTGGCTGATGGCAGACTGCGTAACGCAGCAACGGGTGGCGGCAACAGAGAAAGAAAGGTTTTCCGCCACGAAAACAAAAGAACGCAGATGACGTAGCTCCATAGTTGTAGTTTTTTTAGTTGAAAGTTTAGGTTATCTAATTGCAAAGGTAGATAAACTTTACTTATCGCAGAAGGATAATCAAAAAGAAATACTAATAGAAAGATAAGCGAGCGATGAAGGAACAGCAGAAGTCCCCTTGCGGCAGATGAGTGGCGCAAGAGGACTTTATTATCTCTATACTTACATCATTGCGTGCATGGCCGTATAGTCCCATATCTTAGTGCAGTCATCATCTGTCTGCCAGTCGGCATCACAGAAGTAGAAGAGGTATGCGGCGCGTATGATTTCCTCGTCCTTCATGTTGGTGCACAGGTCGGCATACATGGAGTTGAAGGCAACGTATTTGTCCCAGCCATTCACCTTCGGGTGAAACTCCATACCGCGTGTGGCTTCTTCTATCTGTGCGCGTGTCCAGTGCGCGCCGTGCTTTGTGGGCATACCTTCCTCATCAAGTTCACCATACTCCAGACGGTTTACGTCGTGGTTGGCAAACTTCTCACTGTAGTGGCGGTCGTAGAGTACGGCATGTTGGTGGCGCATGATACGCCAGTACAAAGCCGGATTATCATTCTTTATACTATCAAGGTCGCATGACATCTGCTCAATGGCAGCGTTCATTTTCTTCTCGGAGGCTACGCCTGTAGCGCGAGCCTGTTCTATCAACTGATTGTATTTCATAATCATCAAAAATTTTTATAAACAACAAATATCACGAAGAACACTAATGTTTGGTGATATAACATCAGATGTAACAGATTTAACGGATTCTTTGTCAACAAACAATGCACGAAATATTAGTGATATTAGTGTTATTTGTTGTTCAAAGAAATTGTCAGTACATAAAACCTGTTTCATCTGTTTAATCAGATGTTTATTTCTGTTGTCAGCAATTCGGGCATAAGCCCTTGAACTTAGGTATCACCGGCACTGAGGTAGCGAAATTCGTAGGCCGCTGAAAGTTGAAAGAAACTTCATTCAACTTTCTTTCTTCTTTCTTCTTTGTCTTTTTCTCTTCCATACAATATAGTGAATTTTCGTTGAAGATACAACAATAACAATCCAAACCAATTAGACAAGTAAGCCATCAGTATGGCAAGGAACACCGCCGTGATGATGTCGGCACCCGTATATACCATTCCTGCAAGCACCGTCCAGAACGTGAGGCACTGGCTGCAACCGAGAACCTTATCCACCACCTCGGCAATGGCATGAGCCAAGCCGAGATGATGAATGAGATTGACAGATACCGTCAAGACAAAACTTGTCAATACAAGCATTATCATGCCGTGGCGATGGTTAAGGTGAGAGGCACGTCCGACACGAAAGTCTTGCTGCATGAGCAACAGGCTATGCGTGCGATGCCGTTTTGCACGGTGCCGATAGATGGAGTGATGCTGCTGATGGCAGTGGCACTGAACACCGGAATGGTGAAGTCCTGGCTCACCACCTGCGAGCGTGTGCAGCACGTTCCGCAGTTGCAGGGCACATAGTTGATGACACCCTCCACATGGAGCACCACAAGATACTGCGAGGTGCCTACATTGGCAATACTCTTCACCGTGAACGATGGAGCGAATACAGGCGTTTCGTCCACACACGCAGGAGTGCAGAGCTGTTGTGTGATGTTCACGTCATAATAAGGAGCAGTGGCAGTTGCGCCCACTGCAAGTGTGGCTGTGATATTAGCCGGAATAGAACGTTTGTTCATAGTCATTGTTTTCTGTTTTAGTATAGCGACGAAACGTAGCCGCCGCATGTGTTGATAACTCTGTTGATAACTCTATCTCTTCACCTGATAATGCTCAGCACTCTCCACCGGAAGGTTCTTCTGCAAGAGGTCAGCTAGTTCGTCGAGGTCTTCCTCGTCAAACGTGATCACACCTTCGAGGATAGATAGCGGACCATTATAGCGCACCTTCTCCACAATGTCGTGAGCCATCTGCGGGATGCTCTCGTCGGGTATCTGCCCGAAATACTTAGCCAGCATGGGCGTAACTAATGAATTGACCACAGGCTGAATAAGCGGCTCAATATCCTTCTGAAGATTGTATGTTCCGCTTACAAGTCCCATTGAGCCGATGGTGGCTTGCAATGACTGAAGCATAGGCAGGCGCATGATATTGCCGGCAGCAATCTGCGAAATGGCAGGTCGTGCCCATTCCGACACGACCGCTGCCAAGATTTGCGAGTTGGAATATTCCATACCTTACAAGCGTTTATGCGTTACAACCGCAACCGCACCCAGTCTGACATACATTCGATGAAGGCACAAAGAGTTTGGTTACGCTCGAAAGCGAAGCCACCTGCGACTTCAGCACGTCGATGTTGGCATTGGCAGCAGCATTGTAAGCCATCTGCTGTGCGTTGATAGCCTGCTGTGCATCCTTGTTGGCGTTCACCTTGTCTTCAAGGCGGTTCACCTTACCGTCAATGTACTGCGTTACTTCCACGAGTTTCTTGTCGGTGTAGTTCTCACTCTTCTGAATGGCAAGTTCCGTCTTGAGCGTAGAGTTTTCCTGAATAAGATTAGTCTCACTCTTTGTTACGAACCTTGCGTCAGGGTCATTCGGGTTGGCAGTCATCTGTCTGCCACCACCAAGACCGCCGAGCAATGCGCCACCACCGAGAAGGCTGGTAGCCAATCCTGCGATACCGAGACCGAGAGCCGTATTGCCCAGTCCCTTGCTGGCAACATCATAGTCGCCGTTTTGTGTTTTAATCTGCATAGTTGTTTGTGTTGTTGATTTCGTTCAATATTGAACTTGTGACAAAGGTATATATATAAAGGTGGGAGCGAAAGTGAAGGCTATTAAGTTTTCTTTTCATTATATAAGGGATAACCTATACTTATAGAGCTATAAATGTTAAATAATCATTGGACACACAAATAAATACTTTAATTATTTGTTGGAGTGATATATAATCTTTAATTTTGTAACCGAAAAATATATTAATTATGTTTGAAGAGCTATGTTCCATATACGCCGACGCCCTCGACAACGTAGGTCGATATGTAGACCAGGAGACGGGCGAGTGCATACAGCAGATGTCTATCCGTGAGTTTTGCCTTACGGACCGATGGAAGCCGTATGTAGAGCAGCTGCGTGCCATGCGTCAGGAGTTTGGCAGTAAGGCGAAGAAGATGCAGGAGTATATCGACACCAAGAAGATGTTGCCCGGTGCAACACTGAGTGGACTCTTCGAGATACGCGATGATGAGTGTATGCGCAGGGACGGCAGTAAGTTTATTGCTCCCGTGTCGCGCCGCGAGACCCACCTGAAGCAGCACACCGGTTGGCTGGCTATCGACATCGACCTGTCGGACAATGCCCATCTGTCTAACTTCAACAATGTGCAGATGCTGGTGGGCTTCCGTCCGGAGATAGCCTTGCTGATGCGGTCATGTTCCGGCACGGGTTTCTTCGGACTTGTGCGCCTTGCCTATCCCGACCGCCACAAGGAGCAGTTCAAGGCATTGCTCAAGGAGTATGCCGCCTTCGGCATCATGCTCGACAAGCAATGCGGCAATATCGGTCGTGTGCGCTTCGCCTCTTGGGACGATCCCGAGCATATCTACATCAACGAGCATGCGATAGCGTATAAGGGCTTGGATAAGGAGGCACCGCAACTGGTGGCGCAGCCTTATCAACTGCAACGCTATTCGCAGATACCCACATCGCACTACTCTGCCCCCTCTGCCGACCATTCCGCTTTCTGGCAGAGCCAACGGGTGCAAGACCGGTTGGTGGAGCTTTGCGTGCAGGCGATGGTACGTCGTGGAAAGAATATAACCGAGGATTATAAAGATTGGGTTAAAGTTGGTTGGGCGCTGAAGGGACATCCCTATGGCGAGCAGCTCTTTCATAGTCTGTCGTCAATGAGCAAGAAGTACAATGCTGCCAACACCACCCACAAGTGGCAACAGCTCGGACAGAGCAGAACCTTGAGCGGCAACTATCTTATCCATGCCTGTAAGGAAACGCTTGGAGAAATGGAATACAGTAATATAAGAAAACGAGTTTGGGAGGAAATGAAATAAAATAAATTTATAGAGACTTGAATTATGATTAAAGAATTTAAAACTCGTACAGGTGCCATATTTTGTGACACAAAGAACCGATTGGAATACCTTTATGTAGGTGATTATGGAAAAGAGGCTAATATCAAAGCTGACTTCCTTGGATTAACCAAGGAGATAAATGGCGTAGAACATCATGATGTGGATTTGGAAGACAAAATGGTCGTAACTATTTCCACACAAAAAGGATGCGCCATGAACTGTAAATTCTGTGATTGTCCCAAGGTTGGTTACAAAGGTAATGCCTCTATTGCTGATTTGCAAAGAGAAGTAAAGTCGGCTATCGTTTTTTCTAAGTGCCGACACACGCGCCGCTTCAATCTACATTTAGCCCGTATGGGTGAACCTTCTCTTAATTATGATAATGTCGCAAGATACCTTGTATATTATTTGCGTTTAGATGTCAGTGCAATCATGGATGCAGATGTTATACACCCTGTATTTACTACGATGTTGCCGAAGGTATTAGGAACAGATAAACTTCATGATATTCTTTTTGATTTCTGCAAGATCAAGAATGAAGTTTATGAGGGAGAAGCAGGTTTGCAGCTTTCTATCAACTCAACGGATGAAGCACAGAGAAATGATTTGTTTAGAGGCAAATCCCTCTCCTTGCAGGATATCTCCAACATTTGCCGTGACTTACCTATGCCTGTCGGTCGTAAGTATACATTGAATTTCCCTGTCACGAAAGAGACTATATTGGATGCGTCAGTTCTTGATAGTTTGTTTGATAAGGAGAAATTCATTGTTAAGATTACTCCTATCCATGAGACAAAAGAGGCTTTGAAGAACGGAATACAAACTGAGGAAGGTTATTATACTTATGATGTATATAAACAGTTTGAGAGGCCTTTGCTCGAAGCCGGATGGGACGTCATTGTCTTTGTCCCGTCTAAAGAAGAAGACGAGGATAGAATTACTTGCGGAAATGCGCTTCTGAGCATGGACACTGTAAAAGATGTTTTATGAGACTAATCACCATAACAGGCCCCAGCGGTGCGGGCAAAGACACCGTGGCACGGATGCTGTCGGAAATGACCGACTGGCCCGTGATATGTTCCTACACCACACGCCCTATGCGTGAGGGTGAGCAGGAAGGCAGAGAACACCATTTTGTGAAGGAGTGCAATGTGCCACATTCGGATATGATGGCATACACTCAGTATGGCGGATATGAGTACTGGACTACGAAAGACCAAATCGCGGGCACTGCCATTTATGTGATAGACGAGGAGGGACTGCGCAACCTGTACAGTCATTGTCCCGATATGCCGATGATACATCTTTATGTAGATGTAACTGAGGGTGTGCGCCGGGCAAGAGGCGTTTCAGAGGAGCGCATCGCTCGCGACAAACGCAGACAGTTGCTTCCCGAAAAATTCTATCAGTACTTCATTCACAATATGGATAACAAGGAAATATTGAGATTAAAGGTACGAAAGTTTTACGATTGGTTAAGCATCCGATGCCGTGATTTCTTCAGATAACATCCATAAGGCAAGCGTCAAACAAGATGTACAACATCAGTACAACGTGAGTACAGGATAAACGGTTATCCACAAAAGAGAGAACAAATATGGCAAAAGTACGACCGGCATCGCCCTTCGCTTCCATATCGGGCAAACTCAGCAAGAGAGACAAATCGTATCTGCGTACCAACAAGCGCACTGGGCGTGTGTCGGTCTGCTATGTGGACAATCCGCATCAAGGTCCCTGGAGTGAGAAGCAGACCGACCATCGCAAGGCTTTCGCTCTGCGCAGCAAGACTGCCTCGCAATGGCTGAAGGACAACGATCCGAAGCGCAACGGAGGCAATGCCACAAAGCAATATAAAGCCATGCTTCGCAAATACAATGCGCAGCACAACATCGGCAATATCTTTGCGTTTGTGGCGAAACATTATAAGGATGGAGCAATTCAATCTTTTATATAATATATGTTCTACACCCTAAACAACAAACTAAAATACACATCAGAATATGAAGTTTACAGACCCGAAAGTGGAGTGGTGGCAGCAAGAAACCATCGCACAGCATATTGCCCGCGTAGGCAGGATATGTTACAAGAGCGATGGCAAGCAACCCGATCCCGAATTAAGTGAGGAAGAAGCTAAAGCCTTCATCCAAAAACGCGACGAGGAGCGCAGTAAAGGATTTTGGGACTCTGGGCATCGCTCCATGTACCGACACGGCACCTGCTATTTCTTCGTGCCCAACGAGAAGATGCTGCACACCGTATATGCGTGGTCGCTTATGGTGGCATCGCCCTACATTGCGTATGCCGTACAGGGCGCAAAGGTATGGATCAGCGCCAACATGCAGTTTCTGTGCGAGCAGGCGCAGTTGATGCAGATGCTGTCGCCCTATGGAGTGAGCGAGGAAGAGTATATAAAGAAGGCGATGAAATGCAAGTGCAATGAAGCCTTGTGGCTCCTGCGCATGACCTTTGTCGTAACAACGCAAATCAGCACATCGCGCGAGCTGAACCGCACATCGCCCAATGCCATTGCCGAACAGAGCACACGCTACTGCAACCTGGAGAAGAAAGGCGGCGTGCAGGTGTGCGAACCTATGTGGTATGGTTGTGGCACACGTTGGCAACGCTTTTTGTTCCGCACAAGTTGCAGACTGTCATCATGGTTTTATAACCGACTGCTGAAAGCCGGACTAAAGCCACAAGATGCTCGCGGTGTGCTTCCGCTCGACACCTATACCGTGGTGGCATACACTTACAACCTAAGAGACTGGAAACACATCATTGATTTGCGCTACCGTGAGACCACGGGCAAAGCGCACCCCAATGCAAAACACGTTGTGGGCGTGATATGCGGAATGATTAACGGGAGAATGAAAGTGATAGAACCAAATTTTGAGATATAAATCAAAAAGTTGAACAAAACGCAAATTATTTTATGGAAAACTTAACACTGAACGAATATCAGCAGAAGGCAATGACTACCTGTATGCCTACCTGCAACAACATAGCCTATATGTCAATGAACCTCTGCGGCGAGGTGGGCGAGCTTCACTCCAAGCTCGCCAAGGCTATCCGCAAGGGAAAACTCTTTATCGGCACCAGCGACCGCGACAAGAACGGTGAGCGCGTGATGACGCAAACCTTCCACAACATGAGTGAGGAGGAAGTGAAGGACATCGAGAAAGAGTGTGGCGATGTGATGTGGCAGATAGCCGGAGTGTGCTCCGTACTTGGTTTTAGCCTGGAGGATGTTTGCCGACAAAACCTTGAAAAGTTGCAGTCGCGACAGCAACGTGGTGTGATTGACGGCAACGGAGACAACCGCTGATGGCACGCTTTCTGTGCATAACGCATATTATGTTAAATAGACCATTTTATAACCATGAGCAAGAAGCATAAACCTACCCCGGCAAGTGAGGCTCGCCAACTCGTAAAGGCGAAGGCGCAGCCTACTATCTATACGTTCAATTTCAAGGACGTGCCTGCCGACAAATATACGGAAGCCCTAAAGGTGCTGTTTGCCAATCCCGACTTTGCCGAAGCCGTGGAGAAGCGCAACACACTGGTGAAGTCAGCCGGACGCATACCACGAGGCACGTCGCAGATGACATCTATCATCAATGCCATTCAGCAGCGCGACCGCAAGTTGGCCGACATCATGTATGCAGCCTTGGTGCAAGTGAACCTACATTCCAATGAAGGCTACGACTTCATTTCGTTTGCCAATCTGTTGAAGTATTACGTCGATTACTCCAAGCAGGGAATGCGCGAGAACGTAAACCAGTTGGCAGCCAATCTCGACAAGATTACCTTTCTTGCCGATATGCTTGAGAGTGTGCTGGTAGACGTGAAGTCGGATATGCGCACGGTGTTCGGTTCTACGATAGAGTTCAACCAGTTTGATGCCGTACAGCAGGTGATGACACAGCTCCGTGGATTCTTCAAGAGCACACGTCGCCCCGATGCCGAATCGCCCGAAGCGCAGCTCTACTTCAACTACTCCGACTCTATCAACGAGTATCTGGAGAAACGCCTGAAAACGTACACCGACAAGTATCGCAAGCTGCACCCCATCCCCAAGGCTTACACAGCAGAGGATATGGTGAACGCCGTGCATGAGATATTCCATATCGACCGCCACCTTGCACAGGCTTTCATCAAGCACACCGAGAATGGCGGCTCTTACATTGATGCCACTGCCCTTGCCTTCAACCTCACGCAGGAGCAGATGCAGATAATAGACAAGCTCACTGGCGATGTAAAGAAGAAGGATGCGCTCAACTACTCCTTTGCCATTACCGACGCAGTGATGAAAACATATAGCGAAACAAAATAACTGATTATGCCCAATATCTACCTTCGTTTGCCAGTCAGCCGGTGCCAGTACTTCCGGCACCGCGACCCTGACCGCACGCTTGCAAAGACGGAACCTGTGGTGTTCAACCAATACACGCCGGAGTATTTCATTCTGCGCAACAGTGCCTACAATGCCGCAACCATTCAGAAGGTGAACATGCAGTGCTTTTCGCATCAGCAGTGGCGCAATATGCTCAACGGACGACACCCTATTGGCGGCAATGTGGTGCAGAAGCGTGATGCCAATGAATACCTCACCTTTGGCGAGGTGGAACAGCTCAACGGCTACCATGAGTACGACAAATCATCCAACGAAGACTACCTTTGCATAAAACTCCCAAGCGAGGTTTGCATCTTCGACACCGTGCGCACCGTAACGCCCACTTGGAACATCAACATTGCGGGTATGCGTCAGCTCATCGTCATGCTCAACAACGACTTCAAGCGCAGTGTGGTGGAATGGGCTTTGTCAACATTCGATTATTGCACAGCCAACGGCCGTGTGGTGTGCCGCAGTCAGTCTGCCATGCTGGAGCGTTTTCTTATGCGCTACGGCATAGACCCCACGACAACGGAGAAAGATAATCTGCGACGCATCATCGATAGATGGCTGCACACCGAACATAACAATTTCCGGGCTTATTCGTGCCTGGATATGGACTATGAGGATGACAAAGAGAAGCGTCTGCCAATAGCGGGTGTGCAGTGGGAATGAAATATAAGTGTTGAGATATGTTAAATGAATATATAATAAAAGTTAAATAATAAGCAATTCGTTACACTACTATGATTTTACCCGAAAATTGCAAGGAAATTTTCCTCGAAGGCGTGACCGACGCCTATCTCTACCCTATGGATGAGAGCAAAATACCTGTGCCGTTCAGCATGGCGCAGATACTGCAAATCAACAACTGCAAGTTTCCCGAACCTGCACTTCACATCGCCACTATGGGCGATGACTATGTGATGGCAGACGCTATTACGGCCAAAGTCACGATGTCGAAGGTGGGCTATGGCACCCAGTATGCCTTCGATATTAGTGCAAATATAGTGGCTGGACACGCAAATGTGCGCGAAGCCTACTTTAATATACGCAAAAAAGAGTGCTATGTGGTACTGAAAAAGGTGGATGGCTCGTTTTTGTTGTGCTATACTCTGCCCGGCACATTCCTCTTCTCGTCCACTGCCACTACTACTTTGACCGACAACCAACTTACCGTACAGGTGAGTTTGAAGTCATCGTCAGAGTTTATTCCAATCACGATAATATAGGAAACATTCATCTTTTATTTATTCATACATGTATGTCGCCTGCGTGATGCAGTCGGCATATCCCATACTTTTATAGTCACATAGATTTTTGCCCTGTCGCCCGCGTGATGCGGTTGGCAGGGCTTTTTTTGTCCTTATACGGAAGTTTTTGCACGTTACCTTTGCCAACAGAAAAACAGGACAGTCGGTAAAAGGATTGTTTTAGGATAACAACACAAACACAAAATTTTCTAATGAAAGGCCTTTTTGAAATTCTTACAGAAAAGAAATGGATGGTGTCGCCCGACTTCGTGCATGGCATCCGCAAGGCTCTGGAGCAGAACCTGAATGCGCACACAGCATTCAGCAAGCCCGAGAAGTCATGCGGTTTCGTCACTGCGGTAGCGGCTGACGGCTCTGTCTATTATCCCGAAGAGTACCAGATTTCAGAGGATGGCAAGCAGGTGAAGGCTAACTGGGCTTTGGACTACGAGAAGGAGCAGACCTTTCCTTTCGTGTCGGTATTGACCATCGACGGACCTATCACACGCAATGGTGGCGGTTGCTCGTATGGCTCTATCGGCCATCGCGACATGATGATTCGCGCCGCCAACCATCCGCTCTGTTGCGGTCATGTCTTTATCATCAACACGCCGGGCGGATCTGCCTGGGCAAAGAACGACTATCAGCAGGCCATCGACTATGCACGCTCCAAGGGACAGCCCGTGATTGCTTTCGTTGATGGCATGTGCGCCTCTGCTGGCATGTATCTCGCTTCGCTTTGCGATGAGCGTTACTACATGCACCCGAAGAACGAAATCGGTTGTATCGGTGTGATGGCTGCCTTCTACACCGAGGCAGACGGAAGTACCAACAAGTACACCAACGAGACTTACCATGAGCTGTACGACCCTGAGTCGTTTGACAAGAACCGTGAGTTTCGCGACATCGCCAACGATGGCGACTCGGAGAAATTAGTGGCAGAACTTGCCGAACTGGGTGTAGAGTTCCGAGCAGACGTAAAGGCGGCTTGCCCTAATGCCAAGGACGAGCATCTGCACGGCAAGGTGTTCAATGCCGAGGATGTGAAGGGCATCTTGATGGATGGACAGTCTGACTTCATGTCGGTCGTTAAGCGTGCCTTCGCTCTGCACAATGGTACGGCACAGGCCATTGAGCGCAACACGCCCGATGAGCCGCAGGACGAACCGGAGCCAAGCACAGACCCTGCCAAGCCGGAAGACAACTCAACCAACACAAAAACTTCTATCAATATGCAGAATTATCCACTTATCAATGCTGCTTGCGGCATGAAGGAGGGTGAGATTACGGTCAAGGAGGAGGGCGCGTTCATGAACGCTCCGTTGCTTGACTCTCTCGAAGCCCATCTTGCCGACACTCAGCAGAAGATGGCTGATGCAGAGCAGAAAGCCACCACAGCGGAGCAGTCCCTCGCAGAGATGCAGGGCCGTCTTGACGAAATCTCCGCTCAGCTCACCGCTGCCAACAATGCCAAGGCCGACGCAGAAAAGGCTCTTGCCGACGCAAAGGAGGCGCACAGTAAGGAAATCGAAAATCTCAACGCCGAGCACACCGAGGCTATCGCCAAGAAGGATGAGCAGATTGCCCAGCTTACTGAGGGCAAGACCAATGCCGAGACGGAGCTGACTGGCGCAAAGGAGGCTCTTGCCGCTGCCGAGCAGCAGATTGCCGACAAGGATGCTCAGATTGCACAGCTCACCAACGAGCCGAGCGAGGAGCAGAACGCTGGCGAGGCTCCTGCCAACAATGGTGAGGGCGCAAAGGTGCAGACGCTCCGTGAGTTCGACCCGTCGGGCTACAAGACCAATGCCGAGCGAAAGGCTGCCTTCGAGCGTTACAAGCGTGGCGAGGACTAAGGTTTTCTTCCCTATTAAAGAGTTCTTTTCATTTCACTAAGTATTTACAACAACACAAAAACACAAACAAAACTATGGCAACAGAAACAACAACTCCTAAAGATTTTATCGGAATTGCTGCGTTGAAGCATGTAGCCGAGCAGGTGTCTAAGGAAATCCTTATGGGTCCTGGCTATACCGATCCAGAGGAGATGGATCGTCTCGGTATCGACATCGTGAGTGGTGTCCAATTTAAGCGCACTTTCCATGTATTCCTTCGTAAGGGTGGCACGACCCGTAGAAAGGATGTTCACAATACTGTCGCCAGTCAGTCTGGATTTTTGACTGAGCGTACATTGACAGTTCGTCTTGCCTGGGACCGATTTGAAGATAATATTGACCGCTATGTTGAAACGATTTTCGGCACAGATGCACAAGGTCAGTATCCTCTCTCTACAGCTGCAACAGAGGCTATTCTGAAAGACTATGCAGACAACTTGACCGCATGTCTTTGGAATGGCGACATCGACCTTGACAAGGGCGGCGACTCTGTCCCTGCTCATGACCAGGCTCTCGCTCTCTACGATGGTTTCCATACTTGTATCAAGCACGACATTGAGGATGGAATCATCAGCGAGGCTAACGGCAATCTTATCCCTTGTGGCGCAATAGATGCACCTGTTGACACCGATGACACCACACCTTATGACAACTTTATTGAGTGGCATCGCAAGTGGGATGCACGTTTACGCAAACAGAACACACGTGTTTACATGAGCGAGGTTACGGCATTCAACATCGCCAGTGGTTACGCTAACAAGTATCACGGCAATTTTAAGGTTGAGTATGAGCAGGGCGGTAACTTCAAACTTCCTGGCTTGTCAAAGGTTACACTTTGTCCTATTGCCGATTTCGGTGAAGGCGACCGTATGTATGCAACCGTAGACAAGAACTTTGTATATGGTTGCGACACACTTAACAACGAGAACTATATTGGTGTTGAAATAGGCGGAGGTAACGATATGCGCCGTGTCGTTTTTCAAATTCAATCAATTCAGGGGGCCGGTCTGAAGATGCCATATCGTCATTGTTTTTGCATGTCTGACGGTAATCTTGCTTCTACTGAGTACATCGCTGGCGACTATGACAACACTAACCTTGTGGTGACTATCGCAGGTGATACGACTGATGGTCAGGTTAAGGTGAACGATACTAAGTACACTAAGCCTGTAGAGACATCTATCAACCAGGTTATCACTCTCGAAGCAGTTGATGGCTCAACCAGCAAGTTCGTGAACTGGAGCAATGGCAAGACTGACAAGAAGATTCAGCTCACTGCCACCGGCATGAACATGGGTATCACCGCCTTCTTCAAGAAGAACGGCCAGTAACCAACGGCTTTACTCATAAGCTCTATAAATCACGGGGTGGCGGGTAACTTGACCCGACCGAAAATAGCCAACCGCTACCCCATTTCTTTTTAACACAACACAAAAACATTAAATATTATGTCTGAAACAGTAACATGCCCCCAGCTCGCCGACATTCTGAACGATGATGAATGTTTGGAGAACCTCGCCGGACTTGGTTCTGACGTGTATATCGGTTTGAAGAGTGAGCTCACTACTCCTCTTACCGCAACCGACAATCTGTATGGCACTCCTACTTTCCAGAGCGGAAAGGGTCTTTACAAGGTGCAGTGTAAGGACGACTCACAGCAAATTCAGGGTAGCTCACTCGGCTATCGCAAGGGCTTTGAGCTCACTTGTACTTTCGTAGTAGACTCGGTTAATCCCGCAGCTGGCAAGTTGGCACGCGCCATCAACAACCGCGACATCTTTATCATCGCTAAGGATGGTAAGTATTCGCAGATTATGTACGACCCAAGCCGTAAGGTTAAGTTCGACTCAGGCGGTATCAAGACCGATACGGGTGCGAAGCCTGAAGACGATCGTGCTACTACTTACGAGGCAAAGCTCTCACCCGTAGACTATCCTAACCTTTATGTTACGGAGCCTACATCTGATGGTTGGGACTCTTTGCTCGCTTCGGCGGCAAAATAGTTGGCGACACGGATAAGCAGAGCGGAGCCGATGTCGCCACCCCAACGTCTAAGTCAGAAAAGAAGAGTGTAGCGACACCTTCATCTGATACCAACGACGACTAATCGCTCACACCAATTACCAAACATCATAGCCTCGGTATCGAGCCTTTTACGGGTTCAGATACCGAGGCTTTTCGTGTTCTAAAGCAAGGTGCAAAAGTTGGTATGTCCTTATCTCGACAGACGGAAAAACTAACTTTGTAGCAAATAAAAACAACAGACAACGCTAACGGCACGAGCAAGAAATCATTCGTGATATTCGTGTCATTAGTTGTAAGAACAAACATAATGAAAATATGGCAAAACTTGACCCTTTGGCAAAGTTCATCCTCTCGTTTGAGGGAGGCTATGTGAACAGCAAGATAGACCGTGGCGGCGCAACCAATATGGGCGTTACCATCGCCACATGGAAGGCGCAAGGATATGACAAGAACGGTGACGGAGTGATAGACGTGAAAGACCTTAAACTCCTCTCCGTTGAAGATGTTATCAACATCATGCGCAAGAACTATTGGAACCGTTGGAGGGCTGATCAAATCAACGCCCAGTCCCTTGCCAACATGCTTGTTGATTGGACATGGGGAAGTGGCAGAAACGGCATCGTCATTCCGCAGCAAATGCTTGGCGTGACAGCCGACGGTATTGTTGGCCCGAAGACCATCAATGCACTCAATAGTGTACCTGCAAAAACATTCTTTGAGCAGTTGCGGAAACGTAGACTGAAGTATATCGACAATGTAATAAAGGCTGATCCTCGGCAAAAGACACATAAAGCCGGCTGGTATCGCCGCATCAATGCCATCAACTACGGTTATCTTGTGGACAACAAGGGACACCGCATAACCTGGTAACACATTCACTCAACCCACACAGAAGCGACAAATGACAACAACGAAAAGAATAAACCTCACTCTGCCTAAGCATTGGAACCAATGCACCACGGAGCAACTGGAACTCATTGCCCAGGTGATGCAGGAGCAGATACAAAGGCAGGACCGCTATCATCCGTTCTCGATGCAGAACGTGAAGTTGGCTATGTTCTTTGCCTTGTCGGGCATTCAGATAGTGGAAGGCCCAAATCCTCGTGTGCCGGTGGAAGAGCAGTACTACACTTGTCGTTTCTTGAAGGACGGCAAGCACGGCGATACCTTCTCGCTCTATCTTTGGCAGATAAACTATTGGCTCTCGCCACAAGCCAAGACACGCGACAGGGAGTCGGCTGAATACATTGCCCAAGGTGCAGGTATGCTCGACTGGCTCGACAATGAGCGCGGAATGTTCCTCACCCGCTTTCCCTACCCCACCGTCAAACGCCGCAAGGCTTGGTGGCGCATGAGAAAAGATTTCCAGGGTGCATTTCCCGACCTCGACGGTTTCTCTTGGGCGCAATACCGTTTTGCTTCCGACACAATGGGCAGTTATACGCAGATAAGCAACAACTTGCTGAAGATGCAGCAGATGGACAAATTCAGCGAGGAACAGCTCATGAAGCAGGCGCAGAGTGCTGACCTCGCAAAGGCGATGTTCTTGGCTACGATATTCAATGCCCGAACAAAGTATATCGACACCAACACGGGCATAGTGAAGCACGACTTCCACTACGAGAGCAACCAATGTTCGGACAATGCGCAGTACTTCCGCCACTTTCCCGACCACCAATGGCAGGTCATTCTCTTCTGGTGGACGGGCATGATGCACACCCTTAGCAAGCGTTTTCCGCATGTATTCAAGGTGCAGAAGGTTGGCACCAAGAAGCCGAGCACTCCGCTCGAAATATACACCGCCACTACTGCCACCATGCAGAAGTATGCCGGACTGACTGAAGACCAGGTGAACCACCAATCCTACTCGCTCGTGCTGGAACATCTCGAAAGGTTGTCGAAGGAAAACGAGGAAATGGAGAAACTGAGGAAAAAGTAGAAAGGTACGAATGTACGGAAGTACTAAGGTACGAAATTACGAATGTACGGAAGGGTTAAACCAACTACGGATAACGCGGATATAACAGATATTCCATCCGTAAAATCTGTGTTATCTGTAGTTATAAAAAATCATCAACAATAAAAACACAAAGCACAATGGCAAACACAGTAAGCAACTTGCAGCAGCTCCAAGAACGAAGTGAGGAGTTACGTCGCGCTGGCTATGTGGCTGTCCGTCCTGGCGAGTTCAGTTCTCCCAAGACAGGCGGCAAGGCCTTTTCGTGGAATGACTATGTTCACTCCATGCTCATCAGCGAGGCAGGCATGACCGCACAAGGCACGTCTGGCTCATCGGCAGCACGCCGACAAATATCCACCATCTTTGCCTCCAGCGGCGGCGAGAACCTTGCCAAACCGAAAGGTGAGGGCACCGACGGACTGGGCTACATGGAATGGGGAGTTGGCAACCGACTGCCCAACCTCATTTGGATGCTCTCGCGTATGTCGCCTTTCACGGCGGCTGGCGTGGACTTCATCAAGAAGATATTGGTGGGACATGGTCCGGTGCCGAAGTATCATTACACGCAGTATGTGGGTGGCAACATCACGGAGAAGTACATCCCGTTTGAGAACGCCGGCATATTGCTCCGTGGCATGATAGCCGACCTCAAGGCGAAGGAAGCCGAAGCGCAGCAGAACGCGCAGACTGCCAACGCCACTGATGATCCTTTGGCAAATGTTGTCAAGACAGCCACCGACAATGAGGATTCTGAGGAGATGAAGGCACTGAAAGATGCACTCGACAAGTGGAAGGACACCAATGATGCCATAAAGCAGTTCCGCGACGACAACGACCTTATGGACACCTACCTCCAGTTGGCTGGCGACATGGCGCTTATGTCGCAATGCTTTGTGGAATTGCAACTCAACCAACGCCAACTGGGAGCCGACGGTCACCCAGTGCCCACATCGCAGTGGAAGCCCAAGGTGATAGGCATCAAGCCGCGCTCGGTGTTCACCACCCGAATGGAGCGACAGGACGCACAATACCGCATCAACTATGCTTATCTGTCTAACCAGTGGCTCGACTCCACACAGACCACATCTACCATGAAGCCGGAGGACTTGAAGATTGCGGCTGTGCCCTATCTGCCCACTGCCACTGCTGTGCGCGACCTTCAGCGCATCACTCGCGAGGCACGTCAGAACCGCGTGAGCCGCAAGAACCGCCCTACACGCTTCATCATGTCGCCGCGCGACTTTGGCGGTCCTTACTATGCCGATGCCCTTTGGCACAGCATCTTTGCCGGAAGCATTTTTGAGTATGCCTTTACCATTGTGGACGACCGCCTTACTCGCAAGCGCAACTCTAACATCATCGGCCGTGTGATATATATCCACCAGGACTATATCGACCGCCTTTGCAACCAAGCGTCGCAGGAAGACAAGCAGATTACTCCGCGTGAGGTAATGCAAGGTGTGTTCAACGAAATCAACCAGTGGCTCAGCAACAGCGACAACGCAGGTCAGGCTCTCTTTGCCTCTACCTTTATGGGTAGCGACGGAAAGGATCACAAGGCTTGGGAGATTGTGGAGATTGAAACGAAAGCGAAAGACCGCAGTGAGGCAGAGAAAACCGAATTGCAGGAAATATCAAGCATCATCTTCTTTGCAATGGGTCTTGACTCCAAACTCATTGGCAACACGCCAGGCGACACGGCATCATCGGGCGGAACAGACCTGCGCGAGCGTTTCCTTGTCAAGCAAATTCAGTTTGCGCCTTTGCAGCAGCTCATGCTCCGACCCTTGGAAGTGATAAGCCAGTTCAACGAATGGGACGAGCATCTTGTCTGGCAGATTGACCGTGAGGTGTTGACTACGCTCGACAACTCTAAAACGGGAGTGACGAGACAAGGGCAGGAATAGGGTATGGGCATACCTCATACATAACAATGGGCATTGCTTGTACATAACAATGGGCATTGCTTGTATATAATTATACCTATAACTCCTTCCTACTTATACCTATAATTCGTATGGAGTTATACCTATGATTCGCAAAACAGACAACAATTAAAACAACGAACAATATGATACTATCCACCAACGAGGAGCTTCGCCTTCACGTTCCCAGCAACGCCATCGACGAGGTGAACCTGCTGCAAGGCATCCTCGACAACAGCGAAAAGGACTTGCTGAAAGACAAGCTCGGCAATGCGCTCTATACGCGCCTTTGCGAATACTACGCTTCCATCACTCCGCAGGACTTCTACCTTGATGTTACCAGCGGCACATACACGCAGCACCCTTGGGCAGAACTTCTGCTTAATGCCCAGCGCATGATAGCCAACGACGCTATGGCCCGCTATGCCTATCAGCAGGCTATCAGCGTGAACGGTGCCGGGGTGAACATGGCTTCAAGCAGCGACTACAACACAGCCACCACACAGATGCTCGACAAGGGTGTGCAGGGTTACCGCAAGGAATCCATGGTGTCGCTCAACAATCTCTTGCTGCAACTCGAAACATGGGCAGAGCAAGTCAATTCGCCTATGACGATTGATGAGCAGAACGAGGGCGAAAGTGTACTGAAAGAGGATGAAAACGTACAGAACAAAGACGAGAACGTACCGAATGAGGACGAAAACGTACAGAACGAGGCAATAGCCGAGATAGTGAACCTTTGGCAGCAGTCAAAGTACTACTATCTTCATGCCGATCTGCTCATCCCCACCTGCGCCCTTCTTCAGCGTTTCATCGACATCTACGAAAACCGCGACAAGTTCATTCGCCTTTTGCCCGACCTCCGCTTCATTCAAGACGAATACATTGCCGATGCCATTGGCGAGGACACTGTGTCTGCCCTGCTTCACTCCACCGACCCGGCAGACGAAAAACTGCTTCGCAAAGTGCGCCGCCTTATGGTGGCACATCTCGAAGAGCGCACCACCGTACTCACCATCGACAAGCAGCGTCGCCAACAAGCCCACGACGAAGCCGTGTCGCTCAAAGAGAGCATCATGAATATGCTCAAGGCGCGTGAGGAAGCCAACACCCCCGAAGCCACCGACACCCCAGCCGACAGCGCATCAACAGCACAGAGCGAAGGCTTCAAGAACAATCAGGAAGGCTCACGAATGTTCGTGTCGCCGATGTTGTATTAACCGAAAGAAAGAATTTATAGAGTTTATGGTAAGCAAAGAATTAAAAAAGAAAATTGACCGAGCTATATTGCTGCTTCAAAGCGTGCAACATGGATATGACGGACAAATTGAAGTGGCGTATTCGGGTGGAAAAGACTCCGATGTTATTCTGCAACTGGCAAAAGAATCTGGAATAAACTATCGGGCAATATACCGCAATACAACGATTGACCCGCCAGGTACAATCGCTCATGTCAAGCGTATGGGTGTGGAGATACGTCGCCCCAAGGAGAATTTCTTTCAGCTCGTAGCACGCAAGGGTTTTCCTAATCGCTTTTCTCGCTTTTGTTGCGAGATATTGAAGGAATACAAGGTGCTTGACAAGTGCATCATGGGTGTACGAAAATCGGAAAGTTCAAAACGTAACAATAGATACAATGAGCCTACCGAATGTCGCTTTTATGGAAGTAAGACGGAGAAAAATCATGTGGAAGCCATTTATCCTATATTGGATTGGACAGATGAAGATGTTTTGAATTTCATTCTTGATAGAGGAATTAAGGTGGCACCCATATATTATAATTGGGGGGGGGTATTCACAACCGGATATGTCTCGCAGACTCGGATGTATGTGTTGTCCCCTTGCCACGGAACGCAAGCGTATCCTCTACTTCAAAGAAGTGCCGAAAATGGTACGATGTTATCTGCGGGCTGGAAAGAAATTCTGGGACACGCATCCTGAAGCAAAGGTTCGTCAGCGTTATGCAGACGTGTATGAATGGTTTACTCGCGATTTGTTTTATCCAAGAGAAAAGGATTGGCAAAAGGCAAATGATACACTTTTTGAAAAACCGAACTATAAAGAGTTCCTTGAACAGCAGTTTGGAGTCGATCTTACTATTTAATTAACAATAAAAACTCAATCACTATGCTTGAAGACATAATCAAAACCCTCACTCCTGCCCTGTCTGCCCGTATGCTCACCTCTGAGCAGCGGGAGGCATTTGAGGAAGGACTGACCTTGCTTGACGATGTGGTGAAGGCAAGGGGATTTGTGCGCGACAGCCGACGTTTCAAAGACTATCACCGTCGTGTGCGTCAGTTGCTCACTTATCTGCAAACACTCGACACCACAGGCGCACAACTATCGCAGAAGCGACGTGTGGGCAGACCCACAAAGGAGGAGCAAGCCTACTACGCCCAACTCAAAAAACAGGCTGCATTACAGGAGGCAAAGCAGAGCCTCTTTCCCGAACTGAAACCAGATGTGTCGCTACAGCCTTTGACATACAACGGCATCGTGGCAGACCCTAACGGAGAGAGCATTGCCGCCACCATGCCTACACTGAAACAGATAAGGGTGTTCCTCTCTGCCCGGTTGCAGGAGCAGGTGAACGGCATACGCGACCTGCGCAACGAGATGGCATCGAAGGCAGAGCAGGCCAAGACGATGGCGGAAGCCAACGAGAAGGCAGAAAAGGCAGTCTACACCGAGGAGGAGATAGCCGAACTTGCCACCCGTGCCGTGGAGATAGAGAGCCACTTGCTGCCCGACATCTACACGGCTGTAGACCGCGAAATGGGTGAAGTGTACCTGCGCCTCAGTCAGCGCACCGGCGACCCCGAATACATCAAGTATGTGGAAAAGACATTCAACATCGACCCGCAGAAACTGCGCACTCAGTTTAAGCCTTTCTACGAGAAAGCCCAGCAGCGCGACCCACTCTTCGCACAATCCATAGCCGACAAGATAGCCTACGACCGACCAGAAGTGAAAGCGGCTCGTGAGGCGACTGCCCAGCACAAGGCGGAAGCCGACGCACTCATCAAATATATCTGCCGCAAGGACAAACCATCTACCAAGGCTCGCGTGAAAGGCTTGAAGGAGCGCATCGACAAACTGCGCAACGAATATGCCGACATCGTAAAAGAGGATGAGCTAATGGGCTATGAAGCCATACTCACCAAGACGATTGAGGAAGCGGGAGTATAAACCAAAAACGAAGGAAAGGAAAGAAAGATATGGAAAAGGACGCATATACCGTACTGAAGGACATCTGCAACCGTGCCTGCCATGAACGGCACGCCTGCGTCAATGGCTACAAACAGATGTTGGCATCTGGCAATGTGAGTCAGATGATGGCAACGTGGCGCAGCAACTGGGAGGATATTGTTGAGAGTAAGTATGCCGACATCATCCGCACGGAATTGCCGCGTATTTATCCCGACCTAAAGGAGGAAATGAATAAGGCTGGCATCTATCTGAATGAATGCCCGGAAAACGCTCCTTCTTTTGTGCGTGTCATTATCACTGATTGCGTTCATGTGGTACATATCTATGACTACGCACAAGGATTTGTACTTGGCGAGGCAAATGTGGTAGCGCATGGCCATAGCCAAGTGTACAATGAGAAGTTTAATGCTGACATTACCCTATGCGACCATGCTTATGGAAATATTAAGACTGGTTCTGCGAAAGCACTTGACCATTCCACTCTTAAAAACTACAGCGAACAATGAACAGTAAACTTGTAATTCTTGCCGCAGGTAAACCGATGACGCTGGCGGATGATTTCTCAATAAGCGTTGAACTGCAAAATCCTCTGTTCAACGACACAGAGATGTTTTCCTATCCTGTGGCTTTGCCTTTGGACGGCAACCGTCATTTCCTCAAGAATCCCGACGATGTAAACTCCGACATCCGTCCCGTAAATTATGAGCACACACCGATGCAGATTATTGCCGACGGTGTGCCCTTCGCCAGTGGCACGGCTGTAATGCAGGAGGATGAGGAAGTAAGCGACTCGCTGTCGGTGAATATAGATGCCAGCACGCAGTCGTTTGATGATTTGATTTCGGATTTGCAGTGCAATGAGGTGCCTATCCCGTCTCGCTATAAAGACCAGCTTCTGATTGGCGAGAAGATTGACGAGGTGAATGTACAGGTGACTTACAAGACGGATGTCGTCATCAAATACGAAGGAAAGAAAGGCGACAAGAAATATGGCTCGGTGGGAAGTGGATATAAAACTTCGGCAACCTTTTCACCGCAGGCTCTTGGATTCTCGTTTCCTGGCAAATGTCAGGAGGAAGGCAGTCAGCATAAAGCCGTGTTTGACAAAGAGAGAGTTTATTCCGATGGCAACAAAGTTACTATGCCAAAGGTAGAGCAGTCGTACATCAACGTGACAGATGCCTACCCCATAAAGCCTTTTTGCAATGCGCGTGTTTGCTACAAGCATTACGACATTGAGGATGGCGAAACATCAAGCAACACGGTCAAGAACCTTCCCGATGTGAAGGAAGATGTAATGTATGAAAATCATGGTCCGATATGGGTGCTGGAAGCTGATAGGCCACAATCGGGTATTTGCTTCTATGTGCTTTTTTTTCTCGATTGCTTGTTTGAGAGCCTTGGCGTGTCGTTTGACAAGTCTGCCTTGATGGATGTGGGCGATTTCCGCCGATTGTGTTTTTTTACTACTAAATGTGCTTACGATACCAAGCCTTTGTATTGCGCTTCAAAATACACAGAAGATGATCCGGAAGTGATAGCTGGCAAGAAAAAGAAAGACGACATCAAACTTGGCTTTTTCCAAAAGTCTGCAAGCAATGAGACAGAATGCAAGAAACTCTTTGATGACGTGAATACATGGCTGGATAGTCGCGGATGTGGCGGGCAACTATCGTTAGAAAATCCCAAGGATAAGTCTATGCAGCAGATAGCCTATCATAAGGTGATTTACAAATACGAAACAGTGAAAGACCCTCGCTTTCCAAATTCCATGTCTACACAGACTAAAGTAACTAAGGAATTGGATAGCAATGTTACTACGGTGGAAGTAGGGAAGGATAAAGTGGCCAGCATCACCACGAAGTCTACTATTACGGCAGCGCAGATGAGCGCAAGCATTGTGCAGATGTTTGCCAACGAGAAAAACTTCCCAGACGAGTCTGTATCTGCGGTTATTGATTCGCTTGAAAATCAGTTTGGCATCAAGTTCTATTACGACTATGAGCAAAAGAAAGTGACGGCATATCTTATACGTGATGTGTTCCGTAAGCAAAATCCACAGCCTCGCATATTCAATGCCAATATCATCTCTGTTGCACAACTTAGTGAGAAAATTACTGGTGTGCGTGTCGGGTATTCTGCCGAGAGTGAGGCGAAGGAACAGAAGAACAATATCAAGAACGGCGTTAAGGACTATAATACGGATTATGACTACATAGAATATCCTGAAGACCGTACTGTGACGAGTATGGAATATAAGGAAATCATTCATCAGATTTACAACAACCAGATGAGTGTCTTTGTAGACAGAACAACTGGCAATAAATATCGCGTAAAGATTGACTCTGATTATACCGATGCTAACGATATGGAACCACGGTTGTTTGAGGTGGCTTCATACAAAGGTGTTGAGATGGGTGATTGCTCCACTGTCAATGAGGATTTCGTGCAGGAGTTTATGTCTGATTTCGTCCCCGTCGGTTTGGTAGATGTGAATTACCGCAAGGCTTTGTCTGCAAGTTTCGACACGGTTTGTTTCACAGATAGCGAATCGCAGCCTGTAGCAGGTGACAACATTGAGGGTTATGCCACTACCTCCGTGAACGGCAACTTTGCGCAGACTATCATGGCTGCCAATGTGGATGAAGACATGGAGCATGAGTTTATCAAGCAGTATATCAAGAATCCGCTTTCGTCTACTGTGGCAGATTTTTATGTGACGGAAACATTGCAACTGCGTGAGTCTTATGACCCGTCTAATACAGATGATGGTAACTCTCCACTTCAGAGCTATGATTGGGGATTGAGCATCGCCGTAATGCGCGGTGGCGGCACAGACTCCAGCACCGAGGCTTTTGACTATAACTATGATGGTTTCGGCAATAGCAAGTGGCGCACCACGGTTGGCGAATATGCCTTGACCACCGACTCTGTAGATCCATACGGAAATGTGTACGACTACAACGGAAAGGAAGATGGCATAGGCAATGAGGAACGTTTCTCTCTCAAGCCGCGTGCTTGGGTGCAGCCTGAATGGGCAGATGCTCCGCTTGTGGTAAGCGACCCGCTTATCAAGAACCGCGGTTATTTCGATACCTTTATGATTGACTATGCTTACTTCCTCCTCAACCGCAAGAAATACCGCATCAAGTGTCTTGCCTCCGTAGCGCAGATAGCCGATATACCTAACCACTGGAAGGAATGGTGGCTCATCGACGGCAAGAAATGCCTTATCAACAAGGTATCGACCGACATCACCGTGAAGGACGGCATGGGCGAGGTGGAACTTGAAGTATATAGCTTGTAACAACAACACAAACACAAAAACAATATGGCAAGAACAATAAACCTAACATCGGGCAGCATCTTCAACGGCAACCCTATCACGTTTCGCATTCAGCCTAACGTGATAAACGGCACGCCGTCCTTTCATCGCGTCATTCTTGAAGTGAACTGTGGTATGAGTGGCGGCAACTACGAGACTATCAAGATGTCGGCACCCGTAGAGGAAGAGAAGAACACGTCGGAGGTCAATATTGACATATCTTCTGCCCTGCGCACCTTTCGCGACAGTTACGAATACTCAGCTGAGCCTGCCACATATCCTTTGGTGAAATTCTATCTAAAGGTGTACGACGAGTATATGCTTGACGGCGAAGTGAAGACTATGGGCGAAATCGTCTACCCTGCCAAGGCTCAGGACAGCGACGAGCAGCCGGTCTATTGCACCATCTTTGGCGGATATTCCGACCTCGACCGACTATTATCCAACGGCTCAAAGGACACCACTACCCTATCGCGCAAGCCTACCGACGCTCCCCACCTCGCCTTTGTGGGTGAGCAGATAGCCTACACCCCACCCTACACCACGGCACAGTCGCTGCTCGCCAGTGCCAACCTGGAGCCGCCCACATCTAAGGTGGAAACCGTCACGAAGGAAGGCGCACAGACCATCGGCGGACAAAGCATCTATGCCCTGCCCGCCACCGAAGCAAACATGCGCCAAGTGTTCCGCTTCATCAATTCCTTTGGCGTGTTGGAGAGCATCAGCGTGCCTCGTGTCTACAGCAAGAAGCTCGCCATAACGTCCAGCAATTTTGTGGTGTCGCGACAAGAAACATTCAGTTCCTTCAGTCGTTCCGCCATCAAGAAGCAGAACAATCAAGAGTCATGGTTATTCCAAACCGACCCTCTCACTGAGTCATGGCTGTCATGGTACTTGCACGAGTTCCTCATGTCGGAACACATCTGGATGAACATCAACGGCCACTTCATCCCTTGCACCATCACGCCGGAGGAAGAGACCACCTTCCTTTCGCGCACAGAGCAGAATGCCTACACGGTGTCGTTCACTGCCAAGCTCGACATAAATGGCAGTCCGATGCTTTGAAAAACACGCTTTTCTTTGTCATTTTCTTTATTCAGTCCGGAACCAACCGATATAAGTGTTGCGCTTCGGACTTTTTGTATGTCCTTATGCCGACAACGAAAACACCTAACTTTGAAACATAGAAACAAAGGAAAACCTACAGCGATGATAAACAAGAAAACATTCATTTTCAAAACGCTTGCCGAAGCATTGAAGTTCAAGATAGGTGCAGATCCGCGCAACACCACCTATCGCTTTGGCTCGTTCGCTGCGGACGCTGAAGTCAAAACGGGTGAACCCGACATTCCCTACTATTCCAAAATTCTTATTCGCGAAACCAATCAGATATGGCAATGCGGCCAGTTTTGGATGAATGATGTGGAGCGCAGTCCCGACAACGACCTTACCACCGAGCGGGCAGAGCGTACGGCTGCCGACACACATTTGCAAGGACAGATTGACGAGCTCTCGCAAAAAACTGCCGACTTTGAAACGTACAAGGAGCAGGAAACGCAGGAGCGCAAGGATGCCGATGAAAATCTTCAAGAGGTATTGGCAAATCAGCAGGCGGCTATCACGGCGCTTGGTCTTCGCGTGGATGGACTCGCTGGTGTGCTTATCACCATGGAGGAGTATCGCGCCATCAAGCCCAAACTCTTTCAGACTTATTTTGTGGCACGCGACGAAACGGACAAAGCCAAACTGAAGTGTTGGCGTATCTACCTGCGCTCGCAGCTTATTGGCGAATTTGAGAGCAGCGGAAAACTCACCATGCCGAAGTTCCCGATGCGCTTTCCATTCAGGTTCGCTTAGCATACCCTAAAACAAACAATAGGCATAGTTTGATACAAACAATAGGTATAGTTTCATTTTAAGACATAAATCAAACGTTCAATACAATGGCAAAAGAATTTACCAATATTGATGATCTTCTTCGCAAAACCAACAACGAGGAAGCTACGGAAGAGATAGAATCTTCCGGCGTACCGGCTAACGAATGTCTCACGGCCGACGAATTTGTGAAGCAGGTTGTAGCTCCTATTCAAGAACTGCAAGCAGATGCAAAGAAAAGCGTGAAGGCTGTAAAGTTCAACAACGTAACGTATGAGCCAGATGCCGATGGCATGGTGTCGTTCAATCAGATGGTAGACTCCGACTCTTATGCCATCCGTGTGGCATCTACCATTTCGGGCGACCGCAATATCAAGGTGGGCGACGCTTTCGTGGTGCCTATCCGCTACATGGCACTGAAGGTTACACCGCTTGGCGACCGCATCAACTATCGTGATGTGGCTGGCACGCTCACTGTGGCACGACGCAAAGAAGGAGCTACGGAGTGGACCGATGTCTATACGCAAAACAACATCGTGTCGCAGGACGAGACGTATGATGCCGGCAGCGCAGCGTCTTACCCTCTCTCGCTCGACCTCGGCAAGTATCTGGAGGAAGGCGCACAGAACATCCGCATACGCATTGCGTCTTACTACAAGGACGAGAACGACGTGCAGCGCGATTTCTCTGGCGACCTTATTCTTTCGGTCAATGCCGTGAACCTTGTCGTGACGAACCTTACTGACTGGTCGAAACGCATATTGGCGAGCGATGGCGGATTTCCTTTCTCGTTCTCTGTAATGGGTGCTGTCGATAAGCAGCTGCATGTGCAGATGACTGGCTCGCTCGGCACTTGGACCATGACGCCCAAGACTTTCCTTGCGTCGGAACAACGTCCTGAAGCCAACCCTTACTCATGGACGCAGCAGGAGATTTCTGCCTATGGCTTGCTGTCGCATGGTGTGCATACCGTTACTGCATGGCTCACTTGTTCGGATGGCATGGGTGGCGAATTGTCGTCGGAAGTGATTGTGAACCGCTTTATGGTTGTTAATACATCGTCTGCCACTACCGAGCAGCTCGCCAAGCCCTATCTCATGATGCAAGGCGTGCAGAGCGTGGTGGAGAACTATGTGCGCACAGTCATTTCGTCATTTGCTGTATGGAAGGCTAAGAGTGCGGAAGAGCCTACGGTGGCCGACACCGACACCATGCCCGTAAGCATCCGCATTACCAATGCTGGCGATGGCGACACCGACTACACGCAGGCATATTATGTGTCGGAGCAAAAGGTGGCTGTCGGAACAAAATACGACATCGATACGACTATTGAAATTGAGAACGCTACGAGTGGCGAGGCACCGGCATCGTATCAGGCTTACTTGCGTGTGTTCCGCTACGATGGTTCGGAATTGGTGAACTTCCTACGCGAGAGTCAAGGCAACCGATTTGTAGTGTTCACCGTCGATAACAAGAACGACTATTCGCCTGTGGCTGGAGCGCACTTCTATCTCGACCCTAAAGTGCGCAACAATACGGAGGAGAATTTCCAGACGATTGTAAACAAGCAGACGCAGGAGATTGTGCCTTCCACATGGGATGGCTTCGACGGACTGAGCGATGGTTGGACTACCGACGATGATGGAGTAAAAGTGCTTCGTATTCCTTCGGGACGCACGCTGACTATTGGTTATGAGCCTTTCGAAGGTTTTAAGACAAATCCGTCGGCTGCCATGTCGCTTGAGATGGAGTTTGCCGTGCGCAACATCACGGCAGAGGACGACCCTGTTATCAACATCTCGCAGACCATACAAAGCACACTCGAAAAGTTGGGCATCATCATCAAGCCTCTCTCGGGTGCTATCTGGGCGCAGGAAAAGCAGAACGAGGACGACCAGGATTTCGGCTATGAGGAAGACAAACGTGTGCATCTGGTGCTTACGCTCACACCTGCGCTTATTGCAAAGGGCAGCGACGAGTTTACTTGGCAAACGCCTAATGGCACGCCTACCAACCGCGCTACGGCAAAGATTTACATCAATGGAAAACCGCAGCGTGCCGTGCAGTATAGTGTAGAGACGAGTGGCGTGTGGATCCAAGGCGAGGGACATGGTGGCATTCGATTGGGCAATCCTGACTGCGACCTCGATATTTATACTATCCGTTGCTATCGTGGCACTACGCTCTCGGCACAGAACGTGTTGCAGAACTACACTGCCACACGTCCAGATGCCGACACTAAGAATGCCATTCGCCAGCGCAACGACATTCTTGATGGCAACGGCCGTGTGTCGTACACCAAGGTGAAGGCTAAGGGCAAACGCTGCCTGACGCTTGTCGGCACGGACAACTATAAGATGAATCAGGACAAAAAGGTGGGCTATGCCTGCTATTGGCGCATCGACTACTACGACAACAACGGCAACTATGTGCCGGAACTTTCGGGCACAATAGCCAAGGCAGCATACGAAGCGTATGTGGCTGGCACATTAGGTAGCGCAAAGTGCTTGATGAACACTGCGCAAGGTTCTACCGCTAACACTTATTGGTGGAACAACGAGCAGACCAAGTGTGACAAGGTGACATTCCGTATCACCATTCTCTTCTCTACCCTTCACAAGGATTTTGGATGGAATGCTTCCATGTCCAACTTCGCCGACGACACGGCAGCTGCCAATCCGCTTTACCTTGACGGCAAGCAGATACAAGGCGATGCCGTTGAGCAACTGAGCGACCTTGAGAAGGCTCGCCTTCAGATTGATGTGCTTGACGGATGGATTGACGGCAACGGCATGTATCACGGCCAGTTCTACACGCCTGTCATTGGTGGGCCGAAGGCTACAAAACTCGTGAACAAAATCAACTATGCCTCGCCTATGCAGAGCCACAAGATGGGTGCTACGCGCTTATACAACGACATAATGAAGGCGGTGTGCAAGGACGAACTGCCCGATTGGTTTGCTGACGGCAAGGCACGTTTTGCAGTGTATGAGGATTCTTACTTTTTCTTTAATCAGCCGGCTGGAGCAAGCGAACCTATCTTTGTCGGTTTTGGCACTTTCGGTTCGGGCAAGTGCGACAAGGCTACATGGGGCTATGACAAGAAGAAGATGTTTGCCTTTGAGGGACTGAACAACAACCTTCCGCTTTGCGACTTCCGTGTTCCTGCTGACGAGAATGTGACGTACAATGCCGATGATGAAGCATGGGGGTATAATGACATCAAGTCGTTTGAGTTGTCGCTTGGCGCAACCAACGACGATGGCACGCCTGTTGCCAAGAATGATGCACTCTTCCGCCGATATGTGAACTTTATCTACGCTCACGACACACGCATAGAGTGCTTCCGTGGTTCGCGCACCGACTTTGACAAGTATTATGCCGACACCTACGACCGAGCTACGGCAGTGGGTGCTGCCGACGAGGACACACAACGGCTCGACACCATGCAAACTACTAAATATTGGTTGCGCGATGGCGAGGAAGCATTCCACTTGTTGCGCTTCGACTATGTAAGTGGCAAGTTTGTCGATGCCGGCACTTGGACTAAGGATGGTGGATATGTGGCTGGTGTGCGCAATCTATCTACCGATCCGATAACCCAATCTGCTTACGAACAATGGAAATCGAGCGAGAATGTGGGCGACTACAATGTGCTGAACACCATGTTCCGCATGGCCATCGCATCGTCGTTCAATGATAATTGTGAGTTTTTCTTGAGCAAGAAGAACCATCAGACGCACTATAACTTAGTGAACTTCACATTGGCAGGTACGGACAACTGCTCAAAGAATACCTATTACACTATCGACATTGCCACGGGTAAATGTTGGCTCTATCAAGACGACCTCGACACTATTCTGCCTACCGACAATAATGGACGACAGACTAAGGTCTACTTTCTCTCTCGTTACTTTGATGTGCAAGACACCGAGGCAGGACTGAAGAAACAAAAGGACTACGAGGGCACAGCTTCGGCTCTGTTCAACACGATGGAGGCTGCATGGGAGACGCTTGATCCAACAGCATTGCCAGCCAATATGCGTGAGGTGCTTACGGCTATGGGTACGCTTGTGGGTGCCAACGAGGATCTTGACGGCCTTACCGTGACGCAAAGGCAGACACCTATGGGGTGCATCCACAAGTATTTCTTCGCTACACAAAAATACTTCCCCGAAGTGGCTTGGGCAGAACAGCAGCGCATACGCTACGACTGGCCTGCATCTTGGGGTTATGAGAGTTATGGCAACCAGGCGCGTGGTGTGCTGGCGGTGACGCAGGGCATTGGCGACCAGTTGGAGCGCGAGATGCAATATATGGAGCGCCGCATGGCTCTGGTATGTTCGTATGCGGCTTGGGGTGACTTTTCAAGCGGCGTGAACACGGGTAGCACGGGTCTGACAGATGCCAGCGCGGGCTTGCAGTTCACGCCTGGCAGTGGCCGCACGGGAGGTGAATATACCTTCAACCTCGTGCCGCATCAGTTTCTCTATCCTTGCGGTGTGCGCGACCGTGCCTTGGTCAATCCGCACACTCGCATGATACCGGGCCAGCACTATGCCTTTACGGTGAACAAGGCCGACACGCCTATTCCGGGTGACTCGTCTGTAGGCTTGGCGGCTACCAACTACTATCGCTCTATCGGAAATGTGGGCAACATGGTTGTGGGCAACAACAACTTCACTATTCAGGGCAAGCGCATGACCGACTTTACGGCTGAACCTTCGCAGGGCAGCACGGCTTTTGCGCCCAAACAGATTGATGTAGCCGCCACCAACCTGCAACATCTTTCATTGCACGGAGTGACGGGAGGCACGGGTACGCTCAACCTTACCAAAGCCAATCGTTTGCACACGCTCGACCTTCGTGGCACGAAGTATGGGCAGGTGCGTATGCCATCGTCTCCGCAACTCACCGAGGCGCGTTTTGGGGCAGAGTTGAGCACTCTTGTCATCAACGATATGCCGAAGTTGGAAACGCTCACGCTTGATGGCTACAACAAGCTCACTTCGCTTTCTGTACGCAACTGCCCATTGTGCGACACCAAATCGCTTGTGCAGGGGTGTGCATCGGGCAACGCTGCACTTGCTTCTTGCACAATAGATAATATATCGTGGGACAATTTCGCACCATCCACCTTGGAATACCTTACGGGTATAGGCAGTGCCTCGCTTGCAGGCCGCATTACCATTACTGAGGGGCAGAATGTATCTGCCTCGCTGAAGATGGCATTGCTCTCTAAGTTTGGCAATGTGGACGACGAGCAGAATGCTCTCTATGTGTCGTATCAATTCCGTTCGGTGACGGGCGTGAACATCGTCACGCAGCGTTTCGTGATAGCCGAGAAGGGAGATTATCAATACGAACTGGAGATATTGCCCTCTACTGCCAACAACTTCAGTGGCATTGAATGGTCTTTATCGAAGAACAATCTCGGTGTGACGGTAGACTCCAAGACGGGTGTGCTTCATGTGCCTGCCGTGGGTGAGGAAAGCAACAATCCTACTGCCGACCTTACCGTCTCGCTGAGTCTTGTGACGGGCAAATCGTTCGACAGCACTATTACGCTGAAACTCTTCAACCGCTTGCCGAAACTTGGCGACTGGGCCTACTATAATGGTGAGTTTGACTCGGTGTTATATCCGGGCAAGAAAGTGGTTGGCTGGGTGTATAAAGTGACACCTTACAAAGATTTGCCGCAGTCGTTGCTCAACGAATATCTGAAGGATGAGAAGATTGCTGCGCAATACAACGCTGGTAAGACAATGTATGAAGTTCTTGTTGAAAATTGCGAGGACTTGACCATTACATCTTCCGACGGTGCCAATTCCATTACATCATTCCCGTGGGGACTGTTTCCCGAAAATGCGGCCACTAAAGGTTTCAGCACCGATGAGATACAGCCGGTGGCTGATGCACTCGGCACTACTACTGGTAATGTGTTTGATATTCCCGACCTCAATAACTGCACTTCGCGAGGCATAAAAGATGCGAATGGTGATGACACTCCGTACATTCGTGACATAAATGCCTATGCCGACAGCACCGACGATGGTTTTCCCGTATGGACGGGGAATGTCGCGCCAAATCGCTGGGATGGCAAAAAAGACACGGCAGGCATTGTGGCGCACGCCAACAATATTTTGGAGAAATATGTGGGTGAAGGTCTGCTGAAGGATGGCGACAATCATACCATTTTCGACTATCTGCCCGCAGGTCGCGACCATGTGGTGCCTGAGAGCAGTGAAGAATTGGCTGACCTCTGTGTAGCCCTTGGCAATCTGGGTGGCAGCAACCGATTCCGTCAGTTCGCCTATCCTGCTGCTTATGCCTGCACTCTCTACGAACCAAAATCAAGCGGCAAGCCTATCGACGGTCTTTCAGAGCAATACAAGCAGGGCAAATGGTATCTGCAAGGCAGTGGCGACACCATGCGCCTTTACACTTTCTTCCGTAACAGCCGTGCTCTCACGCCATCCGATACTGGCACGCCTACCGCAGAATTTTCCGATGAAGACAATGCCTTGCGCCCCACAGAACCCACGGATGCTCGCCGCCCCTGCTATGCCAACCTGCAAAAACGGGCAAAGGAGGCAAAAATTAATTGTCCTGTGAGCAATCCCACGCAGACCAGTCGTTGGGCAGCCACCGAGTACTACTCCAACTACAGCTGGAATTGCTACTTCAGCAATGGTAACTTCAACGGCAACAATAAGTATGATAGTTTTAGGGTGCGCCCTGTCGTCGCTTTTAATTTTATTCTTTAACCTTTATTAACTCGGTGCGCTTTTTAGCGCACCGCAATGCGGTTCACAATACAATTGAGCCTTTTCACTGGTGGCGCAAGCCACCCGGTGAAAAGGTATGTCCGCGCCATTTGAAGCTAATTCATTAACTTTGCACTACACAAACAATAAAAAGTAATCATGCAACAAACAGTCAATATAACTCCGCGACAAGCGGAGCAAAGCCAAAAGCTCAAGAAAGAGAAAGTCAGACGCACGATACATCAGCAGCAGGTGTATCGCGCAGCGCAAAATCTGTTCTATGTCATGGCTCAGATGCACAAGACTTGTCCCGTCAAGTATCGTGCGGTGCTCGACCCGGCGTATGAGGAGTGTACTCGTCTATTGGTGGCTTTGTCCATCGCCTACGCCGAATCCAATGCACGCATTGCGCAACTCACTATCGCAGCAGCCCATATAGATGCTATAAAGACTATTTTGGGTATTCTTCGCTCATTAGGCTGTATCAGTAAGGATGACTTCAAGAAAGCCAAGTCGCTCGTCGCATCCTGCACGCAGCAGGTACTGGCATGGCGCGCTTCTTCTCTGATCGGAATGTCGCAAGGTAGTAATCCTCAAACAGCTTAGATTATGAATTGCGGCAGTGCATCGCAGGAGATGTTAAAAGGGAGCCTTACCTATTATGGTTGCGAATCCATAAATGGTTACGAAGATGCAAAGGCTCAATACGACACGCAGACCAATCGTTGGGCAGCCACCGAGAACAACTCCAACAACAGCTGGAATTGCAACTTCAACAATGGTAACTTCAACAACAACAATAAGTATAATAGTTTTAGGGTGCGCCCTGTCGTCGCTTATGACACTCCTACCGACTTTCTCAATCTTGTGCTTGCGGCTTTTGAGGACTGTTGCCGCCACAAGCGCACGAGTAAGGCTTGTATTGACTATTGCGAAGTAGCGGCAGAGGATTTGCCTCTGTTGGCACATGAACTTTACACGGGTAGCTACCAACCGGGCATAAGCACCTGTTTTCTGGTGAAATATCCCAAATACCGCGAGGTATTTGCCGCATGTTTCCGCGACCGCATTGTGCATCATTTCCTCTATCTTGCGATCAATCCGTTGTTTGAGCAACGTTTTGTGGCGCAAGGCAATGTGTCGTTTAATTGCCGCAAGGGTTTTGGCACATTGGCTGCACAACAGGCTGCTTTTAATGCCATAAAGCAAGCCACGGACAATTACCGCCGGGAGGCATGGGTGTATCGTGGCGACCTCGTATCTTTCTTCATGTCGATAGACAAGCGCATATTATGGGCAAGGATGGAGCCGTTCATACGTTACAACTACAAGGGCAGATATATAGCACAGGTTATCGCCACCATGCACACGATTATCTGTCATTGCCCTGAAAAACTGTGCGTATTCAACACAAATCCTGCGGAATGGCCTAAGCATGTGGAAAGACACAAGTCATTGTTCGGCAACGACGATTATCACGGTATGCCTATAGGTAATCTGACCACGCAAATCTTCGCAAACTTCCTTATGTCGGATTTTGATGCTTTTGTGACAGATTGGCTGAGAGCGCATGGGCAGCATCCTTATTACCAACGTTTTGTAGACGATTTCATCATCGTTTGTCGCAACAAGTCATTGCTTAAACAGCTTGTAAAAGCCTGCGCAGAATACCTCCGACGTGAGTTCCGCTTATCATTACACCACGACAAGCACCATTTTCAACCGGCATCGCATGGTGTGATGTTTGTCGGAGCTTATCTGAAGAACTGTCGCATTTACCTGTCCAACCGGACTTTGGCACGTTTTAGAGAACGTGTGCATGGCTTCAATGAAATGTTGAAGAACAAAAGCACAATAACATTTGCCGACTTGCAACGTATAGAACAAGTGACAAACTCTTATCTCGGCTTTTGCAAAGGTAAACGCACTTACGGCAAAAGAAAACGGACAATCCTGCAATTCGGCCATGAGTTTTACAAGCACTTTTATATTCGCGGTCACTACGAGAGCATTAAATTAAGACGAACAGTTAAACCTTTATACTTAGCAGCATGAACATATCCAAGCAACAGAACGAGGACTTGACATCGCGTCCATCTCCTTTCGTGGTCTCTTATGCCGGGCAAAAAGAATTTATCACCATCAACTTTGGCATAGAACGGCAAACGGCAAAATCGGTTGTGGCAGAACAGACGCAATCCGTTGATGCTGAAACTTACCGATGCACAACCTTATCCATGTCGCACGAAGGGCGTATGACCGCCAGCGCATTGATGGCTGAAATCGTGAAAGCCGATGCTTTCAGCAGTATGACACCCGACTTTCTGAAACAGTTTTCTATTCACTATGACATCACAGATTACGACTCACTCACCGCCGTGCTTATCAGTGGTAAGTATTCCTACCCCGAAGAACTGTCCTGCCACCGCAAGGCATTGCTCGGAGACATTGAGCCGCTAAAGGCTCTCAACGATTATGTGGAGCAATGCAAGGCTCTCGCTCAGCAGTGTTTTAAGAAAGAGGAAGAATAGTTAATGTCCTTATCGCCACCAAAAAACGTTTTACCTTTGCTTCAGAAACAAGGTAAAACGTTTTTTTATGATATATTCTATAACAGACAACAACTTGCATATTCGCCAATCCTATCAATACCCGGCAGCAAAAATGCTTACAGGTCTTGAAAGTATCAAGGCTTTATTTCCTAAGTCGAACGTATGGCGGCGCAGTATGCGCTCGCTCAAAGCGGAATGGATGGTACATAATGCCTGCTATTGCCTGCATATTTTGCGGATTCATACGTCAGACGTAGATTTAAACTATCCTAACCGTTTGGAATGGCTCTATATGGGACTATCACCTATCGCACGTCTAATTATTAAATAGCTACGACTATGGCAGAAAAGACAATTACGAATATGACAGAGGCGACATCCCGAGATTACTGGATCTCGCCCAACGCTCTTTACATTGAACTGAATGCTAACGACAACCCCGATTATATTCAGGCTGCTTGCATCAGTGGGGCGCAGATTCTCGTTTATGTGAAAGGCATTATCGGTTATGATGCGGGGCATAACTATCAGCGTTGGACGCTGCAAGCCTCGCCCACGGTATTCAATACGCATACGGAAAAATATGTGTATGCGGCAATACCAAGAACCACGAACGCCAATAAAACGGCCATTGTGGTCTTCCCTTCGGAACATATCGACATCTATGGCAAAAATTCTGCGACAGAACAGATTGGTGACGAAAACTATTACTATATATTCCTGCAAGGCATAATTTCGTCTTCGGGCGACAACGGCACCGAGAACCGCGACTGGCTGAAGGACCATAGCATCGCGACCGGCTACCTCTCTTCGGACGAAGCTGTAAAAGCCGGACCGAATGAGTCGGAATGGTTTCAGTATAGTACGGTTGACGGCATTGTCACTTTCTTGAAAGACCTCACGCAAAAAGCAGGCACAAAATTCCGCGTTTTTTTTGCTAAGTTTGTCACTATTGTCTCTGGAGGAAGCATCACGTTTGAGGGCAAAAAAGGTGCAATTACGGGCATTAGCAATGAGGACACCGAACTTGACTCTGAGGAGGATGTTGTCACGCCGAAGTACATGGACGACAATTCTCTCTCCAAGCGACACGATGACAAGACGCAGTACAACTTGGAAATGAAGGATATTGTGGCACGCGGCCGTGCCGATATTTTCGGCAATACGGTGCTTCATTCCGACCTTACCATTGGTATCTACAACAAGGGCATCGAAGGCGCGCATATAGATTTTTACGGCAATGCCGAGTTTGAAAGCATTGTTGGTCGATCGTTCCTTGAAGTGCCCGAACTGCGCTACAACCGCACTACCATCACCGTGGGCAACAAATGGCAAACGCAGGGTGCAGGCATTATCGAAAAGGTATGGACGGGCGATACACTCTCAGCCGAGGGTTTTGACACGCTTGGCGGTATTGCCAAACTCAAGCTTGAAAATGGCGAGATAGGTGCCATTGCCGTGGACGACAAATGTCAAGGTGTGTTCCATTTCACCGCAAAAAAGAACGACGTTTCGACAACCGACACCAAGGATGGCAATTTCCACTTTGCGGGCTTCACCACCATCTATTTCGTCGTAAAGGAGATTTATACGACCGACACTCTGCCATCGTCTGTCAAGGCACAGCTCGGCGCAGACGAACCCATCGGTGACCGCCAATTCTTCCGCTACGAATTGAGAGCCAAGACCTGTGCTGCCCTCCCTGCTGAAGACCGCAACCGTTGGACGGACACCTCGCACCCGCAGCCGACCATGCATTTTGCTGCCTATGCCAACGAAACGGATAGCGACCGACAAAGTTCACGCCTTACCACCACCACCTACCAGCTCCATTTGACTGGAATGACCGACTGGACCTACACGCAGGACAATATCCAGTTGATTATCGGTTGGCTCAACGGTTTTTCATTTCTCCAGCAGGTGTGGGACAAGGAACAGAAGAAATTTATACAGACTACCAAGGAACTCACTGGCGAAGGTATAGCCACGGGCAACATATATATGTGGGGCACGATAGATCAGTTCGACCGAGTGCCTTCGCTCGTTTCGCAGCAGCTTTATTTCCAGTCTACATCGGCTATCGACACAAAGCCGGATGGCATAAAAATCGCAGACACGCACTTGAGTTACGAACTTGGCGGATGGCAACGCGACCCCATTACTCCTTCCTCCTCCAACCGAGTTGTATGGCAACAGTGGCTCTATGCTTATTCCGATGGCACATACAACACGAGCGAGGTGGCTTTCCATGCGGCCGACCCCACTGCGCTCACCTTGGTGCTCGACAAGAATATCATTAGTGTTGCCATTTCCGACTGGTATGATACGAGCAATCCCGACGATATTTCTTTTGATGTCACAGGGCGTGTGTATTCTGGCGACAGTCCTGTGACGATCGACCAAGGCACAGCAATATATGGCTACGGAAAATCGGGCAGTCAAGTGCAGATGGGGGTTCTTTTTGATGTTGCGGAAGATGGAGAATCCATCACTTTCCATATTACCCTAAAAGGCTTTGTCGGCGTGGATGTGGACGGTGTGGCTGCCGAGGATGCCTTCGTCACGTTTTCTGTCGAAACCGACTATGGCGAGGCGTCGGCCGTGGTCACTCTCGCCCAGAACCGTGAGGGCGAGGACGGGCAGGACGGTGCGCAGGGAGAGAAAGGAGACAAAGGTGATAAAGGAGAGAAAGGTGATCAGGGAACCCAGGGTGAACGCGGCTACACGGGTGTGTCCATCCGTCGCGGCGAATGGGAACTGGGCAAGGAATACCGCAACGACTCTGCCGACGGATCCGTGGCAAGCGACGGCAACCGCTATCTTGACGAGGTATCCGTGACTAATCTTGTCGCAGGTACGGCCGATTGGTATCTTGCCCTACCTCAGCACAACGGGCAGACTGCCTCTGCCGACAACAAACCGTCGGGCAACGGCAATCAGTATTGGCAGAAGATAAACGACCTGCGCCCACTCAAAACCTCTTTTGCAGACATTACGAACGCCTTCATCCAGTTTCTTCAGGCTCGGCAGATAGTGATAACCGACGAGAACGACAAGGCTTATGGAGCCTTCGGAGGCGGCAAGGATAACCAATATCCTCTGTGGTTCGGTGGCGAGACGGCTTACAAGGCCGTGGCTAAGTTCAACCGCAAGGGAGATACGTGGTTGGGAAATTATTTTAGTGTTGTTGGTGATAAGGTCAACGTAGAAGGTACGTTGAGAGCACGATTGATGTATTCCTATGTGAGAAGTCTTGTTTCCGGTGAACATCATTATTATATATCTCCCGATACAGAACCCTATCATTCTTTTTTCGTTTCTCGTGCTGCTTATGATGTCGGTAATCTGAATATGATATATCTGCCTGACGCAACGAAATACGATGGATTGGAGATAGAATTTTTCCGCGAAAATCTTTTATATAATACTACGTCTTTTGCGTGCCTCCTTGCCACTAACGGACAAAAAATCAGTTACCCTGAAAATGTTTTCGAGTTGACTTCTGGAGGTAAAACTTATCAAGTTCCGTTTGTAAATACGAAGCGTAGTGAAGCTACAAGTGTGTATTATTTCCCCAATGATTTGGTCGTATTGAAAGCCATGAATGGCGGTTGGTATGTGATACAGGGTAACGTCTACACTGTTAACTGACAAAAAACATCCGCCCACCCTCACGGGCAAGCGGACTTAGAACATTTTAATACCTTATAGTTATGAAAAACTAAAAGATACCTGCAAAGGTACAGCATTTTCTTGAGATATGCAAATGTCATTTTACATTTGTCCATCCCCACAGTTTCTGCGCATTGCTCTCACTGAACAGTTGCACGGCGTCATCCTTACGAATGTATATGTAGGATTTTTCGCCGCTGCCAGGAACGAGGTAGTCGGAAAAGGTGACATGGCCGTTCCGGGTTGTGCAGGTCGATGTGAAGTCTATCTCTCCGTCGTCTGTCGTAAAATGGACATCGCCCTTCTTGCCGATGGTTATTGTGAAGTCGGTGGGTTGTCCGTTTTTATAGGCAGTCATTTGCCATGTGCCCTGAAGGGCGCGGTCGTGGTCGGATGTGTCGGTGTAGTCGGTGAATGTGCGCTTCGTCCATCCCTCTCGCATGTAGTATGCCAGATAGCGTGTCTCGCCCTGTGGGTCGGTACATTCTATCTCATTGGTGTTGGAGGCGAGTTTGTTCACCGTAAGCGTGCCGTAGAGGATATTGTTCCAGTCAAAGCCTTTTACGGATCCGGAAGTGAATGTGGTCGAAAGTTTGTTCTCCGATACCTGCCAGGTGCCAAAATAGAGCGAAGTGTCCCATGTCAACATTCCGCTTGTCACCTTCGTCTCGCTCTCGCACATCACAAGATGGTTGCGAAAGAAAGAGTATGTGGTTTTCTCCGTGTCGGAGTCCATAAACCAACGCCGTAGAATCCATTTCTTGCCGTACAGACAGTTTTCAATCTTTGTCTGTGTCGCCTCTTCTTTGTCGTCGTCACTGCTGCAAGCCGTCATGCCCATGCCTGCACACGCAACGAGCAGGGCGGCGCATAGCCAATTTTTCATTCTTTTTCTTTTCATACGCTTTTTTTGTTTAAGTTATTCTTTTGTCATCGAATGACACGAATGACACGAATGAGTCAAATATCCGTTTTTTCCGTTTCTTCTGATGTTTTAAATATCCGTTTCATCCGTTTCATCTGATGTTCTTTTTCCGTGTTCTTTCGTTCCTTTCGATGTTCACTCGTCGATGCTTCATGTCCGATGTTTCACGCGTCATTTTCGTACCTTTACCGTTGGAGATTTCTCCGTGTGCAGCAATGGAATAATCATAGAATAACCATAGAATATCCATAGAATACGCTTCGCACCGTTTTTCTATTGGTTCTACGCTTCGGAAGGCTTATGTTTCACGCGATTTTTTTCGTTGCTCCCACACCGGCGTTCTCCACGCAACACATATGTCTAATTTAAAAATTTCAACATTATGGCAACAGTAAAATTTTCGCCTGATGTCGAGTCCATTTCGGGCAAGTTGTGCTCCAAGTCAGGAGTAGTGTATTCCGTCAACAAGCAGACGGGCAAAACCTATCGTTCCGACCGCCACGGTCACACCGATGCCAACACCGAGCAGCAGCAGGCGCTGCGTGCGTCATTCGCGTCTAAGGCGAAGCTCGCCGCCTCGTGGTGGAAGGCCAACAAGCCGTCTGCCCAGAGTGCAGCAGGCTCTGCCAACTACCAGTTGGTGATTAAGGCGTATCGCTCGCAGCACAAGATTGGCAATCCTTATGCCTACCTGCGCTCGCTCGTAACGTCCGACATGAAGGTGAAGCTGGGCGACCTCGACATCACCGATGGCGCAAAGGCTCCTTCGGGTGGCTCGTCGTCGTCGGGCAGCGGTTCTACGTCGGGTGGCGGCACTGCTCCAGGCGTTGACGGATAAGGCGTCCGTCTTTACATCTCTTGATTGTCATCGAATGAAACGGATGAAACGAATGTTCATGTCATTCGTTTTCATTCGATGATTTTCTTTTCTGCTCCTATTCTGCCATCAACACTACGCCTACACGCACTTTCGCTCCGCAGTGGGGGCAGAAGGCTGTGGTCTGGATGTTTTGTTCTTGGGGCGTTGTGTCCTTTTCCTCCGTTGTGGATGTGACAGGTGATTGCTCATCATCTTCATCCGTAGGAAAGAACATTTCTCTTGGGTCAATGTCGAGTGCATTGGCGATGTTGTATATGGTGGCTGTAGTGAGCGATTTGCCGGGGCGCAGATATTGTGCCATGGCTTGCGTGGACACGCCACATGCCTCGGCAAAGGCGTTTGTGCGCATACCCATTTTCTGCATCAGCTTCCGTAAGTCTACCACCGACTTTGCTTTCTTTTCTGTCTTTTGTTCCATTATTTTTACGTTGTTATTTTATTTGTTTGCAAAGGTAATATATTTATTTGTTTTATGCAAGCGTATTCCTAATTTTTTTCTATTTATGGTTGTGATTGATGTGTTTTTGGCTTGAAACATGTTTTTTGTGCATAGTGTTTAGGAATAAATATAGGTGTGATTGTGGTATTTTGATTTTTTGTAGTAAAAAAAATAGTGTATCTTTTGTTTTTTTTGGTTGTTTTTGAATAATAACTTTTCTCCTCTAACGTATTGATAATAAACGCTTTTTGCTGATTTGTCAGTTTATATTAAGTGTTCCGTCCCCTTTCACTTTTTGCACGGTAAGACCCGGCTTTTTCCGTAAGTGTTTGAATGATAGAGGCGTTTAGGGGCAAGAGAAAAACCCGAAAAACCTTTTCACGAAGAAGAGCACCGCCGCACTGCAACGGCTGCGCCTTCCCCGGGGGTGCGCTGCTGTTGTAATATGCGTGTCGGTGGTGCTGGTGGGTGGTGCTGCTGGTGGGTGGTGGTGCTGGTGGTGGAGGTGTCGGTGGGTGGTGCTGGTGGTGGAGGTGTCGGTGGGTGCTGCTGGTGGTCGGTGGTGGTGGTCGGTGGTCTATATATATATATAATAAGGTATAGTAATATATATATTTGTGAAAATATGTTTAACATATATCTTTATTTGTATATAACCGTTAAAAGTAACGCAAAACTAAAAAATAATTAGCAAATTATTTGCGCATAACAAATATACTTATTACCTTTGCAATGTCTTAAAGAGATGGAGACAACAAAAATAAAACGGGCGACATATAGCCCTGGTCGCGAGTTTACACCTAAATCAACGCTCGACACCCGCCGGCGGTGCGAAACGGTATTGACACACACATTAATTAGAGCGCAAAGATTGAACCCTACTACTGTTATATGTTGCGGTAAAAGCGATTATGCCGTGCCGAGGGTGCGTTACCCGTACTGCCGGAGGATACTGGGCCTTGCAGTGTACGAGAATCGGGCGGATGTTAGAAAACCTTTCCTGGAGCGCCGGCAGTATGCCATCTGCCGGAAATGCCATAAAAGCAACATGAGAACAGCAAGTAAGACGGATGGCTGAAAGTAGGCGCCGGCCGCGCGGGTATTAAGCCCGGCAGGAGGTGCGAGACCTCCGGCGGCTACAATATTAACAAATTAAAATCAAAAAGACAATGAAAACAAAGAAGACAACATTTGCAGCACTCGCCGCCATCGCGGCCCTGAATCCTGACGGTTACACCGTTGACGCCAAGACCTTACAGCCTATTACACGCGGCTACAGCGTCGCCGTTAAAGGCACACAAGACAGCTTCGAAGCTGCCGGCCTCCGTCATGTTATCGACTATCAGGCCAACCACCCGGAGTGCCAGGCCTTTGGCGGCTGGCTCGATAGTAAAACGGGCCTATATTATTACGACGCTTGCATTATCGTCAGCACAAAAGCGGAGGCCATGGCGCTGGCAAAAGAAAATGCACAAATAGCATTTTTTTGCCTCCATGAGCTACAGGAATATAATCAGGACGGAACACCGCGCGAGGAGGAAAACAAGGATTAAGTAACACGGTCCCGGCGCCGCCGGGACCTATATAGAAACAAATTAAAATCATTAAGTTATGAGACAGACAAAAAAACAAGAATTCGACGAGCTTGCAAAGTTCGGATGCGGATTCAAGCAGACTAATAATTATGGCGGTTATTGTGTCGTGATTGATGACTATGGCGAGACCGCACTATGGCGTGATTGTTCTTGCTGGTCCGGCCGAGAGCATACGGCCCAGCGATGGCAGCAAATCAAATATACCTGGCCGGAAAATGGCGAGCCTCGCGCCTACATTACAATATATGGCCGCCGTCACTATCTCGATGAGTTTATGAGAGTCGCATAACATTATAGGCCGCGCGGGTATTCAGGCCCGGCATGGAGTTCGAGCCTCCTGGCGGATACAATTCACAACATTATAAACAAATTAAAATTCTTAAATTATGGCAACACCTAATTTTTTAATGGCTAATTGCAGCCGCTATTTTGTTATAGGCACAAACAAGTATATCGACCAGGAGGCTATCGACGCCAACGACTGGGACCAGGACATGTTGGGCCAGTACGACGAGGAGCAAACATATATGGACTATGAGGACGAAAAAGAAAATATTGCGTACGGCCTAAAGGCAATAGGCTGGGACCGTTCTAACGGCGACGAAATAGCCTATAAAAACGAGGAAGTATATTATGGCGGCTGCCAAATATCACTTGAAATCACGGCCGAAATCAATTCGGGCTATTACGACGGCGCGTGCATGGATTTTGGCGGCAAAGTAACCGTGTACGACCGCGACGGGTATCAGGTAGACACATACGACATGTTTGGCAATTACGCACCGGACGAAGACACAGTGCGCGACGACAACTGGACCGGGCTCCAGGGCCTCTCCAATATTCAGGCGGCAAACATTATCCGGCACATGTCGGCTATTATAGACGACATGAAAAACGAGGCCGAAAAGGTATTTAGCGAATACGCCGAGCACGAGCTATTTTTGGACTGGATCGCCGGCAACGGCGAAGCCGGCTACAGCGAGGCTCCGACCCGTTTATGCGACGAGAAGGCGACGGCCTAACGTCAACGGCCCGGCACCGTCCGGGCCTATATATAGACCCTATATTATAACATCAAATTAAAATCAAAGAAAATGAAAGCAAACGTAACAAAGCAACAAATTTGCGAACAACTTGTAAAAGTGTTCGCCAGTGCCGCGGATTCGGCAGTATATAACAGTGATCACGAACAATACCAGGGCATTTGCGGCTGGTGCGGTGTGATGGCACCTCTATCACGTCCGGCATATATTAAGGAGTTTGGCGCCGCCGCCGTCATGGAGGCCGAAACCGCCGCACGCGCCGAGCTCGCCGCACGGCGCAAAGAATATGCCGCCAGCGACTGGGCAAAGTATAAGGACCAGGCAGCTCGACACAAGGCCGACGGGGAGCCGGTGCCCGCCGTGGGGCAAATGGTATGGGGCTTGTGCTCCTGGCTTAAATGTGATGGCGGCAAAGGCTTTATAGACGAAATCGAAAATCAGGAAATTTGCAATAATTCCGACGACACGGGCGCACATGTACGCCCGGCACTCCTGAAGGTTGACAAGGTAGTGACAGTGACGGCTGACGAACTCGACCTGCCCGGACTGGCGGACGAACTGACAGTCGGAGGCGACATGCCCGGCGGTTGCACCTATGAGGAGGATGACAGGCTGAAACTGGTTGCACCGTACAACATGAGCTATACACATGTTACCGCCGTTACAGACGGCACAAGGTATTACTATATAGACTCCGAGGGCTACAATTATGCCCGTTATATAGCCTTCCCCGGCCAGTGGCAAACATTCTTCGCGCCACAATTAGAGGCGTACCGCCAGAAGGTAGCCGCCGAAAAAGCGGCAAAGGAAAAGGCAGAACAGGAGGAGCACGACCGCCAGAAGGCGGCCTATATAGACCGCTGCAAAAAGTGGAAAAATCTTATGCAGCCCGTAACCGACCTTGAAAAGCAATTCAGGGCTGCAAATTACGGCACGGCGGAATATAAGGCAATAAGCCGCAAATTAAACACGGTGCGCCGGGCGAATATACTGGCGATGTGTCGCGCTGCCTTCCCCGGCGTTAAATTCTCACTCAAGAAAAATGACGGCTGGGGGGAGTCTTGGAACCTTACCTATACCGACGGCCCGACGAAAAAAGCCTTTATGGATGCCGTGGATCTTGACTTGTTTGTGACACATTACGACACGTTTTGCAGCTATGATGACACGACCGATACGGCCTATATAGATAGCGACTTTATAGGATTTGCCCGTAAATATATGGGCAGCTCTGGCGACAAGGGCGTAAAGGTCGAGCGCAAAATGAGCGACGAGACGCGCGCCACTCTCCGTGCGAAGGCTTTACAGACGGTGCCGGGATTGATCGAAGGCGACAACATACACCGCGACAGATTAACCGACGAGCAGCGCGAGGCTATTTGCCAACTTGTTGGCCTGGACTGGAGCCGTATGTGGATAACCCCCGAAGGGCTTGCGCTTGAGATGTTTGAAAAGTTAGACCTTTATACACGCCCTGAAATTTCACCGAAAAAGGCGAAATTAGGCGACAGACAGGCTCCGGCCGTGGCCAACGGTGAAACATGCACGGATGCCCAGTCCGGCACGCTTACAGCCGAAGAATATAGCGAAAAAGCAACCGTGGTACGCGGTTACACCGACGAGCAATATACAGAGCTCGTCGCCATGGGCGGCAGGTATAACAGACGACTCGCGGGCGGTCCTGGCATCATCTTCAGCACGAAAAAGCACGGCGCGGAGATAACCGAATATATAGCACGACACACGGCATAATAATACATTCACGGGCAGTCCGGCACGGGCTGGGCTGCCTATATTATAGAACATTAAAAACATTAGAAAATTATGAGATTAAATATAACATATAGCATTACAAGGAATGATAAGACGATTTTGGATTATGACAGTCCAAGAGAAGCCATGGCTAACTTTGAAAAAATAGCCAGGGATGCGGATAAAGAGGGGAAACGTGTTTTTTGTAATCTAAATTTCACGAACAAATATATACCTTCCGGCTCTATTGTCGTGGGAGATAATATATATTATCAACTCATATCGGTTATCGAGGAGCCGGATCCATTATATACGAGTCCATATTACACAACTAACAAAAAAACAACATTATGACAACAAAAGACAAAGTAGCAATGATATTGACTTCGCGCGGTTTTAGCCTCGCCATAAGCAATAAATAGAGCAAAAAGCCGTTATCTATATATAGGGCATCTGCCCTATTATAGGACGGACTAAAAAACGACAGATTATGCACATATCAAAAACAATTTACTCTTATGAGATAGAGCAGCAGGACGGCCACACCGTCATCACGGCGCAGCAGTGGCCCTGGGCTGTGCTCCAGGTAGTGCCAACTACCCCGGCGACCTTTGACGCTATTGTGGCGCAATGTAAGGAGCGCGAAGGCTTTGTGGCGACCCACGGCACCGACCGCACATTTTGCATCATCCAACTGAGCAGCGGCGACCAGGGCGGCAAATATCCCGACCGGCATGTGGACATCTTCGGGCAGGAGACTGCCCGGCGATACCTCGACGCCGTGCAGGACCAGATGGCGCAGGCTGCCACATGGTGTCACACCAATATTATAGAGCCTCGAAAATAATAGGCTTTTCCCGTCCCGGCAGTCCGGCACGGAGGTTCGACACCTCGACGGGATCCATACACTTTGTTTTCATACAAAGGATTTTAATTTGTTTTCAGGCTTGCGCGGTCCGTGAGAATAGCGCGGCCACATCGCCCACCACGGCAGGCACTTTGCCGGGTTCGACTCCCGGATGGGCGACAAAAAGCATGGGTGCAAACAAAAAAATGAATAATGCACATAAAATAATTTGCAAAATATTTGCACGGTTCAAAAAAAGTTCGTACCTTTGCATCAGAGTTAAGAAACAAACATATAATAGACATTTTAATACTTATATTTATGACACGAAACGACGTAAGAGTTCTGAAAAACAACAGTTATGAGGACGGTTATCCTCAGTACCTCGTAATTCTCGCTAAAGAGATTGAGAGTCAGGCAGCCGACGGCACAAGCTATGATTATAGCATAGAGAATGAAGAATCAACCTGCTGGAGCGACCTTGAAAGCGAACTTGAAAACAAGTATAAAGGGCTTGTTTTCGGACTTGAGAACGGCAATGAGATTTGCTTCGACGAGTGGCAGTCGGACACGGATGCTCTTGACGAGGCAAAGGAGAGCAACAAAATCCAGGAGATACGTAAGTTTGCAGCCGACTGGCTTGATGAGCATGTGTGGCACGACGATCCGCTCTATTGGAATTACTTCGACGGTAGCAACTGGAAGTCGGTACTGCTTTATAGCGAGTCTGAAGAAGTGAGCGATAATCTTGATTACGAACTTCTCGACGAGGACGACGACGAGGCAAAAAAGGTGCTTGCGGCTTACGACCGCGCCGAGGATGCTTCGCGCGAATGGGAAAACGGTTACTCTACTTATGAGGACGAAGAAACAGGTCTCACGGTGCGTTTCAGTCAGTGGAGCGGACATGCAAGCATGGCAGATATATTTTAACATCTAAACGCTGCGCTATCGGCATGACGGGCAATTACAGATGGCAACAAAAAATGCAACAATCAGACTACCGGAGGACCTGGCAGAGTGGCTGACAAGTGACGGCAAATCAATCAATCAGGCTGTTATAGAGTGCGCACAGATTTTGCGGCGTGTGCGCCAGGTGTCAACAGGCGAGCTGCGCGGGATATTCACTCCAGACGAGTGGAAATTCCTGGCAGACAGTTTTAACGGCACATGGGTAGGCGAGACCTATCGCTGTAGTGTGGCTGCCCTTATAGCGCATGTCGAGGATTCCGCAACGATGGACTATCTCGACAAGAAATGGGGTGTGGATATTGATGTGATGAAGGCGAAGATCCACGACCTGCACGGTGCCAACGTGGAAGCGATATACACCCGTATAGAGGTGTTCTGGGCATCCGGGGGCGACATAGAAGAATGGGCAAATTATTAACCGCCCTACCCCACTCCGGCAATCCGGCATGAGGTAGCTTGCCGCTACAGTGGGGACAATAAAGACAAAGGAAAAGAAAAAATACCTTATATGATAATTTTCTTGTTATTTTATTTGGTAATTTCAAATATTCTTCGTACCTTTGCATCAGATAAAGAAAACAAAACATTTTAATCACTTATAGAACTGGGGGCAACAGTAATTCCGCATCACTATTATGAAGACTTCCGATGGTAAGACAATTACAAAGAAGCACATAGAAGCAGTGCTTCGCACGATGGACTCAACACGGATTTTCCGCCTTTATCATTTAATCTACGGCGGAAAGGTGAAGAAGGCGAAGGTGTATAAATTTATTAATTTTTATGCCCCTACAAAAGCTATTGCAAGCAGGGCTTGTGAGTTGTCAGCTCTTGTCTCGGTGTTGCCCCCTTATTACAAGGACCAGGTACGTAAGTCTATTGCGTTTGAATCGCGTAATGCACGCCATATTGCATTGCAGAGATTTCGCGAAGAAGTGCGTCGTGGACTTGATAGTTATACGAAACGTCCTATTATGGACGGAGACTATCTCTATTGGGCGTCTCCTGTATTTGGAATGGATGATTATAACATTTGTCGAGCCATGCCCGTCAAGGGCAACGAGCGTTTTTGCGAGTTGCTTTGCCGATTGGCGGACAAGTATTTTCCCATGAACAAGCAATGAACAATTCAGCCCTCGACAACACGGTTAAGTCATATATTATGAGTAAGACAGCATATTTGCAGACTGAATTTATAAACGACCTTTGGAGCGGCTGCACATTTATGACCAATGGCGAAGCCGCGCACACGATTGATTATCCCGATATTCTTGATGATATCGTGGCGTCTATTGCCGATAATGGTATGACTAATATTGAGCCAGACACTGAAGATTTTCTGGTAGCTGCCGCACAGCTCGGCTTCGTGGATATAGAACCTGATTTAGACTCGCCGACTGGTTATGTTGTAAGAAAAGGTGTGCTGCCTGAAGCTATATTTAAGACGGGTATTTATACTTTCGTGCCCGATACGTTGAATATCAATTTTAAGACATTCTATAGCGATGAACAATAACGACAGATTTATACTTCAGCCATCCCGAAAGAAAGGTTCCTGGGTGGCTACCGACAAGGCTCACGGTATTGTTATCACATTCCGCGAACACAGGTTTAACGACACACAGGAAATAACGCTGCTTGGCGGCGACACTTTCGGCAGTGTGGAGCAGGCTATGGCGGTGCCCACGGCGCTCAGGGAGATAGCCGACTGGCTACGCAAGGAGCATTACGACGTAGCAATGCCAGCACTGACTATTCAACGCGAAAAAATGGGGCAGTCCATTCGCAACTTGCGCCAGCAACGTGAGATGACACAACAAGACCTCGCGGACGCTGCCGGCATTACGAAAGCAAACGTCAGCAACATCGAGGCAGGCAAATACTCCGTCGGGCTTGACGTGCTTAACCGAATAGCTAACTCCCTGGGGGTAGAGGTAGAGTTGAAGTGATAACGAATAGAATACATTTATATTTTAGCTCATGAAGAAAATCATCAAGTACATCGTGGCTGCCGCGGCAGTCGTCGCAACGTGCGCCGTGTTATTTTCGCTGATAGGTGTCGGCGTGTTCCTCCTCCCCTTATTAGGCGGAGCGTTCACGGCGAAGGCATAGCAGGGATTTTATAGGGTCGGTGATTATTCACCGACCCGACAAGAAACAAGAACATTTTAATATCTTATAGATTATGACAGACAAGGAAATGAACATGGCTATACTGAATGAGCTGTATAATATAGCTTCAGGCGTGTGGTCGTTGATGGAAAAGAATATCACGGGTAGTTTTTCCGCTCGCGAGATTGCCAAGAATATAGGTCGTGGACTTGAGTGGGGAAAGGTCGATGAGTGGCAGCAGCATGACGTAACGGTCGGTGCCTTTAATTGTAAGTTGTCTAACAAGGTACTGTTTGATATTGTCGCTCGTTTCGAGACTCTGGCAGGTGTCGGCAAAAATCGCCGTTTGTTCGTGGCTGAAGAAAAAGGCGAGGTGGAAGGCAGTATTACTTTCGAGGTGTCAAAGGATATGCGTAGTCTATGTGACTTCGCCGACAGCAAGAGCATCCAGCCTGCATACCAGTATATCTTTATAGACACCGTGCAAAATTGCCTTGTCGCTACCGACGGATACAAGTTGATGGTGCAGCCAGTAACAATTTCCGATAAACGGGGAGATACGACAGAGATGCGTATCAATGCCGCAGATTTTAGTAAGATGTGCCAGAAAATGAAGCCAGGCAAAGTATATCGGATGACGGCACGGAAAGAGCATATTTATCTTGATCATATCACAAAGGTTGAGTTTGAAGGAGTATTGTCGAGCGTGTCGGGCGAATATGTAACCTCGAAATGGGCGACAGTATTCGAGAAACGTTCCAGGGATTTACGTCTGAGTATTGAAGATTGGCAGTCTGTATGCGCTTTTGCGAAGTCTGTAGACAGTGAGATGATAGTATTCGCCGGTAATCGTGGCGACAATTTTCTTACGGTTGAAGCAAGCGGATCAAGCCGGACCGTGGAGCTGCGTCATATTATTAATTATGACTTCAGGATATATTTTGGCAAGGCGTCTATTATGGCATCGAAAGATAACGAGGCTATGCGTCTATACCTCGGCAAAGGTCCATCGGATATGGTTCAGGCTACGGGCGATTTCGACTGCGTGGTCTATGGATTTATGCCCGGCTATGCAGATGACTCTTTCGTCGGCAATCGTTGCGGCGACAAGGTCGAGAAACCTCGCGTGGAAATGAACGTGGATATTCTCAGACTCCATGCGCCAGTCCAGGAAACTGAAGCATCCGGCGAAACGATTAAGGAACCTGAGTCGCAACCGGTATCTACAGAAAAGAAAAACAAGAAAGCGGAAACAAAGCGCCCGGCAAGAAGAGCCCCTGCCGACAATTCACGGAAGTTTACTTTCGAGGCTATCGGTGTGAAGCCTGGCGACAAGCTCACGTTTGTGGACGGCACAGATGTAACGGCCGTTGATGGCACAAAGGTGGAATATATGGGCAAGGTTTATACCCTGTCAGGATTCTGTAAAGCGTTCATGCCGGAAGGTAAACGCAACAAGGCAAACAGTTATCGCGGCTGCGCCTTCTTTTATAGGGACGGTGTGAAATTGGAGAAATTGTTTAAGGATGTACTGAAGGCTGCGGAATCCACGATGGATAATCCGGCACCGGCATCCGTATCTACAGATGCGCCTACGACTGCGAAGCAGGAAACAATTACACCTACAGACCAGGAAACAAATGTGGCGGAGCCGATGGCAGAGACACACCGACAAGCGGATGCCGATATATATGCGCCTATCCTTGCGCACGGATTGCGCAGCAACCTATCTCTTTTGCTCCGTGCGCCTACATCTTTGCGCAGACCGACAACTATACCTTTGCGCCACAATAAGGCGTCTACGCGGCTTATTTGGCGGCGAGGAGGGCTGCGACATGATAGGCGCGTAGTGGATGCTCCAGATGCCAGGATGATGGGAGTGCAAGATGCAACCGTTCATACTCTACCTTTACCGCCACCTCCTGCAATGACTTGAAGCCTATATCGACACCATGACACGGATATTATACGGCCGTATATCCGTGTTATGGCGAAGAGAAAATAACAGATTATTCACAATAAATGTATATTATTATGGAAATGAAAGAATATTTTGATAACCTTATTGCCTTAACCGAGAATATGGGAGTATATAGCACGGAAGTGCAGGTGGAGACTGAGGACGGGTATATTATCACGATTCAGGTGAGGAAGAAAAAGAAGTAACGACCAATAGCACGAATAGCACTCATATTGCGTCTCGTATTTGTGGCATTAGTGTTATTCGTTGTTTCTTTATTAACTAATAACAACTTAAACTTATGTGTAAAAACCTAACCTTTGCAGCTATCACGATGATGGCTATCTGCATGACTACGACATCATGCAGCAGTGACAACGACAGCACTATTATAGAGCCGGTGAATAATCAGCAGACAGCACGAAAGGCTCATTTGCGGCTTGTGTGCGGCATGAATGTCGGAGTGTCGGACAATCAACCAGTCAAGCGCAATGCTCCTGCGACACGCGCCGCATTGACCGCCAACGGCAGAGATTTGACCGACCTCTACATCTTGGACTACGACAAGGCTACTGAAAAGCTGCTCCAGGTGCTCCACCAGACGAGCACGGCGGCAGACTTCGCTGAGCCTGACTTGACGTTGGACTATGGCGAGCACACGCTAAAAGTGATTGCCACAAGGAGCGACACGCCTTCGTTGCTGACCGCCGACGGCACGGCATGGAACACCACTGCGAATGTGCTTACACCAGTTACGGCATCCGTGCCGTTGGCTGTAACAAGCAACAAGACATCGGACACATTCGGCAAGCAGGTGGATGTAACGGTCGGTGTGGGCGAAGCGCAGACGGTGAACATCATACTGGAGCGTCTGGTGGCAAAGCTCGTTGTCAACAGCACGGATGATTTTCCGGCAGACTGCTCCACCATCACGCTGGATATGGACGAATACAAGTCGTTCTCATGGACGGACTTCTCCGTTATAGAGTGTGCGAAAAATCAGCGTACCACGGATGTGTCGGCATTGGCTGGACAGCACGCCACGACTATCAACTACTTCTTCCTGGTGCCGGACGGGGGATATACTACTGACATCACGTTCACGACCAACAGCACGAAGGGGGCGCCCTACTCCACTATCACGGTGCCGAGTGTGCCACTGGAGCGCAACAAGGTGACGACGATTACAGGCTCGCTATATAACCACCAGCAGGGGTTTTCCATCGCGCTGAACGACGAATGGGACGGCGAAAGTAACGACATCAACATCTAAATTATAATTAACATCGGAATAAACGGAATAAACGGAATTTTTTGATTTGTATATAATATACAAGTTTTGATATTGCGTTTTATTCTGTTTATTCTGATTGTAATTTATTTACTATGGAAAGGCTATTTTTCAGAGAAGAATCTTATGCTATCCGAGGAGCTTTGTATGAAGTGCAAAAAGAATTGGGTTGCGGATTTTTAGAACGCGTATATCAAGACGCTCTTGAGTATGAATTTAATGAACGTAATATACCATATGAGCGAGAAAAGCAAATAAATATAATGTATAAAGGAAAGCCATTGGGCGAGCCATATAGAGCTGATTTTATCTGTTATGGCAAGATAATAATCGAGCTGAAGGCTATCAAGGAAATAGAAAATGTGCATCGTGCTCAAGTCATTAACTATTTACGAGCTACGGGTATGTGCTTGGGATTTCTTGTTAATTATGGAGAGGAAAGTGTGCATATTGAACGTATTGTGCGTTATTGAAATTTCCGTTAATTCCGTTAATTCCGATGTTATTTTAAATATGAATAGACATTTGATTTTTGTTGTTGGCATCTTGTGTGTGTTGTCGTGCGAGAAACCATATATCCCAGACGGCAGTGATGATAATCCATCTGTGGTGCAGCCTGATGATGCTGGCTGTGAGCATGGCGATACGCTGATTGCCGTGAACGACACGGCGTGTTTTTACTTGTCAGGTATGGAGATTAGCGGAGTGATGCTCCAGGACTACCCTGCCCCCTCGACGCTGCTTGCCGGCTTGCGTTATAGATTGCCCAGGAGATTAGAAGTTTCGCAGGTATTAAAGTCTGTCGATATGCCCGAAGGCTATTGGAATAGCAAGCAGCGCATATTGTGCTATGATGATCCGCAGGACGATGGCATAAAGGTAGGCTCTACCCTATTCGGCTCCGGCTACTATTATACCTATGTGCCCCACGGAAACATTACCCGTGCTGGCTTTCAGACGCAATACTGCCTCCTGCCTATTCGCACCGAGCGACTGCCAAAGCAGGACGGACATGTGGATATTACTGTGGATGACGAGTGGGAGTAAATACGTTCATACTTTCGTATCTTTATATTTTCATACTTTCATACTTTTGTATCTATTTATGTACGTTTGTACTTTCGTACTTATATATCTATTTATCTACCTTCGTTCTTACTTACGTTGTTACTTATGTATGTTCTAACTTACCTACATTCTTATGTATTTACGTTCTTATGTATCTATTTATATAGGTTGTTATCTACCTATCTACTTATGTTCTTATTTACGTTCTTATGTATCTATTTAGATAGATAAGTAAGAAAATAGATAGATAGATACAAATTTAACATTTATAATTTGTGTATGTGAGATATAATTCTTAATTTTGTATCGAAATACAAAGATAGTTATCTACTTTCGTACTAAAATACTTTCGTACTTCCGTATGTTTGTATGTACTTATTTAGATACGTCTGTATGTTCGTATATAACAACTTTAATACTTTATAGATTTATGGAAAGACTAAAAGAAGTACTCGCTATTGTGAACGACAAAGGCGGAGTGGGAAAGAGCACTACTGCTCACAATCTGGCTTGTGGTTTAATCAAGTTGCACCCAGAATACCGCGTGTTGATTATCGACCTGGATGCGCAGGTGGCAAACGTGTCATTGCTTTGTGGCTGGCGCGACCGTACCGACAAGCACGGTACTATGTACGAGGCACTGACCAACAAGACCGCTATGCCGGTGTATCAGGTGAAGGTGGATGGACAGGACTATAATGGCAATCTCTATCTTGCCCCATCGTCAGAGGATATGCTGAATGTGGAGCCGTTTCTGCTGCGTGAGATGAACCCGCTGAAAGTGTTGTGTAAACTGTTTGCCATACCTGTAACGTTGACGGAAGAGCAAGGCGGTGAGCAAAGTGTGATAGAGGCTTTCGATTACATCATCATTGACTGTCCACCAGCCATGAACCTTGTTACTAAAAACGCTATGTCGGTGGCTACTGGCATCATCATCCCTATGCAGTTGGAAGCACTGCCAACATTCGGATCATCAAGCGTGATACGCTGGGCGCAGGACGTGAGAGCAGAGATTAACCCCAACCTCGACCTTCGCGGACTGCTAAAGGTGATGGTAGACAAGCGCACAAAAGCAAGCGCAGGCTTCTCGCAGCATATCGACGATGAGTATGGCGATTATGTGTTCAAGACCGAGATACCGCGGCGTACAAAGATTGTGGAAGCCCAGGCGATGATGCAGGACATCTTTACCTATGCACCCGATAGTGATGCGGCAAAGAGTTACGAGGCGTTTGCCCAGGAGATTATTGACACTTATAAGGAGTGATATGCTCCTTATAGATTGTAGGATTATTCACTGATTTTTACGTTTATAGATTATGGGTAAGTTTAATTTTAAGGATACTCCTGTCGCTAAGGTGGCAGAAGAAATACGTGAGGACGAAAACCAAAAAGCAGTACAGCAGGAGCAACAGGCTTCAGCACCGACTCAGACGACTGCTCCTGCTGCAACAGAACAGCCGGAGCAAGAGAACGCTTCAATGGAAAGCGAGAAAGAGGAAAAACCGAAAGCACCAGCAAGAAAGAAGCCATCGGCAGGTACATCCTTGCAGGCATCTAAAGCCAAGAAAAGCAAGAACGGCATTGTCATTGATGTGCCAATAGATGACTATCTGGAAATGATGCGTCTGAAGGTGATCACTGGCAAGACGCTCAAAGACTTGGCACTGCAAGCGGTGCATGAGTTTATTGAGAGAAACAAGTAAGGTGAAATGGCTACTAAAGTTTTTTACCTTATTACTTTTTCTAATGAAAGGATTAGTAAAGGTGAAATAGCCACTAAAGTTTTTTACCTTGGTAAATTAGGTACTAATGTTTTTTACCTAAAATAGACATCTAAAGGCAAATAGGTACTAATGTTTTTTACCTATACTTTATAATATAAATAAAAGAACTATGTTTTCTTATATTATATTAGGACAGGATATTTAGCTAAAAGTTGATTGATTATCAAAGGTTTAGATTTTTCGGAGGTAAAAAACATTAGTACCTAAACGCCCCAAAAGGTATGTTTAAGGTGAAAAACATTAGTACCTAAGTTACCTAATAAGTAAAATGAATATCTATGGAAGAGAAGAAATCGTTGCCACAGCAATATATAAACACTCCCTTTGCCTATACGCGGCTATCCAAAAATCTGTCGCTGCTTCAGCAGTCCATGCTTAACAAGGTGAGTGAGCATCTACAAAGCTATGTGCAGAAGTATTTCGGGAGCGATCTTTGTAAGTCGCGCGACATTCCGCGACCGCTTTTCTCGGATGCGGAAAAGAACAATGGCATGCCGATATTCACAGTGTCGTATGCGGAACTCGGCGTGAGCATCAATAATTACAGTAGTGCAAATGCTGCCGTAAAAGAGGTTCTTGCACTTACGCTTGACGCTCCTGGCGTAGATAAGGATGGCAATCCGGCTATCGTGAAGTACAACATATTTACGCAGGCAAATATGTCTTCTGATGAGAGTAATGGCGTTACGTTCAGTTTGAATACTGCCGTTGTGGATTACGTGTTTGACATGAGCCAGGGTTACGTGAGACACCCCGCGAATATAGCCAGGATAGGACAGGTAGAACGCATGCCAATGATGTACTACTTACTATTCAAGTGGTCTGAGCGATGGAAAAAACGAGAGGTTCGTCTTACGGTGTTGGATATAAAAGATTATCTCGGCATGCGCTCCAAGGTCAAAGATGGTGGATGTGATGGAGAAAAGAAAAGGGCAGGAAGACCCTCGAATACGATAGATGTAATAAAAGAGGCTTATCCTAAATTCTCTCAATTCAAAAAAATGGTGCTTGACACCAGTATTAAAGACATCAACCGCTTGAAGCATGAAGGCTTGCTTGATGTATGTGTGTCATATGAACCTGTCTATAACGGCAAACGAAAAGTAGGCAATCCTGCTTTCATTCGATTTAGTATCTATGACACCATTGAGGAAATGGAAAAGGCACAGAAGGCTACACACCCTGAACTTATTTTTGCAGACGATAAGCCAGGCGAAAGAGAGTGGCGAATGTTGGTGGATATGTATAAGGGAGAGTTGTTGGCGTACATGAAGCCATTAAAGTTTTTTTCGTATGACGGCGAGCATCTGTTTGTCTCGGCGACGGAAGGGCAGCGAATAGCTTTCGAGCAGCACATCACTATCGAGGAAAAAAGGATGTTTATAGAATGTATGAAGAAAGTTTTTGGCAAGGTAGTGGAATTTAACTATCATACCATTAAGTAATATTACGCACCGTCTTACTCTGAATAGGGTAGGGCGGTGTTTTTGTTTGTCCTTACCGTTTGTTTTAGTTTCCGTAACTTTGCGACATGAAATTAAAACAGACAAGAATGAGATTTTATAGATTTTTAATCGCTGGCATCTGTATGATGATGCTATGTGCTTGTGCTTCCTCTCGTAAGACGATGACACGGGTGTCGATGATTGGTGGCGATAGTGTTACAAAGACGGTTGCGGATAGTGTTGCTGTGTCTACTGTGCGCAAGGATAGCGCGAGAGTAGACAAATGGGATTACTCGCAGACCATTGGCTCCATTGTTGACTATAACAACGATGAAGAACTGATACATGAGCTTATCACGGTGGCGACGGATAGCCTGGGCAACAAGACCACAACGACAGATCGTACTATTCGCCGGAAGAATAATCACGGCAAACAGACAACAATCAGTGAGGAGCAGCGCAGACACGAGGAACAGACAAGCGTGCTTCTGAGTGCGCTGGACAGTATAGCGCATAGCAGGTTTAGTAATTACTATAACCATTGGCTGAACCGGGATAGCGTGATGCAGAATAAAGGCAAGACAACGGGCATCATATTCTCACCCACAAAACATTGGACGGATGGTGTGATATTATTTTGCGTGTTGTGCTTTGTTGTGTGGTATGCCTGGAAGTATGGGCAGGAAATAAAAAAATAAAGGTTATGGGAAAGAAAAGAAAGGACGAGATTGAACTTACCGACCAAGCCGAGGTAACACTCCAGGACTTTGTTATTCCTGCAAAGATAGAGGCTTTCTGCAATCAATACAAACCGCAAGACCATTGGACGGAAGACTGCGATGTGTTTACCGATTATCAGTTGCGGTCGTATTTCAAGGCTGTGGTGTGTCCATTGGGTGATCCACTGTCGCTTTACCTTCAGGAGCTGGCTGCGCTTGGTTTTAAGATGAAGAACGACGAATGCGGTGAGCCGGTGATTTATTGCAAGGTAAGATAAACAACGAAAAACACGAAAGACACGAAAATTTTGTTATCATCGGATTAAACAGATATAACAGATACTTTCGTTTCTTTTGTAGATTTCGATGTTATACTGATGTGAAATTTAAAACCAAAATTTTATAGAGTTATGAACAGACAACACTATTATTACAAGACAACCGACGATGGGCGCGTAGGAGCGCAGTTGCAGGAGTTTATGAACAGATGTGCCGAAGCAGAAGAAAAAGCGCGTCAGTGGGTAGAAAAACAAGGCGCGAGCCACTACTACGAGTCGCCCGATGGAATGGCTGGCGGTGTGGGTGCAGTGGAGTTTGACAACACCATCGCCAAAGATGGATGGGAGAAGATTACCACACCAGACGGCCGTGTTTTCTTCCTGCCCATGGAGGGCACCGACCTGGAAAAGGAGATGTATTCGCTGCCTGTGGTGAGTGAATCGGAACTGATAGGCATCCTTAACTTCATTCCGAAGAAAACAAAAGCAGGACTACCCCTGCCGTTCACCTTTGGCGGCCAGACGCCCGTGGTATTCCGACATCATGGCTACTGGTATATCGATGTGCCGTATCAGACGGCAGACATATCAATCACGCCGATAGGCGAGAAAGATTTTCTGCGCCGCAAGATGGCGGCGACAAACGAGAAATAGATTTTTTGTCATAAGTTAATATATTTAGTTTTTAGTTATGAAGGCTAAAAGGCGTTTTAGCTTACTAACTTTTGTATTTTTTGCATCCGCCAATCTGCGAAAGATAAGCGGATGCCTTTTTTATTGTCGGGTAGGGGATGGCTCGGCGGCCATTCCGTAGTCGTAGTCTTTCTCTTTGTTCTTCAATCTTGTTATTTCATCGTGCAGTTTGATGTTTTCTTCGGATAAAGCCATTACCCTATCATTAAGTTTTTCTATTAGCTCCAGATAGCGCATACGTTCTGCTGTTGTAGTGGTGTCTGCTGTCTGTTGCGTGAGTATTACATTCTCCTTAGTCTTTGCTCGTGCCTGTTCAATCCGGATATAAGGAGGCATGGCTGTGATGATATGGATAGGTGAGCGTGGGTCGCACACTTTTATACCTGCTTTCCGGCTTGAATCAGGCCAGCCTCCGGCAGGTTCAATCATCGAGTCGGGCGCGATAGGTGCGATGATAGATGTGTCGTCTGCCTTCTCATCGAGGAAGAACGCAGTTATTGGTACATTAAAACGGTTGCAAAATTTCATAAGCTGTGTCAACGGCAGCATAGTAGCACCATCAACCCAGTTGCGAAGTGTGTTGTAATCGCTCATCTCCATGCTTGAGAGAATTTCGTTACGCTTAATTGACGGATTAGCCTTCATCCAGTCGGCGAGAAACCCATAATTGTAAACTATGTTATGCTCTTTCATATTGTTGTTTGTTAGTTGTGCGACACTCGCATAAAATATTTATGTTAAAAAGTGAAAGAATTATTGGATAGTCCAACAATTTATTCTACCTTTGCATACAAATATAAAATATATCATTTAAATGACCAAGAATATTTGGAATAAAATATACGAAGGTAGCACACTTTCACCGCAAGACCTCACTCCCGAAGAGAAGAAAAGGCTTTATGCCCTTTTCGAGAGGTACGATATGCCCATAAGCACTTGCTATAAACGCTTTTTCGACAAAGGCTTTAGCGAGTGGGAAATTGTGGGAGTATCGCATATAAAAGAGGCTTTTCTGCTGACCGAATTATGTGATGCAGATACAGATTCCGGCGGCGATGAAGGTAGCCGTGGTTATGGATATGTGCGCACGCTTGACCCAAAATATGACGACAGTAAATTCTACGAATTGGTCACAAGCATGAAAATGGGTAAGGTGTTGTGTGAGAAGATGGCCGATATGGGCATGGCTTCGCAAATGACCGTCCGCACCCGTTTCAAGGCTAACGACTGGAAGTACTGGGAAAACAGAGGTGTGAGAACCATTATTGAAGAGTTTATGCTTGACGAACTAAAAACTAAAGATAAACAATGAGCTATAATAAAATTTTGAATAAAATTAACGGAGGAGTGCATGTT